>Ga0114994_10000153_pt1 | contig 39532 bp, 36 predicted proteins | sample ArcticOcean_MG_C_9_FD_87043 | JGI IMG/M metagenome (GOLD analysis project Ga0114994, IMG submission 87043) | Marine microbial communities from western Arctic Ocean - ArcticOcean_MG_CB2_152 | ecosystem: Environmental > Aquatic > Marine > Oceanic | place: Arctic Ocean: Canada Basin | collected...
CGACTGGAAGAACACGGGCGACAATTCATACGACGGAGAGAAACTTAAACTCCTCGTCCACGACGAATCAGGCAAATGGGAGAGGCCGGACAACATCCTCAACAACTGGCGTGTTACGAAGACGTGCCTCAGGCTCGGAGCAAGAATAGTTGGTAAATGCATGATGGGTTCAACCTCTAATGCAATTAAAAAAGGTGGCGGGAATTTTAAAAAACTATATTATGATTCAGACGTCAACAAGCGAAACCGCAATGGGCAGACTGCTAGTGGATTATATTCTTTGTTCATACCTATGGAATGGAACTACGAAGGATTCATTGATAAATATGGACTTCCTGTCTTCGATAATCCTGAAAAGCCAATTGAAGGAATCGACGGGGAACTTATCTATTCTGGAGTTATCGAGCATTGGGAGAATGAAGCAGATGGACTTAGAGATAACAACGACGGATTAAATGAATACTACAGACAGTTCCCAAGAACAGAGAAACATGCTTTTAGAGATGAAATAGCAAAGTCTTTATTTAATCTTAATAAGATATATGAGCAAACTGATTTCAACGAAGACTTAAACAAAGAGGGTTATGTAACTACCGGTTCGTTTAATTGGAAGAATGGAGTTAAAGATTCTGAAGTACAATTCTCTCCAAATAAAAATGGTAGATTTAGACTATCTTGGATACCTCCAGTAGGTATGCAAAATAATATTATTGTTAAAAATGGAATAAAATACCCTGGCAATAAAGACATGGGTGCTTTTGGTTGTGATAGTTATGACATTAGCGGTACTACCGATGGTAGTGGTTCAAATGGGGCACTACACGGGTTGACAGCATATAGTATGCTTGCTGAGGTCCCCTCGAGTCAATTCTTTTTAGAATATGTCGCAAGACCACAAACTGCAGAAATATTTTTTGAAGACGTGCTTATGGCTATGATATTTTATGGTATGCCAATATTAGCAGAAAACAACAAACCAAGATTATTATATCATATTAAAAGAAGAGGTTACCGAGGATATTCCATGAATAGACCTGACAAATCTCAAAACAAATTATCAGTAACTGAAAAAGAATTAGGTGGTATACCTAACTCTTCAGAGGATATAAAACAAGCACACGCTGCAGCAATAGAAAGCTACATAGAAGATCATGTAGGCTTAAAGGCTGATGGTAACTATGGCAAAATGTATTTTCAAAGAACACTTGAGGATTGGGCTGGGTTTGATATAAACAATAGAACAAAGTTTGATGCATCTATAAGTTCAGGTTTAGCTATAATGGCTTGCCAAAGACACTTGTATGCATCTAAGTCTAAACGAGAAGTTAAGAAGATTGATTTTGGCTTTTCAAAATATAGTAATAACGGAACAAATAGTAAAATACTAAAATAACATGGCAGAAGCTAAAGTATCTACCCAATTCCCCAGCCAGACTGTGAAGGACTCTATAAAAAAGAGTAAAGAATACGGACTGGAAGTGGCGAGAGGTATACAAAACGAATGGTTCAAGAGAAACTCTGGATCTGGTCGTTTTGTACAGAACCAGAAGGAATTCCACAAATTAAGGCTTTATGCTAGAGGTGAGCAATCAATTCAAAAATACAAAGACGAATTTTCAGTTAATGGAGACTTGTCTTATTTGAACTTAGATTGGAAGCCTGTGCCTATTATACCTAAATTTGTTGATATTGTAGTTAACGGTATGCAAGATAGACTTTTTACTATAAAAGCTTTTGCTCAAGATCCTACATCTATAGAAGAAAGAACAAAATTTGTTGAAGGTATACAAGAAGATATATCTGCGAAAGCATATATAGATCAAGTTAAATCAGAACTAAATATTGATATACGTAACAACACATCTAAAGAAACTCCTAAAACTACAGAGGAGTTAGAGTTGTACATGCAAATAGGATATAAGCAGAGCATTGAAATAGCACAGGAGCAAGCTATAGATAATGTGTTTAAACGTAATAAATATCAAGAAACTAAAAAACGCTTAGACTACGATCAAACTGTATTAGGTATATCCTGTGCAAAGCATGGTTTTAACAATACTGATGGAATTGCTATTGAGTATGTTGACCCAGCTAATTTGATATATTCTTACACAGATGATCCTAACTTTGAAGATGTTTATTACTTTGGAGAAATTAAGCAAATAAAAGCGAATGAGCTAAAGAAAAAGTTTCCTGGGTTATCAGAACAGGAGTTTGAAGATGCTGTAACAAAATCTGGTGATTATAATGCTTTAGATTACACGGTTGACAATAGCTCTGAAAAAGATTCTAATACCCTATCTGTTATGTACTTCAATTGGAAGTCATGGGAAAATAGTGTTTACAAAATAAAAGAAACCTCAACCGGCGCAAGCAAGGCTATTAAGAAAGATGATACTTTCGACCCGCCTAAGGATCAAAGAAATAGATTCGAAAAAGTTGCTCAAGCTAGAGAAGTAATATATGAAGGTGTTATGGTGTTAGGTAGCGGACAGCTACTTAAGTGGGAAAAAGCGTCTAATATGGTTAGACCAGATTCAAATGTTAATAAGGTAATGATGGATTATGTTGTTAGTGCACCTAGATTATATAAAGGTCGTATTGAAAGCTTAGTCAGCAGAATGGTTACTTATGCAGATTTAATTCAGTTAACCCATTTAAAATTACAACAAGTAATACAAAGAATGACCCCATCAGGTGTCTACCTTGACGCAGATGGTTTATCTGAAATAGATTTAGGAAATGGTACTAACTATAGTCCTCAAGAAGCATTAAATTTATACTTCCAAACAGGTTCTATTATTGGTAGGTCAATGACTGTGGATGGCGAGATGAATAGTGGTAAAGTACCTATACAAGAATTACCAGGTGGTGGAGGACAACAATCACAGATGCTTATTCAAGCTTATAACTACTATCTTAACATGATTCGTGATGTTACTGGGTTAAATGAAGCTCGAGATGGATCTGATCCAGACCCATACGCTTTAGTTGGGGTTCAAAAATTAGCTGCTGCCAATTCAAACACTGCAACAAGACATATATTACAAAGTTCTTTATTTATAACAGCTACAATAGCTGAAGCAATATCTATAAGAATAAAAGATGTTTTAGAATATCATCCACAAAGGGATTTAATGATCGCTAGTATTGGTAGGTTTAGTGTTGGAGCGTTGAAGGAAATTCAGAACCTACATATACACGATTTTGGAATTTTCTTAGAACTAGATCCTGATGAAGATGAAAAGCAATTAGTGGAAAATAATATCCAAGTAGCTTTATCAAAAGATCAGATATTCTTAGAAGATGCAATTGACATTAGACAAATAAAAAATATAAAATTAGCTAATCAGCTTTTAAAATACAGAAGAAATAAAAAGCAAGTTTCAGATCAAGAAAGAGCCCAAGCTAATATAGCTGCTCAGTCAGAAGCTAATGGTAAAGCAGCTCAAGCTGCGGAGATGGCAAAAGCTCAAGGGGAACAAATTAAAACCCAATCTAAAATGCAACTTAATGAGGCGCAATCTAACTTTGATATTAAAAAGATGGAAGTTGAAGCCCAAACTAAGAAAGAGCTTATGCAATATGAGTTTGACTTAAATGTTAAACTTAAGAAAATGGAATTGGACGCTAAGAAAGATTTAGCTAGAATGAATAACGAACAAATTACAGAAACAGACATAACTAAACAAGTTACAAACCCAACTCCAAAAAAATCTTTTGAGTCTAAGGGTAATGACGTTTTAAGTGGTGGATTTGATACAAGTATATTTAATCCAAGATAAATTATTATTAACTATTATATATTATTAAATTATGAGTGAATGGAAAATTAAAGGTGTTGTAGAAGATACAGAACAAAAATCTTCACAACAAGAGGAACAAGCAGTATTAGATCAAGCGGTTGAAAAAGGAACAATAACACCTGAGTCAGCCGGACAGGAAGAGGAAATTCCTAAAATAAATCTAAACGAACCTGTACCAGAAGCAGAGCCTCAACAAGAAAGTGCTGTAGAAGAGGTAATAGAAGAAAAACCTACTGTTGAAACTGATGAATTTGTTTCAGATTCTCCTTTAGAATTAATTACAGAGGAAATAGAGTCTGAAGAACTCGAAGCTGTTACTGAAACGGTACAAGAAGAGCAATTACCTCAAGTGACTTTACCTGAAAACGTAGATAAACTAGTAAAGTTTATGGAAGAAACAGGGGGGTCTGTTGAAGACTACGTTAACCTTAATAAAGATGTTGATTCCATGAAGGAAGGAGACATGCTAAGGGAGTACTATAAACAATCAAAACCTTGGGACACTACAGAAATAGAAGAATATCTTGAAGATAACTTTGCTATTGATGAAGACGTTGACGAACCAAGAGAAGTACGCGCTAAGAAAAGAGCGTTTAAAGAAGAATTATTTAATGCAAAGCGGTTTCTAGAAAACAATAAACAGAAATATTATGCCGACCTCAAGTTGAGAAAGCAACAAGATATTCCAGTTGAGTACAAAGAAGCTACAGAGTATTACAATAACTATAAAAGTGAAATAGAACAAACTGAGCAAGCTGCCAAAACATTCTTAAAAAAGACAGATGAAGTTTTTAATTCTAATTTTAAAGGTTTTGATTTCCAAGTTGGGGACAATAAATACCGATTAAAAGTTAGTAATCAAGAAACAACCAAGACAGAGCAATCTGATCTTAACAATTTTCTAAAACCTTTTTTAAATGATAATGGAGAAATGCAAGACGCTACTGGTTACCATAAAGCTTTATTCACTGCTAGAAATGCAGATAAGCTTGCTGAACATTTTTATGAGCAAGGCCGTGCCGATGCTCTACGCAATTCCGCTAAGGAAGCTAAAAATATCAATATGGACCCACGCCAACAAGGTGTGGTGAAGACTAGTGCAGGTCAAAAATTTAAGGTTGTATCGGGTGATTCTAGTTCTAAATTAAAAATGAAACTTAGGAAATAAGTTTTAAAACAAATTAAAAAAATACAACTATGGCTTTAACAGGCGGAATTCAAAATTTAATGCCTTCGGCAACGAAAGGATCATTATTCCAAAACAACTACATTACAGACTTTGATTTTACAAAGCAATTTTTACCAGACGTATACGAAAAAGAAGCTGAGATTTACGGGAACCGTTCTATCTCTTCTTTCTTACGTATGGTGTCTGCTGAAATGCCATCTACTTCTGACGAAATTCGTTGGGTAGAACAAGGGCGTTTACACACACGTTATGACAACGTTACAATTTCAACTAATGAATTTACAGTAACATTTAGCCCTAACCCTGATGGAGGCGCTCATGCAGCTTCACTTGCTCCAAACCTTAGAGTTGGACAAACTATTATGGTTCAAGGATTAACTTCTGGAGGTGCTCACACAGGACCTGTTGCAAAAGGGGTTGTTACAAGCGCAGGTGTTGCTGCTGCAGGTGATACAGGAAAATTTGATGCTGTATGTTATAGCGCTGCTAACTGGGCTGCTGTTACTGGAGCTGCATCTTATGCTAAAGCAACTGTTTTAGTTTACGGTTCTGAATTTGCAAAAGGATCAGCTGGTATGGCTGGATCTGTTGATGCAGATTACTCTTCTTACACTAACAAACCTATCATCTTAAAAGACAACTACGCTATCAGCGGTTCTGACACAGCTCAAATCGGATGGATTGAAGTTGAAGGTGATGGTGGTAAATCAGGATACTTATGGTACTTAAAGTCTGAGCACGAAACTCGTCAAAGATTTGAAGATTACCTAGAGATGTCTATGGTTGAATCTGTTAAAAAAGCGGCTGCTTCTACTTTAGGTGCTGGCTATTCTGGATCTGAAGGTTTCTTCGCTGCTCTTGAAGCACGTGGGAATGTTTACACTGATCTTGCTACTGACCTTAAGGGTGGTGGAACTCCAACATTAGCTGGATTCGACGTTGTTCTTAAGCAATTAGACAAGAATGGTGCAATTGAAGAAAACATGATCTACTCTAACAGAGATCTTTCTTTAGCAATTGATGATTCTTTAGCTGCTCAAAATTCTTACGGAGCTGGTGGTACTTCTTATGGGGTATTCAACAATGAAGAAGATATGGCAATCAACTTAGGCTTCACAGGTTTCCGTAGAGGATCTTACGATTTCTACAAAACTGACTGGAAATACCTAAACGATCATGCTACAAGAGGTGGTTTCGGAGATGTTGAAGGAGCTATAATTCCTGCAGGAACGTCTACAGTATATGATCAAGACCTTGGTAAAAACATCAAGCGTCCATTCTTACACGTACGTTACCGTTCTTCTGAGACTGATGATAGAAAACTAAAAACTTGGTTAACTGGATCTGTTGGTGGTGCTTACACTTCTGACGTTGACGAAATGCGAGTTAACTTTTTATCTGAAAGAGCTCTTATTACACAAGGAGCAAACAACTTCTTCTTATTGAAGTAGTAGATTAATTAATATAGCCTCCGCTTTGGCGGGGGTTATTTTATCTTATTAAATTATATTATGAAAAACTGGGAAATTAAAGATAGATCTTATATCTTAAGAAATGGTGCATCACCATTAACACATAAAATTAGAAGTGCAAATATATTGTACTTTAATGAAAAGACTGGCGTAAACAGAGAAATTAGATACGCTAAAAATCAAAAATCATTATTTGTAGATGAACAAGATTCATTTGCACAGCTTGAGCATGTTATATTCCAAGACGGGACTTTATTTGTTCCAAGAAATAATCCTCTATTACAGCAATTACTATCTTTATACCATCCGGGTAGAGTAGATGTTTTTGAAGAAGTAGATCAAATGCAAGAAGCTGTAGACGATATTGATGTTATAGAATTAGAATTAGAAGCATTGAAATTGGTACAAGATTTAGATATTGAGCACTTAGAGGCTATACTAAGAACTGAATTAGGGTCTGAAGTTACTAAAATGTCTTCCAAAGAAATAAAAAGAGATTGTTATCTATTTGCTAGAAACAACCCTGCACTATTCCTTGAACTAGCTAATGATGAAGATATAAAACTTCGTAACTTAGCTAATAGAGCTGTAGAGGCAAATATTGTTTCTTTAACTGATGATAATACAACATTCAAATGGGCATCAAGTGGTAAAAAGTTATTAACTGTACCATTTGAAGAACATCCTTATGGGGCATTCGCTAGATTCTTAAAAACAGATGACGGGGTGACCATTATGAAAGCAATTACTAAAAAGCTTTCGTAAAAAACACTAGGTTATGGTTATTCGTTTAACCATAACCAACTAATAAATAAACGATATAAATGGTAAGTATAGACAATGTTTACAAAACAGTATTAACAATACTAAACAAAGAAAAACGCGGGTATGTAACACCTAGAGAGTTTAACGACTATGCTAGACAAGCCCAGCTTGAAATATTTGAATCCTATTTTTCTGGAGTTAATAGATCTTTGTCTAACAACTCAGATTACTCTGATACTAAGAGAAATGTTGAAGAAAAGATTTCTTTTTTAGAAAATGAGGCAACTATAGCAACAGGCTCTTTTACTAACGCCTCAGGGGTAACAACAAGCGACTATTTTGCATATCCTAGTGATTTTTACCGTTTAAGTGTAGTTTCTGCAATAGAACTCGCAGATGATGCAGTAGCAGCAATCCCAGCTCAAACCGCTGTGAATCCAACCCCAGCTTTTGAGTTTCAAGGTTTTACGGCATCCTCCAGTTACTGGGATGGTACTACGGCGGCTGGTGGAGATCTATCAACAAGCACTATTGATCTTAGTTCAGATCCTTTTGGTAATGGAGCTGGTTTAATAGCAGGTTTTTCGGTAGGTTCAGTTGGTAGCACAGCTTTTAGAACTAAATATCCATTACTCCCCACGCAAGCCACCGGTAATGATGTAACAACTTTTGGATCAAATGTTCAAACTTTTGTTTTTGAATGGAGCAACGGGGCTACTATAACTTTTACACAAACAGGTGTAATAAATATTAACCAAAGTGTTGGAATTGATAGTTTTAGGCTTTATCTTGGGAAAACTACTGCTCCGAGTGTTGGTGGTGGAACTTATTTTGGAACTGAACTGCAGTACGTTTCTGGCTCAGGAACAATAACAGCTGGAGATAACTTAATAATTGTAGACTCTATACCGGCTATACCGGCTACAACTAGTGGGCACCAATTTATTGAAGAAATATCAAATAAAAAATTCTTATTTGTAAATAAATCTCCTTTTACAAAACCTTCGATAACAAGCCCGGTATACCTAACGCATGAAAATGGATTAGTAATCAAACCAACAGGTATACCTAATGTAAGTGTTAGTTACGTTAGAAAACCATCTGAGCCTCAATGGGTAGGTGGTACTGCTAATGGACAGATTATAGTAAATACTTCTGGTGTTGGATTTAAAAACTTTGAGTTACATCCTTCAGAAGAAACTGAATTAGTAGCTAAAATACTTACTTTTGCTGGAGTTACATTAAGAGCGCCTGACTTAGTACAAGCTACGGCACAGAAAGAATCACAAATAATACAATCTGAACAATAATGGCAGAATTAAAAACAAAATATAGCGAACAAAACTATTACGCGAAGTTTGAAAACGACGCAGCTAATATACCCACAGATTTTAAAGGTTTGGGGTATTACAGCCGTACAAGTGTAGCTGACATAGTAAACTCTTTTATTATCGCTTATATAGGTGAAGATAAAGCGTTAACCAAAGTTCCTAAATTTGAAATTGAATTTTGGGCACAAAGGGGGTTACAAGAGTTTAGTTATGATACACTACATTCAGAAAAAGCTATTGAAATTGAATTAGGTGATGCGGGTCAAGTTGCGTTACCTCAGGACTATGTAAATTGTTCTAAGATAACCGTGACAACTGCAGATGGGGTACAAAAGCTTTTACTTCCATATACTAAAACAGGTAACCCAACAGCACCTTCACAAGACTCAGCTGGGGATTTTATTTATGATAGTGCTGGTAAAGCTAATTTAGCAGATAGTTCTGTAACTATAGCTAGGTATCAAGCGGCTAGAGCTGACAGCATAAACGCATCAGATTATTACAATAGTAATTACAACGAAGAAAATTTTACTTACTATAATAATAGATTTGGACTTAATCCAGCTGATAGCAGTACTGTAGGAACATATTTTATAGATACAGTTAGTGGGGTTATTTTCTTTGATAGCTCTGTTAAAGGCGTTACAGACAGTGTGGTTACACTTCACTATATATCTGATGGTTTAGCAGCTAGTGACGACTTAAACCTCATATACGTGCCTAAACTAGCCGAGGATGCTATGTACGCATATATACTTTATAATTTAGCAAAAGTAAGACCTTCAGTGGGGCAAATGATTTCTTTATACAAAAAAGAAGCAAGTGCTAAGCTAAGAAATACTAAGATTAGACTTAGTAATTACAAGTCAGAAGAAATGGCTCAAGTGCTAAGAGGAAAATCTAAATGGATTAAGCACTAAAAAAATATACTTTTTATGAGTTTTATGCAATATATATTATATAAAAATAACATATATTCAGCAATATCTCATTTTAATCACAAATAACTCAAATGGCAGAAAGTAAAAGAACAGGGATCAAGGGATCTATGAATAAAGATCTTGACGATAGACTAGTACCCGAAGGGTTTTTTAGAGACGCTTTAAATGTAAGTGTTGGACACTCGGAGGGCTCTGACGTAGGGGCTATTGAAAATGTGAGAGGTAATGCGGTTCCAATTGCTCAAACTAGTATAACAGGTACAGTAATAGGATCTACAGTTGATGACGAAACAGGTAATATATACTGGTTTGTTGTTTCTGCAAATCAAGATGCAATATACGAATATAATGCTACCACAAATGCAGTCTCTACTGTATTGATAGATAGCAGAGCCTTCACGGGGGATGGCGACGACGGAGGCGATGGTGGCGGTGGCGGTGGTGTTGAAACATGGACTGTAACTGGAACAATAAATGGTACAGAAGTAGCACAACCTACTGTAGGCGGATACGAACAATACTCAATTGATATAAGCACTGTTGCAACATCTACAAGCAGCACAGGAAGTATAAGAAGTGTTAATACTTTTTTATACGAAGAAATAGATAGTGCTGGTGCTGGTGGTGCTGCATTAGCCTCTCAGCCAACAGGTTTTGGGTCATCATCTAGTTCTTCAGTTATCTCTACTCCTAACTCTAACAGACCAGCTAGTGCAGCTAATAGATATTTCAGAGTAACATTGACAGATAGTGGAATACCTGCATCTACAGCAATTTTATATGTTACCGTTGCAATTTCTGCACAAACAGTTGCTCTTGACGTGTCATTTTCATTACCATCAAGCTTCACTAGTGGAGACACTATAACATTAAACTCAACACCAATTGGAGGAGTTCCAGGCTATACTTATGCTTGGAGTGGACCTAATGGGTTTTCATCAACCTCTCAGAACACTTCGGTATCAAATGCGAGTTCTGCTAACGCAGGAACATATACAATATCAGTAACTGATTCAAACTCAAATAGTACATCCCAATCCAGAACTAACTCAATGACATCTTTTGGTTACCCTTCAGTTACAACAGTAATTGTTAGTCAATCTGGTAACCAAGGAGAATTAACAATGAACGGTTTCGTAAATAACGGAGGCGCTAACGGTGGAGTTGTTACAGCCAGAGGATTCTATTATTTAAAAAATATAACAGGTACAACTTACGCTGCATCAACAGTTATTGCAAATGGAACTAAGAATACACAACCAAGCGGTACCGGAAACGGGGCATATTCTATATTACAGTCAGGCTTAGATGCAGGCTCTACATATGATTGTGTTGCTTGGGCTAGTAATGGCTCTTTAGAGGACCAAGATGTGGTTAAATCGAATACTACACAACCCGCAGGTACTCAAACTATTGTTGCAAACCCAACATCTTTAGGTGATAAACCTGCTGCAAGCGCAAGTTATCAAGTTGATTTAACATTAACAAATCTACCTAATTCACTTATTACTCCAACTATAACTTATGTAACAGGGGGTAGTGGATGGATTGCAAGTGTAACAAGAAGGTCAGGAACTGATACATATGACATTACATTTGGTACTATGACTGCTCCAACCGCAACATCTCCTACGTTTAGGGTTGCACAAGTTAGGTTCACTAACCCAACAACGGGTATAAACACGGATGTATCATGTTCACAAACATTAGGAGCAGCTATATCTATAACCGCTACTAATGGCCTAACTAGCTTTAATAAATTAGGTGGCTTTAACGGGTTTCCGGTAACAGTTGCGTTTGATCCCGCTGGTACAGTTCAAGGCCAGTGGAGATTCAAAGATTCACTACCTAATTGGATACACCTTGGATCTTCTGCTACTGGTGTTCACACACACAATGCATCTTATTTAGGAGATTTTAACGCACAATCATTCTTTTTTGATTATAACAATTCAGGTGGAGCTAGAAACCATACATTTGATGTAAGAATAATGGATGAATATGAAGATGATTTAACTGCTCCTGGAGTTGCGGTTAGAGATACTATAACTATAAGCCAAGATTTGAGCGTGCCAACTACCATGTACGAATATAATGGTGTGGCTAATACAAAAACTGGCATTACCACTGTTAAAAGTAATGGTAGTTTCCATACAGCTTCTTTTTCTGGTGGACAAGGAGGTAATACAAACGATAATGTTCTTAGAATAACAGTTACACCGTTAGCCCCTAATCAAGCAGAAATAGCTACTGTTAAGTATTACATTACTCAATCAACAGGAGGTTACAACACTTCTGCATTTCCTAATGCTTGGGATCCTTGGTTTAATGTAAACGGTTCTATGGTTAGTGGAGTTGGTTCTGCCAACGCTATAACGTTAGGTACTACTGGGGGCGTGTATAATTTAGCTATAACATCTAGAGGTGCTAGTCCGTTTTCAAATGGAAGTTATGCACAGATTATAAGATCTATAACTGTTATTGCTACCACAGACGGAGGAACAACTTCCTCTAAGACGTTTTCACTCGGACAAACATTCTAAGAAATAAATAAATAAATATGGCAAGCGAAACACTAAATTTAAACGTTTCCAATCTTATAACAGGAGTTAACATCATTGATGGGATGCTTCTGTTTACAGATAACCGTAATGAACCTAGGAAAATAAATATTGCTAGGTTTAGAGACGAGGGTGTCCACACTTCCGGCACCACACAAATATACGGTAGAGATTTTGAAACTTTAGATATATCTTTAATTAAAAAGCATCCATCTACAGCAGCAACTTTTGCAATAGCTTCTACAGACCTTGAAGACTCTGTTTTTAAAAACGTATTTCCAAGGTTTTCTTATAGATGGAAATACAATGATAATGAGTATTCTCCTTTTGCCCCTTTTACAGAGGTTATATATCAAGGAAAAGCTTTAGATTTAAAAGAAGTTTTTGAGACGGGTGAAATTGCAGCTGTTCAAAACGTTGTAGATTCAGTTACAATAACTGTACCCACAACTCAGAAAGATGTTATTGAGATTGATTTGCTATACACAGAATCAATATCTTCAACAGTATATATTGCCGAGACTAAAAAGTTATTAGCAAGTGACATTACAGCGGGTACTGTTAGTTTTACAGTTAACACAAGAAACTTTTTCAAAGCTGTATCAGGAAGTCAATTAACACGTATATTTGACAAAGTCCCTAGAAAAGCTAAAGCTCAAGATTTAACTGGTAATAGAGTAATTTACGGCAATTACTTAGAAAACTATGACAATACAACGGTTGATGGTAGTGTATCTTATGTAAGTGGAGCTACTGTTGCGTCTAAAATGGGCGTTCGTTCAAATTCAAAATATACAGTTGGAGTTGCTTTTTCAGACCAAGCAGGAAGACTAGGTGATTTAATAGACTTAGGCGGTGTAGAAACACCATTCTCACCTACGGGTCCTTTAAGTCTAACATGTCAGCTTTCTGGAACTGTGCCCTCATGGGCTACCAACTATAGATACTATATAAAAGATACTACAGGCCAAAGACATAATATAAAGTCATACGCGGCTTTTGATGAAGAAGTTGGTGGTACAACATCCTCAGAAGTGTGGATAGCAGTACAATCCGAAGATGTAAATAAAGTACAAGAAGGCGATTTTATATATCATAAAGCTCAACATAGAACAGACTCTTTTGTAGGTATTCCAGGACAAGCAAATGCTAGTTACGGAGATACAGTACCAACAGCTGGACTAGGAGCAATACAGCCTTACAACAAGCGCAAAGTTATTGAAATAAAAGCCGAAGCGCCTGATTCAGTTAAATATGGATTGGTAAATAGAAACAGATTAGCAATAAAACAAACTTGGACTACTCATACTTTTCGGTCACTAGATATTACTAACGGCGATTATGTTACAGGCCATACACCTACTATAAGTGATGACTACATAGCTATTGAGGATGTGGAAGTAGCAACTGCTATAACAGAAGAATTAGAAAATAGTAAAATTGTATATATAAGCTTAGGCACTAATACCTCTCATAAGACTAGAATCACATCTGTATCAGCAGTAGATATTGGGGGAGTTGCCACTAGCGGTTCGTTAATACAATTAGCAAATAAACTAAGCGCAGATGCAGTTAGTGGTATAAACTCTACTTCAGTTATAAAAATATATTCAGGAGAATTAAGTAATGAACAATTAAGAGTTTTAGATGGTAAGTTTTTTATAAAAACCACTAGATATAACATTGGATTTGTTGCGGGCTCTGGAAGTGTAATTACAACCGACCCAAATACAGCTGTATCTTTTCCTCATTTAATAGACGACACAGCATTTACAAATGCGGGAACATCAATGGATTTGTTTACAGTAGAAGCAAATGCTGATTCTAACTTAGATTTATTCTGGGAAGCTTCAAACGCTTTTGCAGTTTCTGCAACAGACGCTTTAGATTTTGGACAATTAAATGTTATAGATTGGAGCAATTGTATTTCATTTGCGCGTAACGGAACGAGTAGGCCTATTTTAGATATTGAAATGAGTTATGATAGGTATAATAGTATACCTGTTGGAAAAGGGGTTCGAGTTACAACTCCTACAGAAAATGAGGGGGTTGCAAGATATCAGTCAAATCTTATATTTTCTGGTATAATGAATCCTGGTACTTCTTTAAATAAATTAAATCAATTTATTGAAGCCGATGGTATTACTAAGGATATAAATCCAAAATATGGATCTATACAAAAAATATATTCATCTGATAATTTAACAGTTTTTTGTGAAGATAGAATTGTTAAAGTATTAGCAAATAAAGACGCACTATATAATGCCGACGAAAGCGCAAACTTAATAGCCACATCAAATGTTTTAGGACAAGTGGTTGCTTATAAAGGGTTATATGGTATTGCTAAAAATCCAGAATCTTTTGCAGCCTATGGTAATGATCAATTCTTTTCAGACAGGATACGTGGTGCGGTTTTAAAGCTAACTCCTGCTAATGGGCAAATTATTGAAATAAGTAAATCTGGTATGCGTGATTTCTTTAGAGATAGGCTACCATCCGCTACAAATATTTTAGGATCGTTTGATATACATTCTAACAAGTACATGCTAACACTTAAAGGCTATAATGCTACTTTAGGGGATATAGATGTAATTAACACTATAGATACAGAACTAGATCAACCTTCAGCAAATATGACCCTAGGCTACTATGCTAATGGTCAAACACAAGGTTGGACTAGTAGGTATTCTTTTATACCGGATAGTGGTGTGAGTGTTGATGGTAAGTATTATACTTTTAAAGACGGTAAAATATGGAGGCATCATGCTTCTGCGGCATCTCATAATAATTTTTATGATATTCAGTACAATTCACAAGTTGAGTTTATATTTAATGACAATCCAACACTGAGTAATGAATGGACTGCATTGAATTATGAAGGAACTGAAGGTTGGGAAGTAGTGCATGTTAAAGCGGATCAGGAAAATAATATAACACTAAATGCTAAAATATTAGACAATAAGTGGTTTGTTAAAGAAGGTAAATACTTTGCTCCTATAACAGGAGAGGAAAATGTATATACTTTAGTGTTTGCAGGTGTTCCTAATTCAGAAGGAGAGTATCCTACTCAAGATTCTGGCGTTACAAGACCCGTAGCAGGTGTTAAGGGCTTCTTTAACAAGGTTAAAATGAAGAATGATAATACAACTAGGGAAGAGCTGTTTGCTGTCAGTGCGGAGTATTATGTTAGTGATAGATAATAAAAATTAAATTAAATTAAATGCAATTACAAGTAAGAAAATTAATAGAATCTGATTGGAGCTTTCTACCTTCTTGGTGGGAAGCTTATGATCAAGTTATACCACAAAGAGACTTTTTACCAGATAATGGTTTAGGGGGCTTTATGGTGTGTAAGGAACTAGACCCAATAGCGGCTATGTTTCTTTACACAACAAATTCAAAAACTGCAATTCCAGCTATTGTTATATCGGATAGATATTACAAAGATAATGATAGAAGTGATGCATTACAGTTATTGGTGGACTTTACGACAAATTTTGCAAAAGATATGGGGTATAAGTTTTCATTTGCTTGGGCAAAACCAGGCATATTATTAGAAAAATATAAACAAACAGGATACGTGGTGGATAAAACACCAAGTTTCGAATTAATAATACAATATTAGTATGGGAACAATAATGGCGGCAGCTGGAATTGCAAAAAGTGGTTTTGAATTAGCAGGTGCCTTAAAAAACAAAGGAGCGGTTAATCGAGAGCTGGAAACATCTAAAGCAAAGTTTCAAAACTCTAGAAATAGATACGAAAACTTTACATTTACAAACCCTTGGGAACAACTTGAAAATACCGCGGAAGATTTAACTGTTAATACACAGGCGGCAGAATTTCAAGCAATGAATGCTGACCAAGCACTAGCTGCATCATTAGAAACAATGAGAGAGACTGGTGGAGGAGCTTCAAGTGCACAAGCAATTGCTAATGCGGCATTGATGTCTCAACAGGGTATATCATCATCACTTGCACAGCAAGAACAATCTAACTCGATGTTGCGCGCCGAGCAGGCAGCAGCAAACCAAAAATTGGTAGCACAAGGTGACGAAGATATGCAAACAGCAAGATTAGAACAAAATCAAGGAGTACTCAATATGAATGCCGCAAGAATGGAAGCAGCTAATGCAGCTAAATCCGCTAACCAATCACAAATTGCTGGTTCTATGACAAGTCTAGCTTCTGGACTTGGAGGGCTTGCGGGTGGTTCTGGATTACTAGGTAAAGCAAAAGGTTTACTTGGTGGTAAAGCACAGGGTTTACTTGGAAAACTAAGTGACCCGACTAAAGGACTTATAAGCAATGTGCAAAGTGGGTTTAATGGTGGAAATTTTTCCGGGATGATTGGAAACGGAATGACTGGGGTCAATTCCAAATTTAATCTACCAGGAGGGGATTTCGGAAAAATACCTTATACAACATTCGGAGGTTAATCTTAATAAAATAACAAAGCATATAATATGAGTAATTCACCACTATACGCTAGGCAAATGGCCAAGCAATTTGTTGACAATGTATCTGTTGCAGAAGCAGGTAAAGAACAAGGTTTCGAAGGCAACGCTATAGCTTCCATTGGAGGGGTTTTAGAAGAATTTTTAAAAGCAGCTAAAAAAGGTAAAGAAAAAAGAGATAAGGAAGTAGGTGAACCATTTGAGATTCGTCCATTGCCAGAAATAGAGCAAGAACAAATAAAAGAAGACGGACAAGTGAATCTTGACGCAAAAGGGGTAGTGCTGAATGAAGTAAAGATAAGTGCCAACTCTTTAACCCCCAACATACCAGAAATTATTGCTCAAAGCCCAGGGAGTAATTTAGATGAATTTAAAGCGAGTTATGAGCTTCTAGATCCCAAAGAGAAAGCGGCGTATGAGGAAAAAGGTGGTTATAGCAGATACGAATGGGATCAAACAGAAGGTAGAACCCCAGGTGATAATGCTGAAAATGAAGCTGCTAGGGCTTGGGCAAATAGGAATCAACTACCAAAGGGTTTGTATCTTGAAGAAAGAGATGGTAAAGCTTTTCGGGAAAGTGAAGAATATCAAGAATATAAAAAAGCAGGTATCCTTTCACAAAGAGACGGCGGAAAAAAAAGTACTAAAGAATGGAATAAGGATTGGAACAAGGTTGAAGTAGGGGAAGGTGCTAACACTCTTATTTACCCTGGTAATGTTGATAGTTTTGGAAATAAGTTAGATAAAGATGGAAAACCTATTCCGCAAGCAGACGGTACTTTTTATGGGGTGGGTAACTATGGCCCGGATTCACCAAACTATAACCTAAACCCAGATTCAGACGACTTCATTAAATCCCCCGTTGATAGATTATCATCGTCTCCATTTGAAAGACGCAGAAGAGGTCAATTTCAAAGCAACAGACGAAATGGAAGTGCTTATAGTCAATCACAAAATGTTGGTAACCAGAATGAAGTTTTTCAAGGAAGAGACGGAAGTCAATATGAAGAGGGGAGAACGTTTGTAGAAAAAGAACAATACGAAAGAACACCATCATACTGGCAAGGTACCGCTGTAGCTGCTGTAGATGAAGCTATAAACATTGGTCGTGAAACAAGAAATTATGATGCTCAGGTTTTAGCAGATAGACAGGATTATGCTAGCGATAAATACAAAGGCGCAGAAGAAGAAGCAAAAGCAATGAGCTTGATGGACCCTTCTATACGGGAGTTGACGGCATTAGACAAAGCTGATTTTGCAGCTATAGTTAATAATAAAGATTTAACCCCAGCAGAAAGAGAAGCACAATTAGCTGATATTACAGGTAGAATGGGATCTCTCAAAAGGGCAGGTAAAGAAATTACCGATGCTGGTGTGTATATAGACTCTTTAGTAGATGAAAAAGGCAACCCTACAGCTGCATGGGATATGACTAACCCCGAGTTAACGGATGTTTACAATGCTATTAAAAATCCTGAAAAAGCCCCCAACTTAGGTTTTACTAGAGACCCAGAAACAGGCGTGCTCATGTTAAAAGGAATAACTAATGCTGGGACAGGAATATCTTATAGAGCTGATAACTTAAAAGAATTATTTGCTAAAGTACCAACAAAAAGAAGTTTGTATGGAGAAGTAGATGGAATTATAGACTCTCTTCCGTTGGCGGAATTATACAACACAAAGGTTGTTAATGGTATTGAGGTGAAGGAAGGACTGTCAGATGAAGAAATTGCGGCTAAAGTAGAATTTTCTGTAGACGCAATAATAAATAGTGAGAATTTTATGGGGTTAGCTGGAGATCACCCAGCTTTTAAAGGTGTGGGCGGATATAGAAAGTTTACTGCTCAGGAAAAAGCTTTTAAAGAAGGGCAAGAAGGCGTTATGGATCCAAGAAAAATGATTAAAGCTGATATGATCCGTATGATTCAAGAAGCAACCGTTACTGACAGGGGATTAGTTAGCGAAAGAGTAACAGGACTTGCAAGCCAACAGGAAATAACACGCCGGAATTTGAAATTGGCTCAAAGCAAAGCTGGAAGTAAAGGTGGAAGTGGTAAAGGTGGAAGTGGTAAAGGTAAAAATACATATTCTAAAAATGTACCTGATAACCTTCAAAAAAGTGGAGCTTTTCGTGAAATAGAAGATTTTTTAGATGACCCAAATATTTACCTAAGAAGCCGAATGAATACCGGTCAATATAAAATTGAGGGTGACACTTTAACTATAGGAACTGAAGAAGATGGACAAGAAAAATTTGATCTAAATAGAAAAGAAGATTTAGCTAGATTTATTAGATCTTATGGGGCTAGAGCTACAGGTGCAGGTAAAGACAAATTTGATAGAGAGATTATGACTTCTATTAATTTTATAAGACAAAATCGTATTGAAGGAGAAGTAGAAGCGGGGCAAGTTTTATCTACTGCTGATAAAAGAGCTTACGCGGAAAGCCTTGATCTTGGGGTTTTAGCAGGGGTTTTACAAACGTACGGAAAACAGTAACAATAATTAAATAAATATGAACGAAGAATTACAAGGAATCATAGATAGAATGCGTGCTGCAAATGAACCGGAGGACGTTATAAATGCGTTTATAGAAGAATACAATTTAGCTTTCGGTGAGCAACAAAACGTTGTTGAAGAATCTGTTCCTAATGAAGAGCCAGTTAGCGGAGAACCAGTTGGTCCAAAATCTGCTTCTTTCACTTTCGAAGAAGGTGAATTGGAAGGGTTTGAACAAAGAATGCGCGAAGGCGGGGAGTCTGATGCTTTCATTAACAAGTTCAAAATGGACTATAGCCTCGTAAACCCAAATGCGGGAAAGTCAACAACCACAGGGATGGACGCGACTGTGGATGCAAACGAAGTGTCCGGTACGGAATTTCCATCGGTAGATGGTTCTTTGGTGGAATTAGAAGTACCTAATAACCTAAAACCAATACCTGATAGTGAAAACACCGAGAGCGGGGAACTTGGCTTCTGGGATAAGATAGATATGCTAGCTGACGGACCAGGTTATAATGTAGCGGGAGGTATAGCAGCTACAAAGATTATGGCAAAAACCGTTAGACAATTTGGTAATATGTTTGACGCTGCTAAAATCGAAGTTAAAAGATCTGGTGGTACTGGTGAAACAAATGACTTTATGGATTTAACAGGGAAGTCTTTTAATATAACAGACCCTGGTAATATAGCAACAATAGATGCCTGGCAGGCTGAAATAGAAATGCAAGCTAACTTAGGACAAGCTGAAGGCTCTGAAAAGTTTTTTAAACATCAAGAAAAACTCCAAGAGAATGGTGAAACAGAAGGGAAAGCATTCTTTAAATCCATGATGAAACACCCTGGCTTGTTACCCGAAGTTATTGTAGGATCATTGGCAGGTATGGGTGCCGCCATGTTCGAAGAACCGTTAAAAGTAATAGGGTCTACTATTGGAGGAGGGTTGGCTAATGCAGGAATAGCAGCTGCTTACGGCGCGGCGGCTGGTGGAGCCCCGGCAGTTCCCGCGGCAATAGCAGGTTTTGTTAGAGGTGCAGGAATGGGCTTTAGAGCATCCACTATGTACCAAATGGAAAAAACAATGACCTTTAATGAAATATTTTTAGAGACTATGGAGGAAAGAAACTTAGATCCTCAGGTTGATGAAGATATATTTAATATTTTATCAGATCCAGAAGCTATTCAACAAATGAAAAACAAAGCAGCGGCGGGTGGTTTAGCTTTATCTGCTATAGAAACAATGTTTGGTAGAGTGGGAGGTCTAGTTGGTAAAAATGTAAACAAGGCTGTAAGACAAAGTAGAGTTTTAGGCGCAGTAGGGGAGACTACATTAGAGGGTGCTGGTGGTGTATTAGGTGAATATGGAAAAGGAAAAGCAACGGGTCGAGATGCTACTTTTACAGATATGGCACTTGAGGGAGTATCCGTAGCCCCAATGGGAGGCGCTAACGTCGTGAAAAACGTCTTTGGTTCACTTGCTGAATATAAGATTAATGGAAAAACACTAGAAAGTAAGAAAGATATAGTTGATTTAATTGAAAATGGTACAGATGCCGAAATTTTAGATGCTAACATTGAAGTTGAAAACGACTCGGATCTAACAAAATTATTAGATAAAAGAGTAAAAACCGCTAAAAAAGCTAACAAAAAAACTTACCTATACAACGGCCAAAAATTTGATTCACCTGAAGAAATTAATAATTTCTTAGATACAGCAACAGATGACCAAATTATGGGGGTTGATATTTCTATAATAAATGATAATGAATTAAGTGAAAAATATTCAAGTATAATTAATAGAATTATAAAAAGTAAAAAAAGTCAAAAACCTCCAAAGAAAAAACCAAAAAGTAAAGTTAAGCCTAGCTCTGTTCAAACTAAAGTAGAGCCTCGTATTATAACCGAAGAAAAAATAAAAATAGATACTCAAATAGTTAGACTTGAATTAGACCTTCAAAAGGCTATTGATGAAGGTGGAGAAACAGCGGGAGTTGCTATAAAGAAAAATATTGAAAACTTAGTTGAAAAGAAAAAAAATATAGAAGACTATATCTCTCTTCAGGTTGATGAGCTCAGCGAAACGGAAGCTCGTGGATTAGTAGACTTAGATAATGAAGTTGCTTTATACCAATCTATAATAGATGATCCTAGTTCTACACCTGGAGCTATGGCAGCAGCTAAAAATCAAATAGCTAAAGCTAAAGAAGCACAGGTTGAGGCATTTGAGAATCCAGATTCAAAAGACCTGTCCAGTGTTGAACCTAAAAAACAAAAGAATATTGAGCTTTCTAGAAAGACTCAAGAAGCTTATGAGAAAGGTGATACTGATGGCATCATAGAAGCTCAAGGTGGTATGATTTCTTCTATAGCAACATCTTTATGGTCTAGAATACCAGCTGACAAGCAGGTAGGTACTTATGACGGCTTTAAAGCAGCATTAATATCAGCTAAAGGTGGCTTATTGGATCTTATTGGAACCTACAGACCAGAAACGGGAGTACCATTAGCCGCTTGGATTGGCAATGGACAAACTGGATTAAAAGTTAGAGCTAACCGTATAGTAAAAGAATTAACTAAACAGGATATAGAAGTTAGTACGGATTCAACGGAAGCATTAAACTCTTTTTCTAGTAATGAAATAGATATTGATAACATCAACCTAGGTCCTAAATATAACTCACAAAGATTAGGTTTAGGTGTTAATTTATTAAATGATTCAGCCAAGAGTGTTGAGCTAGGCCAAGTTGCAATTGAACAAGCATTAGCAGATGCGGATGCTAAAGCAGACGCTAAAGGTAAACCATTATCTCAAAAACAAAGACAAACTGTTTCTGAAAAAGCTTTTGATAAATTATTTAAAGATCAATATGCCCAAAAAGTTAAAGACAAAATGGGTAAAAAATTGAATTTAAAGAATTACATTAAAAATAATGTATCTACTTTAAAAAGAATTGTTCTTTCTAATACTAATTTTGCAAAAGGTAAAGGCTTAACAAAAGATTGGAATAAATACCCACCTTCAGATCAAGAATTTCAAAATTTTTATGAAGGAACTGATACTGATAATTCCCAAACTATTAGTGATAGAAAAGCAGCGTTAGCGGAAGCTGTGTCAAAGCAAATAGCTAAAGATGCTAAAGATAATTATTTTGAAGGTAAAGAAGCTGATCGTAATAAGTTTAGCATTGAGAATGACATCTCTTTTTCAACAGATAAAAAAATAGTAGAAGATGTTTCAGAATTTATACAAGGTATAAAAAATATAGCTCGTGCTGAAGTAGAAAACGCTGAGGCTTTAAATGATTATGAAGACGTAGCTAATTTTAATAAATTTATTGAAAAATTTAAAGGCTTTATAAAGCATGATAATACTAACAAGCTAGACAGAAATAACCCGGACGACGTTAAAAAAATACAGGAAGAATTATTAAAAGCGGCAGAAGATGGTAAAATACACCCATTACTGCTTATTATATCTAAATTTGGAAATTTTGGGAGAGCTGAAGTTAAAGGTTATGTAGAAAATGGGGTTTTTATTAAAAAACCTTCAAAAGTGTCAATAGATGACACTAAAAACTATGAAACTTATTACGAACTATCAGGGCCTGTAGAGGGTTCTGTTGGCAATTACCTTAAAAGACCTGAATCTACACAAGAAGCAAAAATTATAGCTGAGAAATTTAAAGATTCATTTTTACCTGGAAGAGGCGGTATTTTTTACGGTGTTAAAGATCCTAAATACGTTAATTTATTAAAAATAGCCACGGAAAATTATAACGGTATAGATATACCTGGGTTTAAAATAACAGATAAAGAAGGCTCAAAAAGACTTAGCTTTGGCACTAAATCAAATAATATTTTCAAAAAAAATGGTATTGAAATAGATCCAAAAGCATTTGAAGAGGTTACTGAAAAATTTAAAGAAACGGCAAAAAACAACCAGTTACTAGTTAAAGAACTTACTAAAGCTGTAAGTGCTCTAATTAAAGGTGGTGGGAATCCTTATACATTTGGATCTCTTTTACATAATTCTTACAGAGCAACCTCTGGGGCTATTAAAGCTTCTTTTGAATTTAAAGTCTACGAAGGAGGGGTTTTAGAATATGGTACTGGTACTAAATTTGGTAAATTTAATGCTAAAGGTGGAGTGCAAAATATTTTCAGAGAAGAACATAGTCCTCCTGTTAAAGTATTTGGTAGTGAACTTCTTAAAGCAGCATTAACCATAGACTCACCGTCGGGTATAGATGCACGAGTAAACGACATGTACAAGGACGCTTTTCAAAGCATAATATCCTTAAAGTCTGACCAGGCTATTAATGATACAGGCTACGGAGCTGCAATAGCAAAAGGTGGCAGAGTCGGTGAAAATTCTGGTATTATTAGATTAGCGGAAGCTGGAGTTAGTTTAAAAAAATTATTTTATTCAAACGGTAAAAATGTACACAACTTTTTTGCAGAACAAATGGATATATCAATGCAGGTTGAAAATGATAACGTTGCGTCCAACGAGAAGATAATCGATCATTTAAGTAACAAAGTCGAACGAGACTTACAGGGAGCTTTGCAAGTTGAAGAAAGTAATAACTCAAATCCAGAATTAAATGTTTCTGAAAAAATAGAAGCCTTTATAGACGTAATAAAAAGCGCATATAAAGGGTCTTTTGAAATTGTTAATACTAAAGAAGACGCGGTTGCCTACTTAGTATCAAAAGGTATGGATCCTAAAAAAGCCCAGGAAACCGTTGACCGTGCAAAAGGATTTTACATTTCACGGACTGATGGGCTTATGTATGTAAATCCAGAATTGGGTGGACTTGACACGCTGTTGCATGAAACAACCCATGCATGGACTAGAATGATTTCAGAAGTTGATCCTGAATTGTTTGATGCTATATATGAAAAATTAAAAGGCCATCCTTTATACGCTGAGGCAGTTGCAAGAATGGGCAATGATGATTATAAAAACATTGAACCTGGTTCTTTTAAGTATAAAGATGAAATTTTAGCCTACATATTAGGTGAAGAAGGTGGATCTATGTACGACCTATTTCCTGGTGATATAAAAGCAAAAAACTTAATTGATAAATTTTTCCAATATGTAGCAGAAGCTTTAGGCTTTGACCCTTCAACAAAAGATTTTGCGAGCCTATCTATTGAGCAAGTTGTTAAACTAGCTATAAAAGATATTTCGGAAGGAAACCCAGCTTCAAACTTTAATAAACTCAAAAACAAAGCAGAAGGCAAAAGTTGGTTTGCAAAATCGGAAGATCAAATTAGTCCAAGTTCTAAAGCTGCAAAAAGTAGTACAGTGAGAGCTTTTAACGCTTTAAAATTAGCTTATAGAGAAAGTGGTGATTTGGTTGATGCTATAATTAAAAGTTATGATTCTGTAAAAAATGAAATGACTTTACAGGAGTGGGCTAAGATTGTTGCTAAAAACACTAAAGAACCTGTACCTGGTAAATCTAACGATTTATTAATAGGTAAAAGTAAAATTAAAAAAGCCGAAAAGATTTCAGAGGCAAGTGTAGACAAAAACAAAGAAAGCGAGTTAAGTGAAAGTGAAGGTAAAAAAATGGCTGATAAATTAAGAGCTATTATATATGGTAAAACAGGTAAACCCTCAAAATGGTTTATCCCACCTAATGCTGAAGATTTTAAAGGTTTGCTATACACATTCCTACCAGGAGGCAAAGCTGGAGTCGCAGCTAAAAAGTGGTTAACAGATACTTTATTAAAGCCTTATTCAAATGCTATTGCTGCACTTGATAGTGAAGTTTTAAACAAATCAAACGCTTGGAAAACGCTTTCTAAAGGTTTTGATTTTAATATAAAAATTGCAGGCACACCTTATACTTTAGGTGATGCAATTAAAATATATAATGGTTTAAAAAACGGTCAAGATCCTAATATAGCTAAAAAGAAACACTTAGATGCTCTTATACACGCTGTAGAAAGCGATAGTAAGATTTTAAATTTTGCTAATGAGGTTAACAAATCGTTTCCTATCGATATTACTAGCGGATGGCAAAACAGAAGCTTTGCAAAAGAAATATTCGATTCTATTAATGATGGATCTAGAAAAAGACACTTAGCTTCTTTTAGCGCTAATGTTGATGCAATGTTTACAGACGCTACATTAGATCTTATAGCAGATAAATATGGTGTTAAATATAAGCAAGCTTTAGTTGGTACGCTGGCTAGAATGAAGTCAGGAAGGAACAGAGTGGGGACAGATGCTAGTGCTAATTCTTATATGAATTGGATTAACCGCGCCGTTGGAACTACTATGTTTTTAAATACACGTTCTGCGTTTCTACAAACTTTATCATCATTAAACTTTATAAACAAGCCAGGTAATAACTTATTCCAAGCAATGAGAGCTTTTGCTAATCAAGCACAATGGAAGGCAGATTATAAAGTTTTATGGAATAGTGATTATTTAGCTAATAGAAGAGATGGTGCTAAATTTGATGTATTAGCTGACGAAATGGCTCAAGGTGATGTTAAAGGTATTGAAAAGCTTCTTAAGGCTGGATTTTTGCCAACAAGATATGCAGATAGTTTTGCTATTGCTATGGGAGGGGCAGCTTTTTATAGAAACAGAGTTAACATGCTTATTAAAGATGGAATGAGTAAAGCTGACGCTGAAGCTCAAGCAATGGTAGATTGGAGAGAAGCTGCTGAAGAATCTCAGCAATCTGCTGATCCTTCTAAAATATCTGAAATACAATCATCATCTATAGGTAAATTGATATATGCTTTTGCAAATACACCATTTCAATATGCTAGATTAACCAAAAGAAAATTGCAAGATTTAACTTCTGGTAGATCAGCTGCTGAAGGTAACGTTCAAAAAGACATTCAATCTTTATTGTATTACTCTATATTACAATCCGTAATGTTTAATGCTTTACAAAATGGACTAGTAGCTTTAACAATGTCAGATGATCCTAAGGATGATGAATTGAAAGACGAAAAGTATACACAAATATTAGAGCGTACTTTAACATCTTACGCAAAATCTATTGGGAATCCTGGTGCTGTGGCAGCAACCTTATACGCTATGTTAAAAGAAGGGTATATGCAACAGACAGGTGAGCGTAGGAAAGACGCTAATGTTTTTGCATTAACTGCTACTTCGATTTCACCACCATTGAACTCTAAGCTCAAAGATTTATCTGCAGCTTACAGAGCATATAATAAAATTGATGAAAAAGATTTACTAACCCCATCTTTAGATAGTGATGCTTTAACAATGGCAGGAGAAGTATCTTCTTTTGTTGGAGTTCCTTTAGATAGAGTCGTTAAAAAAACAAGACATTTAGCGGCTATAACTAACGAAGAAGTTGAACTATGGCAAAAAGTATGGATGCTAGCTGGTTGGAGTGAATGGGAATTAGGTGTTGGAAGAGATTCTAAAAAGAAAAATAAACCCAAGAAGTCTAAAAAAAGAAAAGGATTAAAAAGCAATAGATTGACTTCCCCTAATCGTAGGTTAGAAGACGGGGTTGATGGAGTTGCAAACAAAGATGGCACTATAGAACTAGCACCAGGCTTAGATCCTGTAGAAAAGGAAATCACCATAGCTCACGAGCAACAGCACGTACAAGACATGGATGCTGGTATATTAGACTATGACAATGATTTTGTATATTGGAAGAATAAAAAATACCGTAGAAAAAACGGTAAAATAATCTATAACGGCAGATCTGTTATAGAGGGAAGCAAAAGTTTACCTTGGGAGAAAAAAGCATATGATGCTGAACCTTCCAAGAGTGCGGTAAAACGAAAGTTATACGAATAAAAAAAGGGGACCCCGTAATTGGAGTCCCCTTTTTTATTTTTATTTCATCAGCATCCAACATACTATTGTTGCGATTGCAGGCCCTACAAAGCCCCATACTTTTAAGAACTTTATAACATTGTTCTCTTCTGTTGTGTAAATGTGATCATCAGTGTTCAAGTTGAATGCTTGTAGCTGTTCTTGAACTTGATCTTCTAATTCCTTGATGCGTAATTTTGCATCTGCAAATGTAAACTTTTTAGCCATAATAATATTTAATTGATTAATTTATCCGTCGCAGCTTAAACAATCTGGATCCATTGCAGCTGCCGCAATATCACCTCTTAATACGGATTCGGTACGTGTATAATATAGTGTTTTAACACCACGCTTCCATGCTTCCATATGAACAGCATTCATCCATTTAGGAGTAGCTTCAGAAGGAAAAGCCAAATTTAAACTAACAGATTGATCTATATAGTCCTGTCTAATTCCTGCCTGCTTTACTAATTCTAATTGATTAATTTCTTTAAATGTTTTAAATACATTCTTTACTTTTTCGTAATCTTCCGCATGCTCTTGGGTAAGTCTTCCTGAGTGATCGTAAAACCATCCATCGAGTTCTTTAATGTCTTGAATGGATCCACCATCTGACATAATCTTTTCCCAAGTTTCTTTATTGTCAATTCCAATTTTTCTTAATACTTTTTTAAGTTCTTTATTCTTTCTAATAAACGTACCTTTAGCGGACTGTTCTGTGAACACGTTAGCAGCCCAAGGTTCAATACCTGGTGAAACGTTACCAGATAGTTTAGAGTTCGATACGGTTGGCGCTACAGCTCTTAAATGAGTGTTTCGCATGCCAGTACCCACACACCATAGAGGTTCACCATATACTTCAGCTAATTTTCTTGATGCACGCTCAGTTTCAATCTTTATTTTTGAAAATATTTCCCTTGTTTTGAATTGGGCCATTAATCCTTCGAAGGCTATTCCGTTCTTTTGAAGTAAGCTGTGCCACCCCAAAACTCCTAACCCGAGTGCCCGTCCCTTGACAGCTGATCTTACAGAATTCTCGAATCCCCTTAGTCCCTTCGCTCTCTGAACAAACTCTTCCAGGACACCGTCCAGGAACCAAATCGCATCGTACACCAGGTTTGTATCCTTCCATTCGTCGTATTTTTCTAAGTTTAAAGAAGATAAACAGCAAACAAAACTATGACTTTCATCAGTATGTAATGTAATTTCGCTGCATATATTAGTCATATGAACTTTTAATCCATTCGCTTTGTAAGCCTCTGGGTTAGCTTTGTTCGTGTTGCCTTTAAAAAGGATATATGGTTCACCAGTGGCTTTGCGCTTTTGGATAAGTTTACTCCACTTTTGGCGTGCTTCTTGATCTCCTGTCTCAAGTTTTCGCATAAACTTATCGCCAATGACAGCACACTGATGTAAGTTAAGAGATTGCCTGTTGACGTCTCCTTTAGGTTCCCTAATTTCAATCCAATCGAGGAAGTCAGGGTGTTCAATATTAATATTAACTGATGCAGCTCCTCTTCTAACGGCACCTTGGTTGGTCGCGAGTATAGTTGAGTCGTAGATTTTGCAAAAAGGGACAACTCCGTCTGAAGTTCCATTACCTGTAATTCTGGCTCCTGCGGGTCTAATCATATTAATACCTACTCCTACACCGCCGCCATGTTTAGCTAGGAGCATCATTTCTAAATTCTTTGTTCCAATATCGGCTATTGAATCTGCCACGTCGATACCAAAGCAGCTAATCGGTAACCCCCTATCAGTGCCGGTATTAGAAAGAACAGGACTAGCAAGGCAAAGCCATCCTTTCCAAATGTAGTCGAAGAATACATCTTCTAACTCTGGTTTGTATAGTCGTTTTGAGACAGCTCTGCTAACTCGCCTGTAAGCATCTTTAGGTGTTTCTTCGTCAACGAGATAGCTACCTCCAATTGTTTTCTTGTAGACTTCGGTATCACCCCATTCCGGGTAGTCAATTCCTTTTTTCCATTCATTATTCCACATTATGTATTTGTTATTAAATAAATTATATATCCTACTATTACATTTACATTTATAGCAACTAAATTCCATTGCTTAGCAACGATCACTTGTGGTGTGCAAAGTATGCCTCCAATTATGTAGCTTATAGCCCCTATATTACCGTAATTCAATATATAAGGCCCTATCATTATGAAAGCTGTTCCCATATATCCTAAGCGACCGGACAATCGTTCGTTAACCGTTAGTCTTCTGTCTTTAACTAAGTCTTTAAGTTTAAAGTTCTTCATCAATCCCACATATCTTCAAAATCTTCGCCTTCACCTGCTTTCGAGTAATCAGTAGGACGAACAGCAAAAAAATCAGTATGAGTGACTCCACCCGTGAGGTGATAAAACCAGTCGAGGTTGTCTGATCCTGATTTGTCATATGCAAAGTACTGCCCGAGGTCGAAGTAACCGAGTTCTGTAAGTTTTTCATTTAATCTTTTTCTAATAAATTGTTTTAAATCATAAGCTTTAATTCCCTCTATATCACCCATCTCAAACATCTTATCAATATATGTTTCCTCAGCTACCAACATAGTTGTTGCTGCTGTTACAACGTCTTCTCTACATTCAGATAAAAGTGTTTCATCTTCTGCACACATGTGTCTAAATAATTTACAACCCATTTTACTATGCAGTGACTCATCTCTTACAGACCATTTCATCTGTTGGCCAATGCCTTTAAGCAGGTTACGAAGCTGAAAACTATATAACACAGCAAAAGCGGAATAGAGAGATACGCCTTCTGCAAATGCAGAAAAAATAGCGATAGACTTGCCAATCCCACGAGGATTAGTACCAGTGTAACTAACAAGGTTATCGAAGCGCTGCGCCGTGGCGGGCTCGTGTAAGAATGCTTCATAATCTTCTAAGCCTAATGTTTCATTTAGATAGCTGTAAGCAACAGCGTGTATTGTTTCTTGAGAACCAAACATCATTGCCATTTGCTGTATTTCATGCTTAGGAAACCAGCCTACAACTTTCTGTGTCCAATAATCAGATACAGCACATTCTGTTTGAGCGAAACCTAAAAGTATATTACCTACTAGATTTTTTTCTTCTTTAGTTAATTTTTCATTCCAGTCTTTAAGATCGCCAGACATTGGTATTTCAGTATGTAACCAAAAAGCTTGTGCCTGTTTTAGCCAACCCTCCGTGTAGTACTCTGGATACTCAAAGGGTTTGTAGGCTATTCTTTCATCAAATAATCCCATTAATTTTTTATTTCTTCTGGTTCTTCTTTCACCTTACTTTTCATTGTCTCCAGGGCTTGGTCGTAATCGGGGAGCTCTTTGACCAGTGTCATGGTACCAATCGCTAGATCTCTCAGATTTTGTAATTCTGTAATCATCTGTTGAACCACGTTGCCCAACGTTTCTACCCTGCTTTCTAGTTGTTTTCTTGTTGCTGTGCTCATTCATTTATTTTTTTGCTTAATATTAAAGGACTTTCATCTACATTTGATTTTACTTCAAAATGTGTATTAAATTCATTTATAATTAAAGGTTTGTCTTTATACATTCTAGTATAGTTAGATCTTATATATTCCTCTGCTTTCATATCTTAATCTTCAATAGTTAAACATATTTCTATACAAAAGGGTAGATACAATACATGCTCTTTAAATTTTTCTTCTATATAGGTTCTAACACCAAATAATATACCCGGATATAATCCTATACTAATTTCCCAGTTTCGCATCGTTTTGTTCTTTTAAATAATAATTTAACATCTTCATATGGTGAGCCACCATTTCTTTATAGTAACTACCAAGTGTAAAATCCATGTTGTCTTCCAATTCTTTCAATTTCTTCTGAGTTAATTTTGTTATTATGCTTGGTATACTTCCTAACATCTTTATCTAATTTACGGCGTTTGTAGTGTAAAGAGGATTCTTTTTTCTTTTTTCTTTCATTATCTGAATCATCATATCTACGTCCTTTTGATTTTGCGGCTTGTAAAGCGTTCGCGAGTCTTCCATGTTTATCATCCATTGCTTAAATAGTTTCCATCTTAAAGGGAAGGATTCATTTGCTCTCCCCTTGCATTCTATTATGTAATCTTTTCCTGTGAAGTCAGGTGTATACTTAATTCCCAATATTTTTTTCTCCCCTCGGTTAGTAAAATCACCTTTCCCGTTGGCTTGTTTTTCATAAGCTTTATTTGTAAAACTAAATCCTTCGACCAACTGGAAAACTTCACCTTCATAATATTCAAATAGTTTTTCTTTTTTAAGAGCTATATATGTATACTTTTCTAATCCAGATGCAAAATTAATCCCATCAAAGGTTGTTTTCTTAGCTACAACTGGACCTCTTTTTTTGCTTCTTCGCTTCATAATTACATTTTATCATAAGTTACTTTAATATCACCTGGATAGATAGAAGTGGTTGTTGTACCAAATCCATCAGGTGGCCCAGGATCACTAACGTTACTGAATGTAGATTCTTCTTCAAGATAGTCTTTAAGTATCTTGTCAGCTAATACATCAGTAGTTTCATGCTTAAGCTTTTCAATATAATTACAAGCATCTAACAATTCCTCTTGTATATGATTAAGCCATTTGTGTAATGAAGGAGTATCATCGTGTAAAGTTACACCATATTTTTTATAACCTACATTGCTACGCTCATCAAGTTTTTTGATTACTTGTTGTACTATTTGGTCTTGAGTAGTTATTTTCATTAATTGTTTTTTACAAATGTTCCATTAATCATTTTACCTTTTCTGTTGATTATAACGTCGTACGCGGACTCAATACAATCTTCTATATGTAAACCTTCTACAGCTGCTAGGTTGGTTAAAACAACTACCATATCGCCTATAGCATCAATAATTTCAGGTCTATCGTTTTTAAGCAATGCTTGAGCTAATTCGCCAGCTTCTTCTTGAAGTTTAATATACTGAGTCTTGCTATCTCCTTTATCATATATACCACGATCAGTAGCCCATTCTCTAATTAGTGGAAATATAAACTGTCCACCTGTTTTAGTCATTTCCTTTGTTTCTTGGAAAGGCATAGCTTGTGATAGTACTTTATTATAGACATAGCAGGTACCAGGACCAAACTGGCTACTATGTACATTAGATATAATCCACTCAATTTTAGCCTCATTGTCCAAGGCATACGTTCCGTACCCATTTTTTATTTTTATATTGTTTAAAAACCTTGCGTTGATTTCATCTTTGGAAATCTTAAACGTTGTTGTTGCTTCAGATGATGTGCACTTTGTCATTTTGTTTGATTTTTTAAATAAATCTTTATATAATTGTCTATCAACTTTATAACCAAGATCTTCTTGTAGTGTCTTCTCTGCTTGTGAAGCTTCTACAATATCATTAGTCTCAAACAGTATTTCGTACTCACCTTCTTTATATCCCTGTGTTTCAATAACGCGCTTCTGTATATTAGTAGTGCATCCTATTTTAACACCTGGTATATGGTAAATTTTATACTTACCTGTTGGTATTTTTATATTCATTGTTTATTCTTTTAATTATTTTCTTGCTTTGTTCATTTAGAAACTTAGCCATAAAATTGCTTTTTGAGAACCATGACTCATACTCCGACGTTGAGTTCTGCTTTGATTGCTGGGTGCGGGTCATATCCTGAAATATTTATCATTGATTTTTTTGGTATACTTACATCTTTTTTGTCGATAATATTAAGTCCCCAATCGACGCTAACAAAAGGAAGTCTTCGAAAACTACGATCCAACTGTTGTTTAGCTTGATCGATATGATTATTGTAAAGATGACAGTCACCAAGGGAAACAAGTAATTCGCCCGGGGTATATCCAGCTCCCTTTGCAAGCATAAGTAATAATAACCCATACATAGCAAAATCATAAGGCAGGCCGAGAAAAACATCAGCTGATCGCTGCTGCCACATAAGATCCATTTTTCCATCGTTTATATAAATTTGAAATCCGTAATGACAAGGAGGTAAGGCCATCTCGTGTATAGCACCTGCATTCCATGCATTAACCATTAGCCTTCTAGATGAAGGATTAGATTTTATCTCACGGATTAGTTGCTTTAATTGATCAACACCGTTAAAGTTGCGCCATTGAGATCCATATACTGGACCTAATGTGCCGTCTGTTCTACCAGATCTTTCATAATCAGCATTCCAATACTTAACACCGTTATCGTTTAAGTATTTAATATCTGTTTTACCGTGCAATATCCATAATAATTCAGTTACAGCGTTGTCCCAGAATATTTTTTTTGTGGTGAGCAAAGGAAATCCTGCTGACATATCATGTCGTAGTATTCGTCCAAAGACTGATTTTGTCCCAATACCTGTTCGATCCTCTTTCTGTTTTCCACCGTAGACCAGTGATGATAATAATCCCCTATACTCATCCTGAATGTTTCTTGTCATAATAATATTTCATTGTTTTAAATGTTTCTTGCCAAATATTATCTGTTATATATACAGTTGGCGTTTTATAAACTTTTCTAAAGTTAGGCATAAACGATACTGCTATTCTCCATTCCTGTGGATACATACCTTTAGAGGTTGGTTCTGGAGATATTATTATATCATTATCTATACAAAACTTTTGCCACTTTAATTCGTCAGCGTTAGCTACAAATCCAGTGTTTAATCCTATATAACCTTTAGGTGGCTTTGACTTCCAGGCCATTATTCCCAAGGTAGATTATGATCCGACGGATCTGTTACTGGCATATAGTCGCCCGATACATGGTTCCATTTAAAGTGCGCCTCGGCTTGATTCTCTCCTAAGTTTTGAAACTTAACTTTAAGAACTTTAACTTTCACAGTATTGTTACCATAATTTCTATGTACTAGTAATCCATGATAACTAGCATCATACCATTCTCCACCACCTTTAATAGAATACATTGTTGGTTCGTCCATAGTCCCATCATCTTTCTTGTACATTTTAGTAGGGTGTGCAACAACAATAACTAGCACGTCATATTTTTTAGCGAATGTTTCTATTTGTGCCAAATATTCCATAGTAGCATCAGGTATAGACATTGCTGCTGTACCTTTTAATTTAACTTTATTAAATGGGTCTATAACTAAACATTTAATTCCTTTACGCTTAACTAATTCAGCACCTTTTTTAAGCACTGCTTCAAGATCATAGCGCTCAGACTCTATAAAGTAAAAGTTATCATTTACTACATTCCAGCAATCTTTCCATTTATCACTACCTAAGTCTTCTTGCTTAGGCATCCAGCCGCCAATTTTTCTTATTAGCTTATGGGTATGTAAAAATGTTGGTTTGTTTTCCGGTGAAGCAAAAGCTGTTTTCCAACCATATTTCATTTGGTATCCAACTGCCATTCTATCAACAAAGTCAGACTTACCACTACTAGGCACTCCTGTGACAGTAATAAACTGTCCGGTGTAAGTACTAAATATGCTGTCAAAGTTATCAAGACCGACTTGAAAACCCGGCTTAAAGCCTTCGTGTATGAATTCTTCCAGTTCATCATTTATGTCATTTACGGTTACTACATTTTCAAGAGGTACGGCTTTTGCATTATGTATAGCATCCAAAAGAGCGTTACGCCCGTCAGCCATAAGAACACCATTAGCATCCTTATGAATATTGAAATCTGCCATCCAGCATACTTCCGCCCCAAACCTACGTATAAGTTCTTGTTGTAGGTTTTGACCAGCTTCATCACTGTCTGTAGCGAGTATGATTTTTGATTTATCTTCAAAATATTCGATACAGTTATCAAGGTAATCAAGGTTGAGCCTATTAAGAGTAGCTCCGTTTGGTACTGATACAACGTTTTTAATTCCAACTTCATAAAGAGATAAGGCATCCATCTCTCCTTCAACAATAACACACCAGTCGTGACCAATGATATTATTGATATTATAAAATACTTTTTCTGCGCCTTTAACAAGTTTGAAATTCTTTCTGCCATCTCTATATTTAGTATTAATTAATTGTTCATTAATAAAATAATTAAATTGTATGGTATTAACTTCTTTAGAAACTTGAGGCATCCACTCAGAACCCTCACTGACTTTCATATCAGCAAGGGTCTTTTGTGAAATACCACGTTCTTCAAACCATTTAACAGCGCCGGTACTTAAGCTAGTATTATTTTTCCACTCGGGTAAAACATACTCTTTATCAGCACCACCTTTACGTTTAAACGTGTGTAGCTGAAAGACTTCATCACAATTCATACAGGTGCCGAGACCACGTTCCCAATCATACATAGCGCATTTAGCTTTGCGATTTTCAGGTTTTCTATCAACTGAACACTTAGGACATATGCCCTCTTTCTTTCCAGCTTCAAGATCGTGTTGATTGAACGTGTCAATCACAAATCCATTGATCTCATCTGTTATCATATATCTTCTGTTTAAAGAGTTGTGTTAGTCTTCTATCAGTGTAACATTTCCGTTTTTATCTACGACTCTTGTTACATATTGTCCACTATCCATTAAAATGGTAGATCTGGTTCAGAAGCAGACTGAGGGGCGTTTTGTTGTTGCTGAGGTTCACCATCTCTAGGAGCAGGTGCTACATTAGATCCGTTAGACCATACAACTTTTACATTACCTAAAAATGATTTAGGTGCCTTAGCGTCTCGCTCTTCTTTAGTTTGTTCAGTTTGTATATAACCTGAATCTCCAAACTGTCCTAGCTCGTCATTTAGAACTATTGTAATAGGGTAGTATTTACCTTTTTTACCTTCATAAATCTTTGATTTATCTACTTTAGTTAAATCGATGTTAGCTGATATAATACTTGCCATTAGTAAGTTGTTAGGTTGTTAAACATTGTACGCATTTGTTTCTTCGTAGCTCCAGTAGATCTACGTAAATTATCTACAGCTTTAACGTGTGATTGATTGCTGTAAAAATTGTTCATACTTGTGGTTACTCCTGTAACGTCACAAGTTCTTTTTCTTGTTCTTGCCATAAAATTAAATTAGATTAGTATTAAAGTGTTTTCGAAATATAATGTTGGCTAAAATCGCCATCGCCATTAACAAAGTAGTCTTCATAGACTTGTACTGCACTTGATACTTTATTCATACCCGATTGAATAAACTTATCACTGCAATCAAACAAACCTAACTGATGAGTCTTCTTGTCAATAACTATAAAAACTAAATCGTAACCAAACATTTTTGAATAAATATATGCTTGACTATCGTAATTAAAACGATAAGCGGAATTAGTAAATTTATTAATGTCACCTGTTGTTTTTAAATCTATAACCAGTTGGTGAGTATGGTTAACGATATCAGCCTTACCTTTCCACGTCATGCCCTCAAGTTCTACTAAGCCAGGTACTTCATACTCAACGTTACCTTCTTGTATAAGATCTTGAAACAATTCATTCTCTAATACAATTTCTCGCATTAACTGTATATCGTCCGCTTCTTTTTCTAAAAGACAGATGTCGCTACCTGCAATTTCTTTGTAAACTTTTGTGTTACGTGTTGATGCCTTAACTATCTTGTACTTGTCAAGCTTATGAGGCTCGAGGATGCATGTGTGAAAGTAACCTCCAATAATCATAGGTGTTGTAGGAGGCGACTGCTTCTTGAAATCAAGAGGATTATTTAACAACGCCATGATGTCACTGTTACTTAAATAGGTTTTACCGAATTCTCCATAATAATGATCATCATCACGTAGCTTATCTAATATCTCTTGTTTATCCATTCTTTAATTTATTTAATATATCAGCACTCATTAAGTATGTTTGCTGTAATGTTTCTATTTTACCACCATTAGCTAAAAACTTTTTAGCTTTGTCAATGTTAGCATCAGTAATTTCTGGTTTTGTTTTTGCAAAAGCATTATTGCTTCCTGCTATTGTTTTATTGATAGCACCTTTACCGTGACTATTAGTAGCATCCGCATCTGCAGTGTCATCAATTAATAGTAAATTTCCCAAAGCATATTTCTTGCCGTAAGAAGAAGCACTACCGAATTTCTGTGCCATTTGCATACCCTTTTGATCAAAATCAACTCCTACTATTGCGGCAGCAACTTCGTGCTCTCCACTCTCAGTACATACAATAGCAGCGGACGATTGCAGAACTCCATCTCCTAGCCATGTTTCGTTGACAGTGAAGTAAACATTGTACTCAATGTTATAAGGTTTCAATGCTTCCAGTATATCTTCCGCAGAACGAAAATTATACTTACCAAAGTTATTAAAACGAGACTTCTTCGCTTTAAACTTTGATTGGATTAAACTTAATTTTTCTTTTATATTCATATGGTATTTAATTTGTGCCAATCCTTATTGGCGAGTTTAATTGTTCTTGTACCGTAAGACTTTGTTTTAGTATTATAGTACGAATTGTGATAGTCTTCTTCAACCTTTATGTTTAAGGTTTTAATGTCCGAAGGACTATCTTTAGGTTCAATGTTATAGTAACCTAAGCTCTCAGTTGTGTTGGTTGCATCGCCTCTATCTATAGAGTCATCTTCGATGTCGTAGTCTACATTTGTATGTGTATTCATAAGTATTTAGTTATAATATATATTACATAAAAAAAGGAAAAAGTATACTAATTCTCCAAGTATTTTTCAATTATTTCTTTAACATGTGGTTGTGCCATTTTTTTCAAAGCTATTGCTTTAATTTTTTTAACCCATATATCAGATCTATGAAAGCGTTCAGCTATTTTACTAACAGATGCACGTTTATCATAAGGCTCATCTATACCAAAATAAGCACATAAAACTTGCTTCTCTTGGTTCTTTAATTCATTGTCCATAACTTGATGCAAGAAATCGTTTAGTAGTTCTTGATCGTAGCTATAAGGTTCATCGGCAACGTCTAAATAATACTGATTAAAAAATGATGAAAATGTTTGTGTTAAAAAAATATCTGTTTGATAGTTATTATCGTATTTACCGCCGTGTGCGTCCCCGTGTGGGCTTGTAGTGTAATAAGCCTCAGGAATCCTAATAGTGTCTCTATCACGAGCTATGGCTCTTCTAATTCCGTTCTTGATGTTCAATTTTAAATAGTTTGTAATTATACCGGGTTTTTCTTCTTCTGTTCTAGAATTTATAAGTTCCCAATCTAACTTATTCCATGCTTTATAAAAAGACACATAACCTTCCTGAATTAAATCAGTAAGGTCAAGTACCCCTATCCTCGGATAAGATCTTTCAAATATGTTTGCTAATGACTTAGGCCACTCTATATAAGGTGCCTTTATCGCATCAATTCTTTCATATATATTAAGACTTCTCAAATGCTGTTTGTATGTTGAATGGCTGTACCACTTCATATATCTAATATTTTTAATCTTCTACTGTATTTTTTAATAAGCTTTGCCTTTTCTTTTAAAAGCTTAATAGGTATTCTGTTCTTTTGTGTACCGATTAATACTTCATCAATAACTTCAGATCTTAATTCCATTATTCTACGAAAAAGATAAGACTTATGATCTCGTTTTCGAGTGCAATAAAGTTTTTGGTTTCCTATTTTTATTATCATTTTTTCTAAATTTTTTAATAGTATTACTTACTTTTTCATTACTTGATATAGTATGGTTGTATATTTTATAGCTCATTAGATTGTTTTAAAATGTGATTAATAACTTGTTTATGGTCACCCGTTAAAGATACTATATCGCCTTGAGTACCAGTGTACTGCAATGTGTATAGCATCTTAGGTTGGGTGGATTCTGTATAGTTGTATTTATTTCCTGCCATTATTTATAGTGGTAATCTAATATTTTATGGCCAGCGTCATCGCTTAGTTCGTTGTTTAGTATCATTTGGAAAATAAGTTTTCGCATAATTCTTGTTGGCTTTTAGTTATTTTGTTAGATGCTTCAGTTTTATCCATGAAGTAAGCATCGTCTACTTCATCAAGTTGCAAGTTAGAAAGCGGAATATATTCTTTTTCCAAACCAATTTGATTTAAACTATCAATCATAACTTTGTGACAATAAACAATTTTATTGTATTTATGAGTGTTAACTTTAAACGTAAAGAATTCAGATGTATCAATTAATTCTTGTGGGATAGTTATACCAAATTCTTCTTGAGTTTCTCGCATTGCAGCTTGTAGTATTGATTCTCCTTTGTCTATTAAACCTTTTGGTATTCCATACCCTTCGTTTAGCTTTCTACCTCGTTGATGTCCTAGCAATAGCTTATTATTATATATTATTGCAAGGCCTGCGGATTCTAATTGTTCTTTGTTTTTCATTTCTTTTCTTTATTACATCTAGCACAGAATGAAAGGTAGCCAGCGTTTAGTGCTCCACACCCACAATTCCATGCACTATCTACTAGTGAATTATTCATATTATTTAGTTAAATCATATAAATCCCAATGATCAAGATCTGGATACTCCTCATCGGCTTTATCATAACACACTTGACATATTTGGAAAGTGTAGTTGCACATATCATCTATATCTTTAGTGATTTTGCAGGCTTTACATAACATTTTATTATTCATAACTACGCATTGCTTTAGCTCGAGGAAAACGATATGCACCGGATGGTGTACGTTCGAAGAACTCGAATGTTAATGGTTGACCGACATAACTTTCGCGAGCAGACCAGATTAATTGTCGCTGAGGTATAGTTAGTGTAGGCCAAGGTACTTCGACTACTCGATTGTCTGAATCAACACCGAGGAACTTACCAAGACCGCTTTTGAA
>Ga0114994_10000156_pt1 | contig 39454 bp, 25 predicted proteins | sample ArcticOcean_MG_C_9_FD_87043 | JGI IMG/M metagenome (GOLD analysis project Ga0114994, IMG submission 87043) | Marine microbial communities from western Arctic Ocean - ArcticOcean_MG_CB2_152 | ecosystem: Environmental > Aquatic > Marine > Oceanic | place: Arctic Ocean: Canada Basin | collected...
GGCTTCGATCACATTGCCTGTTCGTCCTTCTCGACAGTGTAACACGGTCACTTCCGCGCCCGCCGCCGCGGCCATTCTCCTCAACGTAGATAGGGACTCAGTTTCATCGGCCGTGTCCAGCCCGTGGGGCTTGCCGTCGTCGCCGACGCCCAGTTCATATAAAGCTTCACCCAGGCCCTCCGTCAATCGGTACCGGAGCTGCGTCACCAGGCGGTCGAAGCGGTCGTCGTCCACCTTAACAAGTTTGAGCTTGTACTCGATGTTGCCCTCGTCGCTCTCGGGCGCGAGCTGCTCCGCGGGTCCGCCGAAGAGCGAGTCCGCGGGCCGCTCCGCGATGTGGAGGTCGTCCAGCGAGTGCTCAGGCGTCACCCGGTTGCAGGTGCCGGGCGACGGCGGTCGTATCCTCTCGTCCTCGGCCATTCTGTAATAGCACCGGCTCCCTGGTGTAGTGGGAGCTGGTCACTTAGAACAGCTCTGACTCCTTTCTGTGCTGGAGATGCACTCCTAGCTCTCTTCCCGGTGCGGTTACACACGTTGCGCGAAGTAGCGCAGCACACTGAGTGCGTAGACGTCCCCTATCCTCCAAAGCACCGGTGCTGTCGACAGCACAGCACAGGATGCGGCAGGCAGAGCTCTGCAAAAAGCATTTGAGCATCGTTCTCGACGCTGGGCATCAGAGCTTTCCGCCTTCTCCAGCTCTCCCTTGCCATCACGAATCCTAATCGAGGCGTGGTTGTTCTTTAGCGCGCGGGTATCTGTGACCTTGGTCACAGCAAACTTGCATAGCGCTGCACGCACGAGTGCAATTGCGACCAGACAGATTGTAGCAGCAACCAACGCCTTACTGCGCAGCACGAAACAACGATCGATCAGATTCGCGGCGTAGCGCAATAGTACTAGTTTGCTTATTGCAAGTGCACACGGCAAAAACAAGGCGCGCGAACGATTGCAGCAATCCCGAACCATAGTGCAGCCGACGCGACGACAGCAAAAACAACACCAACAACCAGCCCTCAGCATGGTCGCCACGGCGCCCCGAAAGAACTCGTTCGGCGAGCTGGGCAAGGTGCCCGAGGCGAGGCGCGACGTCCACTTCGAAGTGGACCGTAATAATGATGAGCTACAGGACGACACGCCGCGACGGCGCGGCCGCTACGCGCTGCTCGCCGTCGTGCTCGCGTCCGCGGCATACTTCCGGCCGAAGAGCGCGCCCGCGCACCGGAGCATGCGGGTGCGCGTCCGGTCGCCGGAGATTCCCCAGAAGCTCCAGATCCTCACCGCGCGGCCGACGCACCTGAAGTGGCGGCGCGACGGCGCGCTGGAGTTCGAGGCCGACGTGGTCATGCGCATGTGGAACGACCACCCGGTACCCCTGAAGATCCGCGCGCTAAACACGACCATACTACTCCGGAGCCTGTTTTCGAAGGAGCGGTACGCGGTCGGCTACAAGACCGCCACGCGCATCAAGGTGCCGCCAAAGGGGCACGCCGACGTGCCCGCGACGCTCGTGATTTATGGCCTGCGGCCGCTCATGTTTCCGGCGCTCTGGGCGGACATCGGGTCCGAGGTCTTCTACGCGTTACGGGAGGGCCGGCGGCCGGTGCTGAACGTGCCGCTCGAGGGCTTCATCAAGCCCTGGCCCGCCGGCCGGGTTGACGTGGCCTGCACGCTGAACCAGCCGCTGGACGCCGTCGGCGTCCCAGTGACCAATGTGTGCCGGGCTAAACTCCTTTAAAATATTACTCTCTATCGGCGAGCGCGTCGAACCCGAGCTCGTACAGCTCCCCGATGCCCTCCCGCAGGGACACGACGTTGTCGAAGCCGAGGGCCTTGAGGCACGCCTTCGCCGGGTGGACGCGGATGCCCGCCGCGCAGTGCAGGTAGAGGCACTTCGACGCGTCGAGGGCCTCCGGCGGACAGTCGCCCTGCTGGAGCGCCGACAGCGGCGCGGAGATCGCGGAGGCGAAGTGGTTGCCGGCCCACTCGTGCGGCTCGCGCACGTCCAGCAGCAGCGCCGCGCCGGCCGCGACGTCGGCCTTGACCTGCTCTAGGTGCGGCGGCAGCGCTCGCGTGGACAGAGCACGGCGACACGTTCGCCGCGCCTGGAACGCAGCGCTGCGCGCGACGCAGGCCGCGAGGAGGTAGCGCGACATCATTTATTTATGGCTCTGTCTGCTCGATGGCTGCAGTGTCTGCTCGATGGCTGCAGTGTCACTCGATGGCGTGGAGGTTGTACACGGGTGAGGCTGTACACTCGTAGGCGTTAGTAGACCCCGGACACGTTCAGCACGAATGCAAAACAGTTCTGCGGCCAGACGGCGCGTTAGCGTGACCTTTGCGATTTAATCGATCGCTATGCATGCCTTGCGCACGGGTTTTCTACGATCAAAACGGGTTTCGAGTGGGAGACGTAACACAAGGAGTGTTATGACACAGTTTTGGTCGGTATCTCAGCAAACTGAGGGGGCTTGTCCCTGTTCCACGCGCCCGCCGTCATCCACACGTTGAGCGGGTACTCGGGATCGGGATTGAGCGTCCCGCTCGGGTCCGTCCACTCGATGAGGACCCGACTGCCCGACGTCGCGAGGAGTGTGGCCAGCAGCGGCACCGGCAGCTGGTCCGGCTTGGCAGACTTCGAGAAGTCGACGGTCGCCGTCGAAGACGTCGCGTCGAGCTCCGTCGTCAGATGCCAGCGCGGCTTCTTTTGAGAGAGCGTGAGGAACCAGCGGCCGTCGCGCGTCGTTATTTCCACGTCCTTCGCGTCGCCGTCTCCCATGTCGGCGAAGAGCGTCTTCGGCATCACGCCGGCGCGGGCCGTAGCGAGCGCGCAGGCCGCGAGGAGGTGTCGAGACATCATTCCGGCTGCGGTGTAAACGCTAGCAGTGCTGGAGCTCAACGTTGACCACTCCTGGGACTACGCAGCCGATGCGTACGGACGACAGTCTTATCGCATTGTATTGCACGGGTTTTCAGTACGACGGGTTTTCAGTACGGGTTTCGTGGCACAATTCAGCATCGCCTGCACTGCATAGCGAAAAGCAATAGCTGCACCGCGCGAGCGACAGAGCGACCTCAGTACACAGCGCGAGCGACAGAGTAGCTGCACCACGCGCGAGCGATATAGCGCTTGGACAACAAAGCATCCGTGCACAAGTAAGTAGACGAGAGCATGGCGTCGAGGGCAGCAGACGTAGCCCTGGACGAGCGCAGCGCGACACTGAGCCTGCTGAGCGCGGGCGGCGCACCGAAGCCCCCCAAAACCAAAGCGGCGCCCAAGGCCGCCGCGCCGCCGAAGCCGCCCGCGGCGAAGAAAGGCAAGGGCAAGAGGAAGGAGAAGGTCGAGGTCGCGATGGAGGCCGCGCTGCCCCTTGCGGAATTATTAGGCACGACGAACTTCCCCCAGACAAGTGGAGAGTACTACGTCACTACTGCGATCAACTACGCGAACGGCGCGCCGCACATGGGCCACGCGTATGAAGCATTAGTAACCGACGTCGTCGCCAGGTACCACCGGTTAACGGGCAAGAAGACCTTTATGCTCACAGGCGCCGACGAGCACGGGCAGAAGATCGCTAATACCGCCTTAGCGCAGGGCATCAAGCCGCAGGAGCTCGTGGATTCTTGTGTGAAACGCTTCAAGGAACTGGACGAGCGCTTGGACGTTGCTTATGATGATTACTTAAGAACCACATCGGACCGGCACAAACAATGCTGCCACGAGCTGTGGCGGCGGTGCGCCAAAAAAGGGGACGTCTTTTTAGAGCGGTACGACGGGTGGTACGACGAGCGCGCCGAGCAGTTCGTCAAAGCCAGTGACGCCAAGCTCCAGAACTTCAAGGACGCCGACGGCATTCCCTTGAAACGGACGTCGGAGGAGTGCTATTTTTTTAGATTGGGCAAGTACGCGCCGGCGGTAAGAAAGCATATCGAGGCGCATCCGGAGTTCGTGCAGCCCGAGGCGAGACGAAGGGACGTCTTACGGATGCTGGACGACGCCGAGGAGATCGAGAAGCTCTCTATCTCAAGAACTACCTTTGATTGGGGCGTGGGCCTTCCATCGGGCTTCGACGCCGGCCACGTCATGTACGTCTGGATCGACGCTTTGACCAACTATATTACGGGCGCCGGTGGACTAAGTGAGGACGGGACGGACCCCGCTTCGAAGGGCAACGGCGGCCGGTGGCCCGCCGACTGCCACATCATCGGCAAGGACATTGTCCGGTTCCACGCCATTTATTGGCCGGCCTTTTTGCTGAGTGCGGGGCTGCCGTTGCCCAAGTCCGTCTTCTGCCACGGTTTTGTGTTGGACCCGGTTGGCGCGAAGATGTCCAAGACCCTGGGTAATGTGATCGACCCTATTGCACTACTAGATGACGGCGTCGCGCCGGACTCCTTCCGCTACTTCTGCTGCAAGGATGCGTCGCCCGGTGCGGACGTCAAGTTCTCCAGGCCGGCCATGGTCCTGGCCCATAACACCGAGCTCGCGGACGCCTTCGGGAACCTGGTCCACCGGGCCACGGCGTTGGCATCATCTAAATGTGAAGGGAAGGTGCCCGCGCCCACGGGTGTGGACGTGGGCCGGCCCTTCGACTTGGGGGCGCTCAGGGATCAGAGCGCCAGGGCCATGGCCGGCGTGGACGTCGGCGCGTATGCGAAGCAAGTGATGGCCTGCTGCCGCGACGCGAACAAGTGGGTCGCCGATCTGGAACCCTGGAAGATGAAGGACGATCGCGCGGACGCGCGGCAGGAGGTGCTGCGTCTACTGCTCGAGGCGTGCTACGCCCTGGCGCTGTTTTTGGCCCCCTTGGCGCCGCGCGCGGCGACCTTCGCGTTACGGCGGGTGGGCGGCACGGCCCGGCCCACTTCATATCTCAAAGCGGACTTCTCGAACTTGAAAACGGGCGCCGCGGTGACCATCGGCGCGCCCCTCTTCGCCCAGATCGAGATGGACGGCGGCGCGTCCGTGGCTTTGGCCAAGGAGAAGAAGAAGAAGGTCATATCAAAGAAGGCCGAGGCCTTTGTGGAGTTGAGCGACGCCGACGACACGGCCGCGTCGCGCCTCGCGCTGGTCGTGGGCCGGATCGTGGACGTGTGGCCGCACCCGGACTCGGACAAGCTGTTCTGCGAGAAGATCGACTGCGGGGAAGCGTTCGGGGGTATTCGCGAGGTGGCGTCGGGCCTGCAGAAGCACTACAAGGTGGACGAATTGAAGGACCGGGTCGTCCTCGTCGCGGCGAACCTCAAGGCGAAGAAGCTCGGCGGCTTCCCCTCGCACGGCATGATGCTCTGCGCGACGGCGGCCGACGGGTCGCTGAGCTGCGTCGACCCGCCGAAGGGCGCCAAGCCGGGCGACGTCGTCGCGCTCGCGGGGCTCAGGAACCCGCCCGCGACGGAGAACCAGGTCGACCGGAAGAAGCTGTTTGGGAAGGCGCAGCCGCACTTTTCCGTACGTGGCAACGTCTGTTACTACAAGGACAAGCCGTTCGACGTCAACGGGGCGCCCTGCACCGCGTCGGTCGCGGACGGCGCGACGATTAACTAGAGTTGGAGATTTGTGTTGGTGGGGTAACTTCCCCAGCCCCCAGGACGGCGGCCGGTCGGCCGGTCGTCTTGCTCATCGATAGCGTCTTAGAGTGTGTCATATGAAAGGACGCGGCCCGCGCCCGCCGCCGCCGCCCCCAGGGTGGCGATCCGACACAAAGTAGGCGGCAGAAGCCCCTAACTTTTCCTACTAGACAGCAAAAAATTTCGATTTTTTGGGGTCTTTACCCTGGGTATTGGTATTAAATTTGGGTTTTTAGCCCCCTTCGGAGGCATCATTAAATTTGACTTTTGGTGCCAAGCCCCTAACATTTATTTCTCGATCGCCACCCTGGCCGCCCCCTAGTCCCAGCACGGCTTCTGTCGCGGACGGCGCGACGATTAACTGGGTTTGTAGATTAGTGTACAAGGTACTTATATGAGACAGCGCCGCGGTGCGGGGGGATCGGGGAACATCATGCCAGATCATCGCGGGGACCCGCTCTTCTTGGATAGCGAGGTGCGGCGGCTGCGGTTGGCCGCTTCGGGCTTAACCAAGTTTCTTGGTGGCAGGGCAGGGATTCTTTTTATCGTAACGAATCATTTAGCTCGTCGCCCACCAATTTAATCTAATGTGCTCTTTGGCTTCGAAGCCGATGGAAACGAGGAGGTAGCGGTTGCCCTGCACGATCCCCCCGGCCTTCTCCAGGAAGACCGAGTTCTTCAACGACCAGGGCTCCGACACACCACCCAGATTTTTCGGGAGGTTAGCAACGACCGGGTGTTTATCAGATGCGGAATTGATGTTGTCTCCCTTATCAAACGAGCCAAAATATTTCCCGTCGGACTGGTACACGCGGAACTTAGGGGCGTCGGTGCCTTCAGGCGGGCCGACGGCGATGGAAAAACCGTGGCACTTCTGCGCCCACTCGTGCTTCAGGACGTATTCGGACGTCTCGACGTAGTCGAAGTCAGTCGAGGACCAATCAGACGTCCCCTTAAGGGCATCAGGCAACGGGTAGTTGTTCGTGCCCCATGTGACCTTGTTCTTGTTCCAATTTTTGGTGTTCCATAACACTTCGTTCTTCTTGTCGAGACAGGCGATCTCAACCTTGTAGGAGGCCTTACGCGACTCCTCGTAGTCCAGCTTCTTGAGCATGGTTTGCGCGGCGCCCACCGGCCGCATGGACGTGCCTGAGGCCGAGCCGAGCGAAACGACCGCGCACGCGCCCAGGGCGAACGACGTCACGGCCGCGGCGACGATGAGGCCCGTGTAGGCCTTGCTTTTCTTGGGTTGCGCCTTGGGTTGCGCGAGGAGCGTCGACTCCTCGGCGGGGATCGTGCTGAGCTTCATTGCGCCTGCGCGGGCGCGGAGGCCAACAAGGAGAACGTGTCGAACTTCACGAACGCCATGCTCGCGGCCGCGCCGGACGCCCACCTCGTTCCCAAGCCCAAGCCCAAGCACCTAAAGCGAAGGCGCCCGAAGCCCGAGGTCGTGCCCGAGGCCGGCGCGCGCGTGCTCTGCGTGCTCGAGGCCAGTTTGAGGGGCAAGTCCGGCCTCGCGTTGCGCTACGGCGGCAAGCTCGAGGGCAAATGGGCCTAACGCCGGGAGCACCTGGACACGGCCCACGCGCTGAAGGTGGACATGAGCGTCCTGGAGCGGGAGCCGGGCACCTTCGCGTGCAGCGGCACGTTCCTGGACGACCCCGTGCTCTGGGGCGAGCGCAAGGTCCGGGACGACGCCTTCGTGCTCGAAGTGCAAGAAGACGGGCGGACCGTCAAGGGCTCGGGCGAGTCCTTCTACGGGCGCTACGACGTGGAGGGCACGCTCGACCGCACGGGCGGCCAGAGCTACGCTAAGTTGCGCCTCCACAAGGTCAAGAAGCTCAAGCCCTGGTACTACGAGCACTGCTACGTCTGCGGCTCCGACCAGAAGAGTGCGCGCGGCGTCCCGTCTTTATTGAAATGAGGCACCCGCGCAGGCGACGGCGACCTGCTCCTGTGCGACGGCAAGAACGGTCTTCATCCGGCGTCCTAGACGATCTGTTTGACGGCGTGGTCCTGGACGCGTGCGATATGACTCGCGTGAGTCGCGTCCCCGCAGGCAAGTGCAAGAAGGCCTGTCACGTCAAGTGCGCGGGCCTCAAGGCGGTGCCCGCGGGGGACTGGTACTGCGCCGACTGCGCCGAGCCCCAGTGCGGGCCGGCCTGCATCTGCCGCAAGAAGAAGCGCCGCCCCTCGGTCTGAGCCGGCGCCCCGCGTCGCGCACACGGCGCGCGCGTCCCCACCCCTTTCCCCCGGCGATTAAGCGCCTCTTTCTACGCACAACGATTCACGGGTCGCTCCTCGGAGTGGGCCTGGATACTACTAGCTCGAGACGCCTCTTTCGTGCGGGTTCGAATTTTCTCGAGTGGCCGGCGCTCTTTTTCGAATAGACCACCTGAATACACCGCTTGACGCGCCGCCGCTGCGTGTAGACTACCTCGCATCGTTTATAACTATCACTGCGTCGTCGCTGCTGCGCCGCTTAGCGCGAGCTCCGCGCCCTACGGGCACAGACACCAAAAAGAACAATCATGCGTTACGCTGCTGCAGCGCTGCTCGGCTCCACCGCGTGCGCTTACGTCGCGGTGGCGCTTATGGGCGCCACCGCCACGGCCTACATCGCGCCCGCGCCCCGGAACCCGCGCCACGCATTACGCGCCGCGGCCTATAAGGACAACCTGGGCCGCGAGGTCTCCGCGGAGCGCATCGAGATGCTAAAAGAAATGGGCTACGTCTTCGACGAGGAGCGCCAGTCCTGGACGAAGCCGCCCGACGGCCGGCCGAAGCGGCGGCCCGCGCTCGCGCGCGCCCTGTCGGCGCGCATCCTGGAAGTGCGCATCGCGGACGCGGCGACCGACGCCGAGGCCCAGGCCGCGCGCGACGCCGCCGCTAAATTGCAGGAGGTCGTGCGCGAGGCGGACACCGCCACCGCGGCGACGGCGTCGCCGCGGGAGGCCCTGGAGTCCCTCGGCCGGACGCTCGCGTTCCGTCCCGTCGTGGGGCCGCTCGTGTTGACGGCGGCGCAGCTCGCGCTCTGGGCGGCGTGCCGGCCGGACGACGCTGTTTTAGGTGACGCGTTCACGAACCGCCTCGACGTCTGGGCGGCGGCGCCGGGCGGTGTCTTCGCCCTCGCCGCCTGCGCTCTGGTCTTCGCGGGCGCGGCCGCGAACGTGCGAGCGTCGGCGACGCCGTGGTTCGGCCGCGTCGCCGGCGCGCTGGAGGCGACGGCCGCGGACGGCGCGGCCGGCGCGCTGGGCCCCGACGCCCCGCGGTCGTGGCGCGCCGCGGATGTGAAGTGGCGGAGCGTCGCGCAAGTCTTAGAGTTCGCCGCGGCGGGCCCGCGCGTCGCCGCGTTACACGGGGGCTTACAGGTCGCCCTCGTCGAGTCCGCGCGAGCGCTCCAACCGGCGCCGATCGACGCGACGGGCGAAGGCCTCGCGGCACTGACAGGAATTGGGAGCGTGACCCTCTTCGCGTTTATGGCAGAAACGCTGCGGACGTCGGACGACGACAACGTGCTCCGGGCGGAGAATGAGGCGGTGAGGGCTTCGCTCAAATCTAAAGACGGGAACGAGGCCTTGCACCGCGCGGTCTGTCTCGCCTGGCTCGACCGCTTCCCGGACCCGCCCGCCGGAGGCCGGGACCTGCCGCCCCTCGGCGCCGCCGTCCGCGCGGCCGCCGCCGGGTCCGCCCTCGCGCTGACGAACGGCGACCTCCTCGCGCCCCTCGCGCTGCACGCCGTGGCTGGTGCCCTGGCGGCCGCCGCGCCCCTGAGCCCCGGCCCGGACGACGTCCAGGACCCGGACCGCGCGGTGGTGACCGTCGGCGCGTCCCCCTGACTCCCTGTTCACATAACTTGTACGTACCCTCTCCCAACGTCGTCGAGGGTGCTCCTCCCCCGCCCGCACGCTATCGCCGCGTCTGAGTCACAGTCACACTAATCCAAGTACTTAGTCTCCAAATGTGCCCCGGCAGTCGCGGCATTCCTCACTCGTCGTCGTCGCGGCTCTTCTTCGCCGCGGGCTCCTCGGCGGCGCTCGACGCAGCCCGCTTGGCCGCCAGGGGGTTCGCCGCGGCCAACGCCAGCTCGTAGAGGAGGTGCTCCACCTTGCGCACGCACCCCTCCAAAGGCCCCATTTTCTTCGCCAGCTTGGGCGGCAAATGTAGGGCCGCGACCGCTTCGACGACGGCGACGTCCGTCTCGAAGACCCGCTGCACCGACGCCGTGTCGCGCGCCGTCGCGGCGATGACCGCCACGCGGCCCACTTCCCCCGTCAAATCACACACACCGCCCAAATACTCCTCGTCCGTCAGCGGCAAGCCGAGGGACGCCTGCGCCGCGACCAGCGGCGCCCCACTGACGCCCTTGGCCTCGAGCCACTTCATGAAGAGGGCCGCCTCGGCGTACTCCTCCAAGGCGGCGCCCAGGGACCCGTAGCGTAGAGCGGGCCACTTCTTGACCAGATTCTCGTCATCCAGAATCGCTTGCGCGGCCGCCTTCGCCGTCTCCAGCAACGTCGCGGCCTTGGCCGCGTCGCCCCGGTGGCAGGCGAAGATGGCCTGCTTCGAGGCCTTTTGGACGTCCCGGGACCTCTTGATGACGTTTTCCCGGGCGAGGTCCGCCTCGTCGAAGCGCACCTTGATCTCCGCGAGGGCCTTCAAACAGGGGTCGTTGGCATCCTCCGCCGGGTCGCTCGACACTGTCTTGCCGATGAGCGACTGCTCGTACAGTAAATCCTCCAAGCGCCGCAGCGAGTATTTGAGGCCGTCGAACTTGCGGCGCAGGGGGCCGTTCCGGAAGTCGAAGGCTAATAACGCGCCCTGCAGCGACTTGACGCCGTCCCGGCAGCACACGATGGACTGCGTGTCGCCGTGCGCGGCGCGCCCGACCGCGTACTTCGCCAAGGACCCGGCGCTATCTAACAAACCCGCGACGTACTCCGAATCATCAATACCGGCGGCGGGCGGCGGGAACGTGCCGGAGTCCAGAAAGTGCAGCGTGGCCTCGACGCTGCCGATCTGCTGCGCGACGCTCTGGAGCGCGTAGGCCCGCTGCTTGGTCTGCTCGTTGAAGCCGTCGGCGCCCGCGCCCTCGAGCGCCTTGCGGGCCTCCGTCGTGGCGGTGCTGGCGTCCGCCGTGCGGCCCAATTGGAGTTCCAGGGCCGCTTTGCGCGCCAATCGTCCGGCGGCGTTCGCCGCGTCGCCGGCGGCGCGGTGGCGTCTTCGTTCTTCACCCTGGCGCACGCCGAGCGCGTCCCAGTCGGGCAAGCAGTGCTTGGGCGTCGGCGTCGGGGCGGCGGGCTTCGTCATGAGGCTGCGGCGCGCGAGGCGTCTCAGGAGCGCCAGTGTTGGGCGATGAAATGCGCTTTTTGTTGCTGTTTGAGAAGCACACGACTGCTAGCGCTTAAGCGTACAGTGCTGCGGCTACTAAGCGCGATGCTTACTCGTCTGTAGTGTTCTTCTGTGCAGACACACTGAGCGCTACGGAGAGCTTTTGCGTGGTGTTATGCGAAACCCGTCAGAAAACCCGAATCAAAAACGTAGCGGTTGCTCTGATCAATGCGTGGCGCCTGAGTGGCGCCTCCGTAGCGCAGCAGACACAGCAGGAGGGCACACTACCTCGTCCTGGGACCGTAACGCCCACAGTACTGTCGGAGACGCGTGGCAGAAGAAACACCATGCATGTTCTTCGGGCGCTGCTGGCCTCATTCGCGGTCGGCACGCGCGCCATCGGTGGTCTTGACGCCACGCGCCCCACGGCAACCGGCGAGCCCGCCACGACGTCGGCGGCGGCCGCCACGACCTCCGCCGCGCCGAGGCCGACGTACAACCTCACGCGCGCACTATTATTAGCGGAGGCGTCGTACTGCACCGCGACCACGGACGAGCCGCTCCTCCCGGCCGAGTTGAGGAGCAGCATCGTCGTCACGGACGTAAGTGAGACCCACGGCACGCGGGCCGTCGTGGGCTGGGACGCGGCGGACCGGTCGCTCTTCGTCTCCTTCAGAGGCACGGAGAACGACCGGAATTGGTGGCAGAACGCCAAGTTCGTGAAGATCCGGCCCTACGCCGCGCCCTACGACAAGGTAGCGGTGGAGCGCGGCTTCTGGCGGTGGTACCAGTTCCTCCAGGCCGACGTGGCCAAAGCCCTCGTGAAGGCGAAGGCGAAGTTCGACCCGGCGACTCTGTTGACGCCTATTCGGTTCTACGGCCACTCTGCCGGGGGCGCCGTCGCCGTTTTAGCGGCCTTCGACCAGCTGCGCGGCGCCGTGTTCAACGGCACGCGCCTCGCCGGCTCGTACACGTTCGGCTGCCCGCGCGTCGGCTCCGCGACCTTTGTCCAGGCCTTTGCGTCGCTCCGCGGTCCCGCCGAGGCCTGGCGCGTCACGCACCGCGACGACCTCGTGCCGCACCTGCCCGAGGAGGCGCTCGGCTACCTGCACACGCCGCACGAGGCCTTTCAGAAAGATGAAGTGAAGCCCGACCTGACCTTCTGCGACGACTCCGCGGCCAAGGAGGACGACGCTTGCTCGAACTCGTGTTACCCGCTGGGCTGCACGTCGGTCGTGGACCACCTTTCCTACCTCGGCCTGGTCCAGGGCATCGGGGGCTGCATCGAGCTCTGAATATTGGTCCCTTGTTAATGTTATATTGATAGTAGTTGGTCTCACAACGATGACGACGCCGCCTGGGTGAGCCGTCGGACGCAAAGTTCGCACCCCGCACGCAACGCACCGGTAGAGGTTACTAGAGCAAGGGAAGTGAAAACCAAAATACGAATCAAAACATTAACCACCCCGGCTCGAGCGCGACCCCGGCATTCGTCGCGCGGGCGCCGCCGCTTCTTCGATTTTACCGCCGAAGATCAACGGAGCTTTCGTCGTCGCCAGGAGCTCGATCAGTTCCTGTTTGTTCTCGCCCGAGGCGTCGCCCGAGCTATGCAACAGTCGATACGATGTCTCCGCGTAGACGCGGCCCGGCCCGTAAACCTTGAGCGGGCTCGCTTCCGTGGCTTCGGCGACCGCCGTCTGGCGAAACGGCGCCGCGCTCGCGCCAAGTTTTGATTCGTCGTCCGACGCGTCGGCCTCGTCCGGGACGGGCGCGAAGCTGAAGTGTTCATTTTGCGCTGAGTACCTGCGTGGAAACCAAAGTGAACCCTCCATGTTATCGACGTGATTTCACACTGCCTCGTACCAGCAATCCAGCCCGTCGTCGTGGTCGCTCTTCAGGCCCTGGCGGACCTCGAGCGTGGCGAAGCGGTTCCACAAGGTATCCAGCGTGTGCGCGGACAGGTCGCCCGTGATGACGCACCGCGGCACCTCGAGCGCGACGCGCTCCAATAGAAAGGCGTCCACGACCGCATCCGCCGCCGCCGCCTCCATGGCCGGGGCCTTGGCGTCCCCCGTGGCGTCGATGAGGAGCACAAGGCGGTTCGTGTGCAGGGCCTGCAAGAGAAATCGGTACCGCGGCCGGTAGGACTGGCCGTAGGCCGCGTCCAGGTAGTGCTCCAGGACCGACGCGCCTTCCGTTGTGACGCGCCGCGCGACGCGGTGCAGGCTCCCCGCCTTGACGAGGTACGGAACTAAATGAGTGGAGGGGTCGCCGAACTGGCGCTGGGCGCTGAGCGCCATGAGGAGCATGCGCAGCTGGCCCTTGGCCGTGCGCACGTCCGCGTACATGGCCATGGACCGCTTGCGCCACTTGGCGCAGAGCTGGCGCACGGCCTGCTTCACGGCCATCTCCGCCATGAGCTTCTTCGTCTCCACGCCCCCGATGAGGTTGAGGGGGATGGCCTCGATGAGGTCGTCGGCGCGGTCGCGCCGCCGCTGCAAGGCCTCGGGCGAGTACATGGACTCGTTCCCGTCGCCCGTGGGCGCCTTGGGCGTCGCGGGCGGCGTCTCGTCGAAGGCGCTGCGGGACGTGGCCGGCGGCGTCGACAGCGTCGCGCGGCTCCGGCGCGTCTCCTCCGCCTTCGCGTCGATAATGGCCCGCCGCTGCTGCGTCAAGGCCGCGGTGTCCTCCTTCGGGCCATTCATCAAGAGCACGCGGCACTGCGCCTGGGCCCCGCGGCTCGCGTCGTCGCCCTTGCGCGACAAGAGGACCTTCACTAGAGTAGGCAGGTCCGCGACGGCCGCCCACGCCGTGCCGTCACTCGCGACCACGTCCGGCGACACGCCGTAGTCCCAGCCCGGCGGCCGCTTCCAGGTGTAGACGCGCGGCGCATTTGTAGAGAAGGACGACGCCTGGTACTTCGGGCCGTCGTAATTGGCTAGAGCCCACCGCGGTTTCCCGTTGAACCCGTTGACGAGGGCGTGGTACGACTCGCGCTTCTTCCCCCGCCGCTCGCGGTCAAGGCACCGCTTCCGCAGCCCGTCGAACATGTCCCCCCACTCGGGCCGCTCCTCGCGCCACTCCCTATACGCCTCCTCGTGATACACCGCTTCGCCGAAGAGCAACGCGTGGTTCGCGTGGTTCAGACCGAGCGCGCACGTCTCGACCAGCTGCGGCGTCATAAAGACTCGAAGTCTCGCGCGGTTACGGTCGGCGGCCGCCGACGCTGCATCCAAGTCCTCGAGGGGCTTCCGCAGGACCGCGGCGTCCCGCCACTTCTGGCGGTACAACACGGTCAGCCGCTGGCCCGTCGCGTACTCGACGCCGGGCCGGCACAGTTCAAAGGTCGGCACCTCGAACTCCAGGTGCACGGACCCCTTCCGGCGCACCTTCGCGATCGTTATAACAGCATCTAAAAAGGCCTGCTGGTCCGCGATTTTCGTGTTATCGACGGATTTGAGGACCCAGCCGTGGACGACGCCCCGCGCCTCGGCCCAGCTCCCGGGGTCGACGCGCGCCACCTCCCGCGCGTCGTCGACGTCGAAGCCGAGCGGCACCCCGTCCGGCGCCGGCGCCGGCGCCCCGGCGGGCACGCGCTCCGTCCGGTGCAGGCCGGTCACCGCCCGCTTTTCCAGCGGGACCTCCACCGTGCGCGTCCGGTGGCCCGTCGGGTCCAGCGTCAAGCACTCGCCGTCGTCGCACACGCAGTGGTACACGCCCCTCGCGAAGCGGACGACCGTGGCCGTCGCCCTTACCCGCTCGTGGGGCATCTGCCCCTGCACGAGCGCGAGGCGCTGGCCCCGGCGGAAGCACCACACCAGGGACTCGCCCGATGTTTTGGAGCCGTCCACGAGGTAGCCGTCCCGGGGGTGGTACGTCGCGGCCCGTAGTTCCTCCGGCTCCGGCTCCGGTTCGCTCTGGGGCGTGGGCGGCGCGCGCGCCTCCTGCACGTGCGGCGTCTCCTTCGAGCCCCAGCCGCCCCCATACCGGGCCTTCTGCTTCTTCTTCCGTTTCTTCAGGACGTCCGGCGCCACTTGTTTGGGGGGCCGCCCGAAGGCGTAGACGCCTGAGAGCAGCCCCCGGTCCCAGTGCTCCGCTCGCATGGCGTGCGAGGGGGCGTTCGCGCCGGAGCAGGGCGGCAGCCGCTCGCGCAGGTCGCAGCCCCGACTCTCGCGGTCGCCGCGCGCCGGGAGCGCCTGTAGATCAAAATATTTGGCCGGCTCGTCCAGCCTCAAATCGAGGGCTGCGAGCTGCCGTCTCATGAACTCGTCCGACCCGTCCTCCCGCTCCAGACATACGACGGGAGCGCCGCCCCGCACCAAATGCTTCCGCTTCAACTCGTGCGCCGCCTTCTTGGCCGCGGCGACCGCCGTGATCTGTCTATCTCTTCGTAACCGGAAGCCAAGCTGCAGCTTGCGCAGGCCCAAATTGTCCTTGTTCGCGAAGATGTTGCACGCGACCGCGGCGTGCTGGGCCGTCTGGAACGTGACCGATTTTATAGGTGCCGGCGCCGGCGCCGCGTCCAAGGACCGCCTTTTCCTACGGCGCCGGCGCCGGGGCTTGCCGGTGGACGACGCGCAGGCTTTTAATCGCCGCGTCGCCTCGCCGTCGGCGCGGACATTTAAACTGCGCTCCGCGTCCTGCAGCTGGGCGTAGGACTTGGCCCCGTGGAAGACGGCCGCCGCCGCCAGGATGCACGGCGCGTCCGCTTCCGGAGGCAGCCACCGTAATGTTGGCAAAGGCACGTGCGCCCTTTCCATCCTTACCCTTTCCTTCGCGACGCCGTTGCGGAGGTAGGGCTCGTCTAGTAACAACGTTCTAGCACTAGACAAGTCCTTGATTGGATCCTCGTCGATGGGCGCATACAACTTCATGACCGCCCGCGCCGCCGCGTCGGCGGCGGCCGTGCGGTCCCCCGCGTGCGACGCGGCGGCCACGTCCAGCGTGTGCCGGATCCACCTCCGTAGCGCATCCCGTCCCCGCAGTTCGCCGTCCTGCTGCGCGTCCCTTGCACTTTTCGACTTCTGGCGGGCGTGCCACCAGACGCAGTTCGTCGTGGGATGGCTCATCCACGGGCCGAGGGCCGCGGCCAAGCGCCGGTCGGGCTTGGCGACGCCCTCCGGACATGCAGCGTCCCCTAAGAAATGTAAATCTGTGGTGCACTTCTCGAGGTAGTCCCGGCCCTTCCACAAAAAGGGCTCCGGCCGCCACTGGTAGCACCGCCACGCCGCGACGGCCGCGACGACGCGCGCCGTGGCTTCGTTGAGCGGTCTTAATGTTGCTTTGAGGTCACTCAAGGCCTCCTTGAGGGCCGGTTCCGACAGGGGCAACACGTCGTCGTCGTAGATCGTCCTCTTCTTCTTCTTGGGCGCCGGGCCGTCCCGATACAAGTCAAAACAAGCCTTGACCCGCTTCACCAATTTCTCGCGGGCCTCGATCTCCCGCAGCGACCGCAGCGTGGCCCGGCGGAAGCGTAATAGGAGCCGCGCGTGGGCCGCGAGCGGCTCGCACCTTTTATCCAACTCATGCTTCCGCCTCCTCGGGTCGGGGAAGGGCGCGCTCTTCGGCCGCACCGTCGCGGGCGCCCGTTTCGGCGCATCCGCCACCATCTCGGCGTGCACGGTGCGCTGCAGCCGCTCGACTAAGGTACGCTGCGGCAGGTCGTGCGCCTCCAGAAATAACCGGCGGTCCTCGTCCGTCACTTTGAGCTCGCGCCAGAGGTTCTCGACCCACGTCAGCAGCGCTTCGACCTGCTGCGGTTCCTGTTGAGGCGGGTCCCAGAGCTTGGCCCTATGGACCGGGTCGCGCACGGCGTCGCGGTGGCCCCGGTGCGTGGCGACCATCGTTTTTTGTTGTTGTGCTGTTAGCTGTGCTTTTGGGGCTGAGCCTGAAAGCTGCCCCTCAGCTACGCGACGTCGCAACCTTGACGCCACACCCGTGCGTCGTATTCTAGACGTGCACCGCTTGATCTCTCGCCTCGATGAGGCTGCCTCGCGTGCGCAACGACGCTGTGCAGCGCGCTGGGCCAGCCGCCACTTCTAGTGGAGCCCAGTAGCGAAGACTCCCCGTGGGTGGGTTGAGGTGCGAGACGAGAGGGTCGTAGCGAGACCTGTGGTGTCGTTCCGCCGATTTTGAGTTCGGGTTTCTAGTTATGCTCGGCCTGCCTCGCCGCGGCGACGCATTGTTTCACGTGCACGCTCTAGGCAGCTGTACACGTGTTGATACGCAGTGCACTCACCGCTGCGATAATAAATCGCAACCACTGCCCGCTTGTCGAAGCAAGCACAAAAATAACAAGCACTGCAAAGCTAGCATAATGATGCGCGCAGCCACCACAGCGGTGCGCGCCACACGTGGCGCGAGCCGCGCGCTGAGCGCCTTCACGCCGCAACCCCTCGGGCCCAAGAGCGCCGCACTCGTAGCGAGAGAATCGAAGGTCGGCGCCGAGAACTACGCGCCGCTGCCCGTCGTCTTGGCCAAGGGCGACGGGTGCCGGGTCTGGGACGCCGACGGCGAGGAGTACCTGGACTTCCTCTCTGCTTACTCCGCAGTGAACCAGGGCCACTGCCACCCCAAAATCGTCAAAGCTTTGTCGGAGCAGAGCGCCACTTTAGGCTTGACGTCAAGAGCGTTCTACAACGACGTGCTGGGCGAGTACTGCGAGTTCATGACCTCGCTGTTCGGCTACGAGCGGTTACTGCCCATGAACAGCGGCGTGGAGGGCTCGGAGACCGCCGTCAAGCTCGCGCGGCGGTGGGGTTATGATGTCAAAGGCATCAAAGGCGACGCCGTGGTCATCATGGCCGAGAACAACTTCTGGGGCCGGAGCATCGCCGCTCTCAGTTCCTCTTCCGACCCGACGTGCAAGGACGGCTTCGGCCCGTTCGCTCCCGGTTTCGACTTGGTCCCCTACGAAGACCTCGGTGCGCTGGAAAAGGCGTTGGACGCCCACGGCCACCAGGTCGCGGCGGTGATGCTCGAGCCCATCCAGGGCGAGGCCGGCGTCGTCGTGCCGCCCGACCACTACCTGCCCGGTGTCAAAGCCTTGTGCGAGAAACATAATTGCCTGATGATCGCGGACGAGGTGCAGACGGGCATCGGGCGGACCGGGAAACTATTAGCGTGCGACCACGTCGACGTGCGCCCGGACATCCTCGTGCTGGGCAAGGCCCTGAGCGGCGGCGCCTACCCCGTCTCCGCCGTACTATGCGATGCGGACATCATGCTCACGGTGCGGCCGGGCGAGCACGGTTCGACGTACGGGGGCAACCCCGTCGCGGCCAAGGTGGCCATGGCGGCCCTCAACGCTTTGATCGACGAGGGCATGGTCGAGAACGCGCAGAAGATGGGCGCGAAGTTGGATGCGGAGCTGCGGACGCTCGTGTCGAAGCGCAAGATCGCCCTGGACACGCGGGGCCGCGGCTTATTGCGGGCCTTGATCATCGACGACGCCCAGAAGCCGGGCGAGCTCGCCTACGACGTGTGCCTGGCCATGCGCGACCGCGGTGTTTTAGCTAAGCCCACGCACGGCAACATCATCCGCCTGGCGCCGCCCCTCGTGATCAACGAGGCGCAACTCATGGAAGCCGTCGCGGCGCTGGACGAGGCGCTGGCGCTCTTCGACTAAGACTCTTTTCTGAAAAAACAATTAACTACCCTTGCCCTTCATGAGCATCTCCTTGGCCTCGTTGACCTTGGCTGTGAGGAAGGCCGACCCGCCGACGTCCGGGTGGTTGATGCGCATGATGCGCCGGTGCGCGTCCTTGATGCGCTTGGCATTGGCCGTCTCGCGCACGCCCAGGATCAGGGCCGCCTCCCGCCGGGTCATGGGGCTCTCGAAGGGGCCCTCGTAGTGGCGGCGGCCCGCGCTGTCGAACCAGGCCGCGAAGCCGCCGTCCGCCTTCTCCTCGGTCGCCTTCGCAGCCTCCTCGGACGGGTTCTTTTTGCGCTCCTCGGCGGCGGCTTCGATGGCCTCCTGGGCCTTCTTCTGCAGCTCAACGGCGGCTTTGGCGGCCACGGCGCCGGCCGAGACGATGAGGCCCGCGACGATCAGGGTCGTGTTCTCTCGCCGCGCTGGCGGCGTCGGCAGTGGTCGCAGTAGCGTCGCGCGCGGACCCGCGGCCCGTCGCGCGGCGCGGAGCAGCATGGTGATGTGGTCGAGGTGTAGCCGCTCTCTGGCGTCGTGTTGGTCGCAGCGCTGCACCAATGGATCAGATATGCGCTGCAATATGATATATTTAACACCGACGGTCGCACGCCAGTCGGCCAACACTCAGAGCTCGTAACTGAGCTCTTGTCATTGAAAAACCCGTCCACGCGCGCCCAAAACGGGTTTTGACGGCTTTCGCTGAGCGCGTTAATACGTTGTGTAGGCTCGCCTGTACGTGTTACGGTGGTGCGCGTGTCCGAGCTCTTCCATTAAACTCGCACCCATGGCTTTTAGCTTCGGCGCGCCCGCCGGAGGCGCCCCAGCAGCGGCGCCGGCGACCTTCTCCTTTGGAGGAGCGCCCGCTGCTGCTCCAGCCTTTGGCGCGCCGGCGGCGACGCCTGCGCCCGCGGGCGGCGGCTTCTCGTTCGGCGGCGCACCAGCGGCCGCCGCCCCCGCTGCGCCGGCCGCCGCTGGTGGATTTGGCTTCGGCGCGCCCGCCGCCGCCACTCCATCGTTCGGCGCGCCCGCCGCGACCCCCGCGGCGGCCCCCGCTGGCGGATTATTTGGGGCGCCGGCGGCCACTCCAGCCGCTGCTCCCGCGGCACCAGCCGGCGGCGGCTTCTCGTTCGGCGCGCCGGCCTCCGCGACGCCGGCGGCCTTCGGCGCTGCCGCAGCTCCTGCGCCCGTCGCGGCCGCACCGCTCTTTGGCGCCGCCGCTGCTACGCCAGCCGCGGCGCCAGCGGCCCTCTCCTTCGGTGCACCTGCGGCGGCCGCGCCGGCACCGCTGTTCGGGGCACCAGCCGCCGCCACGCCGGCGCCAGCCGCTACCGGAGGGCTCTTCGGGGCGCCCGCGACCGCCGCTCCGGCCGCCGCTCCGGCCGCCGGGGGGCTCTTCGGCGCCGCTGCGCCGGCGGCCGCGGCGGCGCCGACGTTGTCGTTCGGCGCGCCTGCGGCCGCGCCCGCGGCCGCCGCACCGCTCTTCGGAGCTGCGCCCGCGCCCGCCGCGGCCGCCGCACCGCTCTTCGGGGCCGCGAAGCCAGCCGCCGCCGCCGCGCCGGCGCTCGCTTTCGCCGCCGCGCCCGCGCCCGCCGGCGGCCTCTTGGGCGCCGCGCCGGCCGCCGGCGCACCACAACAGCAGCTCGCCGCCGTCCCGGCGCCCCCCGCCGACGTGCGTAACAAGTCCGTCGAGGAAATCGTCTCGGGCTGGAAGACGGGCCTCGAGGCCGACGTCGCCGAGTTCACCGCCCAGACGGAGCAGCTGCGGGAGTGGGAGAACGAGATCCGCGCGTCGCAGCAGGAGATCGTCGAGGTGTCGGCCTATGCGGAGAAACTAGTTGTGGCCCAACAGAGAACGGAGAAGGTGCTGGGCGAGGTGCGGGCCTACCAGGACGACCTGGACTCGGATCTGGACGCGATGGAGCGCCACGTCGACGACCTGTTCTCCAGGAGCGCGGTGCGGCCGCCTTTAGATGCCGATGTAGAAAGAGAACACGCGTACGACCTGAGCGTGCGCCTGGAAACGCAGCTGGGAGGCATGCTCGACCAGCTCAAGGACGTCGTGGGCACGCTCAACGGCGCCCACGAGCAGCAGGCCGGCGACGAGAAGAACCGGGACATCATGAAGATCGTGAACGCGCACCACCAGTCCCTGGCCTACCTCTCCTCCCAGGCCGTCAAGGTCGAGGCGGAGGTCGTCAAGCTCGAGCGGGCCAACGAGGCCGAGCGGCGCGCGCAGGCCGCGGTCTGAGGGTAAGGGGTTCTGATTAAAAGTGCCGACAACAACCTCAGTCCCACCCCCATGCCGCCGACGCGACTCCAGGGGTTTGGATTTTAACACATGCCTCTTAGAAGAACCGAGGTCGGGGGAGGGAAAAAAAGAATTCAGCCGAGGTCGCTTCCACTCTTCGACCGGAACCGCGTCGCGCCCTTCATGATCACGACCATGAACTTGTCCTTCGGGCGGACGCCCGCGTCATGTAGAGTCTGGGCGTCGTCCCGCAGGATGTTGCCGCGGCTCACGAGCCGGATGCGCATCGGCTCGGTGTCGTAGTGCCTCGCCACGAGGCCCCGCAGCGCCTCCACCGTCGATGTTTCCGTGACGGCGCCGTTTAGGTCGTCCGTAGCGAAGGTCTTCCCGCCGTTTGTGCGGAACGCGATCTCGAGGTTAGGCGCTGCGGGGGGCGTGTCGAAGTACGCTTGGACGCTATCGCGCAGGCTGAGGCCGCGGCTAAAAGCCTCGTCCACGAACCGGACCGCGGTCGCGCGGTCGACGCCCGTGAACGCCACGAACTCCTCGTAGTCCTCGGCGCGCGCCCGCTGCGGCGGCGCCGGCGGCGCGCTCGAAGCCGCCGCGGCGACGGCCTCGGCGCCCGAGACGTAGCCGGAGGGGGCGGCGTCCTTCGGCACGACCTCCGCCGGCCGGTCCGCCTCCTTCGACGCTGCACAGCCCATCGGTGGTCGGAAGTACTCCTGACTACCCGGTCGAATGTTCCCACGCTAACGCTGCAGCAGCAGCCATAAGAGTTGGTGCAAGCGTGCAAGGGAGACCTTCGGAGGCACTCTCGTCTGCGCCAGGCACAGGCAGAAACCAAGAAACCCGTGCAATCTGCGAACTCGGCCGGTTTCCCCTCGGGTGTTGCCACGGCTGTTTGCGGACACATCGCATCCAAGATAGACGGGTCTGTGTCCCCCGCTAATATTTTAATTGATCACGCGGTTTTGTATCGAGAGCAGCTTTGCAAATTTGAATTTGCGCGGCTCACAACGCGAATCAAGGTCCAGGAAGGCTTACAGAGGTCGACGACAGCCTCGACACGAGACGCTGAAAAGCCCAGGCCGCGCCGCCGAGCAGCCGAGGCAGCAGCAGTAGACCAGGGGTAGGCCGAGCTCAGGGCCGTACGCACAAGACTACGTAACCATGGCCGCCGCCGCGCCCACCCCACTCCAGGGCATCCTGAACCTGCCGCGCCTCGAGCAGCTCTTCGTCCAGCTCATGGCGCGGCTCGCCCACCAGGAAACGGAGATCGCCGCGCTGCAGAGCGCCGCGCGCCACAACGCGACGCTCGAGGCGCGCTGCGGCGGCCTCGAGGCCCAGCTCGCGCGCCTCGAGGCCGCGACGTCGCTCGACGCCGAGTCCCTGAACGACGCGGCCTCGGCGACGAGCGCGGCGCCGTCGACCAAGGCGGCCTCCGAGGCGCCGGGCGCGGCGCCGTCGTCGGCGGCGCCGCCCATGCACCACGTGCCCCTGAACCGCCAGGTCGCCGAGAACAGCGCGGCCGTCTCGCGCCTCGCCGACTTGATCGACGGGCGGCATCAGGACCACGGAAAGCGCCACGACGACGCCGCGCGGACCCACGCGTCGCTGACGGAGCGCATAGACGCGCTCGAGCTGCACGGCGCGGCGAAGGACCACGCGCTGGCGCTCGAGGACGAGCTGCGGGCGTTCCAGCGGCGGCTGGACGCCACGGACGCCGTGGTCGCGACCAAGGTCGACGGCGTGGACGAGGCGGCCTTCCGCGCGACGTGCATTAGATTAAGGGATGTCGACGCGTTCGTCGCCCACTCGACGGCACAGATCGACGCGCTCGACGAGCGCGCGGCCACCGCCGCGGCCGAGCGCTCCCACACCAACGACGTGCTCGAGGCCGCGGCGACGGTCCAGGCGGCGCTCCAGCGCGAGGTGAGTGCCATCGTGGCCGTCGTCGGCGAGGACGCCGTGAAGCGGGAAGAACGGGACCAGGCGCTGGACGCGGCCCTCGCGGCCACGACGCCCCGCGACGCCCACGCGGAGCACGTCGCGCACCACGCGTCGACGATCGAGCAGCTGCAGCAGCTTAAACACGACGTGGAGCGGGGGTTTGCGCGCCAGGCGGACGAGCTCGAGGCCAACCAACTCCTCGTGGCGTCGCAGAGCGCGCAGGACCGCGACCTGGCGCGGCGCGGCGCCGAGGCGGCCTCTGCCCTCGCCCGGCGCCTCGTCGACAGCGCGGTGCGCGACTTGTTAGCGGCGCCGCACGGCGCCGTGGCCGAGTGCCGCGGCCGCGTCGCGCAGCTCGAGGAGAAATCCACCAAGTCGCGCGCGGAGCTCGACGTGGCCCTCAAGTTCGTCGACTGGTTCTCGAAGCGCGGCGAGGGCTACGAGCACAACATGACCGCGCTCGACCGGCGCCTGGACGGGATGGTGAACACCGCCAGGCAGGCGTCGGCGGCACCGTTCGCGGCCAGCGTGCGGATGCCGGCGTAGCTTGTTCTGGGGGTCTCCTTTAAGAAATGCTTCGGAGTCATGCGAAACCAGATGGGCCGGCGGACACACTTCCGCCTGAGTAGAACCGCCTCGGGAAACTCCCCGAAAAGTGAGCAATGTTCGCCCTTGGTATCAACTCTGCGTGCAGTTATTCATTATTAGCAAGGCAAATTTCTGGCTCATTCCAGAACTTTGCGTGCGGGCTTGATATTTCGGGCTCATTCCAGAGCAACACATCAGCTCATCTCCAGTGATCGCTAGGGTATAAATACATAGCGCGAGGACCGCGCCGCACTGCAAGAGACGCCCACGAAACAGAGACGTCGGCGCGAACCCGCGCACGCCTTCTTCCAAGTTCACCTCTTTATTGCAGCTTGCGCATTTTTGTAACCCTCGTCTTCGCTGTCCAGCGCGGGCGCCGGCGCCGCGGCGTCGTCGTCCTCCTCGGCCGCCGCGTCGTCTGCGTCGTCATCCTCGACCACCGCGTCGTCCTCGTCGTCGTCCTTGGGCGCCGCGTCGTCCGCGTCGTCCTCCTCGTCGTCCGCGCCGCCTCAGGCCCGCCCGCCGAGGCGTGCGAGGACCGCGTCTTCTTTCTGCGCGTCGTCGTCCGAGCTGTAGGGGCCGCCGGCGTCCGCGCCGGCGTCCTCGCCTGCGCGGGGGGGCGGCGGGTCGTCGCGCCGCGGAATTTTGGCAGGTCGCGGCTGATTCGAAGGTCCGTCCATGCGCGACGGCGCGCTCGCGATTCCGCCCAATTTCGAGACGCCGCCGCGGTGCCGGCGGTCGCGGCCGTCTGGAAGCTCTTTGGTCGCGTCATCGTGGGCTCCACGGCGCTTTTTGAGCCTCGATTTTGGACGAGAGCTGCCTCTCCGCCGGCGGCCAAATTGAGGTTGGTCCCGGACGCTTCCCATATACTCCTCTGCGCCTGTCACGAGAGGGACAGGGCCGCTGCGAACCGGCGCATGAATGAGCGTCTGAAGTGAAGTGCGGGTTTTATAGACGGGTTTTGTTCCCCTACCCAAGCATTTGACTGTGTTCATGCAGCAGAGTTAGCGGACACATAGCATCGCTGCTGCGGCGCAGTCGCACTGAACAGCAGAAGTATGTACCTAAAAGCACTCGTCGCATTTGCAGTAGTGGGCCATACGACTGCACTCTCAGCGCCAAACCTCCGACCGCGCACTGTCCTTCTAGACGACGCATGGTCCGTGACGGTCTACGAAGAAAAGGACATCGCGACGAGCGTCGAGACGTGGATGGCGACCGAAGAAGAGAGCGTAGATCCCTTTGGCGGCGTCGCGTGGCCGGGCGCGGTGGTGGCGGCGCGGGCGCTGCGCGCCCATGGTGTGGAGAATAAGGTCGTGTGCTGCGTCGGCTGCGGCACGGGGGTTGAGGTCCTCGCGGCGGCGGCCCTGAACGCGTCTTCCGTATTAGCGCTGGACTACTCGGCCGACGCACGGTCGCTGTGCGAGGCGGGCGCTCAGAAAGCGAACTACACGTGTATTGAAACGCGAACGTTCGACGTGCGCCGCGACGCGCTACCACCGTGCGACGTCATCGTCTGCGCCGACGTCTTCTACAGCAAGGAGCTCGCCGCCGCCTGCGGGAGGGCGTGCGGCGCGGCGCTGCGGACAGATAAGCGGCCGGCCCTGATCAGCACGGACTCGCAGCGCTACGCGGGGCACACCGACGCTTTTCTAGACGCTTTATCCGTCGACTTCGCGCGATTCAAACAAACCACCCTCGCGAATTTCGTGGGGAGCGGCCTGCTCGTGGAGGAGGACCAGGCCTACGACGCCCGGGTGGATGTTCTCACGCTCGACTTCGCGGGCGCGGACGACTGCGTCTTCACGACGGCACGCGTGTTGCTGGGCGGGGCCATTGGTCTCTGGAGCCGGCACCGGGCGCGGCTCGGGGGCGGCGATGGTGTGGAGGCGGCGGCGCTTGCGGCCGCTCTTGGAAAAGACGACGGCCTCGTCCGCGTCGCGCGGTGGCGGGACGGTCGGGTCGAGGCGGCGTACCGGGCGCTGCGGGCGGGCGACCGGATGGAGGTCATCACGCTGCTGTGCCCGCCGCGGCCGCCGAATGTTATGGAGGGCATCAAGCACGGCGCCTGGGGCGGCTACCGGGCCGCGATCGCCGAGGCGACGGCGCGCGGCGCCGACGCGGCGCTCCTCGTCGACGCCGCGGGCCGCGTCGTCGACGGCGACCGGGCCCTGCCGCTTTTTCTCGGCGCCGACGGCGTCGTGCGGTACCCCGGTCCCCGCGACGGCGCGGTCGCGAGCGTGACGCTCAACGCCGTCTTGGGGGAGCTGCGCGCGGCGTTCGACATCCGTGAGGAACGCCTCACGAAAGAGGCGATCCGGGCCGCGAAAGAGGTCGTGCTCCTCGGCAGTGGCCTCGGCTGCGTCGCGGTCGAGAGCGTGGACGGCGTCGCACTTGAACGTTCAGGGGAGCTCGCGACCGTGCTCTCCAAGGCCCTGGACACGGCTCACGAAAGGGATGTGCTGAGGCCGTCCATCGAACACCCGGCGTTGCGCCGGCTGGCAGTCGGCGCCGAGGTCTCGCTCGGCGACCGCGCCATCCGGCGCCTCTCGGCGGCACCGTCGGCCTTCTACGTCCGAAACCTGCTCAGGCCGAACGACTGCGAGGCGCTTATGAACATGGCGCAAGCAGCGGCCATGGAGCAAGCGCAGACTCAAACCGGAACGGCCGCCCGGACACTTTCCGACGTGGCGTGGTTCCCGCCGCCGCCGGCCTTGACGAATGATGTGGCCAATATGTTTTTCAGCCCGGAGGCGCTCGAACGGCCCGGCGGCGGCTGCGAGGACCTGCAGGTGCTGCGGTACGCCGACGGCGGGGCCTACTCCATGCACCACGATGGAAATGCTCGCGCGTTGACCGTGCTCTATTACTTGAATGGCGTCGGCGAAACCTGGTTCCCCTTGGCGGACGCGCCACCGCCGCAAAACCGCAAGGAGGCCCTGGACCGCGCCGCAAGGCTCGACCCGGAGACCGATGGCGTGCGCACAATAACGCCCGCTGCCGGTGACGCGCTCGTGTTCTTCTCGCTGAACGGCGACGGCTCGAACGACTGGTCCGCCGTCCACGCGGCCCTGCCGTCGACCGGCGAAAAGTGGGTGGCGAACCACTGGTTCCGCGTCGGGGGGCTGGGCGAGCCCACGCCTGACGAAGCTGACTAAGCTCGTCGGTGGCGTGCTGGACGACGCCCGACGCCGTTGACGCAACATAGTTAGTAAATTGATGTTTGTGTGATCATAGCTTCAACTTACGACGGGACCGATGGTTAAAACTTACAGTTACGATCACACTAATGCCCCCCTCGCCGACGCCTGCTCGGCGTGCATCGCCACCTCCTGGAGCGTCCCGAGCCGCTGTTCCCCGAGCTGCGCGCACATGGCCTCGAAGTCGCCGGCGCATTTGCACGCGTGGAGCGCGCGCACGAAGTGCGCGTAGGGGTCCTCGTCGTCGATGGGCGACTGGTAGCTGTAGCAGTCGTCGTCGTCATCGTCGTCGTTCAGCCAGGCCTCGGCCGCGTCGAACTCGGCCAGGCGCGAGCGGATGCCCGCGAGCTGCGCCGAGCCCATGCCGCTCGCGACGGCCTCGCGGTCGTCGTCGTCGTCCTCCTCCTCCTCGACCCACTCGTCCTCGGCCGACGCGACCGCGAGCTCGTCGTCGTCGTCCTCCTCCTCGGCGCCCTCGGGACGCTCGTCCGCCTTAATTTTGGCGACGACGTCCACTAGTGCAGCGAGCATCGTCGGCCGCGCCTGGGCGACGCGCGGCGGGCCCGGCTCCAGCGCCAGCACGGCCGAGAGGGCCAGCGCGGCCAGTTTCCGCGAGAGGGTCCCCTTGCACTCCGGCGCCAATTCCAGCCACTTCGTGAGGAGGAGCGTGGCCTGGGCCGGGGTGATCTTCTCCCTGTCGTCCAACGCAGCTAGAGCGAGGCGCGCGTCGTAAATTAAGAGGGAGTTCCACACGTCCAGCAAAGACGCGCCCAACCGCGGCCGCCAGACCGCGTCCGGACTTAAACCGACGACGCCGTCGGGCGTCGTGCCGATCTCGTCCGCGCGGGGCGGTCCCAGGGCCCGCTCCAGCGCCACACACACCAAAGGAGCGCACCGCGTCCGCGCGTAGTCGTCGACCGCCCCGCGGCAGTTGTGCAGAATCGACATTAAGATGTGCGTGGCCTTCCGGCAGTCCTCCTCGCTCCCGCGGCGCATGTGGTCCGGCCACAGAATTCGCTCCGGCACGCTAATGAGCGCTTCCAACCGATGAGACGCCAGGAACTGCTCCGTGTCCCGCGACACGAAGTTGTCCAGCGGCGGTATCAACTCGGCAATGTAATCGTAGGCGAAGGCCGAGAACGCCGTGATCAGCCGGTCGAAGACGGCCCACAGGCCCGGGGAGAAGGGCGCCCGGCCGTGGTACGTGAGGTAACTGACGACCTCCACACCGTTCTCGAAGTACTCCAGGAAGTCCCCCGACGCCTCGAAGACGCGGTGGAGCACCGGGAGTAAAAAAGGTTCGAGCTGGGCGTAGACGTTGTTTTCGTTGTCGTCCAAGGAAGCGAGAGTGGCCGCCATGGCCTCGACGCACTGCACCGCCGCCATGGAGGCCTCCTCGTCGTCCTCCTCCCCGGCGTAGGCGTGGAAGGCCTCCGCCAAGCGCTGCGCCAGGGCCACGGCGTACGGCGCCACGTCCTTGCCGTACCGATCCACCACGATCTCCAGCGCCTGCACGACGTCGTCCGACGCCGCCTCCCGCATGACCTTAAAGCACGACTCTAACAGAGTTCCCAGGTGGGGCCTCAGTAACTGATCAAAACCACCCACGTCACTCGCGAGCAAGTGACGCACCAAAGCCGTCGCTTCCACGCGCACCGGTAGATCCGCGTCGTCAAGAGACCGTAACAACGCCGCGCACACGCGCGGCGCGACGCTGATATCGGCGACGCCCGCGTGCTCCGCGAACCGTTGTAACGTCCAGCAGGCCCGGCATCTTAAAATTCCGAAGGACTGCTGGCCCTCGAGTTCTGGCAAAACGTGGGTCGCTAGGATGGCCGCGATGGCCGGCGCTACATTGGCTCGGGATTGCAGTTCGTCGGCGATTGCGCCTAACGCACATAAAGCCCCGTCCTTCTGCCGCGCACTTTCCAGGGAAGGGTGCTGCTGGTACGCCTCCAGCACGAGGTTTAAGCGCTGCAACAATGGCTCCAACACGGCCTTGCCCTTGCACCGCACCAAATCTCCGACCAAGGCGGTTGCCGCGGCTCTAGGTTCGAAGAAGTCCTCGAGCGGGTCGTGGGCCCGCCGCACGTGCTCCTGGGGGTCATCTCTGAATCTTCTCACATCCTGGGGCGTCGCACAGAGCGTGGGCAGGGCGCATTCGAAAAGCACGAACTCCAGGTTGGGTCTCAGTAATTTGTACAGCGAAGCCACTTCGACCGCGGAGCACACGTACGTAAAGGCCAATTGGCGCACCCGCCGACTGACCCACCGGCCTTGCGCCGACGCCGCCAATAGCCCGAGCATGGAGTTCAACAACAACGGCGCCACGTCGCTCGCGAACTTCCGCGCGAACGGCCGGGCCCCGTCCTCGGCGAACTTGGGCCGGCCGTACCGCGTTAAAAAGCGCGTGGCGATCTGGGCCGCCCACTTCTTGAGCTTCCAGGCCGGCTGGGTCTCGACCTGGTCGTCTTCCTCGGGGTGCTCGGATGATGGCGCCGGCGCGTCCGACTCCAAAATAATGCGCACGTCCTCGAACCAGCCTAGGACCATGGTCTCGTCCGTCAACGCGACGCGCGGTAGGGCGAACTGCGTGCAGCTCCAGAAAATCTTCAAAATCAATTTGGCGAGAGCCGCGGCGTCCGCGTGCTGGCCCGTAGACGGGAGAACGGTCTGTAAAAGTCCCCTTAGTAAGGGAAAGGCCTGCTGCACCAGCTGCTCGAGGGGGCCTCTTGTGGTCGCGTCGTTGCCCGTCGGATTCGAGGCATCAAACGACTTGTACTCGTACCGCTTCGCGACTTTTCTCAACGCGAGTAGCGCGTTGTGCACCGACACGGGGTCCGGCTTCGCGTGGACTACCCGCAACAGAGAGGGTAGTAGGTCGGGCCACCGCTGTGGAAAGTCTCGCGTCGCGAGCTCGTTCACGGCCTCCGCCAGCGTGTCTCGCACCACGCCGGTCACGTCGCTCCGCATGAGGGCGTCCAGGACCGCCGTCCGCGCTTGCATGCGGTCCGGCTCCTGCCCAAAGACCGCGTCCTCGCCCCACCGCTTTTTTATGAGGTTCTTGACCGTGATCGCCGCCGCCTGGCGCGCGTCTTCTCTTACAGGTGCCGCCGCCACCTGAATTAATAAAAATATGGCGCCCCGCAAGGACGTCAGGTGCGCGATCTGCTCCTCGGCGAGCTTGCGCGTGGCCGCGTCGGCGCTAAACGTGTGCACGAGCGTGTTGACCACGGCCTCGGGCGTGGGCGTGGCCATGCTTGTGTTGGGTGCAATCGATACGTGTCGTTGCACAGTCGTCGAGCTAGGAACCACTGGGCGTCTGGGGCGCAGTGCGAGACTAGAGAAGTGCTCGCTCGTGCTGCAAACGCGTTATGCACAGTGCGATGAGCGTAGCGAATGTTGCGGCTTGCAACACTATGTCGCAATAGCTTTGTGCGCTTCGCGCTCTGCAAGCTATGGAATGGCAGCCTCGCCAGCGCTCAGGCCAAAACCCGTGCACAAAACAAAACCCGTGCATTACGCCAAAGGACCAAAGCCTTCCAAAAATTTCCCAGCTTTCTTCTCGACGGATCGCAGACGGAGACCAGCCCTGCGAGGACGCGTACAGCAGCATTGTATCTCCGATTTCCTGACTTTGGCTTTACCATCACATCCAACAGTCGGCTCACGCGACGTCGACGTAACCAGAGCGGTCCGCCCGTCTACAATTCGCCCGGTCATTGCCACGCTCGAAAACAGTTGCGCGAGACGACGCCGAGGTAGCAAATACCTGTGCTAGGCTGCACTGCTCGCTCGAGATAGCCACGACCAAGGCTCGGCGGGAGGATATAGCCACGACCACGGCTCGGCGGGAGCAAACCGGAGGCCGCGACGGCGCTGACGACGCCGCGGCCGGCGCCCGCGACGCCGCCACGGCTGGCGCCCGCGACAACACCGCGGCCGGCGCCCGCGACGCCGCGGCCGCCCCGAAATGCGCCGGCAAGCAGGCCCGCTCGATCTCCCGGACGGTCAAGGACGCCGCGACGTTCGCGTCGTTTACGCTCATCGCCCTGTTGCTATGTATTGTAGTGTTCCCCCTCCGCTTCATTTGTGGGAAAAAGTACCTAAAGAACTCACTGTCCATCATGAACAATTGGAGCGCGCGCCTCGATTCTTCTGCCGGGTTTCTCAGTTGAGCAAAAATGCTCTTGCTAACTCAGAACGCACTCGTTATATGATCCAAAGTCTCCCAACGCTTCAATTATGGCCGCGATCGCACGCCGCCTCTCCAGCTCGGCCAGAAGCAGCTCGTTGACGAGTTCTTTTAGTGGGTTTCCTTTAGCACTCCGTCTCAGTAGTGAGCCGCTACTCTCGCCGGCCCTCCTCGGTGACCGCAGACCGAGCACTCCTCGCCAACCGGAGACCAGCAAGTTAAACGCGCTCCTCGCGCGGCCAGCGATGCCGCGCCGCGCGTCGACGTACGCCGATACGGAGAAGGCGAATAGCGGAGAGCTCGAACACAGCGGCGGTTCGACGGGGAAGAAGTCGTTCCAACACGCTCTCACAGTGTCAGTGCCCCCCTGCACTCATGCGTGCCAACGCCGACGTCACGGACAGTGGGGAGTTTCCGGTCTAAGGCGCGCCGCGATTTTTGCATTGCACACTCCGTTCTCCTCGGCAATCGCCTCTAAGAACACTCCCAAAATAGACTATTGGTTGTAGGCGCGGGGACGCGCGGAGCCGCGGCGTGGGGACTAGTCGCCGGTGCCGGCTCCCGGGCCTCAGGTGTAAGCGGTCGGTCGGTTCGCGGACGTCTCGTACGTAGCCTGGCCCGGAACACATCAAAGCGCTAACTAGTAAAACCCGATACCAAATGAGCAGAAAACCCGTCATAGCATTCAGCACATTGCTGCCTCTGTATCACGCGGACCCAGCGTTCTCCCGCGTAACAGCCGTGGGAAGACCTCGTGACAAGGGATCCGGGTGGCCAAAGACCAACTCTCCGGCCCCCGGCACTGCTAGACCCTCAGCAAGCCCAGCTGCAAAAACCGAGCAAAACACGCCATGCTGCGCCTGCTCGCCATCGGCGCAGCAGCGCTCGCAAGTGCAGCCCCGCGCAACGACGGCAAGTCCGACGAGCCTCTCTCCCAGGAGGCCGAGGCCTACTACGACCCCGCGGCGCAGACCTTTGCGTTGTACACGCTCCTGGGCGTGGCGACGAACGCCAGTACAGCCGACATCAAGCAGGCGTTTGTCACAGGCATGAGCGACTTGGAAAAGAAGCTCCGGAAGAAGGATAAGAAGTGGCCCAAGGGCCAGCTGTACGGCCTGATCTACACATCTTTAGATGCTGACGAGGACGGCTTATTGAGCGTGGACGAAGCGGCCAGCCTCGTGGAGGCGCTGGGGCTTGAGCTCCATGGGGAGGACGACGGTTATGATGTAGAGGCGGTCGCGACGTTCCGCACGCGGACCTGCGCCAGCAAAGGGGCATTTTTTTCGTCCAAAGAACACTTGATGGCCGTGGCGACCTACAACTCCTTACGCGCGGCGCGCGTGTTGTTGGGGGACGACGAGCTGCGAAGTAAATACGACGCCGAGGAGCGAATGAAAGCAAGGGAGTACGCCCTCGACGTCGACGACGACGGCACGCGCATGGCTTATGTTAAGCGCAAGGCCTTTGGCTTCATGGGCGTCGCGCTCTACGGGGGCATCATGGCCTGGACAGTGGTGGTCATTTTCGCCTGTCTCACGTACGCGGTGGCGCGCGCCCTCTCGACGATCCCCCGCGCGCCGGCCGTATGTAGACGCATTGCGACCCTGTGCACGACCGTGCTCCACTGCTTAAACCCGGGCTGGTCCACGGTGGGAACTTTGGCCATCTGCGCCCCGGGCACGGCCGCCACGGCCGTGCTGAGCGCCTGCGCCGTGTTCCTCTTCCTGTTCAGTCTGGTCGCGCAGACGCCCGTATGGGTCCAGCGGGGGCTCTGCACCTTGCTTAGCGCCATCGTACTCGCGTGGCTCGTCCCGGCGCTCAAGGGCGTCCTTGCGCGCCCGCGCCAGGCCACGCGACGGTTGTGGGCGTGGGTGCGCGGTGTGGCAGGCGGCACCGGGGACCTCGTGAAGACCATTGTGCCCTGGGTGCTGTGGTCCGGCGCCCTGTCCCTGGTCTCCTCGCAACTGGAAACGCATTTGCTCACCATCATGGCCGGTGGCGTCGCGCTCGTTTTGGCCATTCGGCCCCTGCGGTCGCGCGCGTTCCGGTACCTCGGCCAGGCCCTGGCGGACCAGGGCGTCACGTCCCAACCCAACGACGCGCCGAAGATCCTCGAGGCCCTGCAGCGGCTCGCGTCGCTGCCCCTCGAGCGCTTCGTGCCCGTCGCCCTCCTGGACGACCTGCAAGTCAAGGCGAAGCTCGACGCCGCCGGCTTCTCGCGCCGCGACGGCGCGGCGACGCCGAGCCGCGCGGAGCTCGAGGGCGCCTACGACGACGCGTTCGGCGCCTGCACAGTGTGCTTCGCGGCCTTCGAGGCCAGCGACGAGTGCGTGCGCCTGCTGTGCGGCCACGTCTTCCACCGGGACTGCGTGATCCAGTGGACGAACACGCGCACGGAGTCGGGGCGCGTGCCGACGTGCCCCCAGTGCACCTGTGACATGTGAGTAACTTGAGTATACCCTGGTGCGCCTCCCGTATTCTTCGCCGATCCGAGAGGCTGGCGGTAGGAGCTGGCGAGTCATGACGCGCGCGGCCGTTCGTGCGTGATGTCCAGGATTTATTTTTGCCTGAAGTCGTCGACGCGGATCCCCGGTGGGCGAGCGCGTACAATTCCGAGCCTGGGGAGTGATGCATGGAGTCCTAGAGTCCTGGAATCGTGGCGGGCGGCTAGATAGGCTAACTACCTGTACGTCCGAGTCTCGGCATCCCGCAGCGCTGCATCCCAACTCGTCGATTTACGCCTCTGCCGCTAGGACAGGCTGCCTCCGGCGCTGCGCGACGCAGGACAGGTTCTCCCAAGGCAGCCATGCCGCCGCAGAGAGAGTCGTACGCGCCGAAGCGGGGCATTCATCCGCCCTACGCCACGGGCCAGGTCGCGGGCCCCGGCCCGAAGGACAACACGGTCGTGCTGCCGGGCGCGCCGGGCAGCCACTTATTGAAACGGACGATGATCAAGGACTGCATCGGCCGGTGCCGCGCCACCGCCTACGACCTCCCCAAGGACGTCATGCACGTCTTCGGGTACGACCAGGAGAAGGACAAGGCGGGCGCCGGCGACTGCATCGGCGGGTGGGATCAGTTCACGCCGAGTGCGCCGGCGTCGTCCCAGCGGAGCTTCGTGAAGACGAACTATGAGGCCCTCAAGGCCGGGTGCATCACGGCCAAGAGCCAACGGGACTACCAGATTTCTCACCCGGACATCTACGGCGCGCAGCAGCAGCCCGGAAGAATGCCTACACTAAAAAACAAGGTGCCGTTCGACGGGCCGTACGGCTACGCGGCCGCCAGCAGGGAAGAGAAGCTAACCCAGGTGATTGAAGGTGAGTTCATGGGCAAAGGCGACGACGAGGCCGATTACCCGGACATCAAGGCCGTCCACAAGGCGAACAAACTACCGCTGCCCAAACCCACTTTGGCGTCGGCGGGCAAGGACGTGCGCAACAAGGTGGAGCCCGAACCGAAGACGCACTTCTGCATGAAGCGGTTCAAGAACATCAAGTCCCGGCTCTAGGGTGTCTTAAGTTCCACCTACATATGCGCGTCTACATGTTGGAGATTCTAGCTGGAACACCCCGGGGTTACGCGAACAGCTCCTCCGCGCGCCCGCGGCAGTCGCCCCGCGGTCCGTAGCCGTACCGCGTCGCCGCGGATGCCAGCTCCGCCATTTTTTCCGGGGACAGCGCTCCTTCCAGATCGCCCCAGCTCACGTTCGCGTGCTTGCGGTGGTGGGGGATGCGCGGCCCGTCCGCGCACGCGCCCCTTAAACATCTTTTGGGGTCGAAGATGCCCCGGTTCGCGATCCAGTGCGACCAGGCCCTCGTCAGGGTGTTGGCCGTATCGAGGCCCGCGTGGAACGAATCTGAGGAAGAGAGGCACTCGCGCTCGTCCTGCTCGCCGTCGTGGGCCATCTCCACCAGGTCACACAAAGCCGCCCCGCTCAGGTCGTCCTCGATGCGAGACCGGGCGTCGGCGAAGCGCTCGATCCGGCCGTTCCAGCCGAGCCATATATTCGTCAGGAACAGCAACCACCTCTCTTTCCGCTTGCGGTCCTTTTCACCGTTGATGTTCTTTGGCAAGCGATAGACCGAGCGCTCCAACTGCGTCGCGCCAGTATCCACGTCCTCGGGCGGCGGCGGTGGCAGGGCCAACGCCCGCGCAGCGAAGGCGAGCGTGGACCGTTTGTGCGTAGATAAAGCCGCGACGTTGCCGACAGGACACCGGATGAGATGGAGGACCTTCCGGAACCGGACGTCCAGATCGCGGACGGCCGTCGCCGCCGGCGGCACGGGGTACGGCCGGTGGATCGAGTCGCGCACCGCGTACAGCCAGCACACGGACCCGTCCCGGCCCAGCCGCTCGTGCTCCACGCGCAGCCCCGCGTCCCGCAAGCGCAGAGACGCGTGCCACGAACCGGCCCCGCCTAATGACGTGACCAGCAGCGGCAGGCGGACCTTGCGCGAATAGATGTTTTTCTTGCTCCGGCCGCACGCCGGCGGCACCATTTTTAGGGTAGCATCTCGCAAAAAGCGGCAGTGCCTTGAGGACGGCGGCGGCGCCAGCGTCGCGTTCGCTACGCTGGGCTTCCGCGGCCTTCTGTAGACCCCGCGGGGCACGCTCGACTTGAACGCGCGCGTGAAGTAGCGCAGGTTCGTGGAGAAGGCGCCGATGATGATCATCGCCGCCAAAAAGAGGAGCGCGCTCGAGTGCGTCGTGGCCACGAAGCCGCTGCCGTTCCGCCGACGCAGCAGCGTCGGCGTCCGCAAGGACGGGAGGGCTTCGCGCATCATCGCTTTATGTGCTGGGCGCGCACGCGGGTTAACCCGTGTCAACTGTAGGTAGGACTGGCTGGAGCCGCTGCAGGAGTGGCAGCAGGCAGCAGCGCGATGACAGCACGTATCAAGGGCAAGACGTTACGTCACTAGCGCCAGGCGATCCATGGGTCCGTGTGCGTGCTGCGGACAGTTATTGCCGTGCGTGTATCGAGCTCGTGTGAAAACCCGTCTTGTTGTGAGCCCTTCCCTTCCCTGCGAACTCTCGCCCCGACGAATTTAGGGCCTTCTGGCTGGCACGCTTCGCAATTTTGGCCATCCGTGCTTGCCAATGCCTCAAATTTCGACTCAGGCATTTCAAAACTGCAGAGCCGTAGAGCTCACAATCCACTGCTATATTGTACAATAGCTTCGATACGTGCAGCAATAGCGCATTAATCAATACGTTTTATTACGCATCGTTGCAGCAAGTAGACGCGCTCTCTGGTTTAAATAACAAATAGCCATGGAGGTCGCATCCACTGCACAGCCGCCGCCGCCGCCGGTCTCAAAGCCCGCGACGCCGGCACCAGTCAGCACCGCCTCGTCCCCCGAGAAGCCCAGCCACGGCCCGCTGCAGCAGCTGAAGGACCTCGTCGCGGGCGCCGACGCCGCCGCCGCGCAGCACTTGGCCACGGAGCTCAAAGCTTTGGTCAAGCAGTGCGAGCAGCGGGTGATAGACCAGCGCAAGGCCCAGTCGGAGAGCAACCTGGGCGCCATGCGCTGGAGCGGGGACGCGACGTGCCTCCAGCCGCGCGGCAAAATGACGTTACGGGTGGGCGAGACGGCCATTGTCGTGTGCAATCCCAAGGACGGGGCGGTCAAGGGCGAGTTCCCCTTCGCGACCATGACGGCGGTGCTCACACTACCGCCGACGGAGAAGAGCGCGCCGACGGAAGCGGCGACCGTCCTGCTGGCTGCAGCCGTCTCGGCGCCCAGGCCCCCGGGCAAGATCACGGCCAAGCTCATGCAGGACGCCTTCAAAAAAGCGTCCCTGTCGCTGACGGTGAACGACAAATACTCCAAATCCACTCCATGTAACGACGGCATGCTCGCATCAAAAGCCGCGGCCCTGCTCTCGACTTTGGCGCGCGTCCCGGACCGCTCCTTCCTCCGCAAGGGCCAGGACCCGGCCTGCTTCAAGAGCACGGTATCAAACTTGCCGTACGTGAAGGCGTCCCTCGGCGCGTCGCAGGGCAACTTACATTTGGCGGACCTCGGGATCATCTTCCTCAAGCCCCTGGTCTTCCTGCCGTGCGAATGTATAGCGTCCATCGAGTGCGGGCGCGCGGGCGCGGGCAACTGCTCGTCCTTCGACCTCGTTGTCGAGATGGAGCGGCCCTGGGACATTAGTGATGACGACAAGCCGGCCAAGCCGCCGGCCTTCGAGTTCTCGAACATTCGCAAGGACGAGCTGGAGGGCGTGCAGAAGTTCGTGCGGGACGTGCTGCTCCCGGCGCGCGCGGTGAAGCGCAAGGAGGCCGCCGCGAAGGCGGGCGCGCCGGCCGCCGAAGTTGATGGCGACTCGGAGGAGGACGACGCGGACTACGAGGCGCTGGGCTCGGAGGACTCGTCGTCGTCGTCCGAGGACGACTCGTCGCTGGAGGACTCCGAGGCGGGCGACGACCGCGGCGACGAGACGGACTCGCACGACGAGCGCGAGCCCGCGTCGCCCTCCGAGCCCGCGGCGAAGAAGCTGCGGGCGGGCTCGCAGTAGTTTCCGTCGGCGGCGGCGTAAGGGGATGTGTACATTACTCCTAGTGACGAACTTCGCGGCTGCACGTGCGGGTCGAAAAAAAGTTCAATTTTTTTCAGCCCAATTTCTGGCATCAGCTCGATAGTGACAGGTTGCGCCGGACCGCCTCTAGAAGTGAGGTGGGTTGCCACTAGCTCTGATTACCCCTGGTCGGGCACGATTGGGCGTGCGCGGAATTCTATGAAGATCCTGATCTCAGATCTCAGAGCTCCAAAAATTTGGCAGGAGTTGGCAGGAGTGCAGGAGTGTTGCCCGTGTCGGCGCAGCACCAGCCCCATTTTTTTCAGCTGCCCAAGGCATCGACATCGACACCGCAAGCAACATGCAGTCGGCGGCCTCCTACATGGCCCAGGGCGTGGCAGTCGGCGTGGTGCAGACCGGCGCGCGCATGGTGGAGTCCGCCTCGGGCATGGTGGACGTGGCGCTGCCCAAGGACCCGCTCGAGGCGTTCGTGGGCGTGTCCAGCCTAGTCGTGAAGCAGAAGGTCGACAAGATGGAGGCCGCCGCGAATCTCGCGGCGGCGGCGGTCGGGCTTGGCGGGCTCGGAAACATCGCCGAGCAGGCAAACACGTACAACGTCTACAGCAACACGGGCGGCCTGGCGTTCAAGGCCCGGGAGCGGTCAGAGCACTGCCCGTCCGGCAATCCAAACTGGTGCGACGGGCGCGCGCTGTGCGCGCCGAACCACTCGCTGCAGCTGCTCTTCTCCAAGCCCGGGATCATCACGAAGGGGGCGGACATGATGCTGATCGACCGACCCTGCTACTGTGGCCAGTGCTGCGCGTGCTTCGATTGCTGCCTGCACAAAGCGGAACTGTACTCTGCCGGGCCGGACGGCGCGGCGGCCGTCGATCCCGCATTGCTCGTGGCGTCCGTGCGGCAGCCCATCGGCGGGGGCGGGTTCTCGCCCACGCTCGAGGTCATGGACCGCGAGGGGGCGAACATCGCCACGGTGACGGGCCCGTGCTGCTGCGTCGGCGGCAACTGCTTCGACAACACGTTCACGATCGTAGACGCGCAGGGCGCCGAGATCGGCCAGATTCTGAAGAAGAAGCCGGACGACTTCCAGGACGCCCTCAAGCAGGGGCTTACGGACGCCGACAACTTCACGCTGTCGGTGAAGCCCGACCTCGATTCAAAGGTGAAGGCGGCCCTGATGACAAGTCTCCTCATGCTCGATTATGAGTTCTTTGAAGGCGAGGGCGACGTCACGGTCAATGCCCTGGAGGGCTCCTGCTCGTACAAGTGCTGCGTCATGTACTGTTTTGGGGCCTCGTGCCCCTGCAAGTGTACCTGCGGCGGCGGCCGGGAGCACCACTAATCACCCACCCCCCTCTCGCCCCCATTAATGGCATTATTCGCGGTCATTCTTCGCTTAAGCATGTAGTCATCAGTATTTACCTCCTCATCGACACGAATTTATCTACGAATTCATGGGCTATGTGAAACAGCTTAGACGGAACTAAGCACCCACGTGCCACGCGCGGATGAGGCCGTCCGTGTAGCCCGAGTAGAGCACGGCGCCGTCGGCGGACCAGCAGATACTGGTGCAGTAGGGCGCCGTGGCATTCTTCCCCATCGCAGGGAATTCTGGCTTCAGCTCGTCGACGACGACCTTGGACTCGAGGTCCCAGATCTTGATCGCCAGGGTGGTGGCGGCGCAGAGCCAGTAGCGGTTCGGGCTGAAGGTGAGGGAGTGGATGATGTCGCCCGCGTCCAGCGAGTAGAGGCGCTTGCCCTCGTTGAGGTCCCAGAGCATGGCGGTGCCGTCCTTGCCGCCGGACGCGCAGAGCGAGCCGTCGGGCGACACGGTGACCGTGTTCAGGTAGCCCGCGTGGCCGTAGAGGTTCGTGCGCAGCTTGCAGTTCGTCAGGGACCAGACCTTGACGAGCTTGTCCCAGCCGCAGGACACGATGACGGGCGCCTGGACGGACGGGGAGAACCGGACGCACGAGACCCATTCCGAGTGGCCCTCGTCCGAGATGGTGTACTTGCACTCGCCGAGCGTGTTCCACAGCTTGACGGACTTGTCCCGGGACCCGGACACGATCTGGCGGTTGTCGGTGGAGAAGGCCACGGACAGCACGTCCTTGGTGTGGCCCACGAAGCGGCGGGTGGTCTTGCCGGTGGCGATCTCCCACAGGCGCAGGGAGCCGTCCCAC
>Ga0114994_10000161_pt1 | contig 39025 bp, 39 predicted proteins | sample ArcticOcean_MG_C_9_FD_87043 | JGI IMG/M metagenome (GOLD analysis project Ga0114994, IMG submission 87043) | Marine microbial communities from western Arctic Ocean - ArcticOcean_MG_CB2_152 | ecosystem: Environmental > Aquatic > Marine > Oceanic | place: Arctic Ocean: Canada Basin | collected...
AATGCCGCTCTAGTTGGTAGTAATATTGCTCATCAGCTGAAAAAGAAAATCTCGTATCGCCGTGTTGTTAATAAAACAATCCAGTCAACTATGAGAATGGGTGCTGAAGGTATAAGAATCAATGTTGCTGGTAGGTTGGGTGGTGTTGAAATTGCTAGGTCAGAAAAATTTTCTGATGGTAGTGTTCCACTTCACACGCTTCGAGCGGATATTGATTATGCACTAACTGAGGCTCATACTCAATATGGAGTTATAGGTATCAAAGTTTGGATTTGTAATGGTCAGTACAGTCGATAATTAATTAGGATTTATATGTTAGAGCCAAAAAAAGTAAAATTTAGAAAAATGCATCGAGGAACAAGGCGTGGGATGTCCATGCGTGGTAATTATGTATCCTTTGGTAGTTACGGTCTCAAAGCTGTAGAGTCGGCGTGGATCACAGCAAGGCAAATTGAAGCATCTCGCATTGTTATTTCTCGAGTCGTAAGGAAAGTTGGTAAGATGTGGATTAGGATTTTTCCGGATAAGCCTATTACCGCTCGCCCCGCTGAGACCAGAATGGGAAAAGGAAAAGGGTCATTAGATCACTGGGTTTCTAATGTTAAGCCCGGCCGGATTTTGTTCGAAATTGATGGTGTAACAAAGGAAGAGGCTGAATTAGCATTTAGAAATGCAAGTCATAAATTACCAATTAAGACTAAAATTGTTGAAAGGAGGTCTTTTTAATGAAGGCTTCCAAATTAAGAGAATTAAACTTGTTAGATTTAGAATCTAAATTAAAAGAAACGTTGGAGTCATACCAGAATCTAAAGTTTCAACAGGCTCTTCAACAGCTTGAAGATGGGACTTTGATTTCTAAATCTAGAAAAGAAGTTGCCCAAATTAAAACAGTTATTAACGAACATGTATCTGGAATTAGAAAAATTGAAGGTAGTAAATAATGAAAATGGATAGAACAAGGCAGTCGTTAACCGGCCAAGTTATTAGTACTAAGATGGAGAAGACAGTCAATGTGCGTGTTACACGTCAAATTTCCCATCCGAGTTATCAAAAAATTGTAAAAAGATACAAAAATTATCTAGCTCACGTTGGTTCGGTTGTACCGAACGATGGAGATATGGTAGAAATCTTGGCAATTAAACCTATGAGTAAGCGTAAACGTTGGCAGGTTAGTCAGATCGTTAGAAAATCAGTTAAATTAGGATAATATTGTGATTCAACAAGAAACAAGATTGAAGGTTGCTGACAATACTGGTGCAAAGGAAGTACTTTGTTTTAAGGTGTTGGGTGGTTCAAAACGAAAATACGCAAGTATTGGTGATCAGATTGTTATTACTGTTAAAAAAGCAATTCCTGGTGGGATGGTAAAGAAGGGTGAAGTTCACCGAGCTGTTGTTGTCAGGACCAGAAAAGAAGTGTCCAGGAAAGATGGAAGTCGAATTAGATTTGACGAAAATGCTGCCGTACTATTGAATAGTGCTGGTGAGCCTCGTGGAACTCGTATATTTGGACCTGTAGCTAGAGAATTAAGAGATGCTGGTTTTATGAGGATTATTTCAATGGCTCCGGAGGTACTCTAAAATGCATATTAAAAAAGGTATGAAGGTAAAAGTTATTAGTGGTAATCATAAAGGTTCTGAAGGTAAGATTCTTGAAGTTTTCCCACAGAAACAAAGGTTAATTGTTGAAGGTGTAAATTTTAGAAAAAGAGCTACTCGACCTACACAAGAAAACCCATCAGGTGGATTTGTCGATAGGGAAGCCACATTGCATATATCTAACGTTATGGTTCTTCATGCTGGTCAAGCATCTAGGGTTGGTTACCGTATTTTAGATGATGGTTCAAAAATAAGAATTTCAAAAAAAACAAATGAAGAAGTAGTATTATAATTATGGAAGAAATAAAAAAAACTACAAGTAAGGCTGTTGAAAAGAAAGATTTGATAGTCAAAAAAGAATCAGCTTCTAAAAAAAGTCCAGTTACTAAGAAAACTGCAGCTACTAAAAAAAAATCAGCTGTTAAGAAAACTTCTACAGATAAAAATGCTCCAGTTGTCAAGAAAACTGCAGCTGCTAAAAAGGTTCCAGTGGTCAAGAAAGCTTCAGCTGCTGAAAAAAAACTAGTAACAAAGAAAACTGCAGCTATTAAAAATAAAAATAGTGTTATTTATGTCCCTACACTTCAAAATTTTTATTCTTCAACCGTAATTCCGAAGATGCAAAAGAAATTTAATTATCCTAATGTAATGGAGGTTCCAAAGTTGACTTCTATAGCTCTCAATATGGGACTTGGTGATGCTAAGAGTAATTCAAAAAACTTGGAAAGTGCATTAGAAGAAATGTCATTAATTAGTGGTCAAAAACCAGTTACGACGAAAGCAAAGAAAGATATTTCTAATTTTAAAATTAGAAAGGGGTGGCCTGTAGGGTGTAAGGTTACTTTGCGCTCTAAAATGATGTATGAATTCTTAGATCGTCTTATATCAGTAGCACTTCCAAGAACTAGAGATTTTAGAGGCTTATCCTTTAAATCTTTTGATGGTAGGGGGAATTATAATTTTGGAATTAAAGAACAGATAATTTTTACAGAAATTGATTATGATAAAATTCAAGCTATTAAAGGTCTGAACGTTACTATAATCACAACCGCACAAAATGATGATGAAGCCTATGAGCTTCTGAAGTTTTTTGGTCTTCCGTTAAAGGAAAAACCAGTTAAAGATGAAATTGATGAGGCAGCATAGTGGCTAAAAAATCACAAATACAGAAATCAAAACGTGTAGCAAAATTTTCAACAAGAGAAAAACGAAGATGCTTTAAGTGTGGTCGACCTCACGGTTATCTTCGAAGATTTGGCTTATGTCGAATTTGTTTCAGAGAAATGGCTCTGAAAGGTGAAATTCCTGGAATAACTAAAGCAAGTTGGTAGGAGTATAATTATGTCAATGACAGACCCAATAGCAGATTTTTTAACTCGAATTCGTAATGGTCTTTCAGCTCAGAAACGCTGGATAGATGTCCCTTCGAGTAGTCTTAAGAAACGTATCTCTTTAGTTTTAAAAGAAGAATCTTATATTCAAGATTATTTTTTTATTTCAAATGATGATAAAAAAGAGCTAATACGAGTATTTTTAAAGTATGATTACAAAGGTGACTCTGTAATCGAAAGTATAAAAAGGATAAGTAAGCCAGGTTTAAGAGTTTATGTCGGTTCAAGTGAAGCTCCTCGTGTTCTTGATGGTCTTGGTATCTCAATTTTATCAACATCAAGAGGTGTTCTTTCAAATAAAAAAGCAAATCAACTCGGTGTTGGTGGAGAAATTCTTTGTGAGGTATATTAATAATTATGTCTAGGATAGGAAAAAACCCAATAAATATACCAGAAAGCGTTAAGCTTTCAATCTCTGGGAAAAATATAACCGTAACCGGCTCAAAAGGGTCATTAAGTTATAATGTTCACAAAGACATACTAGTCGATCACGATAAGAACATTGTTAATGTTACGAGGTTAACTGATAGCAAGGAACATAAAGCCCTGCATGGAACTACACGTCAGTTGTTAAGCAACATGGTAATTGGCGTTTCAGAAGGGTTTACTAAAGAACTTGAAATAATAGGTGTTGGATATCAAGCTAAAGTTCAAGGTAGTCGTTTACATTTGCAGTTAGGGTTTTCACATGACATTTTTTTTGATGTACCAGATGGCATCTTAATTACAGCTAATAAAACAGAAATTAAAGTAGAAGGTGTTGATAAACAGTTAATTGGAGCTGTATCAGCTAAAATACGTTCATTTAGACCTCCAGAACCATATAAAGGAAAAGGTGTTCGATATAAGGGCGAATTTGTTCGTTCTAAACAAGGTAAAACAGTAGGGGCTAAATAATGGCTAAACATCAATCTGAAGTTAGAAGAGATCTAAGACGTAGAAATAGAAGCAAAAAGACTTCGAGGTTAAATCCGAATCGTCTTAGATTGGTTATTTACAGAAGTTTAAAACATTTCGAAGCTCAGGTAATAGATGACTTTAAAGGTCATACTCTAGCATCTGTTTCTTCAAAAGATAAAGAATTAAAAGCTTTAGTTAAAAAAGCCGACAATAAGTCCGATGTTAGTAGGATTGTAGGTGGGGCTCTAGCTGAGAAAGTTAAAAATAATAAAATTGGTCCAGTAGTACTGGATCGGAATGGATATCCTTATCACGGTCGTGTTAAAGCTTTTGCAGATGCAGCACGTAGTGGTGGATTAGAATTTTAGGAGAAAATGAATTGGCTATTATAAACCCAGCAGAACTTGATCTTCAAGAAGAGAAAGTCGTAAAAATTAATAGAACCGCTAAAGTTACTTCGAGAGGCAAAAGGTTTCGTTTTTCAGCCTTAGTCGTTGTAGGTGATGGTAAAGGTCACATCGGTATTGGATTAGGTAAAGCAAATGAGGTTATTTCTGCAATAAATAAAGGTAAAGAAATTGCTAAAAGATCTATCGTTAAAGTTTCTATTGTTAATGGAACTATACCTCATGCAATTATTGGAAAACATGGAGCTAGTCGAATATTCTTAAAACCGGCATCTCCCGGTACTGGTATTATTGCTGGTGCTTCTGTAAGAGCGGTAATGGAACAGGTTGGTGTGCATAATATTCTATCCAAAAGACAGGGCTCTAAAAATGCATTGAATCTTGTTCATGCAACGATGGATGCCTTGCTGAGAATGAAAGATGCTGTTGCTATTGCAAATAAAAGAGGTATTACAATAGGTGAGGTCTTTAACTAATGGCTACAAAAAATATAATTCGCTTAACTCAGATCAAAAGTGGTATTGGGTATAAGCAAAAAGCAAAAGCAACACTTGTAGCTTTGGGCTTAAGAAAAATGAATCAATCAGTTGAGCATAAAGATTGTCCAGAAATTAGAGGAATGATTAATGTCATTCCTTACTTGCTAAAGGTAGAAGAATTATGAAACTAGATTTATTAACTCCTGTTGAAGGGTCGGTTAAAAAGCGTAAAAGAGTCGGTCGTGGACCTGGCTCTGGTTTAGGCAGATCCTCAGGTCGAGGAGATAAAGGTGCCGGTCAACGTTCAGGTTTTAAAAGAAGACCATGGTTTGAAGGTGGTCAAATGTCGTTAGCTAGAAGGCTTCCAAAAAGAGGTTTTACAAACATTTTTAAGAAAGAATTTCAAATAGTTAACTTGGAAAGAATTGAATTGTTAGGTTTAGTAGCTATAGGTCCAGAAGAAATGTTTAATAACGGTCTGATCAAATCTACTATGAAACCTGTAAAAATTCTTGGTAATGGTAGTTTGAAAACAAAGATTGCAATTACTGCAACATCATTTAGTGAATCAGCAAAGTTAAAAATTGAAAAGGCAGGTGGGACTGCTATTGAAGCGTGATAGATAAAATTAAAAGTATTTTTTCGATTCCGGAACTTCGATTTAGAATCTTGTTTACGCTTGGTATTCTAATAATAGTTAGAGTTGGTGCGCATATACCGATACCTGGTGTTAACGGAGAAGCCTTAGCTGGAGCATTTTCTAATTTTCAAAATTCTTTATTTGGTCTTTTTAATACTTTTGTTGGCGGAGCTTTTCAAAAAGCTTCATTGTTTTCCTTAGGGATTATGCCTTACATATCTTCTTCAATTATTATTCAATTGATGGGCTCTGTTATTCCATATTTTCAAAGACTTCAAAAAGAAGGTGAGGCCGGAAGAAAAAAAATCACTCAAATTACTAGATACGGAACTGTCTTATTAGCATCAATGCAGTCATATGGTGTTGTTGCAGTCTTCTTGCCGAGTCTTAATAGTGGTGGGCAAGCTGTTGTCACAAATCCTGGTTTTGGTTTTACTTTTACTGGTGTGATCAGCATGGTAACTGGAACATTATTTCTAATGTGGCTTGGTGAACGTGTTACTGAAAGAGGAATTGGGAATGGTATTTCATTAATTATTATGGTTGGGATTGTATCAGCTTTCCCAAATGTATTACTTAATGAAATAACCTTAGTTCAGGAAGGGGTTCGTGGGTTTCTATCTGAGTTCATACTTGTTGGTATTATGTTTTTAATAATATGTTTTGTTGTCCTTTTAACACAGGGAACCAGAAAGATACCAGTCCAGTATGCCAAAAGAGTTGTAGGTCGAAAAGTCTATGGTGGACAAAACACTCATATACCAATGAGGGTGAACACTGCTGGTGTAATGCCAATAATATTCGCACAATCTATTATGTTTATTCCAAGTACTGTTTCAACTTTTCTTGGTGATAGTCCATTTGCTCAAACTCTCATGAATTTATTCTCTTTTGAACACCCTATGTATTGGGCTGTTTTTGGTCTAATGATAATATTTTTTACTTATTTTTATACAGCAATAGCTTTTGATCCTGTACAAGTCTCTTCAACAATGAAGCAGCAAGGTGGTTTTATCCCTGGCGTAAGGCCTGGGAAAAGAACTGCAGAATATATTGATAACATTCTTACTCGAGTTACTCTTCCCGGTTCTATCGCTTTGGCATTTGTTGCAATATTTCCATATATCTTGATGAAAACAATGGGTATAAATTATGATTTTGCATCTTTTTTTGGTGGAACGAGTTTATTGATTATTGTTGGTGTAGCCCTAGATACACTTCAACAAATTGAATCACATTTAATGATGAGACATTATGATGGTTTTTTATCGAAAGGTAAAATTCGTGGAAGGAGACGTATGTAATGGTTCATATTAGATCAGAAAGAGAAATTAAAAAAATCGCAAAAAGTTGTCAGATTGTTGCTGATACCTTGCTTATGCTCGAACCATTTATTATAAAAGGCGCTAAAGTTAGTGATCTAGATAAAATGGCAGAGGAATTTATTAGATCTAAAGGTGCTCGTCCAGCTTTCAAAGGCTATATGGGATTCCCGTCAACCCTTTGTGTATCCATAGAAGATGCTGTTGTCCATGGAATACCTGGAGAAGATATTTTAAATGAAGGTGAAATAGTTGGTGTTGATTGTGGTGCCGAATTAGATGGGTATTATGGTGATCATGCAAAATCTTTTCCCATTGGTAAAATTGATGAAAAAAAGAAAAAGCTATTAAAAATCACCCATGAATCTTTGTTAGATGGTATAAAACAAGCAATTCCAGGTAATTATGTAGGTGATATAGGTAATGCAGTTCAAACTCATGCTGAGAAACATGGCTTTTCTGTTGTACGTGAACTAGTAGGTCATGGCATAGGCACTCAATTACATGAAGAACCACAGATACCTAACTATGGTAGTGAAAAACAAGGATATCAGCTGAAATCTGGTATGTGTATTGCTATTGAGCCTATGATAAATGCGGGAAAAAAAGATATTTACACTGCTAGTGATGGATGGACAATATTAACTAAAGACGGTAGTGCCTCAGCTCATTTTGAACACACTATTGCAATTACTGAATCAGGACCAAAAATATTAAGTATAGGATCAAATGGCTAAAGAACAACCAATAACAATTGATGGCGTTATAAAAGAGACTTTGCCTGGAGCAATGTTTCGTGTAGAAATCGAAATAGGAGGTAAAGGTCATGAAGTTTTAGCGCATGTCAGTGGCAAAATGAGAATGCATTTTATTAAAATATTACCTGGAGATGTAGTGACATTAGAAATATCACCATATGATTTATCTCGAGGAAGAATTACATATAGGCAAAAATAAAAATGAAAGTTAGACCATCAGTTAAGAAGATTTGCTCTAAATGCAAAGTTATTAAAAGAAAAGGTGTTGTACTTGTAATTTGTGAAAATCCAAAACATAAGCAACGTCAAGGGTAGGTGAAAATATGGCTCGTATAGTTGGTGTAGATATACCACGTAACAAAAAAGTTCCTTATTCATTATGTTATATACATGGCATTGGGCTTACAGCAGCCAAACAGCTCTGTAAAAAAGCAAAAGTAAATGAGGATACGAGAGTTCAGGATTTGTCTGAAGAAAAAGTTGTTGCATTAAGAAATGCAATCTCTGACCTGGGCTACAAAGTAGAAGGTGAATTAAGATCTGAAGTAGCAATGAATATAAAAAGGCTTAAGGATGCTGGTGCATATAGAGGGCTCCGTCATCGCCGAGGTTTACCATCAAATGGACAGCGTACAAAAACAAACGCTCGGACAAGAAAAGGTAAAAAAAGAACTATTGGTTTAGGAAAGGGTTAATTTAAAAAAAAAGAGAAATAATTTTGGCTGATAAAATTGTAAAAAAGAAAAAAAAGAAGAGTGTTGATCCACAAGGAATAGCACATATTAAATCTACATTTAACAATACGCATGTAACTTTAACTGATAAGTACGGAAATGTTCTTGTATGGCAAAAAGCTGGTACTTCTGGCTTTAAAGGGTCTAGGAAAAGTACTGCTTACGCTGCAACAATGGCAGCCGAAAAAGCTGCTCAAGCTGCAATCACATTGGGATTATCTAGCGTAGATGTTGAGGTTAAAGGACCCGGTGCTGGACGTGAGTCTGCAATTAGAGCTTTAGCGGTTGCTGGCTTACAAATTACAAGTATTAAGGATGTTACTCCTCTACCTCATAATGGGTGCAGGCCACCAAAAAGAAGAAGGGTTTAAGGAACTATTATGGCAAAAGTAACGACTCCAAAAGGAAAGCTTGTACGTAAATTTGGTGAAAATATTTTCGGTAATCCCAAATACGATAAACTATTAAATCGCAAACCTTATGCTCCTGGTCAGCATGGACAGGGTAGAAGGCCAAAACTATCTAATTATGGTGTACAACTTCAAGAAAAGCAAAAGATTAAATTTATGTACGGCTTACTTGAAAAGCAGTTTAAACTAACTTTTGAAAAAGCTGATAAAATGGCAGGTGAGACAGGAACAAATATGTTGCAGCTCTTAGAGAGTCGTTTAGATAACGTTATCTACCGCCTTGGTTTTTCACCTTCTCGTCCATCAGGAAGGCAATTAGTAAATCACAAACATTTTACAGTAAATAACCAAGTAGTTAATATACCTTCATATCTTGTTAAGCCTGGAGATATTATCGAAGTTCGTACAAAAAGTAAAAAAATGGATATCATATTAGAATCTATGCGCAGGATTAAGGGTGATATGGATCTTTCATGGTTAAATTTAGACAAAGCAAAAATGAAAGGAACTTTTATTTCAGTTCCTGACCGAGATGAAATGCAGCTTACTGTTAATGAACAGTTAGTTGTAGAACTATATTCTAAATAATTTTAAATAGGGAATACTTATGGCTACTAAAGCACTTGAATTAAACGTTGACTTTAAAGAACAATCAGAATCAGAGAATACTGGGACTTTCTCATTGCAACCCCTTGAAAGAGGTTATGGAACCACTTTAGGCAATGCATTGCGTCGTGTTTTACTCACTAGTATTCCTGGTGCAGCAATTACCCATGTACAGATTGAAGGTGTTCAGCATGAATTTTCGACTATCACCGGTGTTAAAGAAGATGTTGCAGATATCATTATGAATCTAAAAAAAGTTAGATTTAGACTAATGGACAATGAGCCAGGAAAAATAAATTTAACAATTAAAGGTAAAAAAGTTTTCACAGCACAGGATATTCAGGATACAAGTGACCAATTCGAAATTTTAAATCCAGAAGAATACATTACTGAGGTCAATTCAAAAGGGAAAATGAATATTGAATTAAGAATAGGTATAGGTAAAGGGTACGTTCCATCAGAACAGAATGATATGCCAAACTTACCCGTTGGTACACTATCTATTGATAGTATTTTTAACCCTGTAACAAAAGTTACATTTAGCGTAGTTCCAGTGCCTGGCGCTAAGGAACCAATTGAAATCTTAAACCTAGAATTAACTACTGATGGTTCAATAACAGCGAAGGACGCTGTTTCATACTCCGCAACTGTAATGAGGGATCACTTGAAATTCATAGAAGCTATCGCAAATCCAAGCGTCTTAGAAATTTCTGATGGTATTTCAGATGAAACGATGGCTTTAAGAAAATTATTACATCAAACGATTGATGAGATGGAATTATCAGTTAGAAGCTATAATTGTTTACAAGCAGCTGGGATAAAATATATTCATGAACTTGTCAGTAAGGAAGAAAATCAAATGTTGAAATACAAGAACTTTGGTCGAAAATCGCTTACTGAATTAGTTGAAAAACTAAACTCTATGGGATTAGGATTTGGTATGGATATTGATTCAATAATGGCTGAAGAAGGCTAAAAAATGAGACATAATAAATCTGGACGTAAATTAGGTAGAAAAACAGCTCATAGAAAAGCTTTGATGTCTAACCTTGCTTCCGCATTAATCACACATAAAAAAATTAAAACTACTGATGCAAAAGCAAAAGAGTTGCGTATGTTTATTGAACCTCTTGTCACGAAAGCTAAAAAAGGTGATGTTCATTCTCGCCGTCTAGTACTAAAGAAAATAAGACATAAGTCTATCGTGCGTGAATTGTTTGATAATATAGGTCCTGTTTTCGAGAATAGAGAAGGGGGATATACTCGCATAACTAAACTTGGTTTTAGAGATAATGATTGTGCTCCAATATCTATAATTGAATTTGTAGATATGATAGGTATTTCAGAATCACAGGTAGAAATTAAAGAATAGATTAGGCCAGACTAGTTCGTATAGTGAACCTAAAAAAGAATATTTTTAGAAGGGCGACAATCGTTGCCCTTCTTTTTTTATCGACTACTAAAATAAATGCTCAAAATTTTGATGTTAGAGCATTATGGGTCGTACGAGATCACATAACCTCGAAAGAAAAGATTGATAAAGTTCTCGAGTTTGCAAGTGCAAATAATTATAATCACCTATTTATTCAAGTAAGAGGACGTGGAGATGCATATTACACTTCAAGGCTCGTTCCTCGTTCCCATCTTTTATTGAATACTGATTTTGATCCACTTGAGTATGTTATAAAGGAATCAAAGCAATATAATCTCAAAATTCATGCGTGGCTAAATGTTTATTACCTATGGTCTTCAACAAATTTACCAAAGCAAAAAGAGCATGCTTTGCTAAACCATCCAGGCTGGTTAGACTCAAATAAACCTGATTTAATAAATATCTCAGATGTCATGGAAAAAGTAAAAAAGGACAGAAAAGCAAATGGTGAAGGTTTTTATTTATCGCCAACTCACCCCGAAGTAGATGCCCACCTTCAAAATATAATTACAGAAATAATACAAAATTATAGTTTAGATGGAATCCATTTTGACTATATCAGATATCATGATTTAGGTTGGGGGATGAACCCAACAGGGTTAAAGTTCTTTTTGAATTACTCCGGTAATATTCCGGGGTTACCATCATTAAAAGTTCAAGAAAAGCCATCCTTCGCAGATTTCAAACGTACTGCAATTACAGCATTTTTGAGCAAAGCTTCAATGCGAATAAAAGCTTATCAGCCTAAATGTATAATATCAGCAGCAGTTAAACCAAACCTCCTTAATGCTAGAAATACCTTTGGACAAGAATGGGATATTTGGCTGGCAGGTGGCTATATTGATTGGGCTGTACCAATGAATTATACAAGCAATGACAAATCTTTTCAAAAGAACTTGCAAATAATGAAAGAAAATTTGCCCCAAAAATATATAGATCGTATCATTGTTGGTATTGGTGCTTATAATCAAGATCCTAGATCAGCTGGGAAAAAAATATATCAAGTTGCAAAAAATCAATTTTCAGGTATAAGCATTTTCTCCTACACAGTATTTAAAGAGAAACCTATTTATGCAAAAAAAATCTATGAATATATAAAGTGAAAAAATGAAAAATAAAATAATACTCCCGACTGGTACGAAAATAACGTGTAAAAATTGGCAAATTGAAGCTGCTTATAGGATGATCCAACATAACTTAGATTCTGAAGTTGCAGAAATACCAGAAGAATTAATAGTGTATGGTGGAAAAGGAAAAGCAGCACGTAATTGGGAATCTTATTATTCAATATTAGAGACATTAAAAAGATTAGAACCAGATGAAACGTTATTGGTACAATCAGGAAAACCAGTAGGAGTTGTAAGAACTCATATCCATTCACCTCGAGTTTTAATAGCAAATTCAAACTTAGTACCCAATTGGTCAACTTGGGAACATTTTAATAAGCTTGAAAAAGATGGATTGATGATGTATGGTCAAATGACTGCAGGTAGTTGGATTTATATTGGAACACAAGGTATTCTTCAAGGTACATATGAAACATTTATAGCAGCAGCAAAAGTTCATTGGAATACAGATAGTCTAAAAGGAAAACTTGTTTTAACAGCTGGACTTGGAGGTATGGGTGGTGCTCAACCACTCGCGGTTTCAATGGCTGGAGGTGTTTCAATTTCAATAGAAATTGACCCAAATAGAATCAAAAGACGCTTAGAGACTGGTTATCTTGATAGATCCACAGAATCGCTAGAGGAAGCTGTTAATTGGGCTAAGGAAGCCGTTGCTAGTTCTATCCCATTATCTATAGGTTTATTAGGCAATGCTGCTGATATAGTTCAAAAATTTACTCACCTTGATCTAGTTCCCGATCTAGTTACAGATCAAACATCTGCTCACGATGAATTAGTAGGATATATCCCTAAAAACTTTTCCTTAAAGGAAGCAGAAAAATTGAGAGAAACTGATCCTAAAAAGTATGTGAAGTATTCTATTAAATCTATGGGAGAGCATGTAAAAGCAATTTTAAGATTAAAACAAAAAGGGGCAATTGTCTTCGACTATGGTAATAATATTAGAGCTCAAGCTGTTAAAGCAGGAGTTAAAGAAGCATTTGATTATCCCGGGTTTGTACCAGCATATATAAGACCTCTTTTTTGCGAAGGAAAAGGACCTTTTAGATGGGTTGCATTATCTGGAGATCCTGAAGACATATATAAAACAGATAAAAAAATATTAGAAGTTTTTAGCGAAGATAAAGCACTCTGCCATTGGATTAAAATGGCACAGGAAAAAGTAAAGTTTCAAGGGTACCCTTCAAGAATATGTTGGTTAGGGTATGGTGAAAGAGCAAAATTTGGTCTAATATTAAATAAAATGGTAAGGGATGGTGAGTTGTCTGCTCCAATTGTTATTGGACGTGATCATCTTGATTGTGGTTCTGTGGCCTCACCCAATCGCGAAACGGAGTCTATGAAAGATGGGTCGGATGCGGTAGCTGATTGGCCAGTTCTTAATGCTTTGTTAAGTACAGCTAGCGGATCTACATGGGTCTCATATCATCATGGCGGTGGTGTTGGAATGGGATATTCGTTGCATGCTGGTCAGGTTATTGTAGCGGATGGAACTGAAGAGATGGATGCTAGGCTATCTGCTGTTTTGACAAATGATCCTGGGATGGGCATATTTAGACATGCTGATGCTGGATATGAGGATGCTATTGAAAACGCAAAAAAATGGGATGTTGATATTCCAATGATAAAATAATTTTAAGATAAAGTATGTCCACACTAAAACTTTTTAATATTGGTCAATTAGTGACTTATAATACACCATCAGATAGTATTGAAACATTTTTTGATATTGAAGTAATGATCGAAAATTCTCAGATTAAGGAAATAGGAAATGGTCTTGGTATTGCTGATGAAATGATAGACTGTAAAAATAACCTTGTTACTCCAGGCTTTGTTGATTCACATACTCATCCGGTTTTTATGGATAGTCGTGATGATGAATTTTTAAGACGATTAGGTGGAGAATCCTATGAGTCAATTGCTGAAAATGGCGGAGGTATTGTTAAAAGTATCCAGGGTGTAAGAGAAGCAACCGAATCTCAACTCATTGATTTGGTTAAAAAAAGAATGGATAGGTTCCTAAAGCTAGGTACAACAACTATAGAAGCTAAAAGTGGATATGGATTAAACATGGAAAGTGAGTTAAAGTCTCTTTCCGTATTAGATAAAGTCCAAAAAGAACATGCAATAGATATAGTTCCTACATTTATGGGTGCGCATTCATTTCCCCCTAATTTTGTAAATAGAGAACAGGATTATGTAGACCTTATATGCAATGAAATAATTCCAGAAGTCGCAAAGCAAGGAATTGCAAAGTTCAATGATGTTTTTTGTGAAAAGGGATATTTTACAATTGATCAAACCCGGAAAATTCTAAGAAAAGGACTTGATTATGGTCTAAAACCAAGATTGCATGCAGATGAGTTTTATTCTACGGGATCAGCAGAATTAGCTGTTGAGATACAAGCTTCTTCAGCAGATCATCTAATGGCTATTAGTGAAGAAGGTATTAAAAGAATGGGAAAAAGTAATGTCATAGCAACTCTTCTACCAGGGACAACTTTTTTTTTAGGAAAAACTGAATATGCACCTTATCAAGATTTGTATGATGCTGGAATTAATGTAGCTATTGCTTCAGACTATAATCCAGGTAGCTGCTTTATACAGTCAATGCCTTTTATTATTAGTTTAGCATGTATTTATCTAAAGATTCCTTTATTGGAAGCCATTAAAGCCAGTACTTATACGGCTGCAAAATCATTATTTTTAGAAAATAAAATTGGATCTATTGAAACGGGTAAAAATGCAGATATTATAGTATGGGGATTTCCGAAAATAGAACAAATTGCTTCAATGGTGTCCCATCAACCAATTGATATTGTTATTAAAAATGGAAAGCCTTTAATTACACCTTGATTTACTCTCAAAGAAAAATGTAAAATGAGACTAACAATTTTAGTAGATATGATGGAATCAAAAAGAATTTTAATTATAGCACTATTAGCATTTTTTATTAATGCAGAGGGCTTGCTTGGGAATTATGCTTTTAAAAAGAAGGTCAAATCCGTTTGTAAGTCTTATAGAATTTCAGTTGAATCTTCCCAGCTTTCCCTTGATAACGATGAATATTCAATAACTTTGAAGAGTGGACGTAATAATTTTGAAATGTTTATGCTTGTCGGTTTTGCTTCAGCTGGGCAAGCAATTGCACATCAAAAAGAAATGGGATTAGCAAATGCTTATACACCATCAATGATAAGTGTAAGTGTGGATGTTCCTGCTTCGAAAGGCGAATTCAATACATTCGTAGCTAATTGTTCATCAGATGTAGCTATCTCGCTAGCCGATGGACGCATGGACTCGACCGAATTCATGCAAGAAATAATGAAAAAAATGGAAATACTTTAAGGAGAGAATATGCTTCAAGATCCAAATTCACTAATAGGAATATTGACTCAATACTTAAGAGCTATTGGCTGGTCCGTAGCTGCGGCAGTTGGTTTTGCATTTGGTATAGGTATTGCTTTGAAGGTCTTCGATATGTTATCGACAGAGATTGATGAGTGGGAAGAGATTAAGAAAGGAAATATGGGGGTCTCCCTGATATTTGTGTCCTTGATTGTTATGGTTGGACTTCTTGTTCACAAAGTTATTTAGATATATCTTTTCAAGAAAAAAAGCCTTTCTTTTTTAGAAAGGCTTTTTTTTTAAATAATAGTTGATGCTCTAGTCAGGTATTTTAAATCTAACTCATCAAAATCTGATTCAACTTTTGAATCAATATCAAGAACGCTAATAATTTTATTATTCTTAAATATAGGTATAACAATTTCGGATTTGGTATCAGGATCACATGAAATATAATTATTATATTTTGAAACATCTTTCACTATAATAGGATCGCCCTTTAAAGCTACCTCTCCACATACACCTTGTCCAAATTTGATATGTGTACACGGTAAAATATGACCTTGGTAAGGCCCTATTTCTAAAATGTTATTATTTATAACAGTATAAAACCCACAAAAAAGCCAATGCGGGAAATAGCTATGTAAAATTGAAGAAAGAACAGACATTCGAGCATTAAAAGATAATTTTGGTTCTGTTTCTAAAACTAAATCTGCCGTTTTAATTAAGTTTTTATATTTATCTTTTTTTATCATTTTAGAACCATAATTAAGATTAGTAAAATTATTGGTGATAGAATTGTATTTGATAAATTTACAATATCATTTGTAATCCATCTCTTACCTGAAAAATGGATTGTATTACCATCTTCGGTCTCAATGATTTTGCCTGTCTTAATTATTTTGAATTTACCTTGTAGAGTTGCTCCTATTATTGAATCAAACAATGCCGCAATAAACCCAGAGATTATTATCCCAAATATGATGGTATTTGAAGTACTGGGGGAAAGAATGCTTGCTGTAAGACCTATTATAGATGCTCCAAGAAAAGAACCTATTGTACCTATTCTAGTAATTCCACCAGATTCACCATGTTTAATTCTTTTTAGCGTAATTATAGATACAGGTTTTACTTTTGAAAGCTTTCCTAACTCAGTACCCCAGGTATCAGACATTGCAGCTGATATTGAAGCCGAAAATAAAAAGAAGTTTAAAGAGTTAGGCGAGAAATGGTCATAAATACAGATTAAAAGAGGAATTCCTCCATTTGCAAATACTTGAATTAAATCTCTTTGAGAAGTTTTTGTTACGTAAAAATCAGATTTTTTAATTACCTGGCTAAGTACGGAACTGAACACAAAAAATATAGATAATGGTAATAAATAATAAAAAGAATTCAGATTTATTATTAGAATACCCATAACTATAGCTCCAAAGGTACCGCTTAAAGAAAGTGCTTTAAGCCTATATGATAGTAAAAGTAAAGAGATAAGAGACAGGGTAAATATGAAAATTTTTGATTCTAATAGTTCTTTTATATTTAAAACTTCAGAAAAACTGTAATTAAATGCTATCATAAAAAGCATACCAATGATGGGAATAGAAAAATTGTCAGAGCCTTTATTACTAGTTATTTCGGCTATTGTTGTTCCTAGTGCAACAAAGATTGAAAATGAAATATGGTAAAAATTAGGAGCTTGGAATAAAAGGTTAGAACCTATATATAGAATGAAAAAAGAGACTGTGAAAAAAAGGATAGAACCTTCTAACGTTTTCTTATCCTTCCAAACTCTAAAAATTATTGGGTCTTCAATTGCTTCCCCGACTATAGAAGCAATTGGGTCTGCAATCGCAAGTATTAGAAAACAAAATATTACAAATTCTGGATAACCCCAAAAAAAAAGCGAAATTATTAAGAATGATAGAGGGAAAAATATGGTACCCCAAGATACTCTATTAACCGAATGAATTCCTTTTAGTTGCCCATTTTTAATTGCAAATATATTGATAATCATAAAGATAACTGCAAGTAAAATAGGGTAATAGTTGTTATTGAAAATAAATGGAGAAAAAGAAGCAAAGCAACCTACAATAATATGTATCAATCGTCTATTCACATTAGATGAGAAAACATTTTTTTTATAAGCAGTTTCAGTTATAAAAATAAAAAGCGAGAATATTAAAAATAGAGAGATAAAAATAAACCACTCGTTTTCAAATAATATGATATTAGAAGATAGCATTTTAAAATTTACCGAAAGGAATAGTTAATCCCAATTGATGAAGATTTTTTTAAAAAAGTTATATTTGAGTATTAAAAAAAGAGTAAATAATGAATGTTAAGGTAAATAACTTTGTAAGAAGACAGATAAAAGGGTCAGGGAAGACCTACAGCTTAAAAATGAATTTTGAAGAAATTGCTAAACATGCTGAGATTCAATTGAAAAAAAAGAATTTTCATAATGGCTATCGTGAAGGAGTTTTAGTTGTATATGCAGACCCATTAGTTGTTAAAAATTTTGTTTGTCCTTTTGTTAAAATTAAAGAAACAACTATTTTAGAATCAAATTGGGTTCAAAGGCAACCTGAGGAAGAATACTACATTCAAACGATGGCCTTAAATGGTGATTTAATAAAACCTGGGAGGGTGGACCTAATTCTTTACAGTCATGATGTTTTAGCTGAAAATAATGAATTTACGACTCAGGCTGAATGGGAGTTGATTAGCGTTAACGCAATTCCAATAGGGGTAGAAAGATTACCCATTGGACCGATTACGATGATGAGGAACCAACTAAATATTAAAGGTGGTACATCAGCTAATTATTCTTCTGAGGAATGGGCTGAATCGGTTTCCTTCTGGCAGCAATATGCAGCATTAAAACCTGAAAATGAATTATTATAAACATGTTTACAATTATTGTACGAATAACTAAATTTTTACCAAATGCTAATGTAGTAATCTATTGATAAAATTAGCATTAAATAAAACCGAGGTAATATGAAGGGGATGATCCATAGTTTTAAACCGATCTTGATCTATCGGAATATACTTTTAGTGCTCCTTTTAATAGGTGCTTCTGCATATGGTCAAGGCTCCTCCATCATTGGACGTGCTTTTGATGAAGTCGGTAAAAAGTTTGGTCCTGTTCGTGTTGTTGTATACGATCAAGATAAGAAGAAAGTTTATGAAGAAAAAACAGCTGGAAGTGGAAAGTTTAAAATTAAAAATATACCAGATGGTAAATATACCCTTAATATTTATGGTGAAGGTGGACGAGGAGTAACAGAAAACATAACTGTTAATGGAGCTAATCTTTTAGATCTTAAACCGGGTCTTAGTCCCAACCCTGACCAAGTACAACTTTCCATTAAAGCAACATCTAATGGGGCTTTGATTAATTGGAAAACAGTTCCTGATGCTAAAGAATTTATTATTTATCGAGATAATGAAGAAATTGCAACTGTATCCGAAACTTCATATTTAGATCCAGTTAAATCAGGTAAAACATTTGCATATAATGTAGCAGCATTAAAAAATGATGCTTCGAAAGGCGTGCGATCCATTACTGAATATGGAAAAACTTCTATATCATTTCCAACTAATATCGAAGGTAGTGTGAAAAAGAATGTGACCACATTAACATGGGACCCTGTTGAAACCGCTACTGCATATAAAATTTATAGAGATGATAAAGAAATAAATAAAACAGCAGACAATTCTTTTTCAGATTTTAATCTGAAATATGAAACTGAATTTTCATATCAAATTGTTGCTCTTGATCAACATTCTGAGGAAGGTGAAAAATCTTCGAATGTTTTTATTACGACACATCCAGAAATAGAAAAGCCTAAGAGCTTGAAAGCTGAAAGCGGAGCGAATCAAGTAACATTAAATTGGAAGACCGCTGAAAACAGTGTTACCTACTATGTCTACCAAAATGGAACTTTAGTTGACTCTACAACATCTTTAACTATAGATATTATTACGGAGGCAGGTACAGAAAATTGTTTCTCTGTTGCAGGTGTTGATCAATACAAGACATTAGGTCCAAAATCTGATGCCGCCTGTGATAAAAGTGTTTTTAGTCCTCCAGATTCAATTAAAGTTACAAATGATAGAAGAAATAATAATTTAATTGAATGGGCTCTTGTAGAAGGTGCAAGTTCTTATAATCTTTATGCAAATGGTAAGATGCAGACCAATACCACCAAATTAGAAATCAATTTAAAAGGTCTAAAATGGGACACAGAATATTCTTATTATTTAACATCTTTAACTGATGAAGGAATAGAAGGGCCAGAATCAGAAAAGTTTACAGTTAGAACACCGAAAATTTTTGTCATTGAAGGTCTCTTACTTGATGAAACAGGTGATGAAAATAATGTTGATCAAGCAAAAGTATTTCTTTATGACTCTTCGGGCGTAACTCTGTTAGAAGAGTTTGTTGTCTCTAAAAATGGAAAATTTCGATTTGAAAAAGAGATTATAGCTGATCATTACACAATTATGGTTTATGGAAATGGAAGTGGAAATGGAGGTGATCGAGTTCATATTACATCAAGTGATATTATTGATTTAAAAATAAATTTATCTACAGAGGGTTTAAGGTCTACAATTAATGTCGAACGAGGAGTAGGGCAATTAACCGTGCACTGGACAGATATTCCTCAAGCAAAATCATATAATATTTATAAGAATGATAGATTAATTCAAAACGTCTTAACAGATACGTCTTATGTGGATATTGTAGCCCCAGGAATACCAACGACTTATATGGTACGTTCCATTGACTTATATGATCTTGAAGGACCAACTTCTAACTCTATCACTGAAAAAGCATCTTATCCACCTCCAGAGCTATTAATTAAAGTGATCGCAGGTGGTTACGCAACAGAAGGTAGCGGACGATTGATTAATGTTAGTTGGCAACCAATTCCAGGAGTAGAAAAATATGCACTTTATCGGGATGGTGAATTATTATCAAAACAATCAGAGCAAACATATGATGAAAAAGATTTAAAATGGTATACGAAATATGTTTATGCGATTAATTCTATTGATGCTGACGATATTGAGGGAGTTAATTATACAGACTCCATTCAAACTCATCCTGAGGTGATTGCTCCAATTTTCAACCTTGAAGGTAAGGTCAACTCAATTGACCTTTCTTGGGAGGCTATACCAGGCATGGAAGGGAAGTATAAAATATTTAGAAATGGTGGCAATATTGCTGATCTTGATGCTCTTGGGTTTATCGATAATGTTAACCCAGGGATAGAATATTGTTATACCATTGCTGCTGAAGATACTCATAAGACTGTAGGACCAAAGGCTGAAATTCAATGTGGTAAAGGATTCTTTGCTCCACCTTCTAATTTTACATTAAAAGTATTACGTAATACAGTATCCATGACCTGGGAACCTGTAACGGGTGCATCTGGTTACAGACTGTATAAAGATAATATACTCCTTTTTGATACTCCAGATTTAACTCTCTTTTTGGATAGTGGTTTAGATTTTGATACGAACTATTTATATGAAATTTGTAGTTATGATCAAGATGGAGATGATGGTCCAAGAGTAAGTGAACCAAGGGTTACTCACGAAGATGTATTAGCTACATCAATGAATGAGTCTGCGGATTTAGAGAAAATTTATTTGGATTGGAAGAAATCAAAATTAAGAGTAGAACACAAATATAGAGTCTATAGAGATGAAGAATTATTAACCGAGATTATAGATACGGTTTATGAAGACATCGTTCCAGCTGGGAAATTCTATTGTTATAAAATATCCGTTGTTGATAAATATGGAACCGAAAGTCCGCTATCCAACACAGAATGCCAGAAAGTTTTGGTTAACTATCCAAGAATGCTAGATGTTACTGGTGATGTAAGGCGTGTTTTATTTGGTTGGAAGCATATGATTGGAGCGACTTCCTACAATATTTATACGGCTGAAAAAGAAACAGATTCGTTAGAGTTTTTGACGAAGACTAAAGGAAATTATTTTGAGCATAAAGATCTAGAGTTTGATACTGAATATTGTTATCAGGTCGAAAGTGAAGATATGGATGGAGATGTTGGGCCTAAGTCGCCAACTATGTGTGGATATGTTTTACCGCCACCTCATATTACTCTTATTGAGAAAAAATTCATGGAAAATTCAGGTAATGGAATGCTTGACGGTCGAGAAAATGGGTGGGTTTTATTTAAAATTGTTAATGATGGTAGAAGTCCTGCTAGACAGCTTAAACCTTGGCTTAAACCTTTGGGGAATGCTGTCACACCATCCTTGAAAATTGACTCAATATCTATGATTCCAATTCTAGGAGTAGGCGACACTTTACAAATTGAGATACCACTTTACGCTAAACTTAAAATAGAATCAGGCGAGCGAAATTTTGAATTTAGGATTCAAGAATTCTCTGGGATGCATCTAGATCCAGAGCCCTTTACTTTTAAGACCTTAAAAATTGTTCCTCCAAATTTAGTTGTCACAGATTTTGCTATTGATAATGAATGGGATCAGCATTACGTACCAAAAAATGAAACGGTAACAATGACTGTTCGGATTCAAAATTTATCCGAGGGACTTACCGATACTGCAAGTGTAAAGTTTTCAAGAGATAGTTCTTTTATTATGGAAGATAAAGACGAATTACGAGAATTTGGACCTATTAATGATGGTGAGTACGTCGATTTAAGTTTTGAGATTATGACTCGGGAAGATAATTTTACAGTTAAAATTGATTTATATGATTATTTTGAGACACAAAAAACTATTCCAATTCATATTGAAACAATGAAAAAGTATAAAGGGAAAAATTCTTTAATCGTTTATGATACACCTTTTCCAAAAGAGATTATCGTAGGTCAAAAATCAATTAAACCTGAAATTCTTTTGGATATTCCACGAGTCTCATTAGACAGAGAAACAATAGGAATTGTTCTTGGTAGCTCTTCTTTTTGGGATTCAAGTATTGTAGCGAAACCATCTATTAATGTAAATCTTAAACAAATAAGAAGCTATTTTCATGATCTTTTTGGAATGGAAAATCATGACATCATTCCAAGCCAGTATTGGTTTTTTAATGACGGAATTTCTAGAAATGATTTCAAGGCTGTCTTTGATCCAAATCTAGGCTATATAAAGAAAAAAGTTATTACTAGCCTCGAATATTCAGGAAATGAAAGTTTAGATCTTTTGCTTTATTTCAATGGTGAAGGAACGACTATTAATAATGAAAAGGTTCTAATACCTTATGATGCTAGTGCTTCTAAAACTAACTCATTTTACTTTATTAAGGACCTCTACAAGAGTCTTAAGGAAATTCAAAATATGCCTGAAGTAGGGGAGATTACTTTGTTTATGGATGTTGACTTTAACAATAAAGCATTTCCTCAAAATATTAAAAAGCTTGGCGATCTTGAAGATGATCCGAAAAAGAAAAAGAAGAAAAAGAAAAAGAAGAAAAAAGGTGAGCCTGAAGTACCTAAAATAGTATTACCAAAAGAAATTACTCCACCTAAAACAATTACTGCTTTTTATGCCTCTGATATATCACAATTTTCTTATGACGATCCTGACCAAGAAAACAGTATTTACACCTATTATCTTCTCAAAGGGTTAAGAGGCGAGGCAGATAATGGTGATAAAAATATTACAGTTGCTGAATTGCATGACTATATCAAAAAGAATGTAGAAGATAAAACAAAAATCCTACACAAGGATTTACCACAAGTACCATTATTATTTACATCTAATCCTGATAGAGTACTTTTTAGGTTGCCTTAGTGCTTTCTTTTTAGTTTGAACCGATCTCTTCAAACTTCAATATTAAATATTCATAGAATAGCACTATGTCTATTTATTTGCTCAATTGGTTTTTCTCAAAATATTTCTCTTTCTGGAATAATTAAAAACCCAGCTGATAAGCCTGTTAAAGATGCTATCATTACTCTACGTAATCTAAAGAATGAAATTCTATTCGAAGAGACCACAAATCGAAAAGGAAAATTCGAGTTTGAAAATGTAGAGCCTAAATTTTATTATATTTTAATTGAGCATGATCTAGAAGGATCAAAACGAATAAAATTAAATCCAAAAAAAAATAAGAATAATAATGTTGAATTTATCTTTTTGTTAAATGGTAAAGATCAACCCGTTGATTGTTATCTCTATAATAATGATCCTCCAACATTATTAGACCCTGTTTTAAAAGTTAGAAACTTAGAAGTGAAATCTTCGCCTCGGCATATATCGATAACATGGAAAGATATTAAACAGGCTAAACTATTCACATTATTTGAAAATGAAGTAAAAGTATATGTTGGTGAAGATACTAGGTTTGAAAAAGATGTCTATCCTGGGACAAATTTTTGTTATACTATAAAAGCAACTGGTAATTATAACCTTGATGGTGAGCTTTCTAACCCCATATGTATGAGTGCCCCAACATCTTCCCCGAGAGATATAAAAATTGATGTTTTTAAAAATGATCTGCTTCTAACTTGGGGAAAAGTTGAAGGAGCTGTCTCTTACGATCTCTATCAAAATGATGTGAAGATAGGGAGTTATACAGATACATTATCCAATCAACTCTCATTAGAATTTGATAAAGAATACCTCTACAAAATAAAAGCATTAGATGCTTTAAATAATGAAAGTATCCCTTCTACTGAAGTTAAAGGTACAACCCATGGTTTTATAGCAGCACCTATATTATCCTCAATGAGTAAAACTGAGAAAATAACTTTAATTTGGAACGAAATAGATGGTGCTAAAACGTACAACATCTATAGAGATGGTGTGAATATTTCATTTACCGATAAAACTTCTTTTACAGATCCTATGGTAGCTGGTAAAAAATATTGTTATAAAGTATCATGCGTTGATCAATATAATATTGAGAGTGATAAATCGAATGAACACTGCACCAAAGTACCACTTAGCCCACCGAATGGTCTTAGAGCAGATGCTGATGTTATCAGTATGCATTTAAATTGGGATGAAGTATCAGGTGCTGATCAGTATAAGATATATGAGAAAGTCAATCAGGACTCATTGAAATATCTAGGAAAAACAAAATCTACTCAATTTACAGTAAGGCCTTTAAGTTTTTCAGCAGATGTTTGTTTTGTTGTAGCCTCTATTGATATGGATGGTGAAGAAAGCGATTATTCTTCATCTGCTTGCAATATAGTTTTAGACCCACCCCATTTTTCAATCCAAAAAATGACAATCAATGAGCCTTCAGGTAATGGTAAGATAGATGCTAATGAAATAGGATCAATGCAATTCTCAATTTTTAATGATGGTCAGAGTCCTGCACATAATGTGATCTTTTCAGCTCTTCCCTTGAAACCTGACCCTTTCTTAGTTTTAGGAGATCCATTCATACTTGATACTTTAGAGGCCGGAAGAATTAAGTATGTGACTATTAAAATGGAAGGAAAGCTTCAAGTCAAATCAGGCGAAAATCAATTTGAATTAAGAGTCTCTTCTAGGGAAAAAGTTAGTTTAGATGAGCCATATACTTTTAAAGTTGAAACTGAATCTATGGTGCCACCTCAAATGATCGTTGCAGATTTTGCTGTTTCCAATGAATTTGGCACTCATTATATCCCCAAAAATGAAATTACAACGCTTACTGTCCGAATTCAAAATGTCGGAGAGGGATCAACCGATTATGTAGTTGTTGATATCGATGAGAACAGAACTTTTAGTACACCTGACTTTACGGGAAGTTTTTCAATGCCGCTTTTTAAACCCGGTGATTATATGGACTTACAAATTCCAATAAAGACTAACCAAGCAAATTTTTCAATAGGTATAAAATTAACAGACTATTTAAACACAACCGTCGATCAGCGTTTAGATCTAGAATGTATGAAGAATTATCGTTCTCCAATGGAATTAACAATTCAAGATTTAGGTACAGAAGAGGTTGTTTATTATCCGGACGAGTTGGGTGAGATCGATGTAGATAAAAGAATTCCTTTTGGAAGAAAAAATCCGAACGCGATGGCTATTATTCTTGGTACGGAAGAATATGATGATAAGTATTATCCCAAGCTCGAGTACTCAAATCGAGATAAATCTGTAATGAGAAATTATTTTAGCCAGGCTTTTGGTCTATCTGATTTTCAAATGCTTCCTTCGAAACCTTGGCAAATGGATGGTGGACCAACGCTGGATGATCTTAATTCAACTTTTGATCCTCATCAAGGTGATTTAAGAAAGCGTATTCTAACAGCTGAAAGATATTCGGGTGTGGAGGAGATGCATATCTTTATTTATTATAGAGGTTATGGTGAGTGGGTTGATGGAAGGCCTCTATTAATACCTAAAGATGCTAAATCAGAAAGGCATGTGACCAAGTATCCTTTAGAAAAAATGATAGCGAACCTTACGAGACTATCTGTTTTAGAAAATATTAAAACTATTACACTCTTTATGGATGTGACGTATGTCAATCCCGAAAAATCAGCTGGACTCCTTTGGGATTATCCTCCAATTCCTGAAAAAATATGCATTCTTAGTGCATCATCTAATGGTGAGACTTCTCAACTATTTACTGATAAAAAACATAGTTTTTTTACTTACTCACTGCTAAAAGGTATGGCAAGCGGTGATGATGACGGTGATAGTATTATAGAGTTAGGCGAACTTGTTGAGTATATTTATAAAACAGTTCCTAATCATGTTCGTTCTATTCCTGGATCCATAAAGCAAAATCCAAGGTTTAGTGGAATGGATCTAAAAAGAATTGTTTTAGATTTAAGATAATATTTTAATATATGCACACATTATATAAATATATAATCCCAGTTATTGTCTGCAGTGTATATAGTTGCTTACAAATATCGTGTGCATCATTATCTCCAGAATGGATTGATCAACAGCCAATCAATAATAATTATTGGCATGGTATTGGTTACGCTTCATCTGAATTAGAAAACCATAGAGAAGTTTCTAGAGAGCGTGCAATACACGAGGTCTCTTCCCAAATAAAAATAAATGTAAATTCACAATTGGACATTGTTGTCAATGACTTTAATGGCTCAGTTGAGAATACCATTTCTTCGATGATGAGCTCTAGGGTAAGCCTTCTATTGCCTGAACTAGAATTTGTAGATCATTATAAAACTAAAAATGGAGTTTATTCTTATGTTCGGCTTCATAAAGAAAAGTATAAAAGAGCTTTAGAAAAGTTGAGAGAAAATTCTATATCTACAGCACTTCGTTTTATTGAGGAGGCAGATGAGCAATTTTCCGTTAATTCTTTAATATTGATTCAAAAAGCATGGAATGAGTTTTTACCCTTCAACGATGAACCTGTAAAGGTGGTTTATGAAGGGGAAAAAACAAACTTGTATACTTTAATTAAGGAAAAAATAAATTATTTTAGTAACAGGGTTACTATTACAGCTTCAACAAAAAAGAAAGAGTTCATAACTTTTGTTGATTATAATAGTGTTTTATTATTTAACGTTGAGGATAGTTTTACAAAAAAACCTATGCCATCTGTTCCCATTAAAATGATGCTAAATAATATGGATTATTCACTCATTTCAGATAGCAAGGGTATTGCTCAGTTCTCTTTGCCTCAAATGACATCTCCTTATATTTTTACGGCTAATTATCAATTGGATATAAAAAAGTTATTCGAACAGAATATGCCGTTAAATCAAATATTACCAAGCAACCCAAAAGTCTCGACCATTAGTATAAAAGTAAGGCGAGCAAAAGGAATAATAAGATCTTCTGAAATGAACTTAAATAAACCGATAGATAATCTTATTCTAAAACCTGCTATTAAACGTTTTTTTAAAGATAATGTAGATTTTGTTTTAGATGAGCCTGAAATTCAGATTTTAATAGAATCAAACACTATTAAAAAAGCAAATAGAGTGGATGAAAATTTCCCTTATTTTATGTACGGAAATGCTTCAGTCTCGCTGCAAAATATGACGACCAAAGAAGAATTCTTCAACTCTAGTATTTCAGGTGTTAAAGGCGCAGATTTTAATTCGCAGTATACTGCTGGAATAAGATCTTATGATGCGATGACTAAACAAATAGTATCTCAATTACAAGACGAACTATTTATGGATACTGGTAATTAAAATGACTTTATCTACACCAAATAAAGAAAATATTAAAAAGTTTTCTGCTCTCGTTGTTATTTTGCTATCAGCTTATATGATTGTTGAATGGAAAAATTATGAGTCACGTGTTATTGAGCAAGCTCGCATAACACGTTTGGATACAATACCATCTTTTATAGAACCAAATCTAGAAGACGTTGCTAAAATAGATTTACTTGAAAAAATGGCTATGGCAGAGCGTTCTAAAATTAAAGTCATGGTGGAGCATGATAATTCACCATTAACAAATACATATCCGATGATTTTAGATGCAACTAATTCATTTGACCCTGATTTAGGAGATGAGATACAATTTGTCTGGAAGCAGATAGCAGGACCAGAAGTTGAAATTAGGCCAAACCCATTTGAAGGTAAGGTTAGTTTCGAAGGAAAAGAAGGAGAATATATTTTTGAACTTACCGTATCCGATGATTATGGATCAGAAGCAACATTAACAAGAACCGTTGTTATTGTTGCAGAGCCTAACTTACCTCCAGTTATTGAAATGAAAGTAAGGCAGGGTTCAGAATTAAAATAGAAAATCACTCTACGGTTTTTTTAACTTAAGCTAATAGAAAAATGGCAAAAAATAAATATAGGCGTTTGCAATGAGCAATACCGTTTCAATTGGAATAGATATTGGTGGTACAAATACAGTTTATGGGTTTATCACAGAAGATGGTTCAGTCATAGATTATGAAGAGATTCCAACAAGGGGGGATGAGAGTATTATTAACCTTATCGATCGATTGGATTCAAGAATAAAAATATTTTTTGAAAAAAAATCAGATACAAAATTATTAGGAATTGGTATAGGTGCACCAAATGGAAATCATTTTTCAGGAAGAATTCAAGATCCTCCAAATCTTAGCTGGGGCGATGTCGATATTGTTTCCTTATTTAAAGAACGGTTTAATTGTGATACAATTTTAACAAATGATGCAAATGCAGCAGCTCTTGGTGAAAAAAGTTATGGTGTTGCACAAGATATGAACGATTTCATTGTTATCACTTTAGGCACAGGTTTGGGAAGTGGGATTTTTAGTGGTGGGAAATTAGTCTATGGTTATGATGGCTTTGCTGGAGAGATGGGACATATGACCATAGAATTTGGCGGAAGAAGTTGTAACTGTGGGAATGAAGGCTGCCTTGAATCATACGCATCAGCTAGTGGAATTAAAAAAACAGTTCAGGAACTATTAAAAAGTAATCCAGAGGATACATTCCTTAAAAGTATCAGTTTAGAGAAAATTGATGGAATTACGATTGATAATGCATTCGACTCTGGTAATAAAACTGCAAAAAAGATATATGAATATACAGGAGAGCATCTTGGAAGAGGACTTGCTCAGGCAGCAAACTTATTAAGCCCTGAGGCTTTTATTTTTTATGGTGGCTTTAGTAATGCTGGAGAAAGACTCTTGAATCCGGCTAAAAAATCGATGGATAAATATCTAATCAATGGTCATGCAGAAACTATAAATCTTCTGCAATCAGGCTTACCAAAAGGCCAAGCTGGAATCTTGGGTGCAGCTTCTTTAATCTGGACGAAAACTTAAGCTTTTGTTTCTTCTATTTTGTGACCTAGTTCACAAAATAGATATTGAGTGGTAATGGAGTAGTTATTTTTTATATACAATATTGTAATCTTTCTTCTAATTATACATCTATAAATTTTCGGAGTTCTTAATATGAAGATCATATTACTGTACGTGCTAACCTCTTTTCTGACAATAACATTAGGTCAAGATATCAATGGCTGTATGGATGCCTATGCTGGTAATTACGATGAGAATGCCACGTTGGATGATGGTAGCTGTTCTGACTATCCAGATAACGGTGATTATTCTCTAAGTTTTGATGGTGTTGATGACTATGGCTATCTTCTGTGGAACGAGTCATTAAGTACGTATACCGTTTCGATGTGGGTAAGGGCACATGATCTAAATCAGATTACTTATCAGGCTTTCTTTAATAACTCATCAACACCAAGCCAAGGCTTCCAGCTGGATTGCAATAATAATCAGCAATATAGGTTTTTATCTTCAAACGGATCTATTCTTTTAGCTTCATTAAATATGGAATGGGCCCATGTTTCTATTACCTCTGATGGGTTAACCACCTCTGCCTATTTTAATGGCGAATTAGTAGAAACGGTGAATTGGCTTGTAACGGGATGGGATCAAATTGTTCTTGGGAGAAACAGAAGTACAAATGAACCTGGTCATTATAATTTAGATGAGATAAGTATCTGGAATACAGAAAAAACTATTGATGGTATCCAAGAGGTTATGAATAATGAACTAGATGGAAATGAAGATGGTTTACTTGTTTATTGGAAGGCAAATGCTGGTGAAGGAGATCTTCTATATGACCATACTGGAAATGCCAATCACTCAACTCTTTACGGTGCAAGCTGGATTGATGGAAATCCGGGCTGGCCTGAAATAAATATCCAACCAGATTTAATTAGCCATTTAGCATATACTGGAGAATCTTCCAATCAATCTTTTACCATTTATAATAATGGTGATGATGACCTTAATTGGATCTTTAGCTTAAATGCTCTAGAACGCAACCTTTTACCCTTTGCATTACCTGAAGGTTATACTAATAGAAATAATGTGTCAGACAATATGTTTACAGGACCTGTTCTAGAGATTGAGTCGACTATAAACAATAATAATACAAGCAGGGATCAATATGATATTTGGGTTTATAATAACTCTGGAGTTGCATCTGTAATTAATGGGCATGAAAATTTAAATGCTCAAATAGGAAGTGGACTTGACATAAATGAATTTGATGTTTTCTTTAATATAAGATCCGGAAATGTTAATCCTGAAGAAATATTAGAATGGATATATAATGGTGGGACTTGGGTGGGAGAATGGAACTCCAATGACTATCCAATAAATGCTTGGAATATTATTGATGGAAATGTCTCTAGTGGAACTTCGGGTGCAAATGGTACACCTAATATTTTAGATCCAAGTCATTGGTTGGCTCAAAATATAGACTGGAGTTCCGTTCCAGTTGGTACTGAGGCTGTACAATTTATGCGTAACATAACAGTTGATGACTCTGATGCAAATGTAATTGTGAGTCTGAATCATTCCGCTTATGGTGAAGTACCACTTCTAGTTGAGAAAAACTATGGAGAAGGCACAATCATTCTTTTTAACTGTGATTACCAAGATGCTCCATCTACAGTGACAGATTTAATTCAAAAAGTTGCATATTATGCAGCAGCATTAGCAGGTGAAGTAGAGTGGCTGTCTGTTTCGGATACCTTAGGTACAATCATCCCTGGTTCTTATCAAGAAATTGAACTCACGTTTGATGCAACCTTACTTGATACTGGTAATTATGTATCAGATTTTTTTATTCTGTCGAATGATCCAAATCAACCGAGTATATCAATACCCGTTGAACTTGAAGTTGATATGTATTACCCCAATATCATTCTTTCGTTGGACTCAGTGCATGTCGATCTATTTCTTGGGGATACCATCATTCAATATTTGACCATTCAAAATAATGGTGAAGCAGAATTGAATTGGGTTGGAAGCGTACCTTATTCTTGGATGACTCTATCCTCCGAATCTGGAGTAGTTTCAATAGGAGGTGAACAAGTTATTGAATTAATGTTTAACACAAACCAATGGACTGCCGGTACTTATTTAAGTAGTCTTCATATTTTAAGTAATGATGAAGATGAACGGAATTTATATATTCCTTTAAGTTTAAATATTTTTGAAAATATAGAGGCACCTCAATTTGCGGATACTTTTATTTATGAAGACTCTTCATTAGTTCTTTTTTTACCAGATTTATATCCAGATTATGAAACAGGTTATACTGTTTCAAGTGATACTAATGGTGTTAGTGCATATATTATATCAGATTCACTTATAGTCTCACCTGTAGAAAATTGGACAGGTTCTGCTTTGATTGAGGTTGTTTTGACGGCAGAAGATACTTTGACTGATACTACACGTTTTGTTTTAGGTGTTATTGCGGTTAATGATAACCCAACCTTAAGTGTTCTTCGTGATACGGTTATGATGGAAGATTCTAGCTTGTCCATCCCACTTATTTTCTCAGACGTAGATAATGAAGACATTACTTTATTTGTAACCAGTTCGCATAATGATTATCTATCTTTAGAAATAATAGACTCGACACTTTATATAGCCTCAAGCCCAGATTGGAATGGTGATTCTATCCTTATTTATGTCTCTATAAATGATAATATGGATAGGGCCATTGTAGAAGAACAATTTATGCTAACGGTAGATCCAGTTAATGATGCTCCTATAGCTCTTAACGAAGATTTTTACCTTGAAGAAGATGGGGACACATTGTTTGTACTTTTATCTGTTTCGGATGGAGATAGCACGGAAAGCGAAGCAGATAATCAGTCTTTGAATTTTACGGTAATAAGTGGATTTACTCATGGTTATTTTGATCTTGGAAGGACAGATGCTCATTTAATCTATGTACCCAATGAAAATTATTTTGGACAGGATAGTCTTCGATATATTGTAACAGACGATGGATCAACAGGTAACCAAGTTGAACCGTTATCCGATACAGCATTGGTTTTTGTAAACATTATGCCTGTAAACGATACTCCTGTTATTGGAAGTATCCCCGATACAACGATGAATGAGGATTCTTTTCTTCAAATATCGATAGATATTACAGATGTTGACAATGATAGTTTAAGCCTGATTTCTTTCTCAAGTGACTCTTCTTATATATCTATTATAATTGAAGATGGGTATTTACATATAACGTCAAACTTTAACTGGTATGGGACCTCGCTAGTGACCCTCATCGCAAACGATAATATGGGTAGAGCAATAGATGTTGAAGAGTTCCAATTAACCGTCCAACCGCTAAATGATCTTCCAGAATTTGAAAATAATTTAGATGTTATTGTTGGCGTTGGAGTTGATTTTGAATTTAATTTATTTGCTTATGATGTGGATATGGACTCTACTTTTTTTATGCTAGATAGTGCTTTCGAATATCCAGTTTGGTTAACTCTTGAACAATATCCAGACAGATTGGTAGGTGCCGCACCAACGGATGGAATGTTTCATTTCCCTATCATTCTAGGTGACGGTTCAAGTATTGTTACGGATACATTTAATATTGTAGCACATTATTTTGAGCCTCGAATCTATTCGATTACAGATGTGCCAGAAGATCAAGGCGAAAGAGTCTATTTAAATTTTCAAAAATCTTTTTTTGATATATTAGATAGTCCGAATCAGTTTTATACCATTTTTAGAATGGATGCCGTAGGGGATACTGCGGCATGGGTTGACATGGGGTCTGTGACTGCCTCTGGAGGCGATTCTTATGTAGCTGAAGTTTTAACATTAAGAGATTCTACAGCTCTAGATGATGGTCTAACAGAATTCAAGGTTATTGCCTTTATGAATGAAGGAACTTTCCAATCAGAAATTATGATTGGTTATTCTCGTGATAATCTAGCACCAGAAATACCTCAAGGATTAGCTATTGCGATCGGAGATGAAGGCATTGAGGTTTATTGGAGTCCTAGTTCTAATGAAGATTTTCAATACTTTAATCTTGATAAATCACAGGAAGAATCTTTTTTAAATTATGAAACGTTCATTATTGAAGACACTTTTTACTTAGATTTTGAATATGAACCAAGCCAAACATATTACTATCGTTTATCAGCTGTGGATTTATCTGGAAATATAAGTAATTATTCTTCCGTGATGGGACTAACGGTTTTAAATCTAGGCCAAAAATTGATTCCAGATAAATTTGCACTGCATCAAAATTATCCAAACCCTTTTAACCCAGTTACAACCATACAATATGACATGCCATTTGGTTCGGATATTTTGATTCGCATTTACGATATTCAAGGACGAATTGTAAAAACAATTCTATCGGGCTATCAAGCAGCAGGGCGTAGGTCGATTGTTTGGGATGCAACTAATGATATTGGAGAGTCTGTATCTGCAGGCATGTATCTATATTTAATTGAATCTCATGATTTTCAACAAACAAGAAAGATGCTTTTATTGAAGTAAAAATTAAAAGTCTAAATGAAAACCCCGCTATTTAGCGGGGTTTTTTGTTTATACATACTATCATATATTCCGATAGTTCAAGACTTAATATAATATTTCATGATATGCATTAAGGCATATTTTATCCATAACTTATACTATTGCACTATTAAGGTCAAATTATTTAAAAAATGAAACTAAATAAAAAACATCTTATGTTTCTACCATTTCTACTCTTGGTGTTAAGTTGTGGTGGAGCGACTGCTCCGGTTATTCAGCCGGAACCTATACCCGTAGCGATTGTTATTCCTGAAGTTATTCCTACCGTTGAAGTCATTCCCAAGCCGCCGATCCCAATTGCAATCAAATCAGTTGAATACGATTTAGAAGAGATGATAGTGACATGGGAAATGAGTACTGAAAGTGATTTTAAATCCTACACATTATATAGATTGTTAAATGGATCCGATTCCATCAAATTTGTAAATAATTTCACATCAATAGAAGATACGGTTTTCAGCTTGAAATCTTTTGACCCTACCATTAAAAATATATTTTATATCGTCATTGAAAATTTATCAAACTTAGAAACGAAAGGACAGGAACGGTACAATCCGATAGAAAGTTTGAAGCCCGCTTATTCAACCTTATTTGAGATTGAATATAAGAGTATTTTAAAAATAAGATGGAGCATAAATCATGATCTTGATTTTAGCCATTACGATATACTAAGATCTAAAGACCAAAAAATGTTGAATGGAAAACATGTTAAGAAAATAGAAAATAAGACAGACACAATGTTTGTTATCCCAATGGATTCAAGCTATTACTACCAGGTGAGAACAGTAGATAAGTGGGGTTTAGAGTCTCTAAGCAATATTGTAAGAGGTGATATCACTATAAGCATTTTTGATACTGAATTTTCTCTAATTGAAACAAAAGTATTAGATTTATCAAACAAAAAAATATTTGGACCAATTCCTATGGGAATAGGAGGCTTATTTAATCTTTCTATTTTAAGGTTAAATAATAATTTTTTCACAGGGCCGATACCTGAAAGTATATATGACTTAAAACAATTGAAGGTTTTGAACCTAAGCCACAATACTTTATCTGGAGAACTATCCCCTAAAATATATCAGCTAGCACAATTGGAAGAATTATGGATCGGAGATAATCAATTGAGTGGAGTTATCCCTTATCAACTAGGTAAGCTGAGTTCTTTAAAATATCTTAATTTTAGTGATAATCATTTTTCCGGCCATATTCCAGAGTCAATTGCAGGTCTTGAAAACCTTAGATACTTTAATGGTTGGAAAAATAATTTAACAGGTTTTCTTCCTGCCGAGTTTGGAGAATTAAAAAAATTAGAATTTTTAAGTTTAGGAGATAATCAGATCACGGGGGAGATACCACCGGAGCTAGGAAATGCAAAAAAGCTTAAATCAATAGGTCTTTTTGAGAATCAATTAATTGGTAAAATCCCTCAAGAAATATCTTTTCTATTAGAACTGGATTATTTAGGGCTATTTAGTAATAACCTAGAAGGTGAGATCCCTGATCATCTATTTAAAAAAGGATCCCTGTCTTATTTGAAATTAAATAACAATAACTTGGATGAGATTGATCATGATTTAATTTGTAAATCAGGCTATAACTGGGGAAATAGTGTTCTCTTTTATATTTCAAAAAATAATTTACCGATTTATAATACTGAATGCATCCATAGTAGTTCATTCCATGAAATCTATCATTCCTACTAAATAAAATCGTTATTTAATGGGTAAATTATAGGATATTTGATTTGATGGATAATTCAAAAAAAGAGATATAGATTTGACTTCTTAAATTGAACAAAATTATAATGGTATCTAAAAATAAAAAAATAATATGATTGATAAAAATAATAATAAAAGATTAGGTATTCTGATACCAGGAATGGGTGCGGTTGCGAGTACCTTTATCTGCGGTGTTATTGCCTGCACTAAAGGTCTCTCGAAACCGATTGGTAGTATGACCCAAATGGGATCTATCCGTTTAGGTAAACGTTCTGAAAAAAGATCTCCAATAGTAAAAGATTTTGTTCCTGTTGCTAGAATGGAAAATTTAGTTTTTGGTGGATGGGATATAGCAAATGAAAATTTATATGAAACAAGTATAAGATCTAAAGTTCTTGAAAAATCATTACTCGAAGAATTGAAACCAGATTTAGAGTCCATCAATGTTTTTAAAGCAGTTTTCGATCAAAAATTTGTAAGACGCTTGTCAGGCGATTGGATTAAAACTGGAAAAAATAATATGGACCTGGCAGAGCAAGTAATGGATGATATAACAGAGTTTAATAAGTCTTCAGGTGCTGAATCCAATGTTATGATATGGTGTGGTAGTACTGAGATCTATATGCAACCATCTGATGTCCATTCTTCCTTAGATAAATTTGAAGAAGGATTGCGCACTAACCATGAAGAAATAGCACCTAGTATGATTTATGCTTATGCTTCTTTGAAAATGGGAATTCCTTTTGCGAATGGTGCACCAAATTTATCCGTTGATATCCCAGCTTTAGAAGAACTTGCTGCATTGACTAAAACGCCTATTGCAGGAAAAGATTTCAAGACAGGTCAGACACTCATGAAAACAATTTTAGCTCCGGGTCTTAAAGCAAGACAACTCGGGATTAAGGGATGGTTTTCAACAAATATTCTTGGTAACCGTGATGGTGAAGTTCTAGATGATCCTGATGCTTTCAAGACAAAGGAAGAAAGTAAACTTGGTGTCTTGGATTCAATTCTGGAACCAGAAAAAAACCCAGATTTATATAAAGATATTTTCCATAAAGTCAGAATTAATTACTATCCTCCAAGAGGTGACGAAAAGGAAGGCTGGGATAATATTGATATATTTGGCTGGCTTGGATATCCAATGCAAATTAAAGTAGACTTTTTATGTAGAGATAGTATTCTAGCGGCACCAATTGTTCTAGATTTGGTCTTATTTTTAGATCTAGCTAAAAAATCTGGTATGAGTGGACTCCAAGAATGGTTATCCTTTTATTTTAAAAGTCCTATGTCTTTGCCAAACTTATCACCTGAACATGATTTATTTGTTCAACTAGCGAAGCTGAAAAATACTTTGAGACATATTATGGGAGAAGATTTAATTACTCATCTTGGCTCGGACTCTGACGAGGGGTAATTGAAACTTATTATAATTGCAGCAGGACAAGGTTCCCGGCTGCGATCAATAACAGATGGAATACCAAAGTCACTATCTTTTGTACATGGTAGAACAATTATTGATACTCTTTTACAAAATTGTAAAGTAAATGATATTAAAGATATAGTTTTAGTAATTGGCTATAATGGCTCAATGATAAAAGATTATCTTGTAGGGAAGTGGTCGGAACTCAATATCCAATTTATTGAAAATGAGCAATGGAATCTAGAAAATGGTTTGAGTGTTTTAAAAGCCAAAAAGATGATACCTCAAGGCGAAGATTTTATGATATCTATGAGTGATCATTTATACTTCTCCGGTTTATTAAAAAAAGTAAGAGAAAGTAGTCTATCTAATCATTTTGTTAATGTTGGAGTTGATCTGAAAGTTGATAATATTTTTGATATTGACGATGGTATGAAATTAGATATATGCTTAGATAGCTTTTCTATTAACGCAATGTCAAAAACACTAAAAAGTTATAATGCTATTGATGTTGGGGTTTTTAAATGTAACTATAATTTTTTTGATTATTTAGAGTTAGCGCACAAGAAAAAAGAGTGCTCGCTTTCAAATGCTTGTGGTGAACTTATCATTGAAAAAAAATTAGGTGGGTTAGATATAGGTAAAAGCTACTGGTTGGATATTGATACACCCGAAGCTTTAAAGCATGCCAAAGCGGATTCAGATCTGAGAAATAAAGTTCAACGAAATTAAAAAAGGTTTTATTTTTGAAAAAAAATAATGATATTTATTTTTATTCAAATGCAGTTTATCAATTTGGACATTCAAAACCTATCTATGATTTAGCAGGTGGCACTTTTCTTGTTAATAAATTTAATAGAAAACTTAGGTTTAATTTTTATTTAAGAAAATATGTAAACCCTTTAGAACCAAAACCAGCAAAGGCACCTCCAGTAATAATTCGTAATATTACATCTGAACTTGATCTTAGTGGAGTTATTGTTTCAGGAAGTAACACTGTCATCAATAATAATAAAAATATCTCTAAATCTATTTTCATGGGGCACGGAGCTGGTGATAAAAAATATGGAGGTTCTGCTACACCTTTAGAAACATACGATTATCATTTTATATCAGGACCAAAGCATCTTCATAAAATTAAGGATGTCGGTCTCAAAATTGCAGATAATAAACTTGTGAAAATTGGGTATCCCAGATTTGATGATTATGTAAATAAAAGAATCAATAAAGATCTCTATCTTGATTATTTAGGTATAAAAGACCGTACCAGAAAAAATTTATTATATGCACCAACTTGGAAATGGGGAAATGGAACATTAAAAAAGTTTGCAAAAAAGTTTTCTGTTGAATTAAGTAGAGATTATAATCTTATCATTAGGCCACATTATTTTGATAGAAAATATATTCCAGCTATTTACATTTGGTTAAAAGCAAATAAAATAAAAAATGTCTATTTATCTAATCCAGCAAAAATATTACAAAATGATAGTATGAATGATTTTGCAATATCAGATCTAATGATTAGTGATACTTCATCTATAGTATATGAATATTTGGTCACTGGAAACCCAATTATAATTGTAGATAATAATTACAAAGACTTACATGAAATGCCGTCAGAATTAAATATTCTAGATATTGTAAAAAAATATAATGGAGAAAGTGGTAGTAGCATCACAACTTTAGTTGATCAGAATTTGAGCGATAATTCTTTAAGAAAGCAGTATCTCAATTTATTAAATAATTGTTTTTATTTTAATGATGGTAAAAGTTCACAAAGAGCACTTGACTTTATACAATCTTGTAATAAATAAGCTTTTAACTGTAGCGTTAATATAAAAGGAACAGAACCAATGTTTAAAAAACAGCTCTTTTTTATTCTTTTTTTAACTTTTAGTTGCAACAAAAATATTGAGGTACTGTCTGTCTCAAATCTATTCAGTGATGGAGCGATACTCCAACGAGATACAACTGTGACCGTTTGGGGAACATCTATGCCAAATAATCAAATTGAGTTAACTGGGTCCTGGGGAGAAAAAATAATAATAAAATCAAATAGTGATGGTAAATGGAAGGGAATGATGAAAACAAGTCATGCTGGGGGACCTCATTCGTTACGCATTCTCTCTAAAAACAATGAACTAGTAATTAATGATATTCTTTTTGGAGAAGTTTGGCTTGCATCTGGACAATCAAATATGGAAATGAATTTTGATTATTGCTGCAATTCTACCGATAGTTCTGAATATGAACTAAGCCATGCAAATTACCCTAAGCTACGTATGTTCAATGTAAAAAAAGCTATCAGCGATAAGCCGCAAATTGATATAGAAGGCGATTGGGTATCAGCTGTCGGCAAAAACATAATTGACTTTAGTGCCGTTGGATATTTTTTTGCAAAAAATTTATATCTAGATCTTAACGTTCCAATTGGAATAATAAATGCTAGTTGGGG
>Ga0114994_10000162_pt1 | contig 38968 bp, 23 predicted proteins | sample ArcticOcean_MG_C_9_FD_87043 | JGI IMG/M metagenome (GOLD analysis project Ga0114994, IMG submission 87043) | Marine microbial communities from western Arctic Ocean - ArcticOcean_MG_CB2_152 | ecosystem: Environmental > Aquatic > Marine > Oceanic | place: Arctic Ocean: Canada Basin | collected...
AGGACGGCTACTCGAAGCGGCGCCCGAAGCTCACGTGGCGGACGTACGGCGAGGCGCTGCTGCAGGACGCGCTCCAGGCGCTCCGGCTGTGCGCCACGGATGTGTTGAAGACGCTGCGCGCGAGCCTTCGGCGCGCCGACGCGTCCCTCGGCGCGGGCGCCGCGGTCCTGCGCGCCGTGGACACGGTGGCGTCCATCGTGTCGCCCGACGCCGACGACGAGTCCGACGGCGAGGAGGAGGCCGCGAGCTCCGACGAAGACGTCAAAGCGGCCCCGAAGAAGCCCGCGAAGCAGAAGTCGGGCGGGAAGCTGCGGCGGCGCGCGCCGGCCAAGCCCAAGGCGCCCGAGCCCGCGAAACCTGTGATCCTGCCCAAGGAGCTGGAGAAGATGGCCTCCTTCGACGACTCGGAGGACGACTGGGCCGCGTCCACGGAGTGGCTGCCCGTGCCCAAGGGCGGCCGCGTCGTCGGCGAGGGCCCGCGCGTCCTGGAGGTCAGTCCGCGGCACCACGTCGTGACGCCGCCCCTCGCGCCGCCGTCGCGGGGCGGCAGCCCCAACCAGGGCCGGAAGGAGGGTTTGGTGGTCCAAAGTCTGTTGGACCAGCGCCTCGCGTCGCAGAAGCGCAGTGATAAAGAGGACGTGTGCCCCTCAGTCACCTCTACCTCGTCTTCGGGCAGCTCCGGGGCGAAGCCCCCGCCGCGGAAAAAGGTGGTGTCGCCGTGCGGCTCGCCGCAGGGCGCCTCGCCGCGCCGGTCGCGCAAAGGGCGGAAGGCGCCGCCCCTACCGCGCCTGGACTCGGGCGGCTCGCTCGCGCGCGCCGTGGCCACCTCGTCCATCGAGTCGCCGACGGGCTACGGCATCTGGGACGACGCGACGGCCGCGGCCGCCGCCGCAAACGCGGCGGCGCCGCCCGCGCCGCGGAACGCGTCGCCGCCCGCGCGCCAGGTGTCGACGGACGGCCTCGACGAGGCGCTGCGCCAGCAGGTCGAGTACTACTTCAGCGTCGCCAACCTGTGCAAGGACGTCTATCTCAGAGGATGTATGGACGGCCAGGGCTTCGTTCCCCTGGACCACGTCTGCACGTTCAAGCGGCTGCGCGACCTCTGCGACGACGCTATGATCGTGCAGAACGCGGTCAAGTCCAGCGACAAGCTGAACCTCGTGCGCTTCACGGACGAGTCGAGCGGCGCCAACGTCTGGAAGGTGCGGACGAACGAGCAGCCCGAGCGCTGGGTCCTCGCGGCGTCGCAGCCCTAGCGACGTCGCCCCCCCCCCCAATTCGAGGTGGAAATGCCCGTTCCTTCCCCCGCGCCGCCCTACCACGGGGTCGCGCCGAAAATAAAATATCTGTCACTGAACAAGGGTTACACCAGCCTAGTCTGCGCCAGGCAGTCGTGAAGCTCGTCCTTCGTCACCTTGTCGCCGGAGCCGTCGGAGCTGGCGTGTTTTAACATCTCGCGCAGCTGGTCGTCCGCCTGCTCGCTGCCCGACCCGAGCGCCTCGCCCAGCTCCCTACACACAAACCGGAGCTTGACGAGGTCCACGTAACCGTCGCCGCCATGGTCGAACTTGGCGAAGAGCGCGTCGTAGTTGCCACTGCTCCGGTCCAGGTCGGCGTCGCTCACGAGGGCCGTCGTCAAATTAATAAATTCTTCCAAATCGACCGTGCCGCTGTTGTCGTGGTCGACTTCCGCCAGCGTCTGGTAAAAGGTCGACTTCGTGTAGACGATGCCTAGCGCGTTCATGGCCTGCATCAGGTCGTTCGGGTCAAGGTGGCCGCGCGCCTTTCGTTTTCCGTTTTGCGTGTCCATGCTGTTGAATAATTTCCTGATTTCCTCTATTTCATCCTCGGAGACTCCCGGTCTCGTGAAGGTATCGTCGTGGTCGCCGGGCCGGCTGGGGGCTGCTGTCATGGCCATGTGTAGTTAGCCTTGCTGCTTTACAGTGCGGTGGCGTGCTGCCCGTCGCGTGTGGTGGTCGTTTAGGGCCGGAATTAAGCAGCCCCGTGCGTGATTGATGCGTGTCGCGTGCGATAGACGCCCGTGTATTTGTAACCGCGCACAGCACTGGCTGCCAAATTCTAGTGGAGCTCCTGCCAGCGGAGCGCTCGATATCCTGCTACGGAGGACCTTAGACGAAAAACTCTATATCGAGCTTTGCTCAAGAGTAGAACAAGAACAGAGGTTACAAATCCCGGGCACAGAACACGAGCGCGTCCGTCCGCCCCGGCCAAATGTCCCCCTGGTCCCAGGTGCCGCGGCCGTCGTAGGCGCAGACAAACCCAGCGGCGCGCAGGTGGCCGAGCGCCTCGAGGAACGGCGCCAGCGCGCGGTCCTTCGTGAAGCTCCACTCGACGACGAGGCGCTCGACGCCGCGCCAGTCGCGCGGCTCCGCGAGGAGCTTCATCTCGGCGCCCTCTATATCTAATTTAACCCAATCGACACCCGTTGCGAGGAGATCGTCGAGTGCGACCGACTCCACGGCGATCCGCTCGCCGCCGGCGTAGTGCGTCACGTCCTCGACGGCGTGGCGCCAGGTGTTCGGCGCGACGACGAGCGTCACGGTCTCGCTGGTCTCGGCGAGGGCGGCTTCGATCAATTGGACTTCCGGGTGATTGGCCCGGAAAAGGGCGGCGTTTGACGGCTCGGGCTCGACCGCGACGATGGAGGCTGCCGCTTTTGCCCACTCCGAGAACGCGCCGATGTGTGCGCCGCCGTCCAGGACGGACCGCCCTGCCGGGTCGAAGTCGAATACCTGGGCGCCAGGAAACGGCGGCGGCGCACCGTAACATTCCGAGCCGAGCACCTCGAGGATCGCCAGCGCGTCCGAGGTATCCGGCCGGTAGCGGAACTCCTTCGCCCCGAGGACCTCGGCGGCGCGCGCGTCGGCCGAGGTCCGCTCTCTTGCTTCAGCGGGCGTGAACCAGACCAGCGAGTATCGTTCGCCATTAAAAGGAAGTGTCCAGTGCCGCTCACCCCACCCATCGAACTCGAGAGGCGCGTACCGCACGTCGTGCTCGACGCCTTCGACAGCGAGCTCGCCACCGCTGAAGTCGCCAAGACCGACGATCAACGATGTGGACTGGCCGAGGCCGCGGCCAGAGTCCACGTGCGGCGCGAACTCTGCGCGGCGGTTCACGGCGCAGTGCGTCGACGGCGGCCGGTCGGGCGCTATCGCATCTTCCAATGCGAAGACAGCCTCAGCTAATCTTGGAAAGGCCAAAGTGCCGCGCGCTTGCGATGGAGGCCGCTCGACCGTGAACGACGCCGCGGTGTCCGTGGGTCGGATGAGCTTCGACCGCGCTATCGACGTCCGCGGCCAGCGGCCCCAGTCGTGCGCCGCTCGCAGTTCGCTCAAACACGCGACGTACGCCGGCGGCGTCGGCGTCGCCGCGACCACCACGTCCGACGAAGTGAGGGGCGCCTCGTCATGCCCGTAGCGCCGCGCGGCGCCGATGGCGTCGCCCAGACCACAAGCGTCGAACGTGCGCAGCCACTCGTCACTCGCACTCTTTTCGATGAGCTCCTCGCGAAGCTCCACGAGCCACGCGTCGGCGGCCCCGCCATCCTCGGGCCATTCGTCGCTGCCCTTGACCTCTAGCGCGGAGTAGCGGGCGCCGGCGAAGTACTCGAGCGGCGGGGGCAACGGGGTCGCGAGCACCACGTCGCGGCGCGTCAAAATCTCAAACGCATCCAAGGGCAGCTCGCTCCTTTGCATGAGCACGGCCACGCCGATGAGCCTTCGCGCTTGCTGCGGCAGGAACCCGCGGCCGCGCACTTCGATCACAACGAAGGGCTCGCCCCCGAGCACGAGCGTGTCGGCGGCCCGCGCCCGGTGGAGGCGCGTGCGCGTCGCCGCCGCGAATGGCGACAGGAGGCCGCGCAGCTCGGGGTCCGCGAAGTTGTGCCAGGCGCCCGTCGTGTTCACGGCGGCCCGCAGCGCGGTCTTGAGCTCGCGGAGCGCCCGGCGCGTCCGGGCCGAAGACGTGTCCGAGCGGGGCGCGTGCGCCGGTCGCTTTACGCCGAATTTCGTTTCGCCCGCCGTCGCGCCGTCCTCCACGCGTTCGGCCCCGGCGCGGTCCGCCCCCGCGAGCCAGCGCAGGGGCAGCAGGTAGTGGAAGGCGCGCTGCATGGCCGCGCTCTCCGCGTGGACGCGGCCCGGCCGGGCGCTCAGCACACGTATATCTTGTGGGAGGTCCGCGTTCAGTTGGGCCGGCCCGGGCAACGCGCGGTCGGCGACTACGCTGACGACGTCCCTTGCTGCCGCGGCTGTGCCTAACGCCAACGCCGCGGAACGGCCCCCGACTGCCGTCGCACGTGTAACGGAGGTCGCGCTGCACAACGAAGCCAGTGCTGCCTCGGCGTCGGCACCGCGGCCTGCGCCGTAGCCTACTAAATATGTCGCCATGTGCCTTCTACGCTCGGCGATGGCATCCGTCGCGCGCGGGTCCTCTGCTGATGCGGCGGCAGAGCAGACATCGCTTTCTCTAAGGTGTCTGAAGAGTGCGTTCTTGCCCGCGAACGTAGCGCCGCAGAAGCGGCAGCTTGCTTTCGTGACGGATGGCAGCTCTTGGGTGTGTGCCTGCAGCAGCCTCTGTGCAGTGTTACATTTCGGCGCTTGCAGTGCCGTGGCGACCGCCAGCAATGCAACAAATGCCAGCATCTCGCTGGGTGCTGAAGTTGACTAAACTTGCACGCAAGCAACAACTACAGCTTTATTGTTGCACCACGCAGCAGCGTCTGCTATATATTGCGTGCTGTGTTTGCAGTCGAAACAAGCCATCCACTGCAACTTTGGCTGCTAAAAGTAGGCCGCACGGGTTTTAAGGACGGGTTTTGAGGCTTGGCTGTTAAGAGTAATACTGGATCAATAGTTGGACAATTAGCCCTGGGCCATAGACACCCGGTGGTTACAGCTCGACGGGTTTTAAGGCTTACCCCCCTACATGCCCCCGCCGTGGCCGAGGCCGAAGCCGTCGACGAGGTTGACGACGTTGCAGTTGGCGATGATGACCCGCTCGAGGGGCCGCTCGTACTTGCATTTCAATGATGCGACGCGCCGGATGGCGCCCATGCCCTTGACGACGCGGCCGAAGGCCACGACCTTGGTCCGCATCCAGTCCTGGTCGCTCAGCGTGATGAAGAACTGCTGGTGGATCGTGGAGTTCGCGTCCGCGCGCGAGAAGCCCACCGTGCCCGGTGGCAAGGGCACGCTAAAGTTCTCGTCGGGCAGCGGCTCGCCCGCGCCGCCCAGGCCGTTTCCAGAGACCACGTCGCCAGTGCACACGAAGCCGTTCTCCACGACGCGGTGGAAGGGGCAGCCCCGATACGTTATTTTCTTCTCCTCCCCGTCTATGTGTGCCGTGTTCTGCCCCGTGATGATAGCTCGGAAGTGGGCGACGCTCTTCGGCACAATGTCGCCAAACAACTCGATCAAGACTTTCTGGGGCTTCGTGTTCTCCTTGTCCGCTCCGAATTGCACGTCTAGATAGACGTACTGGTTGCCCGTGCTCGATAACATGGCCAGGTATCTATCCAAGGTGATCTTGTCGACGTTCCTTAGGATTGGAGATGGCATTCTTCCCAGTTCCGCCTGGAATAAGCCGTTGAGGTCCTTGTCGCTCCCGACGTAGTGGTCCACGATCGAACCCCGTTCCCGCACTAAAACGAGCGGGCTCGTGGTGTGCCCCGGCTTCCTCGTATTAGCGACCTTGACCCGCAAGTACTCCTCCCAGTCCCGCTCCATCAAACACTGCGTCTCGACGGCGTGGTTCCCGAGCGCATCGGCGAGCTCTTGTGCTACTACGCAGGCACGCGTGTACCCGCTGTCGTCGGCTAAGCCGACCACGCTGATCGTGGCCTCGGGCTGCGGGGGCATGCTTGTTGCTCTCTGGAGCCAGGCGCTCGCGCTTGCTAGTGTGAGGCGCCTAGTCGACGACGTGTGGCGCTTGTGTCCTTGGGAGGAGGCTGCCCCTTTGTCCGAGCGTGCTTGTCGCGGCCTGCCCAAGGCTGGGGCTGCCCAAAAAATAGTCGAGCGCTAGCTACTGAAACCCGTCATTTATCGGCATCACAAATTCACAATCAAAGGGGCTCTTGCCCATCTCTGCTCAGCTCGAGGAGTGTGGGTGCCAGTAGGCGCACCCTAGGTTTCGCGCGCCAGTTATCGAGGCATACAGAACAGAATACGGACGAAGTAGGATGACACACAAGAATGAATTAGAGTTTCGCCGACGTGTCCGCCAGCACGTACCGCCACGTACCCACAATAGGTAATATACCAGCCGCGAAGCCCGCGTCCTGCGGCGAGACCGGGGTGCCGGCCGTATATGCGCGCGCGTAGAGCAGCAGAAGCACGGCCGCTACGGCCAGGCCGCCGCACCTCGCGACCATAACTAGCGCGATGGACACGCTACTCCGCCCCTCGTCGAAGCGGTCACTGACACCGCCCCGCGTCGCGTCGAAGCGGAACGCGCCCTGCGGCAGCGCGCAGCACACCCACGCCAGCGAGAGCGCCGCGGCGGCGAAGGACGGGTTCTGGAAGCAGTCCATCTCGTCGACCTGCACGCCGTCCACGAAGGTCGCCGTCACGGCGTAGATCGTGTCCAAAGATTTCTGCGTGTAGCTGTAGAGGAAGAGCACCGCGACGTCGCCCCCCAGCGCGAGCTTGTCCTGGATTTCGAATTCGGGAGAAGCGTAGGCTGTGGTTCGTCGTCGTCCCGGTATTTGCTGGTGGCGCGTGCGCGGCGGCACGAGTGCTGCGCAGTGGCATAGAAGCAGCTGCAGGGCTGCCAGGCGCCACAGGCATGCCATGTCTCACGGTTTCGCGTTGCCGCCGCAAGAAGCAACAAGAGATAATGCAAGAAAATGGCCGCTTTGTATTGGCTCCGAAGCTGGCTCCGATGCTGCTGGAGCTGGATCCAAGTTCGTGAAACCCGTTTTGTTTGACGAGCACCACTACTCCTCGAGAGCAGTCCGGCACCCCTCGCGAAGCCTCCCTTGAGTCCTCGGGGCTCGAGCCCGGACGAATTCCGGGCGGCTGAAAATCAGTCGGTTTGGCGCTGCTGTTGGGCTGCCCGCAGTCCGCGCTCATCAGCTCTACACACCGCCACCGCCTCTTGGGAAGCCAGGCGACGCGCCGGCACCACACCGCCCCCGCGAGCAGCCGCCGCGGTCGGCACCAAACCGCAGCACCGGAGACACTATGGCCGCCGCCGCCGACGCCGAGCGCCTCTGGACCGACCTGGACGCTCATGAAAGAGAACTAAAACGGGAGGGCTACCAGCTGCGGGAAATCTGGCACAAGACCACGGAGCTCCACGCCGAAAATGAAAAAGCCCGGCGGGAATTGGAAGGCAAAGCGCATCAACACTTCGTACCGCCGGACACGCGCGTCAACCTGAACGTGGGCGGCCAGGTCTTCGAGACGACGGCGGGTGTTTTATGCAAGGACCGGTGGTCCGTGCTCGCGGCGCTATGTGATAGGGGTGAACCGCTCGTCGGTCCCGACGAGGATGGCACGTTTTTCCTGGACCGGGACTGGTGGGTCTTCCGGCACATCCTGAACTGGTTGCGGACGGACGCGTTGCCCCAGGACCCCATGGTTTTGTTGGAGATGTACAACGAGGCCATGTTCTATAGAGTGGAGGGGCTATGCCGGGCCATCAAGGCCCTTCCCCAGCCCGACCAGCGCTTCAAGTCTAAGTAGCTCTCTTACCCCATAAACAGGTCGTTGACGGCGGTGTACTGCCGGAGGGAGCAGTAGCACGCGAGGAAGATGCCGATGGCAGGGGCCCAGTAGGCCATTCTTTGGGCGCTCCCCTCGAACAACGCGCCGAGACCGCCTTCTCTATAGACCTGTATTCCTAAATCCAACACGTTGATGCCCTCCAGTTCGCCGCTCTCGTCCGTGATGATCCGCGTCGTCAATACGTCCGTCGGTGTCGTGAGGAACGCGCCGATCAGACCGCCGAGACCGCCGATTAAAGCTTCGCTTTGTAAAGTATTCACGTCGATGTCGATGTCCGGCGACTGGAGGATGAAGGTTTTCAAGGTTTCGAAAATGGCAATTTGGATGGCGCCCATGGGCACGTCTCTGAAGAGGCTTGCGGTCCAGGCGAAGATGACCGTGTCCCTCCGTTTAGAGTCGTTGGCTAATTGCCCGAGAGCGTCGCCGAAGTCCTCCGCAATACCGCTCTGCGTCATCGTTTTCAACGCCTCGGCCGGCGCCCGGATGATGCTGCCGCAGAACTCGCCGACACCGCCCGCCACCAAATAAACGGCTAACGCGTTCGCGGCACCCAACGGCGTAGCTAGTAAAAAGGTCTTCACGACCTCATACACGCCCAGATACAACGCGGACGAGGGGGCTTCCTTCACGATGTTCCCACTTAGACCGCGGTACAGCTCCTTGAGCTCCAGCAGCGGGTTCGTCAACGGTACGGTGGAGTTCACCACGGGCAGGGGCTCCAGCGGCTTTGCGGGCCCGCCCACTTTCTTTTGCGCCTGGGGCCCCGCGACCTATGTGGAATTATCCTGAGAACTATTGCGAAGACCTTCGTGAACCTCCACGCCATCGAGGAGACGCAATTATGGGGGCCTGAACTTTGAGTTCCACACGGCCCGCGACGTCGTCCGCGGCCGCCACGATCAACCGCGTTTTTATGGTGTCCACGGGGTGCATCACGCACGTAGAAATTGTGGACGCCAGAGCCGCGGCGGCGTAGGAGACCCAGGCCGGTTGCCGCCCCAGTTTCCCCAGGATGGCCGCCCTTTTTTTGAGTTCGATCTCGATCTCCCGCTGCTGCTCGAGCTGCTTGATGATCTCGTCCTTCCTCGATGAGAGGTTCATGATGAAGTCTTCCCGTTCTTTCACTTCGCTCTCAAACTTCTTCAGCAGCTCTTTGGCGACTTCCGTCTTCTCCGGCTTCTCCGGCTTGAAGAACTGGAGGAGGGGCCGCGAGTTGGCCTGGTCCGTCAGTTCTAATGTTTTGGAATTGAGCTCCACCACGCTTTCCTCGAGTTCCTTCAAAATGTCGTCGATGACACTGGGCGCGAACGCGCCCTCTCGCTGCCGGATCTTCTTCGTGCTGAACTTCTCGAGCTGTTCCAAGGTAAGCGGCCGCGCCGGCGCGGGGCTCGTGACGGCGGCACTTGAAGACCCGAAGGTGGCCTGGGCCTGGCGCGGCGCGAGGAGCGTCGCGGCGGCGAGGCCGCCGAGTTGCAAGGCTCTCCGTCGCGACGTGTCCGGTGGTGCGCTGTCGTCGGCGTCGTTAGGCGATGCAGCGAGGCGCGTACGGTGGGTGCGCCGCGTCGCTGGCAATGGTGCAAGAGCACTGATTGCAGCACAGGCCATGGCGCACGCCAGCGCGCGCCTCTGGCATTTGTGCATCGTGGGTGATGCAAGTCCAGCAGTACTATTCAACTTCAAGCGGCCGCCGCCGATACGAGGTGTGTGCTGATCCACCAGCCGTGCACATAAAAGCTCCAGAGCAAAAGAGTCACGAGGCCGCCGCGCCGATTCGCGCAAAGACTCCAGCAGGCCGCCGAGCGACCGCTCGCTCGCTGCTCCAGCCAGTGCGGAGACGGCTCGTTGCAAAACACGCACTAGGAACCCGCTCATCGAGCATCGCAGCGCGAAGTGGCGCTGGGGCCGACAAAGCGCGCTCACCGTACACACGGACGCCAGGCTTGGCGGCCAACGCATACCAGCGGCGCATCGGGGCAGCTAACACCACACGTTGGCGCTCAGGACACGTCGTACTGGTACGCCGGGTGGCCGGGCAGCCTAGCAAACCCGGTTAAAGGAATGGCGCTCCAGCCGCGCATCCACCGGGGCAAGATCATCGGCACCGAGCGGCGGCAGGGCATGACCGTCCTCCCGCCGCTCGGCCAGGCGCGGAACCCGACGCCGGAGGAAACGACCGCGCGCGTCGAGCGCCACAAGACGCCGCCCCTCCGCCAGAGTCAGTCGCGGGCCGAGGCGCTGGCGCAGCTCGTGGCTCGCCTCACGGATGCGGCGCGGCACCGCATCGTGTCCACGCAGACCTGGGTTAAAGGTGCCTCGCCGCACTTTGATATGTTGGCGCCGCGTTTACAAATTTGTGTATTGGGCGACTGGCTCCAGGACGTCGTGACGCGGCTGCCGGGCGCGCGGGCGCCCGGCGACGCCCAGGGCATCTCCTTCTGGAAGGACTGCGCCTGCCACGCTGTTTTAAGGTCGCTGCACGCCCTGATCGCGGACGAAATTAATACTGATGATGGCGGCAACGAGTGGCGCCTCACGGCCGTGGCATTGTACGAGGCGGCGACGGACGGCGCGCGGGCGCCGGTGAGCGCCGAGATCTCCGCGGACGCCAACGCGTGGCGCGTCTGCGTCGACTGCGTCGTTTCTGAATTTCTCACGCATTCCATCGTGCGGCGCGCGCTGGCCGGCGCGGACGCCGTCCAAACTAGCATCGACGCGTGCAAGGAGGCCTGCGGCCACGCTTATGTGATCGGCGTCGGCGTCGCGGATAACAAACTCGTGCCGCTCCGGCCCTGGGGCGCGGCGGACTGTCGCGCCGCCAACGCCCTCGTCGCGGCCTTGGATTACGAGCACTCGGCGGACGCGGACTTGTTCGAGGCCGTGCACTGGCGCTCGCCGGAGGACGAGGTGGAGCGCGTGGCGCGCGTCCGGAGCGCCGTCGACCTCATGCGCGAGGCCCAGACCTCGGCGCGCCACGCCACGGAGACGGCCGCGCGCCTCGTCGCCGCGGCCGAGGCCGCGCGGCGGGCGCCGGGCCTGTCGAAGAAGGACCTGCTCCACATCGGCTCCCGGCTGTCCTTCGCGCGCACGTCGTGCGGCGAGGCCGACGTCCTGTGGCGCGAGCAGTGCCGGCGCCTCTGCGACGGCCTGAGCCTGTTGCTGCGGGCGCACGTCCACCAGCGGCGGACGGGCTGGGTCGGCGCGCTCCTGGAGAGCGGCGATACGTCGACCGCGGCGCGCATCGCGACGTTCAAAGATGTTTGCCTCTCGCGGCTCGCGTGCACGGACGACACGGTCGCCGCGTTCCCGGAGCTCGAGGAATACGTCTGCTCGGTCCACCCGCTCTGCGCGCCCGCGGAGCCGCTCTGGGAACGACTCGCTTCACCCGCTCCGACTCGTTGATGTTCGCTCTTGTAAATGACTCGTACCGAAACTTTCTAGTTATAGCGCGAAAAAACGCATCAGTCCCGCCGCCGCCGCCCGCTTCGACGGCTTCTTTCCCGCGACCGCGACCGCTCGCGCCGCCGGCTCGGGTCCGGCGGCGCCGGCGCCCCCGGCGGTGGCATGCCGAACGCGGGCGGCCCGCCCGGGAACCCGCCCGGCGGGAAGCCGCGCGGCGGGAAGCCCCGGGGCGGGAAGGGCATGTTCTGCGGCGGGAAGCCGCGCGGCGGGAAGCCCCCCATGGGCATGCCCGGGAAGCCCCGCGGCGGCCCATTCATCCCCCATGGCGGCGGCATGCCCCGCGGCCCCTGGCCCATGGGCGCGAGCATCTGCGGCATCGGCGGCACGCCGCCGCCCTGCTGCAGCATTTCTTGATGGCGCTCGCGGGCCGCCGCCTGGGCCATGGCCGCGCGTCTTTCTTGAAGACTCCTCCTTAAAATAAGTTGCTGGTCCCGGTAGCCCCGCCACGTGTCCTCGCCTAACCCATAATTGAAGTAGTCCGAGGGGTCGGCGTCCGGCCGCAGCCACTCCTTGACCTCGAGCTTATCAATACTGACGTCGAACGCGGCCAGTCTAAAACATTGAATTTCTCTCGCAGTGGTATCTAAAAGCTCCTCGGAGACGCCCCCCAACGCCTTCTCCTTGGCCTTCTCCGCATCTAACTCGCAGTCGTCTTCGATAACTGTCTTCGCCCGGAGCGCCTCCCTCCTCGCCTCGACGGCCTCCGGGGCGTCCGTCGCCTCGGTCTTCTCGCGCACCCAGACGTTCGAGCCGTCCTGGAAGGTCTTGACCCGGCTCGCGAGGGCTCTCCCACTGATGCCACCCGCCACGTTCGTGTTGCCGCTATCAATGATGACGACGGGCGGGCCGCGCTTCTTAGGGGCGTCGGCCTCCATGGCGGCGTCGGGCTCCGCGGGCGCGGCGGCGACGGCGGCGCTCATGGCTGTATTTTGCTCCGCTGTCTTGCGTTGTGTCGCCGCTGCGGCTGGTTCGCCGCGGCTGCGCGCTGTCTTGCTTTGGTCGTCGCTGCGGCTGTTCGTCTGCCTGGGTGTTTTGGGCCCCTGGTTGCTCGCTGTCTGTGCGCGTTTGACTGCGTGCGCTAGGAAACGCGTTGGCTTGCGCGCTGTGTCTCAATGGCCAGAAATTTGACCTCAATGCAGCGCGAATGGGCTCGATTTGGCCGCGAGGCGCATATCGCGCGGGTTTATTTGACGGGTTTTTGGAGCCAATTAAGCTTCAGACTGAGCAGCCCGGGCTTGCGCGACTGTGACCAAGCCCTCGTTTATTAGTTATCCTCAATCGCCCTTGATTGCTGGGAAGCAGCATTTCCATCCGTGCGGCACCGCAGAGCTCCTAATGCGCTCGCGCCTCCTGCGCCCGCTCGCCGGCACGGTCTACGCCTCGTCCGACGACGAGGCCGACGACGAGGAAAGCAGGTCGTTGCTAGCGCAGTGGTGGCGGGACATCGTCACGCTCAACGTGTGGCTCGGGCCGTTCCGCGTGCCGCGCGCCGTCACCCTTGTGCTCGCGGTCGCCACGGGCTGGCGCTGCGGCGCGGTCGGCCTCGCGGTGTTCGCGCTCGTCGTCGTGCTGTACGCCCTCTTCTCGGCGAGCTCGGGCGCCTACGCGCCGGCCGTCCGCCAGCGCGAATTCGCGAAGGAGCTCCGGCGGGAGGCGCGGGACTCCCAGTGCGAGCCGTGCGCCGCATGACGTGTTTCTCTGGGGAATCGTGGCGGTGGGTAGATCCCATCAGCACGCCATCGCCGCGACCGTGTTTGTAGGAGTCGCTGATAGCCTGGTGGTGGGGAAGAGTACGCCGTCGTCGCGACGTTGTGTTGTAACTACATATATATAATCCTACTCACAGCGTGAAGGTGCCGAAGGAGGGCCCCTCGTCCTCGCCCCCCTGCGGGACCTGGGAGTAGGTCGAGGCGCCGACGCCGCCGCCCGCCCGGTACTTCAAAGACACGAGCACGTACAGTAACGCCGTGAGCGCGAGCATGGCGCCCGGCCAGATCAGGATCGAGATGAAGCCGAACATGGCCGGCGTGCAGGCTAGGTACAGCGCCGCCCGGATCCAGCCGTGGTGGAAGCTCGTGTCCTCAATCAACCGGTCCTTGAGCTTGAGGCAGGTGTACGAGTGGCAGTACAGGGCGGGCAGTTCGATGACGCCCACGAGCAAGCCGCAGCACACGGTGTAGAAGGCGGCGAAGGTCTGCCAGCCGCCCTCGTTCATGATCATCCCGCCGAGCCCGACGGAGACGCAGACCACCGTCGTCAGCGCGCCGGAGACGCCGGCGTAGCGGTCCCAGGGCGTCGACTGGAGGAGGTCCATTTTGTCCGCGGCGTTAGCGCTGTTTTTAATCGGTGGCTGTCCGGCAGCCTCTACTTTGTGGTGCGCTTGCTGGACGTGCGTCGCTTGCGTGCCGCGTTTAGAGCTTATAACGCAAGGTCTCTTAAACGTTTGATGGCAAGCGTACGCTGCTCACAGCGGCAATGCGGTGAGAAACTGCGGTCTCGCAAGTTTTTTTTCCTTCGAAACCCGCACGTAAAACCCGCACACATCATAGTCTATTTTTAAACCGCCAGCGCACCTGGTACGGTACAGTAGGCCGGGCGGAAAGCGGTACGCATAGCTGCGCCAAAGCTGCAGCGAACCGCCTGCGCTCGAAGTAGCATCGATGGCGGAGATTGTGGATCTTACCGCGGACTCACCTCCAAGGGCTGCAGCAGAGGACGATGCCGTCGTCGCACGGCTCGAAGCCTTCACCGGCGCCAGCGCGGACTCGTGTCGCGCCGCGCTGGCGGCGCACGGCAACGACGACGAGGCCGCGGCGGCGCTGTTCGCCGCCATGCCCGACGCGCCGGCGAGCGCCGCGGACCTCGGCGCGATCCGGCGCCTGCGCGACGCGGAGCGTGGCCAGGAGCCGGACCTGGCCCAGCAGCTCACCGCGGCCCGCCGGCGCCGCGCCGCGCACCATTCGGCACGACCACCTGTATCGGTGACCGGCGAGCTCAAAGTGCTCACCTATAATGTGTGGTTCGAGCACGAGGAGACCTTTGCAAAGCGCATGGCCGTCATCGCGCGCGAGTGTAGAAACGCGGACATCGTCGGCTTCCAGGAGGTCACGGACGATTCCTTTCCGTACCTCGAAGCTGCTTTAAAGCGCCACGGCTTCCCCCGTCTCCTGAAACAGGACACGCCCGCGCCGTACTACTGCTGCGTCGCCGCAAAAAAATCATTGCGCGAGGTCCGCACGACGCCCTTTCGCCGGTCGATGATGGGGCGCGGCGTGTTGCTGGCGGTCGCCTCGTGGGGCGACGTCGACGTGCACGTGGGCGTCGTGCACCTCGAGTCCATCGTCGGCAAGGACCAGGACGCGAACGTGCGCGCGGAACGCAAGCGGCAGCTCACTGCGGCCGGCGCCGAGCTCGAAAAGCTGGCGGGCAACGGTTTGGCGGTTTTGTTGGGCGACTGCAACTGGGACGACAAAGATAATGCAGTGCCCCTCGCGGGCTGGCGCGACGCCTGGGAGGAGGCCGGGTACCCGCGCGCCGCGCAGTACACGTACGACGGGCGCGCGAACCGCATGCTGAGCCACCGCTACCAGAACCGGTACGACCGGATTTTCGTGTCGGGCAAGCTCGCGGGCGTCTCCACATTCGAGCTCGTGGGCACGGCGCGGCTGCCCGACCTGACGATCACGGACCGGCACAAGCGCGTACTGCCCTGTTACCCCTCGGACCACTTCGGCGCCCTCGCGACCCTCGCGCCGGCCGGGACGAAGCCGGCGGCGAACACACTGACCGACGACCAGCGGGCGCGCGCCGAGAGAAACAAGCAAGCGGCGCTCGCCAAAAAAAAGCCGGCGGACTTCTTCGCGCCGAGGAAGCCCGCCAAGCGCGCGAAGACGGCCGTGACGTACCGCGGCGCCGCCGTGCCGGACGGCTGGGAGCTCGACGGGGACCTGCTCGTGGGCCGCTTCGGCGGCGACCCGCGGGCGCCGCCGTGGCCGGAAAACGCGGCGCGCGTCGCGGGGTTTGATTTTGACGACACGCTGTCGCCCCTCGACTGGGGCACGCCGGACACGTGGTCCCACCTGTACGAGCACGCACCGACCGTCGTGCGGAAGCTCGCGGCCGACGGTGCGGCTATTGCTGTCATCTCGAACGAGTGCCTCGACCGATACAAGCGCCTCGACTACCTGGAAAAGAAGATGCGCGACAAGTGCTCTAAGATCGGCGCCTGGGCGGAGGACGTCGGCGTGCCGGTGCTGGCCCTCGTCGCTTTATCTAAAAAGGACGAAACGAAATACCACAAGTCCCAGGGCGACGGCATGTGGCGCCGGGCGTGTGCTGACCTCGGCGTGAGTGGTGGCTTCTACGTGGGCGATTCAAACGACGACGAGAACCTGGCGCGCGTCGCGGGCGTGCCCTTCCACCACGTCAAGGCGTTCTTCGAGCGGGTGCACAAAAAGTAAGCTCTCTTGGCCGGGTGCACAAGGCGTCCGAAAGTAAGTAGTGTGAGACCAGGTAGCAGCCGCCGCGACTCGGTAGGTGCCAATAGCGCTTGTCAGGCGCGCGGCATAAGGTAGGTGGAGTTATACGGGGGAGAGACTCAGAGGAGGAGCGCGGCCAGGGCGTACGCCGCCGCTGCGCCCGACACGGCGCGCGCCGCCTCGGACTCGGGGCAGTCGCACTATGTTGCGTCGCCGACGTAGTTGCCGTGGCACAGCGGCGAGACCCCGTTCGGCATGTAGTAGGTTCGGTAGAAGTGGAACCCATTCGTGGGGCTCGCGGCCTCCGCCAGGGCCTGGGTGCAATAGAGCAGGTAGGCGCCCAGCGCCTGGCAAGGGGGGATCGGCGCTGCCAGGTAAAAGAGAGGAGGATTGGACTCGCACACCGCGTCGGTGGCGCCGCCGTGGTCGCCGTGCCCGCCGTCGCCATGGTCGTGCCCGTCGTGCCCGCCGCCGTGGTCACCGTCGCCAGGCATGTCGTGGTCGCCGTCCGCGGCGTCGTTGTACTGCGCTTCGCAGTCCGCGCCCGTCTCCGCCGTGTGGTCGCACGACGCCTCGCAGTGGCAACAGCCCGAACCGCCCACATAGCCGGGCGCGTACCACATGCTCGGACTTGTGCACATCGCCTCCATCACGTCGCACGTGACCGTGTGCCCCCCGGCCATGTCGTAGCACGGGCTAGTGGCGCAAAACCTGCTAGGACCTGTGTGCCCCGTACCGTTAACGGTACGGGGCATTGCCAACATTCAAGAGTCACGTGACGCTTTTAAGCAGAACTCCGCGCGACGGGGCTTCGCGTTCGATGCTGGCGCGTCCATGCCGTTCGCCAAGGAAGGCACGGTCGGCGCGCCGGACAAGTCCGCGCCGAATACATTCGGAGCTCCGAGGCCAAAGAGCAAACGGGAGCTGCGTAAGGAATCAGTAGCTGAGGCCGCGGCGTCGGGCCTGCCCGATGGCTGGGTCGAGGTCACGGACGACGCAGGAAAAGTTGCATTCTACGGCAACACGAAGACGGGCGAGCAGCAACCCGAGAGGCCTCAATAGCACGGATACTAAGAGAAGTTTCTCGCGACTATTCCCTTCGTTCCTGCGCAGCGCCGGGGCCCGGCGAGAACTCGTGGTGTGGGGGCGCTGCTGGGCTAGGGAACCCGCGAACCTCAGCCTTGGGCCCAGTGGTCGACCGGTCGTCTCGTAGTCGTCCGCTTCCGAGTGGTGGTCGTTTGAGAGGTCCATACGGCCGAGCCCGATTAGAGAGCATTTGAGCACTCTGGCGGGAGAATTTGGACCTAGCGTACGGCCGCATAGATCACTCTGCGCGCCTAACCAGCGCTGCTGGAGACTTGCTGCCTCCTATAGACCAGTCTGCGAGACGCAGCGCACCGCGCGCCGCCCAGCAGCAGAAGTAGCCACGAAGCGCCAAAACACAGCGCAGCCACTCGCCGCGTACCCGCGAGCCGCGCGAGCTACAAACGCGCCGCACTCCAGCAGCCGCGCCGCGCCACGCCACGATGGCCGATATGGACGTCGAGACCACGCCCTCCGGGCGCATCGTCAAGCTCGAGGTCGAGGGCTTCAAGAGCTTCGGCGGGAAGCACACCGTGGAGTTCCGCCAGGGCCAGAACTTCACGGCCGTCGTGGGCCCCAACGGCGCCGGCAAGAGCAACCTGATGGACGCGATCTCGTACGTGTTGGGCCTCCAGGCGCGGCACCTGCGTTCGTCAAAACTGATCGAATTATTACATCGGGGGCCCAGCGCCACGAAGCGGAAGGCCGTGGTCACGTTAACCTATGAACGCGAAGGCGACGAAGTCGTCTTTTTGCGGACGATCAGCGCCGTGGGCGTCGGCGCCTACTGGCTCGATACGAAAGAGGTCACGCGAGAGAAGTACGAGGGCGCCCTGAAGGACATCGGCGTCCTCGTGAAGGCCCGGAACTTTCTGGTGTTCCAGGGCGACGTCGAATCGCTGGCCTCCAAAACTCAAGAAGAACTCACGGCCGTCCTGGAGCAGGTCTCGGGAAGTGTGGACCACAAAAAGGATTATGACAAGCTCAAGACCTTGAAGGACGCGGCCGAGGCGTCGTCTTTACTCGCGTACCAGAAGAAAAAAGGTTTGGCCGCCCAGCGCCGCCAGGTCCGCGATCAAAGAGACGAGGCGGACGCCTACGAGTCCTTGAGAGACGAACTCAACGCGGCCCGGAAAGACGACGCCGTGAGCCGCGTGGCCCAACTAAGGGACGACCGCGCCGCGAAACTTGTCGAGAAGACTTCATTGGATAGCGAGGTCCAGAAGGGCGTGGATGCCGTTACTAAAGCCGCGTCCAAGGAGTCGCGCGCCTCGGACGCGCTGAAGGAGGCTTCATTAAATGCGCAGCGCGCGGACGCCGCGCTGGCGCAAAAGACGTCGTCCCTGCGGGGCGGCGTGGCGCCGCGCGTCGCCGCGGCGCGCGAGGCCGCGGAGCAGGCGTCCCGGGACGCGGCGGCGGAGAAGGCCGCGAGTGCCCAAGCCGAGGCCGCGGCCGCGACCCACGTCACATTAGTAAGTGACCTAGAGCAAGAACAAGCGACGGAGGACGCCGAGATCCAGCGTTTGCAAGAGGAGCGCCAGCGCGACGAGCCGGCCTGGCGCGGCGACCAGACGTTAGTCGATGAAGTGTCTGATTTACAAGCGCAAGTCGAGCGGGAGACAGCTAGTAGAGCGTTCCGCCTGGACGCGGCCCGGCGCGCTAGAGATACGGAAGAAGCGGATGTGGAAGCGTTACAAAGAGAAGTTGACGACGTTCTGAAAAGAAGGAACGAGGCCTCGAGCGAAGCGGACGCGTGGCGCCTACGAGCGAAAGCTAGTCACAACGCCGCGCTAAAAGCGGACACGGACGTGCGCGGCACGGCCGACGCCATATCCGCTGCGGAAGCGGCCTGCCAGGTCGGAGTCAAGGAGGTGGCCAGGGCCCAAGGTGACGTGGACAAGGCCGAGGCCGAATTGAGGGACTGCCGGGACCACCTCCCGGGCGGGCCCCAGGCGCAACGAGACTTAGAAAGAGCGCGCTTGGTGGAGACGCTCCGCTCCCTGTTCCCGGGCGTGCGCGGCCGCGTCGCGGACGTGTGCGAGCCGACGTCCCGGACGTTCGCGCACGCCGTCGGCGCGACCATGGGCGCCCTGGCCGACGCCGTGGTCGTCGACGCGCGGTCCACCGCGGTGGACTGCGTGCGACATTTAAGGGAGCACCGGTTGGGCGCCATGACGTTTCTGCCGCTCGACGCGTTAAGTTCCGCGCGGCCGGACGAAAGGTTAAGGAATTTGGGGAGGCAGTACCGCCCTGCTCTAGACGTGGTGGCGTGCGACGAAGGCGTGAAAGCGGCCGTGGCCTACGCGGTCGGTGTGAAGACCGTCGTGTGCGACACGTTGGACGACGCGCGCCGTTTAGCCTACGCGGCCAACGGGCCTAGCGTAAAGGCCGTGAGCGTCCAGGGCGCGGTCATCGCGCCGTCGGGCACCATGGCCGGCGGCCACCAGCAGGGCGGCGCGCGCGCGTGGCGGCGCGCCGACGCCTCTCGCTTAGAAAGGGAGCGGGCGTCCAAGCAGGAGGCCCTCGCGCACGCGCGCCTCCAAGCCCAAGCCTTGAAGGACGCGGTGGCGCCGCATACGGCCAGAAGAGACGCCTGCGCCTCGACGGCCAAGTGGGCGGCCCGGGACGCGCAGTTGGCGCAGTCGCGCGTCGCCGAGTGCGAGGCTCGAGAAAAGGCCTTGGGTGCATCAAAGGCCACGGCGGAGCAGGAACGAGACGCCAAGGTCCCCGCGCGAGACGCCGCCGTGCACGCGCATAATGAGCTGAGACAAGCTAAGAGAGTGGTGGAGGAGCGCGTCTACGGCGCCTTTTCAAAGCGCCACGGCTTGACCGTGGACGATTTATGCGACGACGGCGACGCCGTGGCGGGCACGCCCCAGGCTTTGCGGAAGCAGCGGGACGACGCGCTCAAGACCCACCTGCAACGCTCGGCCACGCTCCGCGCCCAGCTCGAGTACGAGCGAGGGCGGGACCTCCAGGCGCGCGCGCGCGAGCTCAAAGCCCGGGCCAAGGACGCCTCGAAGGCCGCCGCCAAGGCCAAGAAGGCCGCATTGAAAATTGAGGCCGAGCAGTTCACCGCCGAGGACGAGCTCCAGGTCGAGAGCCGGGCCGCGAAGGATGCCCGACAGGCGCACGATGTAGCGCGGCAGGCCCTGAAGAAGTGCCAGGTCGACGCTAGGCGCGCCGCGGACGCCAAGCAGGCCGCGGCGCGCAAGGCGCAAGCCGCAAGCACCGCCGTGGACGCCGTCTCCGCCAAGTTGCAGGACGTCGCTAGAAGGGCGCGGTTGGAGCACGTTTCGCTGGGCCAGGACGAGAACGCGGACCCGGAAGCGTTGGACGTCTCGGCGGCGCCGAAGCCCAAGCGCGGCGAGGATGCCGACCAGGCCCACGCGCGAAGGAGGCGGACCATCGAGGAGTTAGAACGGCGCGTCGATGCCTTAGCGCCCAATTTGCGGGCCAAGGCGCAGTTCGACGCCTTGAGCGGCGACGTCGAAGCGGCGGACAAGGCGCTGGCGGCGTCTCGCGACGCGGCGCGCGACGCGGCGCGCGGTTTCGACGGTGTCCGCCGGAAGCGTACCGAAGCCTTCCGGGCGTGCTTCGACGTGGTGGCTTGTACCTTGGCGGAGGCCTACCAGGACGTGACCAAGTCCGCGCGCCATCCTAGTGGAGGCGCGGCCTCGTTGCACGCCCTGGACGCCGCGGAGCCCTACCTAGCCGGCGTGTCCTTCCACGCGACGCCCCCGGCCAAGCGCTTCTGCGAGATCTCCCAGCTGTCGGGGGGCGAACGTACTTTGGCGTCTTTAGCTCTCCTGTTCGCGTTGCACGCCTACCGGCCGGCCCCGTTCTTAGTGATGGACGAGGTCGACGCCGCCTTGGACAGCGTGAACGTGGCCAAGCTCGCGGCCTTCGTGAAGCGCCGCGCGCGCACCTTACAAATCGTGGCCGTCTCGCTGAAGGACCAGTTCTACACCGAGGCGGACGCCCTGATCGGCGTGGCCAAGGACTCGGCACGGGCGGCGTCCGTGCCGTTCACGCTGGACCTGGGCACCTACGCCTAGGAGGGCGCGCGGCCACAAGGGCTCCCCTCCACCAAGCAAGCTCCCTCCCCGCCCGCGCAGTAAGGCGCGGTTCTTATTACCAGCTCTATATAGGTAAAGTACGACAGGTAACCGTTAGGCGGCTGTCGCTTGCTTGCGTCTAGGGGTGCACCGGCGCGCCGAGCTCGAGTAGCGCCTTCTTGAAGCGCCGCGCGGCCAGCTTCGGCATGGCGCACTCCGCCGCCAGCTCGTCGGCGTCGGCGTCCGTCATCTCCTGCAGGTCGTGCAGGTCCCCCGCGAGGTCGTGCAGCTGGGCCAAGTACTTGCCCAGGTTCTTGGCCGCGATCCACGAATCTAGGGTGTGGCCGCCGGCCGGCGTCGGGACGGGCGTCTTGGCCGTCGTCGCGGGCGTGGTGGCGGCCGTCGGCGACACGTTGTTCGGCGTGAAGGGCGCCTTCGGCTGTTGGGTAACGATGCGCGGCGGCGCCAGCGGCGGGGCCACGGCGACGGGCGCCGTCGACACGCGCTTCACCTTGAAGAGGGGCTTGGCGGTCCCGCCCGCCTTGCGCGCGAACTTCGGGACCCCCCGCCCCGAATTCGCCTCGTCCATGCGCTGGAAGCGGCCCAGCAATTTGTTGAAGCGCGCCTTCTCTTCAGCTTTTTTGGCCGCCTGGGCCTTTTCCAATTGTTCGCCGGCGTGGTTCACCGCATCGACGGCGCCTCGCGCGGCTCGGACTAACGTCGCGACGTCCGGCGCATCAGACACTTTCCGAGCATCCACAACGCACTTCTCGCCGTGCGCCACCAAGTCGCCGATCCTTTCTTCGAAGCCGCTCTCCCGCACTTCGTGGCCGATCTGCACCAGGGTTTTCTCGCACTCGTCCAAATCCGTCATGGCTCTTAACCTCAAAGCTTCGGACTCCGCCCGCGCCAAAGCCTTTTCCACGGCCAAGTGCGCGGCCTCGACCTTGCCGCGGATGGGCGCCGGGTCCGACTCCTGGAGAGCCTTCTGCGCCTCGTAAATGGCATCTCGCGCACAAACGACGGCGTCCGGCACGGCCCGGATGCCCTGGATGATAAACTGTTCCACGGGGATCACCGCGAGCCGCTCGCTCGCCGCATCCAGCGCGGCCTGGAATTCCAGGCGGGCCTCGTCTAAGAGCCGCTGCCGCTCCAGCATCTTTTGGCTTAGAGCTTCGGCCTCCCTTACTGAAGTCAGCGCCGAGTCGAGCCGCTGGCGCCGGTGCTCGTGCGTGTCCTGCTTCGCCGAGATGGCCTTCATGGACCGCATGGCCCCGGCCCGCAACGAGTGGGGTCCCTGGCTCCCGGACATGGCGAAGGCCCCCTGGTCCCACTGGGCCGCCACAGTCAGTAACTCCGTCCGGCAGGCGCCCAGCTTGCCTTCCGCTGCACAGGACGCCTCGGCCAGGCCTTCGGCGTCCCGCGGCGCATACAGTTCGTTCGCGATGGTCCGCAACGCCTTGCACCTCGAATAGGCGTCGTCGATCTCCGCGAGGAACTCGGCCCGGATGCGGTAGGCCTCCTCCTTCTTCGCCACGGCGGCCTGGACGATCTGAGACGCCTTCACAATCTCCTGCCGCAAGAGGACCAAGACCTCGGCCGCCCTGGCCGGCTCGTTGACGACCCCTTGCGCCTTGCTCAAAGAGGCCTCGCACTTGGCTAACGCATCACGAACGAACTCCACGGCGTTCACGCCCTTAATGGCCGCCTCGGCCTGGCAGTCCGCTAAATCGGCGCCGCACCGTTTCAACTTCCGCTGTAAAATGCTTCCCTGGAGCTTGACCCACCACCGCTGCAACCGGCGCACGAAGGGGTAGAGCATCGCATTTCGAATGGACTGGAGTTGGTACAGCACCTCGGACTGCATGAACAGCTTGGACGACCCCAGTCTATACGCCGCCGGGGGGACCCGTTCGGCGACGTGCGCGTGGCGCATCATCGCCTGGGCCAAGTGTTTGGGGTCGGTTATCGCACCACCCCGCGGCGTGAAGGCCCGGAACTCCCGCACGAAATCCCGGTACGGCACGCGCGTCGGGAAGCCCGCCCGCCGCACCTCGAGCGCCGCCATGACGCCCGAGCAGACCAGCTGGCCCAGGACCTGGGGCTTGTCCAGCTTCTGGGGCAGCTTCTCCGAGTTGGTCTTGATGCAGCGCACGAAGCGCGTCGACGACGCGCGCAGCGTCGCCGTCAGACTGGCCAGCTGGCTCAGGTACTTGTTGGCCACGGTCTCTTTTTTGGACTGGACCGCCTCCCGCCGCGGGAAGCAGGCGGCCACCAAGACATCCGACGACGCGTGGAGCATGTCGTGCACGTGGGGGAAGAGGGCATCTCTATTTTTGTCCACAAAACTGGAAACGGTGTAGACGATTGGGCCCGCGAAGTGGTGGACTAAAAAGTCCACGTCCTCCGTGCGCTTCCCGTCCTTCCGTCGCCAGACGCTGGCCGGGCCGCACACTTCGAAGAAGGGACTGGCCGCGTGGGCCTTGTTGACCTTGGCGACGAGTTTGGCGCCGTCCGACGCGACCATGCCCCGCGAGCACTCCGAGTCGAGGAGGCGCAGGATGCCGATGGGCCGCTTCGTCAGTAATTCGATGCAGGGCGTGTTGTCCGGGGAGGCCGTCTTGTCCCAGTCGATGCCCTCCCGCGTGTACTCCTCGGCCTCGGCCTCGAACACTAAATCGTTGAACACTTTTTGGAGCTGCTCGTTGGTCGTGTTGATGAAGACCTGCTCGAAGCCGTTCACGGTCATGTCCTCGAAGCCGAAGATGTCGAGGATGCCGATGAACTGCGTCGCCTGGCCCGCGCTCACGTCGAAGGCCTTGTTGGCCCGTTGGACCAGCCAATCAAACAACCGCGAGAAGCAGGCCTTGCTCAGGGCGTGGCGCAACGTACTGGCCTCGTGCGGGTCGTTGGGGGTCGTGACGACGTCGCGCACGCCGCCCTCGCCGGCGATGTCGCGGACTCTCGTTGTCAACGCCTGGGCGAGCTTCGCCGCGTCCACACCCAGTAACGACGCGGCGGTCTCTAACGAAGCTTGCGTGCCGCTTGTGACTTGACTTCCGTCGCCCTGGGCCTCGAACTGCACGTCGCCTAGCGTATAGACGGCGGCGGCGGCCCGGAAGATGGCTTCCAGCTCCGCGCCCTTCACGCCCAACGCATCCAAGGCCGTCACCGTCGCCGCAAACTCCTCGGCGTCGTCCATGTCGTCGACCGACGTGCAGGTCCTCGAATACGTGTGGGACGCCGCGTCGTCGCCACTCAGGGCCTTGCCGGCCGCCCCAGGTAATTTACCCGCTTTCGCGGCAGCACACAACTGGTAGAAGACGTGGAAGTTGCGCTCGCCCGACGACTGCTCCACCACGCGCACCTTCTCCAGCAGCAGGTTCTCGATGTGCCCGCCGTTAATCGTCGACGAATTCGCCACGAAATCAAACCGCGTGAACTTCCCAAAGCGCGAAGAGTTGTCGTTCCTGATGGTCTTGGCGTTGCCGAAGGCCTCCAGCAGAGGGTTGGAAGCCACCATCCTTTCCGCGATGGTCTGCTGGCCTTCTTTCTGAGTAATACCTTTGAGCTTGGCGTCTCTTGCAGATGTTCTCTTAGAAACAACAGCTAAGTAGTGCAGCATCAGCTTCGTCGTCTCCGTCTTGCCCGCGCCGCTCTCGCCGCAGATGACCACGGCCTGGTTCCGCCGCGTCTTCTGTAAAGAGCTAAACGCGTCTTCGGCCTCCTGAAAACAATGAGGGGGCAATGAACCATACGGCTTGTTGTGGTACCGCCCGATCACATCATCGCCATAAATAGGGAGCCACTTAAACGGGTTCATGGCAATTAAAATAGGACCGGTATTCGTATAAATCAGGTCCATGCGGAAGCGGTGCTGGATGTTATCTAAGATAGAAGCTTCCTGTAGAGAGGCGAGGTTGTCCATGTTCTCCACGCCGTTGTTCGTGGTTAACGGAACCCGTTGTAAGATTCTACGGGGGGGCTCCTTCTGCTTGCGGCTCGGCGGCTTGAGCGGGAGCTGGAGGTCGACATCAAAGGTCCGGCCGTCCGACGCCTCGGCCCGTACGACGCCCTTCTCCACGGACGTCACGCGCGCCTCGATGTAGGCCTGGGCCGGGTCCGAGACCCAGCACAGGCCGCCCACGTCCGAGGCGCTCCACTGCGTCGAGTGGTTCATTTTCGACATGGGTGCTGGTTGTGGTTTGCTTGACGGCTGCGCGGTGCTTGCGCGAGCTCTGGAGGGCTGTGCGAAGCCTGGCGGGCGCTGTGGAGCGCTGCGCGGCTGTGAGGCCTGGTCTGCGGGTTTCCCGTTTCTAGGCCGCACGGGCGCTGACGGGCGGCGCTTGGCGCGGCAGGCGCGTTGGCTGGCTGCTATAGACGCTTGCGCACTGCGGGTAGCTCTGGGTCGAGCTACACGGGCGGCTGTGGCGCAGGCTGGTCGAGCACAACCGCGTAAATGCGCGGGGATCAGCCCATTGGCCAAACCGGCCCGCCGCCACGCATCGCTCCGGTGGTCCCACTCGTCGTCACGGACGAGGTGGGCGCGCCGTGCTCCGCCATGGCCTGCTTTCCGGGAGTCAGCGGCCACCGCGGGCGGCGCCGTCGCGCGTCCAAGTCAGGCTGCTAACTCCCCAGTGTAGTTGTCCGAGCATCACTCCGCTGGGCACGGAGCAGCCGGGCAGGTCGGTGGACGCGTCGCGTTGAGTGCGGGTTTCGTTCAACCAGCGCTGGCGCTCGATTACACCGCATAGCTCGACAGCTACTGCACCTTTGCATCCAAAATGATCTCGAGGACACTCGCAGTAGTCGCGTGCATCGCCACTGCTGCCGCATTCGCGCCGGTGGCAAGGCCCAGCAGTAGCCATGCCCAGCTCACCAAAACCAACATGGTGATCCCCGGCGATTCGGCCGCCGAGTTCGTCGCCCTGAATGGCATCGCGAACAGTTTGTCGATCTACAAGACCTTGATCACGGCGACGATCCTGTCGAGCTGGTTCCCGCAAGCTAGGCAGCAGCCGCTCCTGCAGCCGCTGTTCATCGTGACGGACCCGTTCCTGAACCTGTTCCGGGGCCTGGGCCTGAACATCGGCGGCCTGGACTTATCTATTTTGCCCGCCTTCTTCCTGCTGGGCGCGCTCACGAACGCCGTGCCTGCGCTCTCCGCGGACCTGTCGCTGCTGGACCCGTCGGTCCTGCTGTGAGGCGCGTAAGTTCTTTACGTAGTAAAATTGCGCTCGTTGATGGCGTGTTTAGGCGGCGTGTAGAGGCGGCGTGGAGGGTTCGACTCGTCCAAGACTCCACGCGCGCACCTGACATCGTACTCGTATCGAAGAACCCGCGTACCTCGCGAGCCGCTGCGGCCGTGCGAAATTATTCGTGGAGCTTTACGCAGCTTTGAGCGTGCGAACCCGAACCTACAGTTTGGCTAAAGTTTTGCCGCAGCCGTAAAACAGTGCGACTTGTCGACAACCTGGTCGACCGTTTGACGCAGGACTGCTGCCAACCGCAGCAGTAGTAGTGGCCTCGACGCCTGGAACAGCAAAACGATGGAGGAGGACGACGACGCCCAGTTTCTGGTCGTCGAGTTAGCCGCCGGTGTGACCTGCCAGGACCTCAGCGAGACGCTCGCGGCGCCGCCCTTTGCGCACGATAGTTACCAGTGGCTCGTCCTCGGCAGCACGCCGGCGGGCAACGCCGTCGTCGCGGCCGTATCGAGCGGTGCGGGCACAGAGCCGACGCGAGCGTTAGCGGCCTGGCTCCAGGACCGGCTCGTGGCCGTGGGCGCCGCGCACTCCGTGAATTCGTACCGACCGCCCGCATCGGAGCCGCCGGCCGCACCACCGGCGCCGGCCGCACCGCCGGCGCCGGCGGCGCGGCGCGCGAAGGTGTCGCCCGCCGAGGCCTACCGCCGGCGCCGCGCCGCGGAAGTGCAGGCGCCGCCGCGCTGGGCGGTGCCGCCGCCGCCGCCGTCGGAGCGGCCGCCGACGCGCGGCAATAAGCAGCGCAGGGCCGACTTCCCCCCGCCCCCGCTGGCGGCACGGCCGCCGACACGCGGCAAGGGCCCCCGGCCGCGCATGGCCGACTTCCCGCCGCCGCCGCCGCCGCCGCGGGCGCCCGGGCGCCGGCCGCCGCCGCCCGACCCGACGCCCGGCGCGCCTCCGACCCGGCCGGGCGCGCAGCTCCCGGCCCGACCGGGCCCGCCGCCGCTGCTCGAGACGACGATGATGCAAGGCGGCCCGCCCCCTTTGGCGACGCCGCCGGCGACGACGCAGCGCCAGCCGCCCAAGCCGCCGCGGCCCCGCGGCCCCACGCTGAGCGACGTGCCGCTCACCCTCCAAACGAGCCCGCGCGGCTTCGAGAAGCCGACGAGCCCCGTCGACAAGTTTTTTGAACGGGAGCGCGCCGCGTCGCCGCCGGGGGCCGAGCGCCGGGGCTCGCCGTTCTCGCCCATCGGCGACCGGGCGGCCTCGCCCGAGGGGGCCAGCTCGCCCTTCGACGACGAATTATTGAGGAGGCGGCGGCCCTCCTTTCCCTGTGGGGACGAGCCGGCCTCGTCGCCCCTGGACGACGACTTGCTGCGGAGGCGGCGGCCGTCGCGCGAGTCCTTCCCGGAGGAGGGGGACGAACCGTCCCCGGCGGACCCGGGTGGCCCATTGTCCCCCAGGCACCAGGAGACCCGGCCGCTCCAGGCCATCCAGCGGGCGGCGCAGGAAGTCCAGCGGAGCCTGCCGGCCCGGGGCTCGCGGCCCAAGCCCTGGGGCCCGCCGCCCTCTCGGCCGAGGCCGGCCCAGGCGCCCCCGGCCAAGCCGACGCCGCGCCGCGACACGGACATGGCGCGCAGCATCGCCGACGCGCGCGCGGCCCTGGAGCTCTCGGGCCCGGCCGTCGTCGAGGCCGCCCCGGCGTCGCCGGATCCCAGTGACGCGCGGTCGGCCCTGGACGCCGCCAAGTCCGCGTTCCCGTCGCCGGAGCCGACGGACGCGCAGTCGGCCCTGGACGCGGCCAAGTCCGCCTTCCCCTCGCCCGTGCGGCTCGACGCGTCGGCAGGCGCGGACCAGCGCCGCAAGCGGGACGAGACCTCGCCGACCGTCCAGCCCGCGCCCAAGAAGCCGCGCGTGCCGCAGCCCGCGCGCCTGGACGTGGCCGAGCCCGTCGCGAGGCCTCCGGCGTCGCCCGTCGGCGCCGCGCCCGCGAGGCCGCCGATGTCGCCCGTCGGCGCCGCGCCCGCGAGGCCGCCGATGTCGCCCGTCGGCGTCGCGCCCGTGAAGCCGCCGACGTCGCCCGTCGAGTGGCTCCAGGGCGGCGGCGCCGTCACGTACGCGGCGACGGCGGAGGACCCGAGCACGGGTGTCAAGGTCATCGCGCCGCCCGCGCCGGCGCCCGACGCCGCGCGGCGCCCGGACGCGCCCGTGCCGAGGCCGCGAATGGCCCGGGTGGACTCCGGGGCGGAGGCCGTGACGCCCAAGGCCCGCGACCGGGCGCCCGAGCCCATGTTCGCGTCCGACCTCGTGGACTCGCGCGAGGCCTCGCCGGAGGCGGCGCCAGTCGCGGCGCCCGTCCTGCGGAACCCGGCCCAGGCGGCCCTGCGGGACGCCGTGCCCTCCGAACCCGTCTTGCGGGACCCGGCCCAGAGCCGGCTGCGCGACGACGTGTCGGAGCCCGCACAAAAACCGGACCGGCTCGGGCCCGCGGCGGACAGGTGGGCGCCCGTGCCCGCCAAGGCCCAGCCCGCCCCGCTCCGGTCGTCGGCGGACGCGCCCGTCTTCCGCAACGCGCCGAAGCCCTCTGAAGTGCGGACGACGGCGGACGCCCGCGCCGTTGATGCGAAGCTGGACCGCGACGCCGGACTAGCCAAGGCGCAAGAAGACAAGCTCGCGCGGGCCGCGCGCGTCAAGCGGGAGAAGGCTCTCGCAACGGTTAAGGCCCAGAGCGACCGCGAAATCAAACAAGCGCAGCTCCAGGCGGTCAAGGCCTTGCGCGAGGCCGAAAAGGCCGCCGCGGCCCAGAAGTTACTTAGTGAGCGCGAGGCCAAGGCCGCCAAGGTCAAGGCCGAGCGCGACGCGAAGCTCAGCGCCGCCAAGGCCGAGAAGGACGCCATCTTAGAGGCCAAGCGCGCCGCGAAGGAGAAGCAGGCCCAGGCCCTCGCGAAGGCCAAGGCGGACAAGGAACAAAGTGCCCAGGCCCGCCTCGACGAGAAGCGCGCCAAGCAGGCCGAGTTCAAGGCCAAGGCGACCCTGACCGACGCGAGTCGCCAGGCCAAGGCCGAGGCCCTCAGGGCCCAGAAGGAGGCGGCGAAGACTCAAGCAGCGTCCACGGCCGCCGCGCGCAAGGCCGAGGCCGCGTCCAAAGCGGCCGAGGCCAAAGCCCGCAAGGAGGCGGACGCCGCGGAGCGCAAGGCCAAGGCCGCCGCCGCGAAGGAACTTGTTGCGGAGAAGAAGAGCGCAGCGGCCGCCGCGAAGGCCCGGGGCGCGGCGGATGCGACGAGCGCCGCGGCGCTCCGGAAGGTCGAGGCGGCCCATTCAAAGGCGCGTGCCGACGCCAAGCCCGCGGCGGTGCTTAAGCCCGTGGCCAGGCCCGCGGGCAAGCCCTCCGAACCGACGGCGGACGAGCTGCGGCGCACGAAGCTCAAGGAGGCGAAGGCCGCGGCCCAGGCCCAGGCCAGTGCCGAGCGCGACGCCAAGATACAGCAAGCCAAGGCGGACCGCGAGGCCAAGGCTGCGGCGCAGGCCGAGGCCAAGGCCCTCGCCGCCGCGAAGCTCAAAGCCGAGCGCGAGGCGAAGACCGCGAAAGCCCGCGCGGAGAAGGCGGCCAAGGAGGCCGAGGCAACAAAGGCCAAGGCCGCGCGCGCGGCGCAGGCCAAGGCGCGTTTGGAAGCCAAGGCCGCGAAGGAAAGTGAAGAGCGGGACGCGAGACTAACTGCGCGCAAGCAGAAGCTCACGACGCTGCGCGAGGCCAAGATACCGCCGGCCGCTACTAAAATTCCAAGGCCCATGGCGCCGCCCGCTCCGCCCATCGTCGCCCCCACGCCGCCCGGCCAGGTCGAGGCCGCGAAGCGCCGGGCGGCGGAGCAACTGCGGGCGGACGCCAAACTTAAGGAGGAGGCGGAGAAGCTTCAGGCAAGGGAAGCGCGGGCGAGCGCGGCGAAGGAAGCGGCGCGGCGCGACCAGGAGGCGAAGAAGCACGCGGCCGCGGCAGTGCGGGGGGACAAGGTCGCGCGCATGAAGGCCGAGCGCGAGCAGAAGGCCGCCGCCGCAAAAGCTCAGGCCGCCGAGGCGTCGGACAAGGCGCGCGTGGATCGGGAAGCGAAGATCCAACGTGTTCAAATATTGAAGAAGGACAAGGAGGCTTTAGCCACAAAAGCCAAGGCCGATCGGGCCCAGGCGGCGAAGCAGCGCCTCGAGGACCGAGCACTCAAGGCCCTAGCGGACAAGGAGGCGCGCGTCGAGGCGCGCCGGGCGAAGATCGCCGCGGCGTCCGCCGCGCCTCCCAGGATCGTGAAGCCGTTACGAAGAGTGGTCCAGAAGGTCGTGCGCTGCATCCCGGAGGACTTGAGGGGCCGCGCGTGGCACTCGAAGCCGGCGACGACCTTCGCGCCCTTCGCGCTCGGCGCGGACCGCGAAAACGTGGACCCGGCCTCGCCGGGCACGCCCGTGGCTCGTCACGCGCCGCCGCGGACCTTCTATCCTGCCGGACCTACGCCGGGCCGCGCGATCCCGCACTCGCCGCACTCCGTCGTCGCCCACGCGCGGGACGCGCCGCTCTTCTTCACGACGCTCGAGAAGCGCCTCGCCGGCAACGACGCGGTCCTCTCCGCGATCCTCGCGAAGTGAACACCAATTTTGCCCCTCTCCCCCGTGATAACGAGGCTTCGTGTTCGAACGCACTAGTTCATGGCTCCACAGCGGCACAGCCTCCACTGGTGCCTAGGCGAGGTCACGGTAGCTAGGAATGCGGGGGCCGGGGGTCATATCGGGGAAAACGCAAGCCTTGAGACTGCTCGCCGCCGAATGCCACCGAATGAGCCGCCGAATGAGACAGATAATGAGATCTCGCGCGAAACCCGAGCTAAAACCCGTGCGAGATCGATTTTTATTCAAACTTTGGACGACCTTAATCGCAGTATACGTCATCATGGTGAGGCAGCAGCGCAGCAACTCTCATTTATGGGACGCCTTCGAGCATATGGAGCGCTGAGCAAAAGACCCGGCGCGCTGGCGACGCTGTGGCGTCGCGCGCGGGCTGGCATGGTGGAGCAGTCCAAAACTGCCGCGAGCCGCGACGCCGCGGCGGCGCCGCGACGCAGCATGGCTGCCACGACGCAGCCTTACCGGCGACGCCGTCGCTCGTTCACACACTCACACGCCACCAAAAGAGAAACGCGCCAGTCGAACCGGCCGGCGGACACACTAAGACACCACCGGCGCGCGCCGCTGTGACACAAAATCGTCGATGTTGTCTCCCATCCCCCGCCCACACCGCATAACACGCGACCACGCAGGAGGGCGACGGCATCTACACGCGGACGAACGGCGCGGGCCTCGCCTCGCTGGAGGCCGGCGCGACGGTGAGCCTCGTCGGCCGCCTGACGGGCGACGCGAGCATCGAGACGAGCGACGGCGTGCAGATCAACCTCGTCGAGCCTTCGGACGCGGCGCAGGGGGCCATGCCGGCGAGCGGCTGCGTCGAGGTGGTCGGCACGATCCGCGACACGGGCTCCATCTCGCCCCTCCGCGTCGCGGCCTTCGGCGACGACTTCGACCTCAAGAACTACGACGACCTCCTCGGCCTGGCCGGCGACAAGTACTCGGCGCTCTTCCGCTAGGCACTGATGTAAACTTGTTCAAAAAATTAGGTCCTATACACAAGGCGATCGGGCGAGCGCTTCGCCACGATCTTCCGCGCGCATAGCTTGTCGAAGAACTGCTTCCGCGCCACGCGCCGGACGTCACGGGTAAAATCATCGAAGTCGACGCGCCCGTCGCCGAGCGCCGCGTCAAGTTCGTAGAGCGCGTCTTCCGCCGCGTTCGCGCGCGCGAGGGCAGCGAGGAGCGCCGCCGCGTCGGCGTCGGCCTCGAGCGCGGGCGCTGGGGGGCTTTGATATGTGTCCGCGACCCAGCGCCGCAGTTGATTATGGGCGGCGCCGAGCGCGACCACGGCCGCGTCGGCGTCGCGCCGCGCCGACGCCGCCCGCTGCTCCGCGACGGCGGCGTGATCGGCCAGGGTCCGCAGCTTCGCCTGGGCGCGTAGCTCTCCGTCGATGGCGGCCTTGAGCTGCGACAGGCGCAGCGTGGCCGCGGCGCGGACGCGACGCGTCGACTCGGCTCTAAGAGAAGCGCCGGGTGAGACGGGCGTCGTCGGGATCTGTTGTTGCACCGGCGGCGTATTTTGAGGCCTCGCAAACAACGGCGGATCGGCGCCGAACGTCGCCGACATCTCGCCGACCAACTGGACCAACGTGCACCGCACCGACCAGCTCGAGAGGTAGGGCAGGTACACGATGCCGCTGCCGTCGACGTGCGCGTGCCGGTCCCGGATCATCATGTCCGGCGTCGGCCGCACGAAGGCCTTTGGCGCTCGCCGCGGGTAGCCCGCGTTGACGACCACTTCGATGGGCAGGTTGTAGGGCGTCCCGTTGTACCTTATGACCAGCGTGCCGACCACGGACAGCGCCTTCTTGCGTTCGCGCTCGCGCACGGACGGCACGGCGTCCAGGAGCGGCGAGGCGAGCGCCTGCTGCACGTCGGCTTTGACGCGTTCCGCCTCGTAGCCGAAGGGGATCTGCTGCATGGTTTGGTCGAGGGGAGACATGGTGTGCCACAAGCTAAAAGTTTATGTGCGCTGATGGAGCTGATGCCAGTCCGACTGCGACTTGCTGTGCTATTAGAGCAAGCAGTGCTGTCGCAAATAAGCCTTAACGATCCTTAACGCCGCAAAACCAAAAAAGTTGGCAAATGCTGCGGAAAACCCGTACAAGAAAACCCGTGCACATTGGCCTCTTGTGCATGCAGCGCACAGCGCATAGGTGGAGATCTGAGCTAATTAGAGGTCACTGGAGACGTGCATCACGCTATAAGCGGCTGTGCTGCGTTGCAGGCACGAATGCCGCTCGCGATTTGCCTCCTCGTGCTGCCCATTGCATTTGCGGCGCGACCGATGGAAGTCTGGCTCGATGCGCGGCCGTTGGGCCCAGTGCACGGCGCCGCAGCGATGCTCGACGCCTCTGGCGGTCTTTTTGATCGAGCCATCGTCGCTGATGGTACCGCGGACGACGAGCGCCTCCTCAATGCTGACGAGAACGAACCGGTGGCGCGCCTATTCTTTACCGACGGTGCGATCGCCGGCGGCTCAACGCTTGTCGACGGCGATGCGTCGCAGCAGGAAGCAATAGCTCTCGTCGGTAGTGTTGCCTGGTGCCACGTGGATGCCACAAAAGGGCAGCCCATGATCGTTGCGGAGAACTTGCTCGCAAAAGCCGACGGCACCGGGACACTAATCGCGTGCACGTGTCGCAATGCCGCCGACGTGCAGGGCCTGGCCTTTGCGCTCGACAAAGGCGTCGACGCGCTCGTGCTCTGCTCGGACGCCGACGACCTCTGCGAGGCGGCTACGATCGCCAAAGCGCAGCGGGCCGAAACTGCGGACGCTGATGATGATGCAGCGGCCGCACGCGATGCACCCGCCGGTCCCGTCGCTCTGGAGCGGTGGACAGTGTCCGGTGTTTCTGATGGCGGCGTCGCGGATCGAGTCGCTGTCGATTTCACGACGCTGTTGTCGCCCGACGAAGGGTTACTCGTCGGTTCGTCGGCCAAGGCGCTCGCGCTAGTCCTGGGCGAGACGACGACTGGCGGATTTGTTCCACCGCGACCGTTTCGGGTCAACGCCGGCCCTGTCCACTCCTACGTGCTCGCCGCCGCCGGCAAGACGACGTACCTGTCCGAGGTCGTCGCCGGCGATAAGCTCTTGGTTGCGACCACATCTGGTGCCACGCGGGAAGCTACCGTTGGTAGGGCAAAAGTGGAGCCTCGGCCATGCGTCAAGGTCGACGCCGCGCGCGGCGGCGCGTCCGGCTCGGTCTTCCTGCAGCAGGCGGAGACCGTGCGCCTGGCGGGCGTCGCGGGGCCGCTCCCCGTCACGCGAGCACGGGTCGGCGACGAGATCCTGGTGAGGCCCGACGATAAGGGCACGCACATGGGCCAACGGATATCCGTCCCCGTGGAAGAGAGATAATGGTAAGTTTTAGTTCTACTACAGCGCCTCCCCGAGCCTCGCCTTCAGCGCGGCCTTCAAACCGTCCGTGGCCAACCCGAGCTCGGTGAGCGCGGCTTTCAATTTTGGCACGGTCATTTTGTTGACTTCACTTGTGGACCACTTGGGGGCGGCCGCGGGCGTTGCCGCGACCGGTTCCGGCGCCGGTGCCTTCGCCGAATTCTTGGCCGCCGGCTTCGCGGCCGGCTTCTTAGACGGCTTTGCGGGCGCGGCCGACTCGGCCTCGGCGTGACCGTGGCTCGAGCCGTGGCCGTGCGCCTCGTGATCCCCGGAGCACTCCGAGTGGTCCGCGTGCGCGTGCTCGCCGTGGTCGTGGTCCTCCGTGCAGCCGGCGTGGTCGTGCTCGCTCGAGTGGTCCGCGGCGCTGGCGTGGCCGTGGTCCTTGGGCGCGGGCGGCGGCTTAGGCTTTGACTTCAAACTCACGAAGCGCGGCGCGGCCGGTGGTGCGGGCGCGGGGGCCGTCCTCGGCGGCGCCGCGGACGGCGGCGGTAATTCCGCCGCCATCTGCTTGCGCAGGGCCTCCTGGCGCTCGCGGGCCACCCGCAACCGCTCTTGGCGCAGTTCGGCGGCGGACGGCCCCTGCGGCACCACGGGCGCCGTGTGCCCGCCGACCGAGGACTCCTCGAAGTCCACGTTCGACGAATGGACGCCGAGCGTCGCTACGCCGGCCGTCTTGGCCGCGCCGCCCGCGAAGCGCTCGGCGTTGCGCGCGCGCCGCGCCGCCAGGGCCGGGGCGGGCGAGGGCGAGGGCGAGCGCCGCCTCTTATCCCGCGAGCGCGAGCGCGAGCGCGACCGCTCGCGGCGCGCCTTGGCCTGGCCGCGGCCGCGGACCGCCGCGATGCACTTGTACGTGCGGTCCTTGTCGATGATGAAGACGCTATGGGGCGGCTTCCGCAGCTCGTCCCGTAACACGTCGGCGCGCGCGTAGTCCCGCGACGCGCGGCAGGCCGCTCGTTCCGCGATCAGGGCCTCCGTCGCGTCGCGCGCCTCGTCGTCCGGGAAGTCCGCCGCGCCGTCGTCGTCGGGTAACCGCGCGTACGGGGGGAACACGGGCCGCTCGCGGCGCGGGGGGGCGGTACCGGAGGAGCGCCGGTAGGTGCGGTCCAAGTCATTGACGTGGACTTTCATTTGCCGCAACTCGTCCCGAATTTCATCGGCCCGCTTGTAATCGCGGGAGACCTTGCAGGCCGCGCGCTCCGCAATCAGCGCCTCGGCCGCGTCGCGCGCCTCGTCGTCGGGAAAGTCCGTGGCGCCCTCGTCGTCCGGTGCCCGCGTGTACGGCCCCGTCTGGCGCGGCGGCCGCTCGCCCCGGGGCGGCCCGTCGCCCGTGCAGCGCCGCCAGGTGTGCTCCAGGTCGCTAATGTACACGTGGTGCGGCGCCTTCCGCAACTCGTCTCTGATCTGATCACTCCGCTGGTAGTCGCGGGCCTTCCGACAGGCCTCTCTCTCAGCAACCAGAGCCTCGGCCGTCTCCCGCGCCGCGTCGTCCGGGAAGTCCTCGCCGCCGGCCTCGTCGGGCAGGCGCTTGTAGGGCTCGTCGCGCCCCTGCTCGAAGTCCCGCGATTTGTCCGGCAGCGGCATGTACACGGCCTCCTCGTCATAAACCGCGGGCCGCTTGGCCGGCGACCTAGAGCGAGACCGGGACCGCGGCGGCGACGGCTCGAAGCACGGCGGCGCGGCGCTTACGCCCTCCTCGCCCAGGAGATCGTCGAGCGCCGCGTCATCTTTCTTCGAGCGCTTGGGCGAGCGGCTGCGGCTCGACGACGACGAGTGGCGGCGCTTCTTCTTCTTCTTCTTCTTCTTCTTCTTCTTCTTCTCCTTCTTCTTCTCCTTCTCCTTCTTCTGGCGCTTCTTCTCCTTCTTCATGGCCTTCTTCAGGGCCTTCTTCTTGCGACGCTCCTTGTCGTCGCTCATCGACGAGACGCTCCCGCTGCTCGAGCTCGAGCCGGAGGCCATCTTTTTTTGCTGGTGCTTTTAGCTCGTGGAAGCGGCGCCGGGCAAGGCTTGTGTCGAGCTATAAGACACGTTGAGCTCTGAGACGCGGTGGCTCGGGTACAGACAGGCTGGTTTAGCTGGTTGTACTGCTTGCGCTGAGAGCGGTTGTATGGACGAGAGCGGTTCTGTCACGACAACAGCGTGCAGCAATAAAATAACTAGACGAAGCTCTTGCAGCGATATAGACGTCCAATCACTCGCGGCTGACTTGGTGAAACCCGCACGATTTCCCATAGCTGTGTTCCCGGACGCCTCCGCGAGCGACGGATGCGTCGGGTCGCGTCGGCCGCGGAGTCGTTGCGCTGGCGGGAGCTCCACTAGAACCCGTTTGGGAGCTGTTGGCCTGGCATTGTTGCCAGACTGCCCAAAAAGTGCTCGTAGACACACGGCTCGCGCGTCGTGAGGCTGGCCGAAAGCCACGAGTCGCGCCTCGGGAGGGCTGCCCCCGCGCCGCCGCCGCCATGGGCACCGCGGCCTCGCACCTGCCTGAACGCATCGATAGCGACACGGCGCGCGCCCTCGTGGGCAACGACCGGGTCTACGCCTCATTATTACCGCGGGCGCCCTGGGCCGTGCAGAAGTTTAGAAGGGGCGAGACCATCTCGCGGAGCGAAGCGAGACTGATTTGGGAGCGCGAGACGTTTGAAGGGGCCCAGCGTAGAAGTTCCGACGCCGTCAAGGAGCATTTACTACCTTCCAAGCAGCGCTACGACGGTGCGGAGTTCGACCCGGACGCCGCGCGGGCCATTGCAACGCTGGAAAGAAGGCTGTTCGACGCCCTCATGGAACTGAAGGGGCTGCGGCCTTTGAGGCGGGAGGCCGCCGAGTTGCCCATCTTAAGGGGTAAACTCCGTAGGGCGACGGAGGACGTGGAGAACGTGTCGCGGACCTGCGAGCAGTTGGAGCGGCGGTTGGGCGCGGCCAAATGTGATTTGGATGGGTACAAGCGCCACGGCGGGCAGCAGGTGGACACCCTCAAACGGAGGAGTGCAAAGCTCGAACGGTCACTAACGGACGCCCTCGAGGAGCGCGACGCCGCTCGAAAGGAGGCGGACGAGCTGCGGCAGGACGCGGACGCGTCTCGGGCGGAATTACGGACGCAGAAGCGGCAGCTCGATGCCGACCTGGCCAAGACGGGACCTTCTCAACGGCGCAGCCCGTCCCGCAGCCCGTCGCCCGATGCCAAGGCGAACCTGTCCAAGACGGGGGCCCCGCGCATCGAGGAGGAAGCGCCGGAGCGCGACGCCTCGCCGTCGCCGCGGGAAGCGTCGCCCGCGAAGCGCGACGATTCGCCGGCGAGCCGTGATGATTCGCCCGCGAAGCGCGACGCGTCGCCGGCGCGGGACGCGTCGCCGTCGCCACGGGCGGAGTCGCCGGCGAAGCGCGACGCGTCGCCGGAACGCGAGCCGGAGGCGAAGTTCGCCGTCGGCGACGCCGTGGAGAGTCGCTACCGCGGTAAGAAGAAGTACTATCCCGGGACGATCGCTGCCGTGAAGAACGGCACGTACACGGTGGACTACGCCGATGGCGAGACCGAGAAGGGCGTCGCCGAGGAGATGATCCGGGCCTTGGAGAAGAAGGAACCGGTCGCCACGGAGAAGGACGATGAGCCCTCCGTGGCCAGCAAGTTTGCCGTCGGCGACGCCGTCGAGGCGAAATTCGGAGGGGGGCGGAAGTACCATCGCGGCAAGATCACCGCCGTAAAAGATGGAAAATACACCGTCGAATACGACGACGGCGACGTGGAGAAAGGCGTCGACAAGGAGATGATCCGGGCCCTGGTAGCCGCTCCTGCGCCGCCAGAAGACGCAGCGCCGGCCGCCAAGGCGGGCGGGGCCTTCAAGATTGGTGCCAAGTGTGAAGCCCGCTATAAAGGCAAGAAGCGCTACTATCCCGGCCGCGTGTCGGCGGACAACGACGACGGGTCCTACGCTATAAAGTACGATGACGACGAGGAAGAGTCAAACGTCGCCGAGGAACTCATCAGGCTTGTCGAAGACGAGGAGCCCGCGAAAGGCAAACACGCGGTCGGCACCAAAGTACAGGCCCGGTACAAGGGAAAGGAACGCTTCTACCCGGGCACCGTCTCTGCTTACGAAGATGGCGCCTACGCCATCAACTATGACGACGGAGAAAAAGAGTCCGGCGTCTCCGAGGACCTCATCAGAGTCGTAGAGGAGGCGCCCGCGCCCGCGCCCGCCGCTGCAAGCAGTAAATACTCCGTCGGTACCAAAGTAGAGGCCCGGTTCGGTGGTAAACGGAAGTGGTATGCTGGCGAGGTCACGAAGGCCGACGGCGAGACGTACTCGGTCACCTATGAGGACGGCGACGTCGAGGACGGTGTGTCCGAGGAGATGATCCGGGCCGTCGAGGAAGCACCGGCCGCCGCTGCTGATGGCAAATACGCGGTGGGCGCGAAGGTCGAAGCTCGCTATAAGGGGAAGAAGCGCTTTTATCCTGGGGTCGTACAAGCGTACAGCGACAACAAATACTTTATTGCTTACGACGACGGCGAGCAGGAGGAAGGCGTAGAGGAGTCGCTGATCCGGGCCATCGAGGAGGAGGCGCCGGCACAGACGCGGGCACGGACGCTGGCGCCAGCTGCGGCGGCCGAAGAAGGCAAATACGCGGTGGGAGCCAAGATCGAATGTAAATACAAGGGAAAGAAGCGCTATTATCCTGGTGTCGTCGCTGCGTACGAAGGCGGCGCCTACAACATCAACTATGACGATGGGGAGAGGGAGACAGGCGTTGCCGAGGAGCTCATTCGAGTACTGGAAGAGGCACCAGCGCCTGCGCCTGCGAGCAGCGGCGACGCCGACGGCTTCGAAGCCGGCCAGCAGGTCCTTGCGCGCTACAAGGGCAAACGCAAATGGTATGG
>Ga0114994_10000165_pt1 | contig 38742 bp, 25 predicted proteins | sample ArcticOcean_MG_C_9_FD_87043 | JGI IMG/M metagenome (GOLD analysis project Ga0114994, IMG submission 87043) | Marine microbial communities from western Arctic Ocean - ArcticOcean_MG_CB2_152 | ecosystem: Environmental > Aquatic > Marine > Oceanic | place: Arctic Ocean: Canada Basin | collected...
GAACTCAGCCGCCCAAAACGGGTTTTCACAGGCAGGCATCGGAACTCCCACGCGAGACCTCTTTTCGAAGCCGCCGGGCGCCCCGCCACCGAGGAGCCATGAGCGATCGACATCGTGCGGGGCACGCGTTCTGTGCAAATTTGGACTCCCAGGGACGCGAAAGAGTGAAGTGGCTGGCTGGACAGCCAGCTGCGCAGCGATGGCGCCGCGTGCGTGGGTCGCGCTCGGCCTCCTCGCACGCACCGCATGGGCAGCCTGGCCCACTTGTCCCGGCGGTAATAGACAAATAGCCCCGGGCACGGAGTTCGGCATCGGCGGCAAGCTCGACCCCTACGACGACGGCGCCGAGGCGTGCTGGGTGCTCACGTCGCCCGGCACGCGCTTGACGCTGCAGCTGTCGTTCTTCCAGACGGAGTTCCAGCACGACTTCCTGACGGTCTACGACGGGCGCGGGGACACGGCCCCCGGGGAGTTCTCCGGCGAGCTGCCTGCGCCGTTTTTGTTACGACCGGAGCAGAGGGAAGTCCTCCTCCATTTTAAGGCCGACAGCGCGTACCACTCGGGCGCGCGGACCCAGCAGCTCGGCCTCACGGCTTCCTACTTCGACTCGAGCGGCGGCCAATGCCTCAATAGCTGTTCGAACCACGGCGCGTGCGACGACGGCCTGTGCACGTGCGTGGCGGGCTGGGGGGCCGATGCGTATACGGACTGTTCCATCCCGGTCAAGACGCTGGAGAACGATATGAAGAACGACATCGGCGGCCTGTCCGTGGGGAGCTGGACCTACTTCAAGATCGTTCTGGAAGAGCAACAGACGTTCCTCCTAGAGCTGGTGGACGCCTCCGCGGCCACGGCCGACCCGCGCCTCATGGTGTCCTACGACACGCTCCCCACGCTCAGCCACTACCGCCTCAGCGACTGGTTCACCTGGTTCTACGACTGCTCGGACATCCACTTCATCCGGGGCAACGTGGGCCCGCAAACCTTGTACGTCGGCGTCACGAACGACGCGCTGCGGGGCGACGCCACGGGAACCCTGGAGGCGTCCGTGACGCTACGGCTGGGGAGCAACGGCGACCAGCGGTGCCTGCTGGACTGCAACGGCCACGGGGTCTGCGACCCCCAGACGGGCAACTGCGCCTGCGACGCCGGCTGGGAGGGCTCGCTGACGAACGCCCCGGACACGTGCCAGTTCCAGGTACGCGCTTTGACGCTTGATGCACCCGCGGAGGCACTGTAAGAATAGGCGACTGGGTGTACTATAAGTACGACGTCACACGTGACCAGGCCCACCGCAACAAACTGGCAGTGGAGTTCTACTCGTCGTCGCCGCACGCCTGGCCCATCGCGTTGGTAAGGAAGAACGAGGCGCCCCGGTTAAAAGATGGGCTCGTGCCGACCGTGGACGCGTTCCTGTATACGGAGGTCGACGGCGAGGGCTTCGAGTTGATCCAGGGACAGCGCATGTCGATTATTGTGAACGAGACCACATTGTCAGAGGGCAGCTGGTACGTGGGCGTCTACAATTTGTGGGGCCACAACGGCGTCAACGGCGTGACCTCCAAGGAGACGCTGCAGTACTCGCTGACGGCCACCCTCTACAACTCGGGCACGCCGTGCCCGGCCACGCAGGCCGGCGGCTTCTGCGACGGCAATCCCTGCGACTTCAACACGGGACAATGTGAGTGTCCTCCCGATACATTGTGGCGGGACTGCTCGTTCAAGGCGGACCAGCTGTACGGGGACGGGACGACCAAGGACTCCGTGCTTGACGTGGGGGGCCGCGCCTACTACGCCGTGGAAGTCACGACCGAGCACATCCAGGCCAAGAGGAACTTGGTGGTCACGTTAGAAGTTGAAGGTGACAAGGTGGCGGACCCGACGATGCGCGCGGCGTTCGAAGCGATGCCGTGGGCCGCGGACGCGTCGCAGTTCACGGACCACGATCTGCTCGCGAACTTCTACCGCGACAGCGAGCACCAGATTTTATTAGATGCGGAGGAGCTCGCCGCGGCCGGGCCGGGCGTCTGGTACGTGTCGGTGCACAACGCCGTGGAGAATTCTGAGAAGCTGACCTATTCCATCGCTTCCAGTTTCGAGGCAAGAGTCGACTGCCCGGTGGCAAGGGACGGCGACCCGTGCGACTTACAAGGCTCCTGCGAGCGGAATTTGGGTCGATGCGACTGCAGCGCGGGCCGGGTCATGGACGACTGCTCGGCCGACGGCGTCTGGGCGCTCACTCCCAACAATATGGTCGCCAATTCAAACTTGGGCAACGCCAAGCCCATACACGTGGACGGCTGGGCCTTCTGGAGCGTAGCCGTGGGGTGCACTGATAGAGTATTGGAGGTCACGTTCCAGACGACCGACGACGGGAGCCTCCCTACATTAGTGATACGACGGGACCGGCTCCCGCTCATGGTGCAGGACACCTTCGACTACTTCGACTACTACAACCAGCACGCGCCCTCGCAAAAGATCGCCGTCACGTCCTGCGGCGACGGCCGGTTCGGCTGCTCTGGGAGCGGGTGCTGCATGAACCCGACCTACCCCGGCTCGGCCTTTTCCACCGGCGCGCCGGAACCGGGCATGTACTACATCGGCCTCTACAACGACGTCAAAGCCTCCGAAGCATTGCAAGACTACACGTTGCAAGTCTCGCTGGGCCCGGGCCCCGGGGCAAGCTCCTCCTGCAAGAGCTGCGCGCCGGGCTTCGCCGGCTCCGACTGCAGCGTGCCGTGCCCCGGCATGAACCCGCCCGACGTCTATTCGAACTCGCCCGTGAGTTCGGGCACGTTCTGCAGCGGGCGGGGCGTCTGCTCCGCGGACGGCTCCTCGTGCTTGTGCGGCACAGGATTTGTCGGTGACATGTGCCAGGACGGCTGCGCGTCCAATGACGAGGGTAACACGTGCGGGAATCGCGGCGCGTGCGTCGACGCCGGCGCGGGCGTCGCCGCGTGTGCGTGCGATTCCGGGTACGGCGGCAAAGCTTGCGAATTAGAATGCGACGGCTGCCACGACCACGGCGGGTGCGTGTATGATGATGATACGGGCGCGCGGTGCAACTGCGACGGGGACCACGCCGGCGCGGAGTGCGAGTTCGAGTGCCCGGCGCACCTCGGCCAGGCGTGTAACAGAAAGGGGCAGTGCATGGTCCTCCACGCGAACGACGGGACCGCGCTGCGGGCGGCGTGCGTCTGCAACGCCCACGCTCACGGCGACGCGTGCGAGCTGACCTGCCCGACCGGCGTCGCCGACGAGGACTCGAACTCGTTCGGCGAGTGTTCTGGAAAGGGCGAATGCGTGATCTCCGAAGACGGGCTATCCGTCGGTTGCAGGTGCAACCCGTTTCGATCGGGCGAGGCCTGCCAGCACCGCAACGGCACGGCCTCGTCCAAGGACAAGGGCGCTGTTTTAGCCGGCACGGGCGCGGCGATTTTTTTGGGCGTCTGCGCATGCTTGTTGCTAGGTGCGGCGGGGGCTGCTCTCTTAATAGCGGAACGGCGGCGAAAGAAAATCGACCGCTACGAGCGGCTCTTCCAGGAGCACGTGCCGAACGCTTTGGTGGAGCGCGGGGCCACTGGCGAGTACGAGGCGCCGTCGCTGCGCGGCGTCGAGACGGAGCTCACGTCGCGCGTGGCCGATCCCGACGAAGAGGACATCTTCGGCCGGCCGGCGAAATTCCCGGGCATGCTCGGCGAGGCGGCGCGGCAGACGATCGCGCTCCACGCCACCCGCGAGGCAAATGGCCCGATCGGGGGCGCGGAAATGATATAGTGAGTACTTCGTAATAATACAATAATACAGAGTTACGTGATGTGTGGCAGCTTGGCCGCGAGGAGGTCGAGGGCCTCAGTGAACGTAGGTCGCACGTCAGGATCCGCGGCCGTCATGCGTCCGATGAGGGTTTCCAAGAACTTTTGCGCTCGATTCGAGGTCGTGGCCCTCGCGAGGCGGGGCAGCGCCCAGGGACGCGAGCCCACGTCGTACACGTGGGTCTTCGCCGTGATCGGCCGGCAGTGGCCTTTGAGGCACCAGCCCCGCGCCTCGGGCGCCGCAACGCTGCCGTCGCGACACGGCGTCGGAACCGCCGCGGATCCAGCAAAGTTTGCGAAGCGAGAATTCCCGCCGACGCACGAGTGGTGGTGCCGCGTCGCCGGGCAGGCGGCGTCGTCGGCGCAGGGGCCGCCGTCGAAGCCGGTCATGGCGTGGGTGACCCCGCCGCCGAGGAACCGCCACACCTGCTCGTTGGAGAGGAGCCGCGGGCCGTCGATGAGCGAGACGGTCGCGTCCCGGACGGCGAACTGGTGCGGGCTGAGGTCGTCGAGGAAGTAGCCGCCGACCTCCGCGAAGCTCCGGAAGCAGTCGAGGAGCGACGCGGCCAGCGCGAACGCGGCCGGGCCGTCCATCGGCGCGGGCGCTTTGTCCGCCGGGGGGAACGTTGCTGCGTACGACGCGCCGCCGTCGCTCACCGCGTATACGGGGACGCCGGCATCCGTCCACGCCCCCAGCAGTGCGGGCACGCCCGGGGCGCCCCGTAACCACTCGAGGAAGAACATTTCGCCCACGAGTTCGCCGCGATGGACTTCATTCGACGCGAGGGACGTCGCCCGCCCGTCGCGGTGCCGGCTCCGCACGAGGCGCTTCACGATCACGTTCCGGCCGTGCGCCCGGCCAGCCCACACCTCCTTGGCCGTCCCGTTCGCCAGCCACCGCAGCAACCGCACGTCCTTTTGGGCGACGGACCACTCCGCGATCGGTGTCGTGCGGCCGGCGAGCGACGCCGCGAGCGCTCCGAGCCGCGCCCCGGCGCGCGGCGCGTCGAGCTGCCAGTGCGCATGCATCCGTAGTCGCCTCTCCGACGCCTCGCAGCCAATGGGCGCAGACAGCGGCATTAATGTCAAGTGGTAGTTGTATTCCCGCCGGCTCTTCCGGTCGTCCTCGAAGCGGGCCTCGACGCGCTGGTCGGGGGGGCACGTGCCGTCCGCTCGAATGGCTCCGAGACAGAGGGGCGCACAGGTACGTTTGTGCCGCCGCTGCACGTGGTAGGAAAACACCGCTTCGGCCGCCGGCGCGAAGGTGTCGTTCCGGTGTTTTCCATTGAGGTGCTTGCCCTTGGCCCACAGGATGCCCCGCCGCAAACACGTGCAGCCCGTCTTCTGCGAGTACCGCAGGTACTCGTTCGCCGTCTTGACCTTGCCCACGCTGTGGTCGCCGTAGTAGTCCGGGGGGCAACTTAGCCCCTTCCTACTCTCCAGCGGGGGCGGCTTCGAATAGAAGGTGAGAGTGTCACGCCACAGGTCCGCGAACGTGGCGCGGAACGTCGCCGCTCTCGCGTGAAAAACGAGGTTCGACGCCGCGTGCACACTGCCTTCCATTGCCACGAGGTCCGCGAACGGCACCACCCGCCACCGCCGGTGGATCTGCACGTCGGAGCGCGCGTGCACGATGGCCTCCGCCCGGGACGGGAAGGTCCGCAGCGCGACGTCGAGCTCGCGGTACTGGTTCATCCAGCCCGTGGAGTGCGTCGGGGGGAGGGCGTCGACGACGCACGCCCGGCCTCCTTCACCGGATGCCAGGCGCTCGGCGAGGGGCCAGTAGGGCGGCGTCGTCACGATGGCGACGCGCGCGCCGCGGAGACTCGCGTGCAGGTCGTCGAAGTGGGCGCGGTCGCGCACGCGCAAGGCGCCCGTGAGGTAGACGTCGACACGGGGTCTCTCCGTCGAGGGCGCCTCGGCCGTCGGTGTCGCGTCGGTCGCCGCCGCGGTGTCTGCGCCGGAGTCGGCGCACCGCGCGCAGGGCCCACGCTGCGACAAAAACCCCTCGGAAGCCTCACATATACCCGGCCCCGACGCGTCGGCGCCCCGCCGGAAATTGACGCCCCGCGGGCACGCCTGGGACCCGTCGACGCCGACGCGCACGATCTCCGCGACGCAGAGCTGGCTCCGCCGGTCGCCTTTGAGGGCCCCGCCGCGCCCGGCGCCGCAGAACGCGTCGCAGTGCCGCGTGAACTGGAGCGAGTCCCAGCCCCGGCGTTTCGCGACACGCATCATCTCCGGCATCTCATCATCACACTGGACGACGCCGAGGTTTTCGTCCTTCGCGTTGCCGGGGGCGCAGGGCCGCCCCAGAAAGTGGAGCGCGGCGTCCTCGTGCGTCTCAAAGGCCAGGGACCGACCCACGAAGATCCACAAGCCCGAGCCGCGCAACCCGTAGAAGAACGCGCCACCCGTCTCGAACGCGCTGTGGCCGCAGTGCGTGACCTCGACCCAGCTGCCGTTCTTAGCGGGCGCCCGCGGCGGGTCCACAGCTGTGAATCGGCGCAAATAACCCAGGTTCAAAGGAGCGTGCCAGTTCAAGCGACCAAAGGGCGCGTCGTCGGAGGCGGGGCACGCCGCGTAGTGGCTGGAGGAACGTAGCGGCGGCGGGCGCGGCGCGCCGTGCTCCGGGAGCAGCACGTCGACGTCCTCTATGTTCATAGTCGTTTTGTGGCCGTAGACTCGCGCTACATATGTTTCCCAACGGTCGCCGCGCGCCCAGGCGTGCGCGTCCTTGCCGTAGCGCCGCGCGGGCGGCCCGTAGCTTGTGTGCCAGAGCGGCAGTGCGGTCTCATTGAAACGTACCTTCGCGGCGGGCCGCCACGGTGTCGCCGGCGCCGACCGGTACGTGAGCGTCGCCGGCTCCTCCGCCGCAACAAGCGCTAGCAGCATTGGGAGGAGGCTTCTCATGATGCGGGGCAGCTCATATTGCCTGTGGCCGCGGCGAATCGCATGGACAGCCGCGCTATACGGGTGCCACAAAAGTTTATCTCGTGTGGCGACAAATGCGACGATATGGGCAGCCTGATAGCGCAATTAAAGCTTTTTTGGAAGGCAAAAACCCGCACACAATACCCGATTTTAGGGGCTCTGAGAGCTTGGAGCTGAGATCTTAATTGGAACAGTAACGAGGGGTTGCCCGCGCGAGCAGGGCGCACCGATGCTAACCCACGGCGTAGACCCGTGATGCTGCTGCGGAGCCTGGCGGTCGCCGCGTTGGCGGGGGCGGGCTGCGCGCCCGCGCCGCCCCTGGGCGCGCGGCGGGCGCGCCGCGGCCTCGCGGCCGTCCGCGCGCACCGCTTCGCAGCAACGGATGCCAGCCGCTACGTGAGTCTGCTGCGCGTGCCCGAGGACTGGGCCGCGTTCGCGGGCGAGCACTGGCTCGTATTGAAAAATGGGTCGTGGCCGTCGGCGACGCGCGCGGCGTCGCTCGTCGCCTTCCGCGGCTGCGACGCGCGCCTGCGGACGCGTGTTGGAACCGACTGTATGCAGCGAGGCACCATTGTCGCGCGCGGCGCCTGGCAGCTGCACAATTACGCGCTCCTGTTCGACGGTTCATCGCTGTGGGGCGTGACCGGCGAGACTTCCGCGAAGCATGCCTCCACGCTCAGGTTATCCGCGACGCGGTACGGGGACCAACAGTGGCTCCGCGGGGCTGGAGGCTTGAGCATGGACCACCCCGGCTGCGTCGAGCGGCGCGCGGGCTATGCTAACAAGTGCCTCTACGACGGGCGGTTTTCCTTGGCGACGCTCGGCAATCGGACCTGGTTGTACGCCCGAGGCAACACCAACCCGCGCGGGGGCGGCCGCGCGGTCTTTGTGGCCCGACGCGAGGATGACACATGGGGTCGCTTGGACCCCATCGAGTTCCTGCCGGGCGCCAGGGAGCCCTTCGATCTGCTCCAGTCCCAGAAGACGGACGTGTACTACGGCGCGGTGGCCGCGAACCCGGCCCATCCCTCCACATTATTAGGTCTGTTCCCGGCGGCGAGCCGCGACCGCGCCGCCATCGTCGCGGCCGTGTCTTGTGACGGTCTTCATTTCTCGGCGCCCGTGGAAATCTGGCGCTCGGCGCACGACCGCGGCGAGATCGTGGACCATGTGGTTGATGGCGTCGCTGTCGATGGCGCCGACGCCCTCCTCTACGTTCACGCAGGCGTGCCGGGGACGCTGCGGCGGACGTGCGAGGCCCAGGCCGCGGCCTGGCGGCCGCCGCCCTCGGAGCTGATCCAGCTCAGGTGGCCCCTGGCCAAGCTGCGGGGCTTTGCGCGCGAGGGCCAGGCGGCGCTGCGGCTGCGTAACATGTGTGTACTAGAAGTAGAAGTAGAAGTAGAACCAGTTCCAATAACTCTCACACATTCAACATTTTACACAGAAAACCGCGCGATTTGCTTCGCGTAGTCGTGGTCGTTCGGCTTCGAGAGGCAACACCGGTCCACCGCACCCGGCGATGCTAGGGGATACCCGTCCGGGGGCACGTGGCCGTAGGCGGCGGCGGCGCGGAAGGCTGAGGACCGCGCCCACAAGACAAGATTGACGCGCTCGCCGGCCTCGACGCGCCCGACGCCGTGGCGGTGGCGCCCGAGGTGGACGACGCCCGTGCCGACCGCGTGGGCGACGGTGGTGGCCTTTGTTCTATGATTAGCGTCGCCGAAGCGCCCGCAGAAGTCCAGCCGCGCGCCCTGGAACGCGTTTCCCAAACACACGTTCAGCGTCACCTCGGATGCGTCGTGGTGCATGGCCAGGTCCTCGTCGCCGCCCACGGCGTAGCGCACGCAGAACGTGTGGTGGTGGTCGAGGGTATCTGCGAAGACCTCCGCCGCGTAGAGGGCGCGCGTGAGCGGTGCCACGACCGTGTTTAAAAGATCATCCGCCAATTCGGCCATGCCGGCCTCGTTCGTGACGAGGCCGGCCGTGTTCATGGTGTTCGGCCGCCGTTTCGGCAAACCGGACGCCTCCCACGCATCCAGGTCCTCCACGAGTTTCGCGCAGAACGCAGGCGTGAAGAGCGGCAGCGAGTAGACGCCCTCCATCAAGCGCGTGGTTACATCGCGCCAAGTGTTGTTTGCGACGGCGCGCGTCGCCTCTGTCGTCAAGGCGCCGGGGGGCAGGCCGCCGGCCCAGGGGCAGGTATGCTGCGCGCGGAAAGTCTCGATGGCTTTTAGCACCTTTATTGTCTTCGCCTCGGCTGCGTCGAAGGCGTCGACGTCGTCCGCGCCGCCTCGCTCGAGCCACGAGGCACAGCGCACGGCGATTGCTCCGAGCGTCGGCGCGGCGCCGAGGCCGTCGTCCCAGAACGAGCCGTCCGGCAGGCCGCAGTCGTCGACGCGGTGCAGCGCCAGCAGCGGTGACGCGAACCGCACGCACACTGACGAGCGCATCCGACACACGCCGAACCTCGGATCTATCGCCTCGTCCTCGCCGACGCCCGTGCCACCGACGACGACGCGCCAGCCGCACGAGCCGTAGCCGCCCGCCGCGCCGCCGCGGACCATCAGCGCGACGAGGCCCGGCGCGACGACGGCGCACGTTTCTACGCAGGCCGGCAGCGGCAGCAGCGCTTGTCGGCAGAGCTCGAGCGAGTGCGCGTGGACGCTTGGCGGTTCCATCGTCGTCCAGCGCAGGCAGTGCTGCCAGGGCAAACCTCACCGCGTCAGGCGTCGATGCCGTTATATGAGAGGCGTCGAACTGGTCTTAGGTGTCCCTGGTGTCGTTGCTGCGTCGCTTGTAGGGATCGTAGCAGTAGTGCGAGCGAATCGACCGGAGCGAAAACCCGTTGAAACCCGTTGAAACCCGTCAAAAGGAATTTTGCGCCGCGGTCAAAATCGCGCAGCGGCGTGCTCCCCTGACTGTCGCGGTCGCGGTCGCCTGGCACATAGGGATAAGTCGTTGTGCCGCACGCATCAACCATTGAACGCCTTAGTGCTGCTTGCAGAGCCTCGCTCTCCGTAATTCAAAAGAGAGGCGAGCGCGCTCCCTAGACAACGCCGGTGCAATCACATGGAACGTAGAAACCATGCGCCGCGCGCGCAGAACCGCTCCGATCGCGCGCTGCCGCGCGCCGCCGGCGAGACGGGCGCCGGCACGGCGCTGCGCCGCGACGCGCGCATGCAGTGCGCGCGCGCGCTGCGCGACGCCTTCGACGCGGCCTGCGCGAGCCTCTGCCGGGCGACGGCCGACTCGGCGGCGGAGTTCATAACAGCGCCGCGGCGGCCGGGCGACGTGCGCGTGGCCGTCGTGCGCGCGGGCTTCTGCGGCCGGGCGCGCGGAATATCGGCGGCGGCCCTGGCGGCGGCGCTGCAGCGGCGGACCATAAGGGCCTACACGATCGAGGATGCGTGGCGCTTGAGTAGTCAAAACGACGAGAACACGGCGGTCGTCGTGGCGCGCGCCGAGGCGACCGGCGCCGCCAGGTTAAGGGACGCACTGAATGCATTACCACCGCACGTCGTGGGCGTGGTCGTAGTGGCGGGTGCCACGTGGAGGTTGCCGACGGGCCTCCCGGCGGCGGTAAGAGCGAGGACGTTCCGCCTGCCCCACGCGGACGCCTTCGCGGACGCGTTCCTGGCGAGCGCCCTGCGGCGCCTCCCATGCGCTATTGGGGCGCGTGCCGTCATAGGCTGGCTCGAGGGCTACGAGCAGCACGGGGACCCGGCGGCCTTGGCGTGCCGCGCGCAGCTCGCGGTTTTGGACCATTTTAGAAGGCCGGGCGCTTTTCTGGCGACGGCTTTGTGGGTGGACGACCCGGCGGCCCAGAGTCTGGCCTTAGCGGAGGCGACGCGCGCGCGGTGCGTGGACGTCGATGCAAAGGACGTGGACGCTTTAGCTCGTGCTCTAAGGAGCCGCGCCGTCGCGGCGCGGGTCGCCGCGACCTGGGCCGCGGCGGCGCTGAGCTCGGGGAGTGCGACGGCGCCGCGCCGGTGGCGGGCCGCGGCGGCCTGTGCCCTGCCGCGGTCGCCCGGGCCCGAACTGGGTTCCGTGGACGCCGCGTGCACGGCCGTCGGGCAGGCGTCGCCCGCGACGTTGGCCGCCTTACTCGACGCGTGGCGCTGCCGCGCCCTGCAGGACAGCGTGCCGCGGTGCGTCGCCGCCCGGGTCACGGAGCTCGCCTGCGTCTCAAATGCGGTGGCCGCCAGTTCACCGGGCCGCGAGCGGAATAAGCGCAACCGCTTCGTGGCGAGGGAAGCCGCGGCGTTGCTGACCCAGGTCGCGCGCGCGGGGCGGAGTTTGAGCGAGCTGCCGCTCGCGCCGCTCGTCGTCGTGGACGGAAGTGGTCGAGCACCATCGGGGCTCTGGACGGCCACGACCGGGCTCTTGCAGACCGCGGACGTGCCCGTGGCGACGGCGTGGCGCGCGGCGGCCGCTGGGTTAGCCGGCGACGCCAAGCGGTGGGCCCTGGCCGTGCGGGGCGAGGCCGACGACGGCTCGGACCGCACCGTGGCCTTCGCCAAGGCCGCGCGGGACTTACATTATGCGGGGCTGGTGCAGTCGAAGCGGGGGCGCTTCTCGGCCGTGACAACATAAGACTACTGTTACAACACATGATTGCGTTCAGAGCCGCCCTCGAGCCCCAAGGCGCCCCGACACCGAGACGCCGGCCCGCGCCATCGACGATGCCTACCGCCGCCGCTTGCCCGTGGCCGAGATGACGCCCCTGACCGGCGCGTTCCTCGTCTTCGTGAAGGACAGCAGCCGCCGGAGTTTCAGGCTCTTCGCCGACAGCTGCTTGACGAGCCCGCTCACCTTCGGGCTCTGGGGCAGCTTCAGCTTGCCCGCGAGCGAGCGCACGAAGGTGTGCACCCGACCGGCCTTGCCGTAGGCGCGGGCCTTGCCGACTTTCTTCTTCTTCTTATGTACAAGCGGCTCGGCGGCCCCGTCCGGGACCATGGCCCGTTGCAGTTCTCTTATAACAACGTCCTTCTCTTGGTAATGGGGCCCCTCCCTTCTTCGCCAGTACCGCTCGCCCATGATCGTCTTGCGCATGGTCCGTTGTAATTCAAACGCCGGGAAGAGCAATAGCTTGTGCTTCCTATTCTGCTCGAGGAATTCGCCGAAACTGATTCTCCCGTCGCCGTCGCTATCGAACTGCTTGAGGGTCCCCTCGAGGTCGAGAAGTTCGTTGCCCTGGCGCCGGCGCGCCTCACCTTTTCTTTTGGTGGTGGTCCCATAGACACTTCGACACAGCGACTCGATCTCGTCCCGATCGATGAACCCGCTCCGATCGGCATCCGTGATGTCAAAGGCGTACTTGACCAGGCCGGCCCAGGCGAAGGTGCAGTACAAGTAAAAGGTGGCGCAGAACTCCACGAAGTCGAGTTCTCCCGAACCGTCGGCGTCCAGTAAACGAAACGTGTTGACCATGAACTCCGTCCGCTCCAGGTCGAACCACATCAGCAGTTCAAGTAAATCAACGCTCCCGTTCCTGTCCCGGTCGACCTGCAGCCAGTACTGGTACATCTTCCTCAGGTCTCTTTCCGGGATGTCGAGTTCCACCATGAGCACGCCGAGACCGCGCTGGAGCGCTGGTTCTGACGGTAATTCCGGTAACCGCTCGAGGCACCGCTGCATCCAGGAAACGGGGTCGCACCGGGACCGGTTCGGGTTGTGGGGCTTCGCGGGCACGTCGCGCTGCGTGGCCTCCTGGAAGGCGTCGAACTGCTTGGCCTTGGCCCGGGCGTCGCAGACGACGCGCCGGCCGTAGCGCTTCGTGGCGTGGGCGCCCGTGGAGGTCACCATGTCTGCTCCTGGGGCTGCCCTTGGCTGCCTGTTACTCCCTTTCTTGTGCCTACGGCCCTAGCTGGCTGCGCCCTCGCGCCAGCAGCGTGGGTGTGGCCGTGGGCGTGCGTGCGCCTTGCGCGAGACTCGTACTGACTACGGGTGTGCGCTCCCCTGAGCACAACGACTCGCCCGCGCTGTGCCTGTCACGCCAGGGGAAGTGGGTTTTGCGGAGGAATCCGTCGCGGGCCGGGGCTCCACCCTTGCCCGCGTACGGCGTCGAGCCGGGCCCCAGCACGAATCCTAACATATAAAACGGGTTTCATGAGCATGTCTCATGCTCTCTCTACACCACATCTCGAGCGTGGAGCACTACACGTCCTCGGCACAGACGCCTGACGGACGGTATTGCCTCGCAGCTATGGCGAAGAAAACCAAAGCCAAAGCGCCTGCCAGCAAGACGACTGCTGCAAAGGCCAAGGCGAGCAGCACTAAGTCTAGCGGCGCCGTCGTGTCGGTAGAGGCCTGCAAAAGCTGAGGCGCGTTCAAAACGAGAGCGAACCGCCTCGCGAAAGCCTTACCCGGCGTGACCGTCGAGGTCAACAAAGAGAAGCCGCGCAAGGGCGCGTTCGTCGTCTGCGTCGGCGGCAAGACGGTGCTGGAGCTCCTGGACATGCCGCGCCCCTTCCCCGCATTGAAGGCGCTCGACATGGAGGACGTGGCCAAGGACGTGCTGGCCGCGATGAAGTAGGCGCCAACGCGCGCCGGGGACTCAAGAGCGCCGATGACCGGCCGCCGACCAACCTCAGTCGGCGGCCGCGACCTTTCTATGCTCTTCGGCCCCCGCGCGTGGCGCGCGTCAGTTAAAAATTAGACTAAAACCTATTCATTCATCATTAAAATCCACCGGCGAACTCCATGGGCTCGGCGCCCTTCTTCACTGTCCAGAACTGGCCCGTGTGCGCCATCGACGCCATCTCGAAAATCTGCAGGAGCTGGGCCACGGAGTCCTCGACCGGCATCGACCCGAACGCCGCCATCGCCTCGCGGCCGGGCCCGAACTCGGTCAACACCATGCCCGGGTTTACGGCCATGACCGGACATTCGGCTGACTTGAGATCGAGCGCCATGTTCCGCATCACCATGTTCACGGCCGCCTTGGAGGCGCGGTAGGCGTAGAGGCCGCCCGAGCCGTTGTCGGTGATAGATCCCATTCCAGTAGAGATGATAAAAACTTTGCCTCCGGGCTGTGCGAGCTGCGCGGTCAGCGCCTGCTGCACCCGCAATGGGCCCAGCGTGTTCACCTGGAAGGCCGCCAGCATGCGCTCCGTGGTCACACTTAACAAATTCTCCACCTTGGCTCCCATGGGCCCGCCATCCCCATCCGCGAAGGCGGCCATGCCCTTCGGGGCGTCCGTCGACTCGCGGTTCGCGATACCGCCGGCGTTGTGCACGATCACGTCGACTTGGACGCCACTCAATGCCGCGCGCAGCTTGGCGCCGACCCCGTCGTCGGCGACGTCGATGCCCTCCAGAATGGTCACGTCGCCTTCTACTTTACTGATGAGGTCCTCGCCGGAGCCCGTGTTTTCTCGCTTTCTAACCGTGGCGTATACCTTGTCGCCACGAGCCGCTAGCGCGGTGACTAGGCCGAGGCCGATGCCGCTGCTACAGCCCGTGACTACGTAGGTCTTGGGTGCCATGACGTATTTGCTGCGGAGCTTATTTAGACGGTGCGAAGTTTCAACTGCGGTCCCTTGCGGCACAGCTCGCGACGACGCTGCAGAGAGATGGTTTATCGACCTCAAACTCCGCTGTGCACGTCCTTGAACTTGCACTTACCTTTTTTTTTAAGCTTTGATCGAGTTTCACTTAGACAAAAACCCGAACAGGAAACCCGTGCAGAACCCGTCTAGCCTTTCTAACCTTGCGTTTGCTCCGCTGCTACCATTTGTGCACAAGGACGCAACGCAAATAACTGTTCCAGCATTTATGCGAAGCTGTGCGATCGCTTGGTAACTACAATCGGCTAACACACGACTCAAAATGGCTCCGCACCGCACTGCCCTCATTGCCGCACTGCTGCTGCCGGCCGCGCATGCCATCCGACCCAGCAGCTTCGCGCGGCGCGACGCTCTCAAGGCGGCGCCGCTCGCCCTGCTGGCAAGTCGGCCCGCCTGGGCCCGGTACGACAGCTACAAAGACGGGCCACGGGGTCTGAAATATATCATCACCGAGGAGGGCGCCGGCGCGACGCCGGTGCGCGGCCAGTCCGTGCAGGCCGAGTACACCCTGACCCTGGACGGCTTCGCCGAGGACGGCGGCCGCAAGGTGGACTCGTCCAAGGCGGCGTCCTCTTCGATCGGTCGCGTTCTAGTTTTATATATGCGCGCACAGGTCCAAGGGCTTCCTGAAGGCCCCCTTCGCCTTCTACGCCGGCACGGGCAGCGTGATCAAGGGTTGGGACCTGGCGCAGCGGCGGCGTTTTTACCCCGCCCCACGCCATCGCCGCGACGCCCTTCCCGCGCAGGCCATCATGGAGATGAAGGAGGGCGAGGCGCAGAGGCTGATCATTCCGCCCGACCTCGGCTACGGCGCGAAGGGAGCAGGAGGCAAGATCCCCGGGGGGGCGACGCTCTACTTCGAGGTCAAGCTCGCGGGCCTGGGCGACGCGCCCGCCATGAACGAGAAGCAGCAGCAGTGGCTCGACGAGCACCCAATTTAAGTACATTATTCCAGCGCGAGCCTCCGTTGCTCTTGGTACGTCAGCTTCTTTGGAAACGCGGGCTGGCCGTGGCTCGCCGCCCGCGCGAGCGCGATGCCGTTCGCGCACCCCCGGTACAGGTTCCGGGCCTCCTCCCTATCCCGCGCGCACCCGATCCCGCCATCGTATAAATCCGCCAGCGCGCCCTGCGCCCCCAAATCGCCGTGCTCGTAGGCCTTGGTGTACCAGCGGAAGGCCTCCTCCGCGTCCACTTTCCCCCCGCGCCCGTTCAGCAGGCACCCGCCCAGGAACCGCATCGCGTCGACGTCGCCCATCATGGCCGCCTTCTGGTACAATTTCCGGGCCTTCTTCACGTTCCGCGACCGCCCCTTGCCGCGCTCGTACGCGCAGGCGAGGAGACACACGTTCTTCGCTTTAGATTGATCTTCAGCACAACGATCTGCCACGGTCCGGTCGTCCCAGACCTTGCCGTTCATGACCGCCATGTGCCAGCAGCTCAGGCCGCTCGTCAGGTCGTTCTTCAGCTTGTCGCGCTTGGTCACCTTGTACTGGGCCTCGATGCGTTTCGCGGCCTCCTCGCCCAGCTCCTTCGTGAGCTCGCTCCCCCGCCTGTAATCATACAGCTTGTCCAGCTCCGTGCGGCGACCGCGGGGCGGCATCCTTGTATTATGGCGTCGAGGGCATCGAGGTGCGCAGCCCCTGAGAGAGCTTCTCTCCCGCAAGCAACGCTGGATGCCTCTGCTACGAGTGCAGGCCGTAACGCTGGACGTCCTCTGCTACGAGTGTAGGCCGTCGGTGGTGGCCTTGCGCGAGTAGTAGCTGGCGCTCTGTGGCGTTCATCAAAAGTTAGGGTAGGGTACGGGGTCTAGGCGTTGGTCTCGGCCAAGCAAGTCATTTCTTGCACACGTATCTGCTCCTCACATCTGACAGATGCACCCTTCCTTGGTGTTGCATTGCAGCGCCGGGGAGCACCTAGCAAAACACGAAAGATTAAAGGATGCACGCGCCAAGCTCCATGCGAGCTGGCGCGACGCACATAAAACCGCGCGGCTTCACATTGTCAGGGACGTCGGTTCATTACACCAGCAACCTGCCGCAATGCGTTTTTTGCTTGCTTTGATTGCGTTCGGCTGCGCTACAGCTCTTCTCACACCGCTGGCAACACGCAGTGCGACGCGCATCTAAGCAGCGCCAGTGAAGTCGCCGTCGTGGGAAGGGAACGGGGCATACCCGTTCGGTGCCGCCAGCGAATTCGACGCGGCGCTGCAATGCCTCTCGCTCGACGAGTCGGACGAGTCGTGCTCGATCGCCTACCTGGAGGACGTGTTTCGCACGGTGGATAACGAGAAGGTACGGTGCCGGTGTCCGCCTCCACGCCGTCGACGCAACGCGAATTTCGGTCGCGCAGGTCCGCAGCGAGTGCGACGCGGCGCAGCAGGAGAAGATCGACGAATTGTGGAAGATAATCAAAATGATGTACGGCGGCGCCTCGCGCACGGAAGCCATCATCGCGCGGAGGGAGTTACCGGTGCCGGACACGGCCGTCGCCGACGCGTACCAGTTGTGTTTGCGATTCCTGAACCCTGCGACCTCGGCGGCGGCCGGTTGCAGTTTTCTAGCGCTGAAGCGTGCTCTGGAACTGCTCGATTGTAGCGTCCGGCGTCAAAATCAACACTCGACGTTACCAAACGCATAGCATGCTCGATTTCCGCACAGGCGAAGGCGACGAGTGCCTCGCGTTGAACGAGGGCCAACTGCAGGTCTTGGACCAACTGCACAAGGTCGTGGACCGCGTCGCCGCGGGTGAGAGCGTGGAGACCCCCGTGCAAAACACGTGGGACGCGCGCGAGGCCGTCGCGCGGAAGCGCCTCACGGACTACTACACGTCCTAGGTGGATACTTCTAGTAATAAGTTCTTAGTCACGACGCGGGCGCCTCGACGGGCCGCGCGGCGGCGGCGAGGGCGCGCAGCCGCGCCGGCGAGGCGGTCAGGGGGTCGACGACGTCGGCGCGCAGCGCGCGCGCCGCGGCGAGGCCCGAGGCCGCGGGGACCGGCGCGGACGCTTCCGGCGCGTAGCCCTGCCGGAGGCCCCGGATCGTGTCGAGGTGGTTCCCGAGGGGCGCGTTCGCCTCGCGCACGACCCCGGCCGCCTCCCGCGTCGCCCGGCGGCGCAGCGACGCCCGCTGCTGCGCGAAGGACGGCCGCAGCGGCGGCTCCGCGGCGACCTCGCGCAGGGCGGCGGCCGCGGCCGCGGCCCGGGCCGTCCGCGCGCGCACGGGCGTTATGTTCTCCTCGGCGTGCGTCATGGCGTCGTAGGCCGCCAGCTCCACCAAAGACGCGGCGGCCTCGCGCGCCGCCGCCGTCGCGGCGACCTCGCCGTCGGCGAGGCGCTGCGCTTCATTTTCGTCGTCGTCTTCTACCTCCACGTTCACCTCCGGCTCCTCTTCATAAGGGAGCTCGTAGCGGCACGTGGGGCACGTGTTCTTGGTGCGCAGCCACCGCTCCACGCAGGCGCGGTGGAAGGTCCTTTTACACGTGCACGGCAGCCGCATGGGCGGCGTTTTGGCGTGGGGCTGCGCCGCCTCGGCGTCCTTGCCGTCGAGGCGGCACAAACAAATCGGGCAGGGCTCCTCCCGCATGGCGTCGTCCAAGACGACGTCCGGGAGCTTTTCCAAATAGTTCTCGGGCACGTGGCGCTTGGGCTTGCGCCGCAGGGCCGTGACCGTCCTTAGTAGACGCATGCGCTCCTCGGCCAGGGATTCCAGGTCCGCCGCCGCGGCCAAGAGTTCGGTGACGGTCGTCGTCGCCTCCCGCTGCCAGATGGCCTGGTCCCGCAGCGAGCGCATCCTTGCACTCAAACGCGTGAGTCGCCCCAGCGAGTGGCGCACGTCAATCACCAGGCCGTCGGAGTCCTCGGCCTCCCGCTGGCTCACGTAGCGGACGTCGCCGGCGTCCCCGTCCTCAAGAGGAGGCATGTCGTTGTCCGACTCGTCGTCGGAACTGGACGCCTCGTGGACGAGGTGCGGCATCGACGCCTCGCGTACGGCTTGTGGCAGCGCTGCGTACGAGTGGACGCGCGTCTCCGGCTCCGGGGGGGCGGCGTCCTCTCGTACGCCTTGTGGCATCGATTGGGGCTCCGGCGCCGAGGCGGCGTCCTCTCGTAAAGATTGGGGCATCGCTGGGGTTTCCGCGGAGGCCTCTGCTATTACTTGTGGCACCACAGGCTCGGCCTCCGCGGGGGCGGCGGCGGCGTCCATGGTCTTGGGGCTGCCTCCGCACCGGCGGGCGCGGCGTCGACGGCGTGCGGCGGTCCTCGCGGCTGCCCCGGTGCTCCTTACTCAGGCTTGGCCTCAGCGCTCTCCCTTAATCTCCCTTCAGCTCCGAAGAGAGGGAGTGGCGATGTACGCGTCGAGTCGCCAGGAGGGGGGGCTGCACTGATCCAGGGCTCCTCCGGGGTTTTCCATATTTAAATGTCAAAACCCGTGCGATAAACCCGTGCGCATGGCGTGCGGTTTTTTGCAATCCGACCCCGCGATCAGCTGCAAGCGATACGGGTGGTGTAGCGCTTGTAACTGTGTCTCTGATACGCTGCTGCAAGGACGTCGCAGCCGCACGACCACAGGAGGAGCAGTGCTCTAACACTGCGTAGCACTGGAGCAGTGCTCTAACACTGCGTAGCACTGCGCAGCCGAGAGCACTATCGCATCGATGCGGCACCTTTCCGCGGTGCTTTTTGCCTATCTCACCGCCTGCGCCCGGGCCAAGATCGGCACCCGCGGCGCGCAAGGACCGCGACCGCCGCCGACCGATGACGCGGCAACAACGACCTGGCGCCAGCAATTAAATGATGCGCTGCCGCACGTGCAGGTCAGGATAGCACCCTTGACGCACCTCAAGGTGCGCAAAAATATCGAGTGGCTGCGCACGAAGCTGAGCGTCGGCGCCGACTACTCGACGCAGCAGGGCCTGTGGACGATGAAGTACAGCTGGGAGGACACCTTTATTGGTGGTAGGATGGTCCTCAAGGGCACGGAACTGCAGCTCCACAAGGCGTGGGTCCTGACCTTGGGCGGTGCTGCTAACTTAGCTGCGACCCTTCGTTTAAGAGCAGCATTGGACCTCAAAACGCTGCGGACGTCGTGCCGGTTCGGGTTTCGAACGGAGTCGCAGGGCGCTATTAACATCGTCGACGGTGTTGATTTAGTCAAACGGTTGCCTTTAGACGGCGCGGACGGCCACGCGAAGCTCGAGGTGAAATTACGAGTAGCATTTCCCCAGCCGGACCTGAACGTGGAGAACTTCGGGGACGCAGGCAACGTGTACGTGGGCATGGGCGAGCTCGAGGTCGACGTGGACGAGATGAATTTGTGTCTGGACTGGTAACACTTATGAATTTACCACTCCGTCTCCCCGTAGTCCTTCAGGAAGACCCCAAACACGGGCGTGTCCACCAGCCCGCAGAATACCGGGTCTAAAATGCGCGAGGCGGCGTCGACCTCGTCGATGGGCGTCTGGAAGCGGTGGCGCGCCGCGTGGTCCGCCGCGAGGTGGTTCGGTTTTTCGTCGTTGACCCAGCCCGTGTCGACGGCCGTCATATACACGTGAGCCTCGGCGAGCGCCGGGGCCGTGGTCTTCGTCATCATGTTCAGGGCGGCCTTGGCCATGTTCGTGTGCGGGTGCGTCGGCTGCTTTTGGCGGTAGAACTTGCCCTCCATGGCACTGACGTTGACGACGAAGCGCCGTCGTTTATCCGACGCGCCGCGCTTCATGCCCGGCACGAGCTTGCTGTTAATCACAAAGGGCGCTAAGGCATTAATGGCAAACACCTCGGCCAGCTCCGGCGTCGACACGTCCTCGAGCTGGGCCGTCCACGAGTTCTCCCGTCTTAAATCGAGCTGCTCATTATTGTCGAGGTTCGCATCCGTCAAGCCGGCGGGGAAGGCCGCGTCATCTCTAACGTCGTCGCCGGGCGCCACGCACAACAACGCGCGCAGCGCGGGGTCCGACCGCGACGGCGCCGAGGCGGTCCACGCGCGCATCAGGGCCACGCCCGCCGGCTTGGCGGTATCGTCGGTAGCCGGGCCCTCCAGAATCGGTAACGAGGCGTTCCCGATCGCTCTTCTTAACTTCGCTTCGCGCCGCACCGTCTCCGCGTAGTACTGCGGCGGCCGCCGGATCGTCTGGCAGGCGTTGTTCACCAATATATCTAAACTGCACCCGAGTAACCCGGGCACCGCACTGCACAGCGCCTCGACGCCGCCCAAGTCCCGGAAGTCGCAGCCCACGACCCGCAGCCGGTCCCTCCATTGATCAGCGTCCTTTTCATTCGCGAAGCGCCGCGCGCAGTCCGCCGGGAAGCGCGACGTCGCGACGACCGTGGCGCCGGCCCGTAATAACTTGAGCGCCACGCGGAAGCCGATCTTGACGCGCGCGCCCGTCACCAGGGCCCCGCGTCCCCGCAGGTCGCCCGTCTGCGTCCGCTTGCGGAAGTTCAATGCCGCGCACGCGGGGCAGAAGGCCGCCCCATAGAACGCGTGCGTACTATTCGCCGGGAAGCGGCTGCGGCAGACGTAGCAGCAGGCCAGCGACCACGCCGCGCCGCCGTCGCCCCCGTCGGCGAGGACCGGCGCGGGCATGGTCGCGGGGCCGTCGGCGATGCGCGGCGCGGCGCCCTCGGAGGCGCTGGCCGCGAGGCGCGCGAGGCGCTGGGCGCGAAGCGCGGACCGGTCCGCCGCGGCGCGCTCGGCGGCCACGCCCTGCTGCCGGTGGCGGTTCGCCTGGCGCCGGTGCGCCCTGCGCGCCGCGTCCCTGTCCCGGCCCTTGGCGCCGGCGCCGTCGTAGGTGCGGCCGAGGCTCCGCGCGAGGAGCGGGCCGACGGCTTGGCGCAGCTTTCGCAAGTGCGGCGAGGACTCGTACTGCTCGACCGGTAAATCTACGACCGCTTGCAATACGTTGCAGGCCGCAGCGATGGCGTCCTCCGTGAGGGCCGCGGGCAGTTCTGCCGGGGTTGTCATAGGAGAGCACCGTGTGCAATCGAACGGCGTCCAAGGCAATTGACGTCGTGCTGCCGCAACTGAGGGTTGTGTGAAGCTCCCGTCGATGCACGAAATGATGCACCGGCATCAATGGGGCCGTGTCCGGCTCGGCTGCATTAGCTAAATGTGCGGGTTTTAGCCTGTCTCAGCGGAGATTCTTGGAGGGCAGTCGGAACCCGCCACGCCCCGAGGCTAGCCATATGCGACAAATAAACAACATATTATGGTTGTTGAGCTGCCTCGTAGGGCGCCGCGGTCCGTCGGACGCCGCCGAACCGGCTTCTACCCCAATGTACGACCTTCGCACCGCGGGCGGTGCGGTCGCTGGGAATCTACGGGTTCCGGATCCTACGCATGCTATGCGTCGCGAGCTGTCTTGTCGATGCGCGGACGGCGCGGCGGTCACGCGCAGGGTTCAGACGCCATGCTTCGTGCAAGAAATCATCATGGGGGCACGCAGCCTCGCGCTGCGGGTCTTCGTGCTCCCCCAAATTGCTCCTACACGGCCGCTCCGCTCGCGGGCGGCCCTTCATTGCTCCTTGGGTGGGCGATATGGCTCAGGCAGCATTGCAACGGCCGCTGCAGCCGCTGCCGGCTGCCCCGCGTCCAGCTACCGCATTCTCTCGCCAGTTCTGGGCGCGGTGACAATCTTCAGTCGTGTCTCCAGTCGTTCAACGAGAGGCAGCTCACTTTGAGATCAACCCAATCATATCCACCACGCGATATCCAGCTCCTTGCAGTGAAAAACTGGCTCGACTGGTCTAAAGGGGGCCAGGAAGCTTGCTAGACACGTCCGGAGGGGTTTTGTTTTTGCGTTTTTAGAGACATTTTGGCCGCCTCCGCTGAGGGCAGCTTGCATTGTACGTCTGGGTTAGACCCCTTCCACCCCTAACCAGCACTTGAAATTCCAGCAACGGAATTTCATAGCTGCCAGCTCGATCCAGCATTAATCTTAGCCAGCCGCGTCCCGCCTTAGGACGAAACTGACCGTAAAGCTCAAGCTGGAGAAATCAAGCTAACATCACGGTCAAGACCACGCCGAGCCCCACCAGGCCAAACACGCGACCGGGACACCACCCCAGGCCCAACGCCGCCAAAAAACGGCTCCAAGCCACCTCACCACCGCCAGGCCGACTCGGCCATAAGTCGGTGGAGCGTCCTTCCTGCTCCACGTTAATCTAAAAACAGGCGACGATGGCCCTCGACGTCCTCGCGCCCAATGACAGCCCGGCCGGCGGCCGCGGCACGCCGACGCAGCTCAAGACGGGCCGTAGGCGCATCGCGGTCTCGCCCGCGGGCGCGGCCCCGGACTACAGTCAGGAGCCCCCTTCGCCGCTAAGTCATAGGGGCATCCTCGCGCGCCACGCGTACGCCCCGCGGTCGGAGGCCGAGAAGGCCTTCGGGAGCCCCATCCCGGTGTCGCCGGGCGCGCGCGCGCCCGTGGCCGGCCGGCCCACGGACGCCGCCAGTCCGAGACCCGCACAGAGAGGCGCGCCCCAGAAGGGCCAGCCCCCGCCGCGCCGCAAGTTCTCCTTCCCCAAGATGGGCTTCTTCAGCACCAAAACGAAGCCCCGCGAGGCGTCCTCGGGGAGCCCTACACGTCGATTAGCGGCGCGGCGGGCCGATTCGTTACTCGCTCCGAGGGATCCCAGCGATCCGCGCATTACCCTGGTGCTCGACCTGGACGAAACTTTAGTACGAAGCTCCTTCGACGCGGCGTTCATGGCCGACTTCGAGGCGCCCTTTTCGTTGAACGGGGCCCGGTGCACGGCGCGCGTGCGCAAGCGGCCCTTCGTGGACCAGTTCCTTAAGCGGGTCGCGGCCAAGTACGAGCTCGTGGTCATGACCGCGGGGGTGAAGCCCTACGCTAAGTTGGTGATCGACTTGCTGGACACGGCGGGCGTCCTGACCACGCGGTTCTATAGGGAATCGTGCACGAAGACGTCCACCGGGTTATTGGTGAAGGACCTGGGGAGGTTAAACAGAGACCTCAAGCGCACGATCGTCGTCGACAACTCGCCGAACGCCTACCTGTGGCACCCCGAGCACGCGGTCGACGTGTCGGACTTCGTCGGCGATCCTGCGGACGGGGAATTGCGGGTCCTGGCGGACTTCCTCGACACGATCGCGGACGTCGACGACGTGCGCCGCCACGTCGCGCGCTGGCGCGACGGCGGCTCGTATACGCTGCCGCGCGACGCCACGGCCGGGTCGGCGGCGCGCTACGAGAAGCAAGCCAAAGCGAAGAAGTGAGAACACGCAGCAACTACCCGACCATCACCGTTACACTCCGACCCCCAACACCGTACTAATAAGCTTATCTCTCGGAATTCCTCGTGGTCACACAAAATACAGTTATGGAGTCCTCACATACCCCAGTTCATTCGGAGGCAACAGCGCCTTCCTCGCGCAAGCCGCGGCCTCCTCGCCCGCCGCGCAAGGGGCGTCTGGCGCGAGGCCGACGCCCGTCACGTCGACGCCTGTAGAAGTTTCGTAGAACGCGCGAGACACAAGGACGGCGCCGCCGCCGGGGAGCGAGACGGCACGCTGGACGCGCGCCTTGCCGTACGTCTGCTGGCCGACTAGTGTCGCGCGGCGATTCGACGAGAGGGCCGCGCTGAATAGTTCCGCAGCGGAGGCCGTGCCGGCGTCGACGAGGACGACGACTGGCTCCCTAATCGGCGCCGGGCCCGCGGCCTGCCGCACGGCAACGCCGGTCCGCGCCCGCACTGTTGCTATCTTCTTCCCGCCGTCTAAGAACAGGTCCGCCGATTTGACGGCACTATCCAAATCGCCGCCGCCGTTGCCGCGGAGGTCGAGCGCCAAGGTGACTGCGCCGCTCCTTCGCAATGTCGCCACGGCGCTTTCAATTGCGTCCGGCGTCGCGCCCGAGAACGAGCGGACGGCGAGCACGCCCGTGCCGTCAAGGACGCCACGCGCCTCGACCTCGGGCGCACTGGCATCGAGCTGCGCGCGTGTCAGCGTCGCCGACAATTTCTGCCCGCCCCGGGACGCGTCGACGCGGACCGGCGAGCCCGCGCGGCCGCGCAGCGCTTCCGATGCGGACGCCGCGGACATTGCCGCGGCGGCGGATCCATCGATGGCCACGATGACATCGCCAGGTCTGAGCGCGCTTGTGGCGGCTGGCGAGCCAGGCAACACCTCGACAATTTCCGTCCCAGCGCTACCCGGCGCTAACCGCAGCCCGACGCCCGCGGGCTTCGTACCAGCGTTCGCGAGCGTCGCCGCGGCGAGCGCCGGCGGCTTGAACTGCGTATACGGGTCTTTCAGACTCTTCAGGAGGTCCGCCACGATCGCTGGCGCCGCGGCGGCGTCGTTCGCGTCACGAGCATCGGCGCGCGCTCTCTTCACGGCGTCGCGCCACGCCGCCGACGCGAGGAGCGCCTCGTCGTAGAAGAGCCCGTCGAGAGCTTTGACGACATCATCCACGAGTTCGATCGGCGCGGAGCCCTCGTAGACCTCGGCTCTTGCCACCAGTGGGCACGCCAAGGCTGCGGCCGCGCCTCCGAGTGAGCGCCTCGTCAACGGCCGTGCTGCGGATGCACCCGTAGCAGCGGTTATCAGAGTGAGCAATGCTGCAGTCACCATTGCGGTGATGCCAAAACGCGGAGAGCAAGAAACCCGTGCCCACTTTAGGACTACCGCTGTATCGAGGAGTAAGATCGACCCGCGCCCGCCGCCGATGAATCGGCGACGCGCGGTGTCTCCCCCCCAGGGCACCGCCCACTAGTCCTAGCACCGTAACAAAGAGACTAGTCGAGGATGGAGACCCCACTACTTAGGCACGAGCCCGCCCTCTTCCATCATGAGCACCTGGGCCTTGACGAAGTCCCGCCGGTCCTCCGGCGAAAGCTTGGTCACGTACCGCAGTCGGTCCGCCGCGCTCAGGTTGTTGAACACCTGGACGCGCTTGCCCAGTTTCTTCAGGAACGCCGCCTTGTCCTCCAGAGACATGGTCGCCAACTCCTCCCGCGCCCCCTTTTGGAGTTCCGCGATCTGCTGCATCTCCTTCATATCGGACCGCATCAGCCCGTCGTCCTGCGCTCGTCTACACGCCTGCTGCGCCATGGACGCCCAGGCCTGCATGCCCTGGGACAGCTCCCGGTCCTCCCCGAAGTCCTGGCCGATCCGGTTGAGCTTGCCGCAGGCCCACTCGCGCTCGAAGCCCAGGGTCTCCAACATGTCCTTTTGCAACTTGATCATGAGCTCGTTGGGCGGCTGCTTCGTGGCCACGAACTGCTTGGCCAATAATTCGCGCGTCGCGGGGAGCTGCATCTTCGTGTTGCACGCGTCGAAGAACTCGAGGATGGCCTTCTTGGGGAAGGTGCCGCTCCGCTTCAATTTGCTCGGCTTGAGGTCCTCGAGGGCACCGATGAACTCGTGCTGCGCCGTCGCCATGAACCGTTCGTGCAGGGCTTTGAGTTCGCCGTCGTCCGCGTAGTCCGCCTGGCACGTGCCAGCCATCCTGCAGCCCGCGTTCCTATCCACGTGCATCGCGTCGAACAGCATCTGCTGCCGCTCCACCAGCTGCGCCCCGGGTCGCTCCTTCGCATCGCGGTCCCGCAGCGCCCTGCGCGTCTCCGGCGACCGCATCATGGTCACACCGTCCCGGAAGAAACCGGCCAGCTCGTCCCGCGTCATCGTTGTCCGCTTCGGCACCGGCGCCGGGTTTTTAGCGTCGTACGCCACGCGCTTGACGTCCACGTCGAAAGAATCGCCCACCTTCAGGTGGGCGGGCACGCGGAACGCCACGGCCCGCCCGTCCGGGAGCGTCAGCGTCTCGCGCTCGCCGACGCACGCCGCGTCCGTGATCTCCACCTTGACCTGCTCCACGACGCCGGCGAGGCGCACGCGCGGCTTTACGGGCGTCGGCTTCGGCTTCGGCGCCTCGGGCGCGGGCGCCGGCGGCGTGGCCGTCGCGGGCGCGGGCGCTGGTGGCGTGGCCGGCTCGGGCGCGGGCGCGGGCGGCGGCGGCGTCGGTGGCGCCGGCCGCTCCCACGCTTCGCCGGCGTCCTCCTCAGCTTCCACTTCTAAGTGAGAGCCGAAGAACATGGTGTATCAATAAGTGCTACTTCGCAGCGCTTGCTGGTGTTCGCTTTGGGTCTTTTTTAGAGTGGCTGAATCGGAGCGGTGCGAGCCTTAATGACAGAGGTTTGCGCTGCTCACTGGCTGCAATACGTTCTGGCTGCGGATACAGAACCGCTGCTGGCTGGTGGGTTGGCGCAGGTTGGCGCATGCAATGAAAAATCGTGAGTTAGCCACTCAAATACCCGCACGGTTAAACGCAAGAACCACGCCTCGACACGAGGGCCAACCGAGGCCTCTCCAGGCCGCTGGGCACGTGTGAAGAAGCTTGAGCGACCTGGACCTCCCTCGCTCTGCGAGACTGATTTAGCGCTGCCATTTAATTGCATTGAGAGACTGCCGCAGAGCTGCCCCACGTCCAGCCTCGACCGTGAAGGTGCTCCCGGCGAACGCATAACACAGCAGCACGTAATCGACGCAGCTGCCCACCAACCACCATGGCCCTCGAGCCGGGCGCCATGATGAAGCTTCGGCGGGAGCTCCTACTCCTCAGGGACGGCACGGCGCAAGAGACGGAAATACGGACCAACAAGATCGCGCAGCTCGGAAGAGCCCTGGAGGCCTGCGCCACGGGAAGGCAGTTCCGGGGCCACGAGACGGCCGTGCGCACGGTCGCCGCAGGGTTACTAAGGCACGCCGCAGCGCGGGCCGACGACGAGTGCTGGTCCGGCGCGGACGCCGACTTCTGGAAGAGCCACGCGCGGGCGCAGTTCGGGGCCTGGAAGCAGTTAGGCGCCTGCGGCCACCCCGGGTTGTTACGCGGCGCGCTGGAGGGCTGGAAGCGAGCTTTGGGGGCCGGAGGTATCGAGCACCCCGACGACCTGGCGGGCCAGGGCGAAGTGCAGTTCTTTTCTGGCGATTACGGCGGCGCGGCGACGACTCTGGGACGGCTCGTGGAAGCGACAAGTGGCGAGGGCGGCGGGCCGGAGAGGCGGGCTGTGGTTCTAAGGGTGGCCATGCTCTACCAGCACGCCCTGGACCAGCACGGCCAGGCCTGCGCGCTCATCTTCCGCCTGGCGGAGAACGGCGGCGTTCCTTTATTTTCAAATGCGGATTTACTCTTTTTACTCGCACGAGCGTATGAAGACTGGTCTCGACGCCTGTCGGAGAGGAGAGGTTCCGTGGAGAAGAAGCACGAGGCCGACAAGCACGCCTCGACGGCCAGCGCCACGTACGAGAAGCTGTACAAGGCCAATCTAAGTGTGGGGGCGTTCAAGCGAAGCGTCGGCGGCGCCCCCGTCGACGCCACGGCGTGGTTAAAGGACGCGGCGACCTGGCGCGCGCTCGCGGACAAGTGCTCCTTCGCGGGGTTAGACTTGTACGCCGCGGACCTGTACGCCGAGGGCGCGCGGCGGGACCCGGACGGCGCGGGGCGGGCGCACTGGTACCGCTTAGCGAAAGCCCAGCGGCGGTGCGGGAAGCACGACGCGGCGCTCGGCGCGCTGCGGGCGGCGATCGATCGCGCTCCGGGGAGTACCCAACTCCGAGCCGTGGAGACGGCCTGGTCCAACGCCGAGGCCAACGACGACGACGCCCACGCCGTGACAATTGATGCTTTCTTAGCACGCTTGCCACCGGTGGGCAACGACCTGGCCGTCGCCGTCGCCGCCACGGCCCTGGCGGCCGTCGCGCGCATGTGGCGCCAGCGGAAGCGCGCCATCTACAGCAAGGAGCACGGTGTAGTGGAGGACGACGAGCGGTCCACGGTCACCGTCGAGGAGATGCTGCGGCCGGCGTCACGCCAGCGGCCCCGCACGGCGGACATTGACACGATGTTGGAGGATGGGTTGAGGAGTGCCTTATTCAAAGAACAGCAGCGCGCGGAACGGTTGGAGCTGCGCGTCGCGCGCATGGAGCACGAAAAAGAGGCCCTGGCGGCGCAGGAGAAGAATAGAGATACGCTTCGGGAGCGCTACCGCGTGCTGCAGGAGGAAAGCGAGAAGCACAAGCGGGAGGCCCAGAAGAGCGCTTTGTTGGTATCGTCGACGCGGGAGAACCTCGCTTTTCTCACCAAGGCCCTCAAGTTAGCGAGGTCCGAAGCGGACGGGTTGCGAAGCGAGCTGAAGAGTAGTCGCACCAAGGCCACGGTAGCGGAGACGCGGGCCAGCAATGCCGAGACGGCCGTCGCCGAGGCCCGCCAGGAGTTCGAACGAGCCATGGCCCGCTCGCCGTCGCCCGAGTCCAGTGTGATGTCGTCGCCGGACCGTTCGTTGGCGCAGGGCTCCTGGGAGCCGTCCAAGGCTGCTGGACGGGACTTCGCCAAAGGTGTGTTAGTGCTCTCGTGCGGCGTGCGCACGCGCGACGGCTCTTCCTTATTGGTGCGCTTTTCGACGCTTAATGATAGATTGGAGGCGCGGGCCCTGGACTGCTCGGGCGGCGCGGCGGGGGTCGTGGTGCTATGCGCCGTGCCGCCGGAGGTGCGCGGCGACTTAATTGCGCTCCGTTCGCTTTGCGAGAAGCTCGCGCCGCGCCTAATTGTCCAAGACGGGCAGCTGGTCCTGGGCGACGACCTTGTAGACGATGATCAGGCGGCCTCGCGTTTACAAGCGCGCATCCGCGGCCGGAACGAGCGCCTGCACCCCACGAAGCCGCCGGCCAAGACGGAGGACGTGGCGGCCGCGAAGCTCCAGTCGCGCATCCGGGGCCGCAACGAACGGGCGACGGGCAGGGTCGCCCAGGACCGGGCCGCGGCGTCCTTGCAAGCGAACGTACGCGGCCACAAGGCCCGCGAGGACGTCGGGCCCCTCGACGCGACCGCGGCGCGCCGCAAGCGCGACGCGCGGGATGCTGCATTAGCGAAGGCGGCGGCTCGGGAGCGGCAGCGCCTCGACGACCTCGCGGCGCGGCGCCTGGCGCAGAAGACGCGGAACCCCTACTCCGCCACGCCGTTCGAGGAGCGCACGCGGCGGGCCGAGCTCGAGGCCGGCTTGTTCCGGCCGGTCCGGTCCAAGCGGCGGGAGGAGGTCCTGCCAGCCCTGCCGCGCCTGCCGTCTTCGCAAGGCCCCACGACAACCGGTAGAAGACAGGCCATGGCCACGGCCAAGCGGCTGGGCTACGTCCCCAAGGGCGAGCTGGACGGGACCTATTTGGAGCAGTGGCGTACGGCCCTGCGCCAGGCCGCGCAGAGGTCCACGGAGCGCCTGGCGTCCGACGTGGCGGCCGTAAGGCAAGCGCACAGGGACGTCGCCCCGGACGTTGCGTGCTGCGCGCTGGCCGATGCGGAGGGCTCCGTGGCGGAAGCGCGCACAAGGCTCGGGCAGCTCGGGTACCGCCGGGAGCTTGACGTCGTCGCCCGGACCATCGACGTGCGGACCGTAGTGTTGGCAGCCCGGCCTGTTGAAGACGAGTGGTCCCCTTCCCAAAGCGAGGAGGAGTCGACGGTCACGAGCAAGCCTATTTTGCGGAAGTCGCCGGACCGGCGCATGCAGCTGGAGAGCGTGGCGCGCTTGGTGCACCGCAAGCCGGTGGACGACGACCTGGGCGCCGAGATCGCGTCGCTCCTCGCGCTGGCCGCGCCGCCGCGGCGCAAGCGGTGCCCGAAGCCGTCGCCCTACTTCATCTCGGGCCACCTGGGCGCGCCAGTGCGGCACCTGGGCCGGTGGCGCAACGACCTCGGGCGGGACCCGCTCGCGATCCCCGGGGCGGGGCACCCCGTGAGTCTGAGGTAAGTAGACGGCTGAGCACTGAGCACGCATTTTCAAAGCAAGGACACATATCACTTAGAGTCTGCTCTAACGCCTCCGGACGTAGGCGCCGCGGCCCCGCGGAGGCGGTGCGACGCCCATGTTGGTCAAATAGCTGCGGCCCGCGGGCGTCGAGACCACGGCGGCGGAGCCCGTGATCTGGCGGTGGTACTCCGCCGCGGAGATCTGGCCCGTCGCCGCGAGCTCCTCGAGGTCGTGGTTGTTCCGGACGCCGAGGAGCGCCCGGTCGCGCCCGAGGTCGCGAGGGTGTCGAGGGTCGCGCCGGGCGTCGGGGTCGGCGAGGGCGTCGGGCTCGAGGGTCGTGCCGAGGGAGCGCCGGGCCTGGTCGCCGAGGACGAGCTGTTGTAGTTGCGGCGTCGCGGCGAGGGGCGCGAAGGCGTCGCCCACGGGCCGCCCCGCGTCCCGGCGAGCCCGCTCGGTCTCGAAGACGGTCTCGTGGTCCGGGATCTTCGCGTTGCAGTTCAGGCAGGCGTACTCGTGGGGGCTCTTGCGCACGCGCGCGCGCCAGGCCTTGATGTTGAAGTCCCGGCGCCGCGGGAGCCACCACTGGCCGCACTCCTCGGGCCGCGTCGGCGCGTACCGGAACTTGGAGCAGGCGCACTTGGTGCACGCGGGCGGCTTCATGCGCGAACCGCCGCCCTTGGGCGCTTCATGAGATTTGAGCGCGTGGCCGCAGAGACAACTGCTGTTGCTCTGGACGCGGCAGCACTCGGACTCGTTCGGGGACTGAAACGTGACGTATATCCCGCTGACCGCGGCCTCCGCGGCGGCCCTGGCCTCGCTCTTCATCATGGCCTGGCCGCCGGGCGCCACGCCGTAGGCCGCCACGGCGGCCTCGACGTCGGTGGCGTCCTTTGCCTGGCCGCCGGCGTACATGGTGTCCTGCTTATGCGCCCCGCCTCGGGGCAGCCGATGGCGTCGAACTAGTAGGTACCGGGAGCAGGGCTCCTAATGATCTTTAGCTTTACTCTGCTGCTGGTGTGCTCAAGGGGCAGCTCCAAACAGCGCCTCCTCGTCACGCCCACAAGAAACGACGACACGCTTTGTCTTTGGTTAGGGCGATGCGCGGCGGAAATGGCTGTATGGCGCTGCGCCCGGCAGCTCAGGCATCCGAGGCGGGTTCGGGTTCGTGTTAATTACGACGCGAGCGAGGACAGGCGAGTATGGTTTCGATATTAAATCTTACACGTACACACTAGATAAGCTGCGCTCCGCCGCGGGAGTCCGCCGGCGGCACGAGGGCCACGCCCTCCGGTTTCGTGGGCGCACGGGCGGCGCCGGCGGTGAAGCATGCGACGCCGACGGTGACGACGGCGAAGGAGAGCGCCTTGGTAGGCGTGAAGCACTGCGCGCGGTCGCGGTCGCAGAAGAGGACGTGGGACGCGACGAGGACGCCGACGGCCTGGAGCCCTTTGCAGACGCCGGCGGCCGTCGCGCCGAGCTTCGTCATGAGCGCGTAGAAGGTAAAGGCGTGGACCCAAAACGCAAGCAGGAGCGCCCCGTAGGCGGCCGCGATCGTTACGGCGTCGCCGTCCGCGGCGCGTATTCTTGACGCGACCAATGAATCCCAGCGCGGGAGGACGTAGAAGAACTCGTAGGCGCCGTGGAGAATGAAACCTCCAGCACCCATGAGTGAGGCGAGTTTCGATGGGGCGATGGGAGACGACGCGACGGCCGTGTTCCACTCCATGAGAATGTAGGCGAGCGAGTGGCCGACGGACCCGAGGGTAACTAACAAAACGCCAAGCGCGACGTCGGAGCCCTGATCATGGCCGTTGAGGGCCGTGATCGCAACGCCTACGCTTACAATGACGCACCCGACCCACTGCGATGCCGTTTGAACACGGCCTAGGAACATTCGCGAGAACACAGCAACCCACACAGTCACGGACGAGTAGATCAGAATGTACGTGGCACTGCCCGCGAGAATGAGCCCCGTGTAGTTCGCGCCCTGCGAAACCGCGTCGACGACCGTCGCGAGCGTCACCATTCGCCACCTTGTGACGCCTTGGTGCCGCGCCGCCCAGTCGCCGCAGACCGTCAGGGTCATCACAGCATAATTGGGAAACACGGACAGCATTGTGCGCGCGCCGCAGGCGCCCTGCCGGTGGAGGAGCCCTATTAAAAGCGGTGTCGCGATACCAGAGGCCATGAACCCGATCATGAGCAGCCAGTCGTAGCACAACATCGCCATGCTCAGCGTGGCTGCGGAACGGCGCTCGTAGGGCCCCCTCGCTTACGCTGTCTTGGGCTTCTCGCAGCTGAGGTGCTCCCAAAGGACGACTGCACCGAGCGCGAGGACCGCGACGGCGAGCACTGTGGCCTCGACGCGCACGTCGAAGTTGTCAAACCAGCCCACAGGACTAAAGCCGGCGAGGGCCATGCGTCGACGCTGCGCCGGGCGGTAGCGCCTGAGCAATTCGAAGCACGATCTGATGAGTCAGTCCAGCGGCACTCACTGTGCAGTGGACCGCCAATGCAGGCTGTGAGGCCAAAAAACGCGGAGAGCAAAAACCCGTCTGACCGGGTGAATGCGGCGACACATTGCTCTTTAAAGCTTGTGCGTCGCCTGGACGCAGTGATTGACCTTGCGCAAGACGAGCGCGGTCGAATTCATTGCAAACAGCGTTGTGCACAGCTCTTGTAGAACGCTCTACGCAAAGCAGCGAGAGCAGGAGCAGAGAGCAGCAAGCACTCGCATCGATCCACGCGCAGCGCAGCGAGCGCAGTGATCGACGAAACCATGGAGCCACCAACCGACGAGACCGCACAACTCGCCGTGAAACGCCTCGCGCCGGCCAAAACGCCCGCACGCGACGCGGCGTCGACGCGGGGCGCACCGCGCGCAGTGAAAATAAACCACAAGCTGGTTATCTTCGGCCTGCACGACGGCGAGGTCCGTGCGCTCGACCACGAGAGCGGGCACGTGTGGAAGTTGGCCGCGCTGGGCGGCGACGACGACGCGAGCGCGTTCTGGACCGACGGGACGACGCTCTACACGACTACGACGCGCCAGCTCCTCAAGGGCTACACCTTGGCATGGGCGGAGGGCGAGTTGAAAGCTCTTACGCCCGACGCCGCGCGCCAGTGCCACCGGGCGCCGGTGAAGGACATCGACGTCGACAGCACGGGGGCTTTGGTCGCGACGGCGTCGTCGGACGGCACGTGCCGCGTGTTCGATTCCCGAAGGAACCTGACGCCCACGCACCGCTTCGCGCCGCCCGGCGGCGGGGTCCTCACGGCGGTGCGCCACCACCCCCACGCGCTCATCCTGGCCACGGCGCGGGCCTTCGACGCGCACGTCTGGGACCTCAAGACGTCTTCACAGCTCGCGGAGATTTCGCTCCAGGCGTCCGTGGCTGCCTTGTGCTGGTTGCCCGGGGCGCGCAATACCGATGATAGGACATTAGCTCTGGCCGCGCGCGACGCCACGCTCTCGGTCTGGAACGGTGCGGACACGGCGACCGTGTCCAGCAAGGAGGACGTCGAGACCCTCACTCTGTTACCGCCTGCGGACGACGGGTCGCGCCAGTTCGCCAGCGGCGGACATGACGGTATAGTAAGAGCCTGGCGCTGGGCAGAGGGCACCCTAAGAAAAGGGTCTACCGAGAAGGCGGCGCTCACGGGCCCGCTGGAGCACCTTTCAAGAATAGAGAACGACCTGATGGTCACGGGCCACGACCGGAGCGTGCGCTTCGTCGACGCCGTCACTCTGAAAGCGTCCCGGGCGAGCTTCTGCGGCGGCGACGACGAGGTCCTGGACGCTGTGTTCTTAGCGGACGGCGCGCGCCTGGCCCTCGCCACGCCCAGTGAGACGGTGCGCATCGTCGATACTACTTCCTGGCGCACGCAGTTCCTACGGGGCCACGCGGACGCCGTGTTGGCGGTGGCCTCGTGCGACGACTATGTCGCGTCGGCGTCCAAGGATCGCACGGCCAAGATCTGGCGGGAGACGAACGAGCGGTGGGGCCTCGTCAGCACCTTGGAGGGCCACGTCGACAGCGTCGGGGCCGTGGCGCTGGGCAAGCGCAACGACGGTGTACTAGTCTGCGCCACGGCCTCGAAGGACCGGACCTTGAAGCTGTGGGACATCAACACCGAGTGCCTCGCCTCGATCATCGCCCACGACAAGGACATCAACGACGTCTCGTTGGCACCGGGCTGCCTCGTGGTCGCCTCGTGCAGTTCGGACCGGACGGCCAAACTGTGGGACGCTACGCTACAGCCGCAAGGGAGCCTGGTCGGGCACAAAAGGGGCGTCTGGCGGTGCGTCTTCAGTACCAAGGAGCGGTGGCTCGCGACTTGTGCTTCTGATCGCACAGTGCGCGTGTGGGCCGTAAAAACTCGCCAATGCTTGGCGGTCCTCCAGGGCCACGAGGACTCGGTCTTGTCCCTCGCGTTCCTGAAGGGCGACCAGCTCGTGAGCGGGGGGGCCGACGGCGTCCTCAAGGTGTGGTCGCCGCAGACGCGCACCTGCGAGTGCACGCTCGAGGCACACGAGGATTCTCGAGTCTGGGCCCTGGCGACGCACGAGGGCACGGTCGTGTCGGGCGGCGGGGACGGTGTTGTTAGAGTGTTCGCGGACGTCACGGCGCACGATTTACAATTAGAGACGGCGAAGGAGGAGGAGCGGGAGGCGCGGGACCAGGCTTTACGAAGTGCATTGCAATCCGGCGACCCCGTGGGCGCGCTGAAGCAGGCCCTGGCCTTGAAACGGCCCCACGCCGCCTGGGGCTGCCTCCGGGCTATTGCTGAAAAGAGTGCCGGGAAGGCCACCCTGGATCCCTTCGACGAGGCGTTCAGTGATCTGGACCTCGAGGCGGCCCAGAAGCTGCTGACGGCCATTGTGGACTGGAACGCGAACGCGAGAAGGGCGCCAATCGCGCAGCGGGCCTTGCGGGCCTTGATCAAGGCGCACGGCGCCGATACTTTGTTACGAGACGCGGCGCTGCGCGACGCCGTCGCGGCGTATACGAAGCGGCACCTGGCGCGCCTCGACGGTCTGCTGCAACAGACGTACCTCGTGGACTCTGTCCTGGGCGCGCTGGAGCGGCGGTGCCTCACGGCGGACGGGCCGGCCGCCGAGAAGCGGCCGCGGGCGGTTCAAGCGGCGCGGGTCTACACGGCCGACGACCTGTTCTCGGCGGCCGCGCCCGAACCGGACAGCGGCGACGACGCGCCGGTGAAGAAGAAGGCTAAGCGGAAGTCGTCCTCGCGGCGGCCGTCGCGCTAGTAGTGTGTAACTCGTTCCCGGTAGTTACACCCCTTTTGGCTTCATGCGTCGGAGCCCGGCTGCAAAAACCCGTTCGCGACCTCCACCGTCGGCTCAACCTTTTTCACGCCGCCAAAACGCGCTACCTCACGAGCACTCCGCCAACATGCTCCTCACAAACTGCGCCGCCTGCGCCGCGCCACTGGCCCACGACGCCCCGCGATGTGTGCGGTGCAAGACCAGGTATTGCGATTCGACTTGCCAACACGACCACTGGCGCCGCGGGCACAAGCAGATATGCAAGAAAATACACCGCGTTGGCAACACGGAACATTACCATGCCGACAACAAATATAAGGAGGCCGTGAAGGTCGCGGTCGAGAAATGCGCGGAGGACACGATGGGCCAGACGTGCTACATCTGTCTCGAGGCCGCGCATCCGCACACGGGAGAAGGCCTCGTGCGTGGATGTGCGTGTGGAGATCGTGACGGCGTTTCCTCTCCAGAACTGGGGGTTGTACACGTGTCGTGCTTGGCGGAGCAGGCGAAGATTTTGGTCGCGGAGGCCATGGAGGACAATTTGAGCGCCAAAGCGGTGAATGCGAGATGGTTGCGGTGGTCCAACTGCAGCCTGTGCGAGCAAAACTACCACGGCGTCGTGGCGGGGGCGCTCGGGTGGGCGTGCTGGAAGACGTACGTGGGGCGGCCGGAGGTTGATGGGGCTCGGGACTTGGCGATGGAGGTGCTCGGGAACGGTCTATACGCGGTAGGACAGCACGAGGACTCCCTGACCGTGAGACTGACTAAGTTGGCTGCGATGCGGCGCGTTGGCGCATCAGAAGAAAACATACTCGCCATGCAGGGCAATCTTGCGAGCACGTATGCTGCACTCGGACGGTCTGAAGATGCCATACGGATCGAACGAGACGTATACTCCGGACGCATGAAAGTCTACGGCGAAGAACATGGAGACACCCTAGAAATCGCCAGCAACTACGCGACGTCCCTTCTTGATCTAAAGCACTTCGAAGATGTCAAGGCACTGTTGCGCAAAATGATCCCCGTGGCGCGACACGTTCTCGGAAAGGGTGATTTGCTCACGCTCAAGATGGGGTGGCTTTACGCGATGGCTCTCTACAAGAACTATGGCGCTACAGTCGATGATCTCCATGAAGCCGTGGAGACGCTCGAGTCCGTCGCAAAGTCGTATAAGCGCGTCTTCGGTCAGGCGCATCCTAAGAGGTCGACGGTCCAGGGAGCGCTGGCGGCCGCGCGAGCGGTGCTGGCCGCACAAATGTTGCTGGGGTCAGCGTCGTCGTGATTGGCTAGATACATAATCGTCTACTTTGCTGCCTCGGGGAAGCGACCGAACCTCGCACCCCACGCCACCAGCGGGACTAAGCGGTCACGGTATACTATCCTATCTTATTACAGGGGCACCTCCTCGCGAGACGGCGCCGGCGACGTTGGCTCCTCGTCTGCCCGTTCCGACGTCCGTCGAATAGCGGACTCGGCCGAGGGGTGGTAGAAGGAAATCGACATGTGGCGCACCGACGCGTCGGCGTTCGCCAGATCCAGGACTTCGACGACCGACGTCACGAGCAGGCACCACGTCGAGTAGCCCGTGCCGCGCACGACCGTTCCCTCGTCGGCGTGCTGCACGCGGTAGGTGTTCGTCGACGTGAGCATCACCAAGTCATCTCTTAGAACGCGGATCCGCGTCGGCGAGGTCAGCTCCGGCGAGGGCGTCAGCACGACAACGTCGCCGGACCCGAACAATTCGTGACACCGCGCAAAACTCTCGCCGCCCGACGTCGTCCGCGAGCACGACGCCAGCAGTTGCAGGAGGATGGCCTCGACCTGAGCTGGGTCCGCGTCCCGTCGTGCCCGGACCTCCTTCGCCTCGCACTCGGCGTCCTCGGCGAAGAGCAACCTGCGCGCGGGAATGGTCGGCAGCCCCCACGCCATCGGACGCTGGTGAGCGTACGGCAAGAATCCGACGAGCGACGGCGGCAGCGCGAGCGGGTCCGGCGCGTCCGTCGACGCGGGCGCCGTCGCCGCTCTCTGAGCCAACCCCCGCAGCACGGCCATGAATTCATTAAAGTGCGCTTCCGTTTCAAGCGGGTACCGCTCGCCGTTCAAAATGAGCGACGCCTCCCGCCGCAAGTCGACGACGAATTGCTTTCTTCGGGCGTCCTTGCCGCCTCTTTGTAGCATTTTGCACGTCGGCTCGAGGGGGATCAAGGACGCGGTCGCCCGGTGGCGGCCTAGGGCAACCAAGTACTCCTGCCGCGTGGACGCGGCTTCCACGTCCTGTACGAGGCGTTTCAACAGCGACGCCTCGTAGGACCGGTAGGCGTCCCAGAGGCTCCGCGTGTCCCTTTCACCTCTAAGAATATCTCGAAGGGCCCGCCGCGGCACGCAGACCAGCCGCACTAAATCGGAAGCCGCGGTGGCCGTGCTCGACCGTTTTAAGTCATGCATCAGCGAGTCGTCGCCGAAGGACCCGCCCGGCTCCACCGTCGCCACCTCCGTGCCCTCGGCGCTTAGTATGACAACGCCGCGCGCCACGAGGCACATCTGGTCCGAGTAGTCGCCCGTGCTAGAAATGACGTCCCCGTTTCGGAACTCGGCCACGATGCAGTGGTCCGCCAGGTCCCCTCTTTCAGAAAGGGACAGGGACGCGAAGAGGGGCGCGCCACGCAGTAACTGGTCCACGGACTGCTCCTGGGGCGCCTTCTTGCGCTTATAAACGTTCTTCGCGCGCCGCTTGAGCATCGTGGTGGTGGTGACCGCCCGCGAGAACAGCTTCGACGGCTTCTTCGCGCCTGGCGAGGCCAGGAGCAGCGGGACCGCCTCGGCGAGGCGCGCGTGCGCGTCGTCCAGTTCCTGCTTGTGCTTGGCACGCTCGGCCGCGAGTGTGGCGCGCAGCTCGTCCGCCGTCGCATCGATGGCGTCTTGTCCGCGCGGTGCTCGCGCCTCCCTCCGCACCCGTTCGATGGTCTCCTCCCGTTCCGCTAGCGCGAGCTTGGCCTCCACGAGCTGGCTGGTCAGGTCCCCCACTTCCTGTGCGACGGCGTCCTGGGCTGCCCGCAGCTCCGTGGCGAGTGCTTGAAGGTCGCCGTTGAGGTCTTTCAGTGTCATCTTGCGCGTGTCATCGTGGTGTGGTGCTCACTCCCCTGGGCTTTTGAGATGCTTTTTGAAAACCCGACCCGGATGATGGCTTTCGGCCACAGGCTGGTCAATTGGTCGGCGCGGCACACTGGACACAAACACTGTTGAAACACATTACGCACACACTAATCAACGAGCCGCGCGCTGGCCGAGAGCACCTCACACGCGTCCTCGACGACTGCGTCGACGACGGCGGCCGCCGGACGGACCGCCGTGACGAGACCGGCGGCGGCGCCCGCCCACGTCGCGCCC
>Ga0114994_10000166_pt1 | contig 38723 bp, 25 predicted proteins | sample ArcticOcean_MG_C_9_FD_87043 | JGI IMG/M metagenome (GOLD analysis project Ga0114994, IMG submission 87043) | Marine microbial communities from western Arctic Ocean - ArcticOcean_MG_CB2_152 | ecosystem: Environmental > Aquatic > Marine > Oceanic | place: Arctic Ocean: Canada Basin | collected...
AACTACGGCGGCGACTACGGCTGGCCGCCGCCGCCGCAGCATATGGCGCCGCCCGGCAACCGGCCGCAGGGCATGGCGCCGTCCAACGGCGGCGGCGGCGGCGGCGGCCTCGGCGGCAAGCTCGCCTTCCTCACGATCGGCGCGGGCGCCGTCAAGGCGTACGACAGTTTCCAGGCGCAGAAAAAGGAGCGCGCCCACGACAAGCGCATGAGCTCCTTACAGACTTCTGTTGCCGTTAAAAAAGTAGAGACCGAACAGGTCGCGTCGCAGCTCCAAACGTGCTACCAGACGGTACGATCGCTCCAGCAGGCTCTGTACGAGTCCGAGCAGGAGGCCCTGCAGCGGGACTACGAGGAGTTCAAGGCGCCCGACAGCGACGGGGACGAACGGATCAACATGTACGAGTTCGGCTCGTACATCAAGAACTACATGAAGGCCTACCCACACATTCCGGAGGAGGACTACCCGACGTTCGAAGACTTTGACGCGAACGGCGACGGCACCGTCACCTTCAAGGAGTGGCAGGCTTATTTGAAGGCCCAGAAGGCCGAGGCCAAGTCCACCAAGGCGAGCCAGAAGGGCTACGAGGGCTTGTCGAAGAAGGCGGACGAAAGTCAGTCCTTCGCGGAGATGTACCGGAAGCTCAAGGCCGCGGGGGGTTAGAGGTGTTAAGCTATTACCCGTCTGTATCAGCGCCCGCCTTGGCGTCGGTCCAGTCATTCGAGAGCTGGAGCGAAACGGTGTGCTTCGTCGCATTGTTGCCGAGCGCCTCCGTCGTTAATACTTCAACGGGCAGGTCGCCGGTACCCCGCCTTAAACCGTTCGCCGCCCACGTTGTAGCGTGTTTGTCCCTCAACTCCCAGCGCACGTTGCACTTCCAGTCGCGGTGGCTGCGGAGGAAACTGACCTTCTCGTCGATGGACATCCCTTCCAGGTCTTCCAATGATCCAAAGGGGGGCGCCTCCATGGTGAAGTGCTTCCCGAAGACCGTCCGGCACCGGCGCATCATCTCGTCGTCCTCGCCGCCCCAGCCCCAGTAGTTGTTCGGGAAGCCGTTGATGCGCGAAAAGTCATGCGCGGTCCAGGCGCAGACGCCGCCGAAGTAGTCCGCGTTGCCCGAGTACCGGTCCCAGACGCGCGCGATGTGTAACGGCTTGTCGTCCAAGGGTAGAGCGCTGTACGCAGCTCCCAAGTCGTCCGACGGCAATAAATCGACGTCGTGGAAAATCAATGAATCGCAGCCGTCCCTCACCGCAAGTGTAGCGCCCACATTTAAAAGTTGGCCCCGGTTGAACTTGCGCGTATCATCGGATTGCTCGATCACGTAGACGCGGTGGTCCTCGCATGCGGTGGCGAGGAAGCGCGCCATGTGCGGCACGAACTTCCCGAGGTGCTCGGCCCGCTTCTGCTCCGCGTGGTTGTCGCGGAAGGGCACGATGATCCCCACCTTCCGGGCGCGCGGCCGCTGCTCCAGCGGCACGCCCCTCTCGGCCAAATCGGCGTCGTCCTCGGGCGCCCAGATCCGCGCCGCGGGGTGGTAGTTCGGCGCCCGCACCTCGTCCTTGATGACTTCCAGGTCCTTGCCCTCGACCGGAATGAACTCGAAGTCGTTCTCGGGCGTGCGCACGACGTGGCCCGAAGCTCTTTCGTTCTTGCGCCGCAGCACGGCGACGACCCACGCATCATCTTCGCCGGGCAAGGCGTACTCGATGACGCCCTCGCGCTGGCGGAACTTGGCGAAGCTGGCGCCATTTGGCGGCGCGAGGATGCGCACGGCTTGGCCCGGTTTGAGAGTGGTGGCGCTGCTGTCCATGGCCGCCATGCTGTGATGCGGCGATGGCGTCCAGCGATTGTATGCGACAGCGCACGCCCAATGCCGCGTGCCCTGGACCACGAATGCGGCTTTTGCGGCGTGATGTTGCGCGCGTAAAACCCGTTCATTTTTGCTTCGCACTCTTCGCACTCTAACTCCAACACGCCCGCCCACGCCGACGACGACGCACGCTTCTACGACCGCCAACAAGTCTACGTACCCGCTCGCGGGGGGTAGCCCCCCCCTACGCTTCCCTAGGCGCGCGCCTCCCAAAACCCGAATTGACTATAGTTATTCCCCCTAACTCTAACTCTTCGCGCTGAACGACGTGATCAATCGCGACGTTGCGGGCCCTACTCACCTCGTCGATCTACTTACCAAACCAGCGGCCAATACCCGTTGATCATTGATCAGTACACACAATGATGTGACTCAAAGTGAATAATTTTCAATGTCTCCCAACCTGCTCTGGCTCTGCTTCGCGGCCGCGGCCGCGGAAAGCAGGCCTATCACGGCCGCGGCAACAACCAGGCCTCGCATCCTCTGCGTCGTCCCCTCGCGCTGGCCGCCGTCCGCTTCGCTCGCCGCGGCCGCTTCGACGTGGCTCCGCGACTGCGACAACGTCACCATCGCGGTGATTGCGCGACAGTACAACGCGAGCCGAAAAGTCAGCGTCAAGCGGAAGAGCGCGCAAAAGTTCATAAAGCGCAGCGTCGCCGTCACGCACGACGGCCAGGGCCACACGCCGTGGTTGCCGATACGGTCGGCCATCGAATACGCGGCGACGCGACACGGCTTCGACTGGCTCGCCATGGTCGAAGACGACGCGGTGCTCCATCTGCCAGGGCTCCGGGCCTTTCTCGGGCGGTTCTCCGCGTCAACCCCGCTCACCTTCGGCCAGTGCGCGTGTGACCGGTCCCCGGGCATGCACTTCTTCTCGCGGGCCGCGCTGGACCAGTTCCGCCCCGTGATCAGCACCTGCGCGCCGGGCCGCTACAAGTCCCAGAGCGCCGGCGAGGTCGCGCTCCTGGCGTGCCTCGCGCGCGCCAATCTGAGCTGCACGCCCGCGGTCGATGCCCAGGGAGACGCGTTGATCTCGGCCATGCGGAGCCAACGCAAACGGCCCATGGTCCGGCTTTTGGACGCGACGGCCGCGGGCCGGCGGCACTGCGAGGCCGGGAAGCCCAAGGAGCCGTGCACGAGGGGCTGTTGGGGCGGCGCCGCCTTCGGCCTCCACGGGAAGCCCCTGAAGAACCACTACCTCGTGGGTCATTTTTACCGGGCGTTGGGGGGTAAGTAGACGTCATGGTGGCGTGTCTATATGCATCTTTTGTGGAGATCGTGCGCCCGGGCCGCCGAATCGTCAAAACGGGTTTGACCGTGCGGGTTTCAGATGGCTATTAGGCAAAGACTAGCCCTCTTGGAGGAGGTGCAAGAAGCAGGACACGACGCATAACTCCAAGGCGTGATGCCAGACGCACCGGTATGCGAGTAGTGGCCATGCTGCTCCTCATCAGGCGGGCCACCACCCTCCTGCGGCCGCCGGCCCTCCGCGCCCGGCGCAGCGTCCGCCACGCCTCGCACGCCTCACGAGCCTTGGAGCAGCGCTTCGATCTCGCCTTAGACGCGTGCCGTATCTCCGCGAACGACACCGTCGTCGCGGCCGTGTCCGGCGGCGCCGACAGCACGTGCCTGCTCCATTTGCTTGCGCGCGCCGCATGCCGGGTCACGGTCGTCACCTTCGACCACGGGCAGCGCGGCGCCGCCTCCGCGGGGGACGCGGCCTTTGTCCAGGACCTCGCGGCAGGGTACGGCTTTGGTTGCGAGGCGCACGTCTGGACCGGCGGCAAGGGCACGCAGGCCCAGTTCCGGGAGTGGCGCCGCGCCACCCTGCTGAGCGTGGAGGGCGACCACGTCGCGACGGCGCACCACGCCGACGACGAGGCGGAGTTGTTCTTACTGCGGCTCGCGCGGGGGGCCCGGCTCACCAAGGTTATGGCGGGGGCCGGTGTGACAAACGGCCGGTTCGTGCGGCCGCTACTAAGGGAGCCGAAGCGCGCCCTCGTCGAGTACTTGGAGGACCACAAGTATCCCTGGCGCGAGGACGCGACGAACGCGGACGCGTCGTACGGCACGCGCAATTTGGTGCGCCACACCGTCGTGCCGCCTTTGTCAACCTTGTGCGACGGCGGCCTCTCCGTGAGATTGGACAACCTGCGGCGCCAGGCCGAGGCCATGCAGGCGTGGATCGACGCCGAGACCGGCAAGGTGCTCGGGCAGCGCCGCTCGGGCGCGCTCCCCTTACAAACATACAGGGACGCGCCGGAGCCCGTGCGCCTCGAGGTCCTGGACCGCCTGGCGAAGGAGGCCTGCCCGGATACGAGTTACGCCGTGCCCTACGCGTCGCTCCGCGACGCGGACGCAAAACTTTTTGAGGGGGACGCGGACTGGACGCTGCACCTGCCGCGCGGCGTGGCGCTGCGCGTCGGCCACGGCGCGCTTTCGTGCGCGGAGCCGCCGCCGCCGCGCGTCGAGGGCCGCCTCCGCGTCGACGGGCGCCTGGGTCATCTAAGCGCGGTCCTTGGACGGGGCCTCGCCGTGCCGGCGCCGCAACATGGGCCCCTGGACCTGCGGCCGCGCCGGGAAGGGGACCGCTTCCGCCCGCAGTGGCGCGACGCGCCCCAGAAGCTCTCGACGGTGCTGCGCGGCCAGCGCGTGCCGCAAACCGACCGCGCCGCGACCTTCGTGCTCGCGTGCGCGGATCGCGTCCTGGCCGCGTTCCCGCCGCACCACGCCGCGCTCGTGTGCGCGGCGGAGGAGGGCGACGGGGAGGTGCTCGTTGGCGCGTACGCGCTGCGCGAGGGGCGCAACCCGTACGACGTGCACGTCTATTACGACGACGCGTCGAAGGCGGCGGCGCTTGCGATGCGCGAGGAGATGCAGGAGGCGTTTTCGTGGATGCGTTTTCACCAGCCAAAGGACCGACCGATCGGCCCGCACCCGAGTCCCATGTGGGAAGCGGACTTCGCGGCCTCTGAGAACAGGGGAAAGTGGGCCGAGGTGGCGCACTGGGTCGAAGAACACCGCGGGGACCTGAGCGTGCTCATCCATCCCTACTCGACCGACGGTGATTACATGGACCACACGGAGAACGCGTTCTGGGCCGGCGAGCCGCTGCCGCTGCGCCTGCGCAGGCCAGGGTAACAAATTATACTTACATTTCCGAGTGCCTAGGGACCGGCTTGTTCGTCCAGTTGATCAGCGAGTTGTGCACGCCGAGGCCTTTCGGCCGGACGACTCCGTCCACGTCGACGTACTCGTCGTCCTGGATCACCCCTGATTTGTCCTCCTCGTCCTCCTCGAAAACAACAGACGCGAATTTCTCTATGGCCTGGGCGCTCCGCACGCGCCCGAGGTCCGTCTTGACGGCGTTCTTCACAATGCTCTCATGCGACGCCTGCGCTTTGAGCTCTTCCAATAACTCTGGGCAGCGACCCAGTGCATCTGTGACGATCTCGGCGGTGGGAACCACTTGATCTGATTGCGCCATGAGCTCGTTGAGGACGGGCCGCAGTCTCAACTCGAACAGCATCTGGACCTCGTGGCGTTCTTCGTCGGATTTACTCGCGACGGAGAAGACCTTGACCAGGTTTTGAATACCGATCTCCAGCAGGCCAGGCACCTTCGCTTCCAGCGGTTCGCGGGCCGACGGCGCGGGGTGGGCGTCCGCGAGTAAGCGCAGCGCGAGCAACAAGCCCGTCGCGTCCAGGCGCTTGCCGTCGCTAAAGTTGGCCCACAGCGCCTCGAAGAGGTAACGAGGTATGTTCAGGCCCGCTATCGCTTTTTGAAAGCCGCCCCGCGACACGACGGGGCCGAACAGGCCGGCGACGCGCGTCAGGAGCGGCGCCTCCGCCCCCGCATCGACCGCGGCCCGGTCGGAGAGAAAGTGCAATTCGCAGGCCCGCAGGAACGCCTTGAGCGCGCTCCACTTCAGCTGGGCCCGGCGGCCGTCCTGGCGGAAGCGCTGGAGATGTACCCTCCGAATAACTTCGTCGCGCGTCTCGTTTTGCTCGAGTATGAGGTTCTTGCCCGACTGGCGGTAGATGTGCAACCCTTCCGTGTTCGTAAGGGGCCGCCGTGCCGCGGGGGCCGAGGCGGGCCGCGTCAGAACGGGCTGCCTGCGGCTCGGCTGCGCGCTGTATCCATCGTGCGTCGTCTTTGTTTTGCGGTGCTGGCGCCGCGCGCGCGGATCCACGTCCGTCGGCCCGCGCGGGAGCAGGACCGACGCCATGGACGCGCTCTGCGGCCGCGCGCGGCGCCGCCGCGCCCGCTCCTTCGCCCGTCGACCAACTTCGGCCAGCACGGCGGTCGTCTGCGACGAGTAGAACTCCGAGCCCCGGAACGTCTCCTTGATCACGTCCTTCGCGAAGGCGCCCGCGCCCGGGAACCGCGCCTCCGCGGGCCAGCACCGGCAGGAGAAGGGGGTCGAGGGCCCGGCCACGTAGCCCAGCGTCTCGTTTCTCAGCGGCGGCGCCCACTCGTTCGCGAGCAGTGAAACGGACGCCGCCTCGAAGGCCGTGACGGCGGGCACGCCCTTGTTGGTGCGGTCCGCGGACCGGCGCACCACGATATGCGCGCCGCGCCCGCCGTACCGGAAGGCGGCTCCCTTCATCGAGCCGGGTGGGACCTGGGAGTTGCCGGCGTAGAAGTGGCCCTCCCTGCCAATGATCGGCCGTGGTGGTTTGGGCTGTTGCCGGCGGGCGTACAATCGCTCGTGCAGGTCGGCCGGCAGCTTATCGGGCGCAGGTCTTGCGGTCGCAGCCGTCGCCTTTTGCTTCCGGAGCTGGCGCCGGAGCGTGCGCAGGAGCGGGTCGCGCGCCGAGCAGCCGAAGAGGCGCGCGCGCCGTCTTGTCGCGTCCGCTTGTTCGCGCTCCGATCGTGCTCTTCGTTCCCCCTTCGTTTCCACCGCTGCGGGTGCGCCCATGCCGCCGCGTCGACGGCGCTCTTGGCTATGCTGCCCAGTGCTCTTGCCAAGTGGGGCTGTGGCGTTGCGGCTGCCCCGTGCGCTCGAACCAGTGCGTGGGGCTATGCACGAGCACGGCTAGCGCTCAATCGATGCGGGCACGAGTGCAGTACGCTCGGCGCTGCGCATCGATGTGTGCAGAGAGTTGTGCCCGAGAATTTGCCGAGGTTTTTGGAAGCCGGCCCCAGCCTGTCGCCGCACGAGGCATAGTGGCAGCGCCCGGCGTATAGCTACAAAGCCAAAGCACTAGCCGGCCACTAGGCCAAAGCGGCTCTGGCATCCATTCGACGCCGAGCCGCGGCAGCCCAAATATCCGCCGACGCGACGGGTGGGCCACGCCACCGCTGTTAAAAGCGGAAGACCCGCCGCTCTTCGACCGGGGCCAGCGGACGCGCGCCCGGGATGCCGCCGGAAAGTCCCTGCAAAGCAAACCGAATGACACCCACCGCGGCCGACCGAATGACACCCACCGCGGCCGCCATCGCGGCCATCGTGGAGGAGACCCACGCCGAACGGTACGAGCCCGTGCTGCAGGCCCTGGACGTGCGCCTGGCCGCCAGTAGAGAGGGGCAGCCCAAGGACCGCTACCGCGTGCTGGTCTCGGATGGCACCCATTTCCTGCGGTGCATCGCCTGCGCGGCGCTCGCGCCGCTGTGTGGTGATCAAGGTGGATTGAGGAAGGGCTGCCTGCTCAAGCTGAGGGAGTGGCGCGTGACGCGCATCCAAACAAGAGCTGTCATTGTTTTACTCGATGTCGAGGTCGTCTCCACACCTTTACCAAAAGTCGGCACTCCGATAAACTATGCAGCGCCTGAAGAATTAAAAAAGGAACTGGCCAAGGCCCAGCCCCAACAGGGCTACCAGGACCTGGCGGAAGATGTTGTTCTGGGCATCGCCCGGGCCATGGGCGCCATGCGCCCCGGCGGGCCTTCGCAAGCAGGCGCGGGGCCCTCGATACAACGGGAGATCACGTCCAAGTCCTACCAGATGGACATTGAGCGCGACGTGGCTGCGTTGGATGCGGCTTTGGACGCGGGCATCGCGAGACCTAGAGATGCCGACTGTGCCGCGAGAGCGGCCAACATCCGAGACGCGGCGGCCGCGGGCGCCTACGCGGGCACGTCCGAGAAAGCCAGAAACGTATTGAGAAGAACGGTCGCGCGCCACCTGGCCGGCTGTCGGGACGACGCCGACCCAGATCAGAACGACGGTCCCTTACCGTTGGCGGCCTTCGCGGCCCTGGACGCCTTACGGCACACGGCCACATCCGTCGAGTGTTGTTCAGAAGCGTCGGCGAAGGACGCCGAGAGCCTGGCGCGGCTGGCGCGGCGGGTCCACCACCACGATTTCTTGCTGCGGCCTAGTGCGCTAGGGTTGTTGGCCAGTGTGGCCGCGCGCCAGGAATCTAGACACGCCAAGGTGAAGGACCGGGCGAGCAAGGGGAGCGGGCCGGCGCCGTCGGATCGCGCGTTATTTGACGAGCTCAGGAGGTGCGCGCAATGCGTTTTGAGCCGTCTCTTGGCCTGGCCCGAGCGGGCCGCGCGGTCCCGAGCGGCCATCGAGGCCACGTCCAAGAAGACGGCCGAGGACGACGCGGGCGGGGCGCTGGCCTTCTACGACGCCATTGCTTGTGGGGAAGCTCTAAGAGCTTTGTCGTTGTTGGGAAGACTGGGCGTGGTGGGCGCGACGGCGGACCAGACGGACTCCGCGCCGCTCGTGGCGTTACTAGGTGACCGGTCTGCGGTGGCGGAGGGTCTGGCCGCCACAGACGACCCGGTCGTCGCAGCAAAGGCCCCGGCCAAGGCCACGGTCGGGCGCGCCGTGGCCGCGTGTCTACGAGCGGCGTGTGAAGGAGAAGCCTGGGAGCCGCGGCGGCCGGGCGACGACGACGAGCGGCAGCTCTGGTTAGATGATGTCGCTGCGCACGACGGCCCGCGGTTGTTACTAGAGTTACTTCTGTCGAGGGAGGACGCCAACGGCATTGAGGACTGCGGCTGCGACGACGCCTTCGACGTCCTGAGTGCGCTCGCGCGCGTGCCGCGGCACCAGGGCGCCGTTGTCGAAAGAATTGTGAGAAGGGTCGGCGGCGGCGTCTTCTCGGCCCACGCCGCGGGCATGGCGTTGTACCATATGGTCGACGGCTCCACGCACAAGAAGGGCGAACTCGCCATCCTGACGGCCCTGGAGGCGATCCGCGAGCGCGCGCGCACGTGCCGGAATGGCGGCGACTTCGTGAAGAACGGGCGCAAGTATTCGCTGCCCGTACGAAACGGCGAGGAGCTCAAGAAGGCCAGTGCCGAGGCCGACGAGGCCATGGCCGAGTTACTAGCGGAGGAGGAGCGGGAGCAGGAGAAAAAGGCGAAGAAGAAGAAGAAGAAGAAGCCTGCCGTGGTCGAGCAGCCCGTGGTCGTTGAGGCGCCTTCGTTGTCCGACGAGGACGAGTCGGACGACGACGTGGACTTGTTGGCCTTCGCCGGGGGCCGCGCCGCGCAGCTGATGCAGCGCGAGAAGAAGGTCAAGGCCGCCGCGAAGGAGGAGCCAAAGGCGGTTCTGGTGCCGGAGGAGAAGAAGGTGCGCCCGTCCAAGGCCGAGCGGCGGCGCCAGGCCAAGCTGGAAAGGGAAAAGAGCGAGCAGCGCAAACGCGAGAAGGAGGAGCGGTTGGCCAAGGAGCGCGCCGCCCAGGAGCAGCGGCGGCGGTCCGCCGAGGGCCGGGCCCGGGCCCAGGTGGTCGAGAAGCCGGTCGTTGTGCAAAAGGCGGTCGCGCCGCCGCCGGCCCTGGCTTGGGGCGGCGCCGCAACCAGCAAAGAGCCGGCGTTCTCCCTCGCCGACGCCTTTCCGCCGGCCGCGCCCGCATCCGCCCTGCGCGACGGGTTCGCCGCCTTCCGCCGCGAGCCGCCGCCGCGGCCCCCCACGCCGGTCGACGACGTCGACGACCTGCTGCGGGCGGCCATGGACGTGACCCTCGACGACAGCGACCCGCGCGTGCCGGCGCGGCGGGCGCCCACGGCCATCGGGCCGCCGGGCGCCATCGGCTGCGCGCCGGGCCGGCCTAGGAGCGTCGCGGAGCCGCAACCCTCGTGGGGCTTCGGGGCGGCGGGGCCGCAGCTGGGCGCCGTGGGCCTGCCCTGGGCCGGCCTGGCCGGCGTGCGCGCAGAGAACCCCGTGGCGAACCCGTCGCCCTTCGGGCAGTTCGGGGGCTTTTGACGGCGGCGCCCCAGGCGTTGTTAAATTCATTTTTGAGTGACACTGGCAGAAGTACAGGCACATATCTTATTGGGGTGTGTGGACCTTCTTCTCCTATGTCGGGGGCCCTCGCCCGTTGCCCAGCCATTCACTCAGCGGCACCAGCCGCAAGCTCCATCTCCGCCACGACGGAGGCGTGCTTGGCCGCGAGCCGCGCGATCGTGGCCGGGGCATACGGCTGCGGGCTTTCCCGCAGACTAAGCTCGCAACGCAGCCGCCGCGCCAACATGGGCAACTTGGCGAGCGCGGCATTTGCCCCGGCAAGCGCCGCTCGGCGGAGCGGCGCGAGGATGGCCTCATTCCTCTGCGCGCCGTTTTCGAGCTCCCGAGCCGCAGTGTCGCGCTCGCGCGTCAGGCGCAATTCCTCCGCGGCGAGAAAGGTGTTGATGGCGGCGTCGTCGGCGAACTTGAGGGCATCCGGGGCCCACGTAAATACGGCCGGCACGCCGCGCGGCTGCATCTTCGGGCGCATCTCCCGGGCGAGGCGCTCGCGCCTGTTCTTCTCAATGAAGGTGTGAATGTACGTGAACTTTTCCTCTTCGTTGAGGGCATCTAGCTCGGCGAACTCGTGCGGTTTCACCTCGGCCCAGCTCTCCGCAGACGACGGCGTCGACGGCGCCTCCTGTTCGACCCAGCTGCTCCCTAGAGATGACGACGGCGGCTTCGAGGCCTCGTCACCGCCCTCCTCGAGGCGAGCCAGCTGCTGCTTCGTCAAGCCGGCAGGCGGCTCCGCCTTCGCCGACGTGGGCTCGTCCGTGCCCGCCCGCACCAGCGCGCAGAACAAGAGCACCAAAGCAATAGTAACAAACAGCGGCCGGGTCAACGTCCACACGACCTGCCCAACGTCCACGCGCTGCCCGCCGCAGGCCGCGGGGAAGTCCGCGACCGGCGCCAGCGTCCACGTTTGGCCGTCGCTGCACGCCGACAAGGAGAGCTGCGAGTTCTTCTCGTCGACGGAGAAGACCTCGAGCCCCAGGCCCACGACGGCCCGCCGCGCCGCGTCCAGATCGCCGCCGGCCGTGCGGGCCGCACCCATCGCTTGCAGCGGCTGCTCCGCCAGGCTACACACTGTGGTCAAGAAGGCGCGCGCGTCCGCGACCCCGGCGCACTCGCCGTGCTTTTCCCACTCGTGCGTCTCGAACCCGACGATCTGCGCATCGCTGGTGCCCGTCGCATCGTAGCACTGGACGACGCGGCGCGGGTCACTTGTGGAGAGGGACGGCTTGACGCAGGCCGAGGTGCCGTAGGGCGCCACCTCGGGCCACAGGCCGTGGACGGACGGCGTCGGGTGCTTGTACGCGCCCGCGCCGAGGCCCGTCGCGAGCGTCAAGACGCCGCACAGGGCGACGCCCGCGCCGCAGACCATCTGGCCCGGGTCGCTCGGCCGCGCCTGCTTCCAGCTCGCGCGCTGAAGCAGCAGCAGGGCGCAGCCGGCCACGGCGGCGAGGCAGCGGAGGCCCCGGCGCGGTTTGGGGGAGACCGTCATCGCAGCGACGCGCACCGTCGCTGCAGCTGTGCTAAGAGAGAGCTTCTTGGCGTCTAAGGAGCGCGCAGGGTCAATACCTACGGCGCGCTCTGCGTGCGGGTGTCTTAGAGGCTAGCGCTCTGACTTGGATTTTGAGTTGGGCACGGGTTTTCTCGCGGGTTTTATGCACGGGTTTTATACCACGCATTTTATCTCAAGCCCCTTGAACGTCGTCCAAAGCCATTGACGATAATTCAGGGGCTCATATATCATCAATGAAGACATCCATGCACCGGTCCAGCTGCACGTTGGTGCTTCTCGCAACGTATGCGAGCGCTTTGCGCCCGACGCCGCAGCGCCTCCAGCCACGCGTGACAACAAAACTCGCAGCAACGCCGCCGTCACTGGGTTTGTACGGCGACTGGGAGCCGTCCACGGGCGGCTCGTACATACTTGAGGCGGCGGACGGCCCCGAGAACGCCAAGGGAGTTGTACATTTCCTCGGCGGCGCCTTCGTCGGCGCGGGGAGCCAGCTCACGTACCGCTATTTGCTGGAACGCTTCGCCAAGGCGAACTACGCGGTAATCGCGACGCCGTTTCGGCTCTCCTTCGACTACCAGAGCGTGTGCGACGCCGTGGAAGCGAGCTACGACGAGGCGCGCGCCGAGGCGGAAGCGCGGGGCTACGCGCAAGACCTCGAGGTCATCGGTGCCGGCCATTCGTGCGGCGCCTTACTCCAGGCCTTGATCGCGACGCGGCGGCCCAATGAGCGGAGGCGGCTCGCTTTGCTCTCGTACAACAACAAGCGCGCCTCGGACGCGATCCCCATGTTCGAGTCCGTCGTGGCGCCCATCGCCGTCGAGGCCGGCGCGCAGTCCCTGCCGTCGACGAAGTTCGCGGGCCAGGCCCTCTCTTTACTACGGAACGCCGGCGAGGAGTTGTTGGATGCCGCGACCGATACGGACAGCCAGAACCCCTTCATGCGCCTGCGGGCCGCGGCCCCGTCCAACGTCCGCGCGTTAGGCGACGCGTTCGTCGGCGAAACGAGCATCATCGCGCGGCAGGGCCTGGAACTGGCGGACCAGCTCCCGGATCTATTGGGGGAGATCGCGGGCGGCGCCCGCGAGTTCGAGCCCGAGCCCCGGGAGATGCGGGAGTTGCTGAAGTGCTCCTTCCGGGCGGCGGACGTGCTGGTGGTCCAGTTTGACTCGGACGACCTCGACGAGTCCGACGAGCTGTACAGCGTGCTGCGCGACTCCATCGAGATGCGCAAGAGCGAGGTCGAGGGCGCGGCGCCGTCGGTGCGGCTCGTGCGGCTAAGCGGCACGCACGTCACGCCCCTGACGCAGGACATCTTCCTGCCGGCCGAGAAGGTGTCAGCGTACGCGTCGGCCGCCGCCATCGTGTCGCCCGTGATGGAGGCGCCGCGCCGGTCGTTCCTCCGCGACGTGAACGCGACGTGGGGGGAGCTCGAGGCGTGGCTCGCGGCGAGTAAAGTGTAGGTACATGTACCCGAGACTTTCGTTGCTAGCCGTCGCGATCGGTCTGACGGGTTTCTGAACGGGTTTTGTTGCAGCCGATCGATTCAGCAAGGCTGACCGGGCACACCGACCAACCAGGGCCACGTTGCATAGCGCGGCTTGCGTCCAACGTAAAGGACAGCTCGTTGTTGACCGAGCGCCGGCCTGCCGCAGCCCGCTGTGCGCCAGTTACCGACCCGTGGTCAGAATAAAAACCGACGCCAAAAAATGGCACCAAAGCGAAAGGGCAAGAAGGGCAAGGGCGGCAAAAAGCGGAAGCCCTGCGAGCTCGGCGACGTGTGCCCCTACAAGCACGAGGGCCAGCACCGCGGCGAGTACTGCCACCCCGGCGAGCCGGACCACCCCGACACGCCCAAGCCCGCCGCCAAGCCCAAGGGCAAGGGCCGCACGCTCGGCGGCGGCGGCCGCGCGCCCGGCGGCGGCCAGACGCTCGGCCGCGGCGGCCGGGCGCCCCAACGCGACGAGGACGCCGACCTGGAGCGAGCTCTAGCCGCGTCGCGCGCCGACGCCGCGCCGAAGCCCAAGAAGCCCGCCGCCAAGAAGCCCGCGTCCAAGAAGCGCCGCCGCTCCGACGTCATCGACCTCGCGGCGTCCTCGGGCGACGAGGCGCCGCGGCGCTCGCGCCGGGCGAGCGCCGCGCGCGCCCCCGCGCCCGCGCCGGCCATCGACCTGGCGGCCTCGTCCGGCGACGAGGCGCCCCCGCCGCCAAGGCCGAAGCGGTGCAAGCGCGACCTCCTCTCGGACTCGTCGGACGACGAGGCCCCGGCCCCCGCGCCCGCACGCCACCGCGCGAAGGCGCCGCCGCGCCGCCGCGCGCCCGAAGCGGCCGCGATCGACGTCGACGCGGACGAGGCGGCGGCGCCCATCGACATCGACGACGACGAGGCGGCGCCGACGCCGCCGTCGCCGCCCGCCGCGCCCATCGACGTCGACGCGCTCGATTCGGACGACGAGCCACCGCCGCGGCGCCCGCCACCGCGGCGCCCGCCACCGCGGCGCCCGCCACCGCGGCGCCCGCCGCCGCCGCCCGCGCCGCGCCCGCCGCCAGACCAGAGGCAGATCAACGACGACATCCGATTGGCGCTCGCGCTCTCGCGGGGCGAGCGGCCCGGCCGCGCGGGCTACGCGCCGCGGGGCGGCGACGCGGAGTTGCGGCGGGCGCTCGCCGAGAGCCAGCAGCGGCGACGGGACGCGGACGAGCTCGAGCGCGTCAAGGCGCGGTTGCGCGCGACCGAGGCGCGCCAGGTCGTGGACGAGACCGAGGACGCGTACGCGGCCTCGCTCCGGGAGGACCGGGCGAAGGACCGGAAGCGGCGCGAGGCGGCTGCGGCGCAGGCGGCCGTCGACGCGGCCACGGCCGCGGCAATGCAGCGCGCGCAAGCGGTTGAACAGCGCCGCGACGCCGCGAAGCGGCGCGTCGCCGCGACGGCGGAGGCCAGTGGGCCGGCGGCCAAGCGCGTGCGCGTGCGCCTGCCGGAGGGGCCGCCCCTGGCGCGCGCGTTCCGGGAGGCGGACCCCGTGTCGCTGGTGCGGTCCTTCGTGGACGCGTCGGGCCACGCGCCCGCACGCTTCGCGCTCGTCTTCTCGGGGCCGCCGCGGCGGACGCTGGACGACCCGACCGCGGCGCTGGCCTCCCTCGGCCCGGGCCCCGTGGCGCTGCTCGTGCAGGACCTCGACGCCTGACTGTGCCCCCTCGCGTATAACAAGATGGAACATTACTGATTCAACACACAAACTGGCGGCGATTGTCCCCATCGGCGAAGGGCGCGCGGGGTGGTCCTCCGCCACCGCCTCAGCTCGATTCGAAGACGCGCCACGGCTCCTCGACGTCCCCGAGGTCGTCGTCGGCGTCGCCGAAGGTCAACGCGTTCAGGGCCGCGCGGCGCCGTTCCGTGGCCCAGCGCCCGACCTTGCACACTTTGAGACAGAGGGGCGGCTCGCTCAGGCACAGGTTGAACTGGACGACTAATTTCAAGGGAAACCAGATGACGTAACTCCACAACAAACCGCACACCCACCACGCCACGACGGGGGCGTCGCTCTTGGACCCGTCCAGGCGCGTGGCTTCCACGATGAGCGAAACGACGGCCAGCACGACGAGGGGCAACACGAGGACGTGGCCGAGCACTTCAACGGTCGTCTGCGTGCAGCTCAACACCCTTTCGCGCTTCCGTCCCCTCCGCTCGAAGCGCGCGCACGGGCAGGCCAGGAGCACCCACAACAATTCCGCCAGGATGAGCAACGGCACCGAGATGTACGTGAGCGTCATCCGCGCGTTCCACGCGTAGTTATAGAGCGAGGTCCAGGCCTTCTCCTCGCGCGACGCCGCGCCGGCCGCCCAGATGGCGTAGGCCTGGAGCACGAGCTCGGCCGCAAAGGCCTCCGCGCGGCTGTAGGGGTGCGCCGGGTCCCGCAAAAACCAGAGCGCCGGGTGGTTGTTCCGCGCGTAAAACCAAAAGTCCTCCACGTAGCCCCGCGGGAAGTAGGTGGAGCAGAGCCATTTCATTCGAGACGGTCTCGTGGACATGTCGTCCAGCCCTTTGCCCCAGTAGCACCGGCCTTTGACGAGACCCACGGCCCTCAAGTGGCGGACCCGTTCCGCGGCCATGCTCTGCACGAAGCGCCGCCAGCCTCTTCGAGACACAAACGGCCCGCTCGCGTCCTGATCGATGTCTGTCAAAGCTCGTCCTATTCCCCTCCTATCTCGTAGTAAACCTTTGAGAATGGCGTTGCCCGTCTCCCATATATACGTCACGACCGCGTCGTTGCGCACGCCCTGCCTTAACTCCTCGGCACTGAGCCGCCCGTCGCCGTCGACGTCCAGCAGGTCGAAGATGGGCTCCGCGCCGCAGACGTCAATGACGTCGGCGTTCGAGAGGGCCGCGAGCACCGCCAGCTCGTTGGGCGGCCCCAATTTTGCCTGCTGGGATAGGGACTCCGCCTCGGAGGCGTCGCTGGCGCGCATCATTTGTCAGTGATGTGTGTGGACGCCGCGCTGTTGGCGTGCTGTGGGCTGCGTCGTGCTGTCACTCTCCTTGGGCTGCGTCGACGGCGCGGCGCATGCAAGCGCGGGTCACCTCTTTGACTAAGTACAAACAAAAATGAACTGTGATACCCGCACGACAAGAAATGCTGATTGCAATCGTGTGCGGGTACATTAGAGAGGGAGCTGGTTATCACTTGTACTACTTGTACCATTGCTTGCACCTGAAAAACCCGCGCCCAAGCTTCATAGCTGTCTCAGGAGTTCCTGGCGTGATCTGACAGGCAGCGGCGGTTTCACCGGCCGCCGACACGTGAAGTTAACCTTACCGCAGTGCGCCATATCGGTCGCAGGAAGTAGGTCGAGCTGTGGCGAAGAAGAGCTCTGATTCACAGCTGTGCACCTTATCCGCACGCCGGGTGCGCACGCAACCACGGGCCAAGCTCTAGAAGCCATGGGCTGCGGCGCCTCGACGGGACACGAGGGCGTGAACCCGCTCGACGTCGACCGCACGCCGAGCGCCCGGCGCCGCGTCGAGCGCTCGCTCTCCTGCAGCGTCCGGGGGGAGACGGCTGTGCGCCTCGAGGGCTACGACGTGCGGGGCACGCTGGGCTACGGGGCCTTCGCGCGGGTGCTCGAGGCGCGGCACCTCGAGTCAGGCGAGGACCGCGCCGTGAAAGTGATCGAACGGGGCGTGTTGAGGCGGAAGAAAACCATGAAGCGCAGCGGCTCGGGCGTCACGCGCGTCTCCTCGGCTCTCGACAAGCTGGACGCGGAGATTTTATTACAGAAGGAGTTTTCGCATTCGCACATCATCCGCATCTTCGAAGTGGTTGAGGACCCCGTCCAGGACCGCATCCTGCTCGTCATGGAGCTGGCCACGCAAGGGCCGGTAATGGCCTTCGACGCCCACTCACGGCTGTTTTCCTGCGTGGTGTCGGGCGAGGCGGTCGAGAGCGACCGCGCGGCGCGCTACGTCGCCGAGCTGGCGTCCGCTTTAAGTTACCTGCACATGCGGCACGTGGCCCACCGCGACTTGAAGCCGGACAATATTTTGCTGGACACGGAGGACGCCGTGAAACTGTGCGACTTCGGCGTCAGCCACACGTACGGCGAATCGTTGGGCGGGAGGGACCGTGAGAGCCTTGATTACGACCGGAACGTTTCTGGGGTGGATCGAACAAAACGATTGAAAGAAATCGGGCGGAGCGGCTCGACGGCCCAAGTGAACGGGACCGAGGGCACGTACGCCTACTGGGCGCCGGAGATGATGAACGAGGAGGGCGAGTCCTTCAACGCCTTCGCGTGCGACTGCTGGGCCCTGGGCGTTTGTTTCTACAACTTCCGGACGCGGCGGTCGCCGTTCGAGTCCGAGACGCTCGATGGACTGTTCGATCGCATTAGTCGAGCGGATAGGGACCCCTGTGACCTGTCGGCCGTTGAGACGACGTTGCTGGACGGGTTGCTAGAGGCGGACCCCGCGCGGCGACTGACGGTGGGCGACCTCGGCGAGGACCCGCACCTTTTAAAGTACGCCCGGCACGAGGAGCGCCGGACCCAATTCCGGACGACGCCGCGCGACACGCTATCGAAGCGCGGCTCCCTGCGCGGCGGCTTCGCGGGCAACACGCCCCCCCAGAACGACGGGCTCTCGACCCCTATGTCGACGGGCTCGGCCCTCTCGGAGCTGGCGACGCTCCAGACGGAGAACCCGACGCCGGCCTAGGCGCCCAGGCTCCGGATGTGCAGTTAATATATAATAGTCCCTTTGCCCGGCGTTGTCGAGAGATTGTTCAAGCTATCACCTTGCGGGTTTTTCACGCGGGTTTCACCGGCGCTCTTGTAGCTACATGTAGCGTGTAGAGCGTGAGAGCACTCGACAATAAAGAGTCCCGACAGTCCGTGTAGAGCACACAGAGGAGCTCACAGAGGGAGAACAACAACACACTGGGAGGACATAGGAAGAGCACGAAGGGGAGCAACACATCACATGGCCAGCTTCGCGAGCGCCCTGGTGGCCTGCATCGGGGTCATAGCAGCCGGCTACGCGGCGGGCCGGTCCAAAATCATCGACACAAACGGCCAAGGACCGGCGGCGATCGGCGCGTTCGTCGGGCGCTTCAGCCTGCCGGCCTTGCTCTTCCGGGAGCTCGCGACACTGCGGTGGAAGGACGTCGACGGAAAATTACTCGCCGCGGTCGCGGCGGCGAAGGTCTTGCTTTTCGCGGCCGTGCTCGGCTGCTCGACACTGCTGGAGAGCCGGCGGGCCGGCGACGACCGGGACTTCAAGCGCCTCGTCGCCGCGTCGGCGGCGCGGGCCATTTTTTGCACGCAGTCCAACGACTTTGCGCTCGGCCTGCCGGTGCTCCAGGCGCTGTACGGCGGCGCCGAGGGGAAGCGGATGGTCGCCATGCTGTATTTATTGGCGCCGATCTCGTTAGTGCTGCTGAACCCCATCGGTTTTTTGCTCATGGGGCTCTACGAGCCGGAGGAGGGTCAAGGCTCAAAGAAGACCCTACGGCGCGTCCTGAGGCGGGTGGCCACGACGCCCCTGGTCGCGTGCACGGCGCTCGGCGCCCTGTACGGAATAAGCTTCGATGCCCTCCCGACCTTCGTCGACGGTTTCCTCGGAATCCTCGGCAGTGGCTTCACGCCGACGGCCCTCTTCTTCACGGGCCTGTCATTGGTGGGCCGGGTCACGCCCGAGACGGACCTGCTGGTTCCTTTAGCTTTATCTTTCGGGAAGTGCGTGGCCCTCCCAGTCCTCATCTACGCGATCCTCGACGCCAGTGGCGCCGACTCGCTCTCCAAGGGCTTTGGCTTCGTGGTCGGCGCCATCCCGACGGCGCCCTCGGTGCTCGTCTACACGAACGAGTACCTCCACCACGACGAGGCCCTCGTGGCGAAGACCTCGGTAGCCTTGGTCGTGTGTACCGTCTTCTCCACCCCAATTATTTTCGCGGCCGGCCTCGCGGCCAAGAGCAGCCTCACGGACGCGGCCGACGCGGAGGTGGCCGACGCGTTTTTGTGCGTGCCGTCGGCGCTGCTGGCGACGTGGTGCCTGGGATCCTTCCTGGCGACGTGGCGCGAAGAAAACAAAGACCACGACAAAATGGCCGTGCTCTCTTTGAACGCGCTGTGCCACGCCGTCGGCGCGGCCGCGGCCGCGCTCTGCTCCGTCGCGTCCGGGACCGCGGGCGCCGCCGTCGTCGAGGTCGCGCGCCTCGCGTCCTGCGGCACGGCCGCCTGCGCCGCGTTAGTACCCGCCAACGGCGCGGAGAACGCCCCGCTGCTCCTCGACGACGTCACCGTGCGCACCTGGAGCCCGCGCCAGCGTTTTACAGCCTTTACGTTCGCGATCCTGGTGCCCGTGGTCGCCACGGCACTCGTGGCCGCGCGCGGCGGCACGGCCCGCAGCGACCGCTGCGGCGTCGCGTTTGGGGCCGCGCAGGACGCGCTGACATTAACGTATATGCTCTGCTGCGTCGCGGCCGCGTTGATTGGCCTGCGCCGCGCGCGGACGGCCACGGACCGGCGCTACGCGTCGAACCCGGACCTGGCGGCCCTCGTCGCGGAGAACGACGTCGCGTCGCCGCTCCGAAGTGAGAGTGAAGCGGTCCGCGCGCCCATGAGCACGCGCCTGTCGGCGGCGCTCGGCCCCCGCCTGCTCCTGTTCGTCCTCCTGCACGCGTCGACGGCGTTCCTCGCGGCGGCGGCGTCCGCGTCCCGCCTGGCGACGCGGCGGACGGCCGCAGTCGACGTGCTCGACCTCGCGGAACGCACCGCCTCGAGCCTCATGGGCACCTTCCTGTTCCTGATCTTCGGCCTGGCCCGGGACCAGGCCCTGTGGCGCCATATTGCCACAGGCGTCGCGCGCCTGCGGGAACCCCGGTCGCCCGCCCCGGCGAGCGGCGGCGACGTGTGGTTCTAATTTTTGTACTTGTGGCCTGCAGAATTCTGCCGACCGCGCCGCAGGGTACTAGTACTACTAAGTTACCCCCCCCGCAGCGCCGCCATGATGTCAAAGCTGTCGGCGTCGACGCCGCCCGAAGCGAGCGCATCGTTGTTGTCGGCCACGGCGTCGGCCTCGTTGATGAAGCCGGTCGTTTCTCGTTCGCCAAGGACGCACTGCTGGTAAATCGCCTGTCGCGCGCGCTGCACTTTCACCGCGGACGAGACCGGCGTAAAAATCTGCTCGATGACCGTGGTCAGCGCCAGGAACCCCACGCTGAAAAATAAGAAGTAGGCCAGCTTGTACTTTACCTCGGCGTCCTTGTGGAAGATGGGCGAGATGTCGACGATGAAGAAGCAGAGGGCCACGTTGGTGACGCACCCGATTTTGGACAAAATTTGGAAAATGTCCTCCCAGATCCCGATGTTCCGCACCTCGAGCGGGATGGGCCTCCGGTGCAGCTTTAACAATTTGTGGCCGTCCATCCAGATTTGGAGCGTGTTAAACGCGAAGGAGATCAACGGCGCAAAGGGATAGACCGCCGTGAACATGGTCACGTACCCGAACTGCAACGTGAGCTCCACATAATCTTCGATGGGGCCCTCGATGTTGTCGTACTCCGTCAATTCCACGAAGTCCTTCCGCGCTTCCATTTTGAACTCGTCTTCCTCAAAGGCGCTCGTGAAGTTCAGCCGTCGGAGGCGCTGGTTCGCCATGAACCTCAAAACGACGGGCAGGATCAGTTGCTTGCAGATGCTATACACGGCCTGGCCCCCAAACAAGATCCCGATCTGCTCGAACAAAGCCTTCTTGCAGTCGTGATTTAAAACGTTGGTGAACGTATCTCTGTAAGGGCAGGCCTTGTCCCGAGAGTAGATGATGGGCTCCATGAAGGCCACCCAGAAAGACGGTAAAAAAGTATTGACCAACTGGAAGATGACGTCCTTCATAGTGAGGTGATGGGCGTACTCTTCGTCCGTCTTCCAGTTCTCGTTGCGCGTTAATACTTTGGCGAGGATAGATCCTAGGGCGTTCACGCCCTGCACCTGGCATAAGGCGATCAACAAACTTAATTTTTCTTTGCCCTCGTGCTTCAAAAAGTTGACATAGGCTACAACAACGCAATCGAGAATCAACAGCACCGTAATGATGGTCCAGCTCATGGTCTGCCGCCCCCGCCGCCACCAGTCCGGGAAGTCGATTTCGATCTTGCCGTGCACTACTGAAGTCATGGGGACACCATCAAACGCCGGCCTGATGCGGGGCTTGGCGTCGGCCCACTGGTTGGCGCCCCACTGCTTATTGCAGACTTCTTGTTGCCGTTTGAACTTTTGTAGTGTAATAGAACACATGACTATGACCAAAGCCGCATGTAACGCATTGGGCACCAACTGCATCGCGCCATGTTGATTAAAGGGCGGCACGAGCTTCATGATGGCGAACAGGACCAGCCCGATCATGCCGTTGATGAGGTAGGACGTGGCCCACGTGCTCACAAATAAAAAGTAGAACCCCATCTGCTCTCCGAGATAGATGCGGATGTGGTGGATCGGCTGCTCCCAGGGTTTCAGGATGATCTTGTAGTTCCCAAGCCACTCCTTGTGGAGGGCGTCCCTTTTCACGTGGTCGTGGAGTAAGATGAGGGTGGCGATGCGCGGTTCCGATTTGCCGGCCTTGTACGGCATTAGGGGCGCCGGTTCCACCTTGTCCATCGCTCTCGCATCTAGGGAAGCCCCGCGCGCCGCGCCCGGGAGCTTCGACGACGCGCAGAGCATGCGCAGGATCACCTTGTGGCGCGACGTGTCGACGAACGGCATAAAGAGCTCCGCCTTCCGCGCGTTCACGACCGCGTAACAATAATCGAAGAACGGGAACAACGCCAGTTTTTCACTGAGTGCCGAGAGGGACCAGCCGTCCGCGGCCGCGGGCTTCTCGGCGAATTCCAGCGGCGGGCTCAGGGCCGCGCACGCTTTCTTGAGTTGCAGCGGGTCCAACCGCCCGGGCACGCCCTGGGCGCAGGCGAACTCGAACAACCGCACTTGGGGCGCGCCCAGCTTCAGCACGGACACGGCCTTGTCCCCGCTCAGGGCCTCGAAGACCTCGGTCACGAAACCGGCCTGCTCCACCGTCCCCTTGAGCTCATTGAGGTAGAGTGGCGCCACCTTGGGCACCACGATGGCGTAGTCGTAGTGCACGTCCGGCGTCGCCTCCCGGGCGGGGGCCACCTTCAGGGCCATGGTTCGGAGTGCGGCCCCGGCTGCCCCGGCACTGATGGTGCGTGTGTTGTTGCTCCAGTTGTTGAATGCAGCCGCCCCGGTCAACCGATGGGGCGTCGGTGCGGCCCGCGCGTCAATACGTTGCGCGTAGGGCAATGGCACCCTATAATTCAGCGCCCATAGCCTGCACTCGACACTAGTAGGATAGGACACTAGTAGGATAGGACGCGCAAACCTACGCTCGTCGACGCGACACGTGAGGGAGTCTGGGCCAGGTCGCGCGGGTGTCGCGGCCCGCGCACGCGGGCCGTGGGGCCCGGCAGCCCTCGGATCTAGCCGTCGCTACGAAGACAGTGCAAAAGAAGCACACCGAACAACGCCTTACAGGTCCGGGTGCGGGCTCCACCTGGGCGGCCGCGGACGGGCGTTGCGCCGCGACGGCGCCGAGCTCGGCCGCCAATTCATGTGCGGCCGCGCGCGCCGGGGCGGCGGCGGCCGCTCCCAGGACGGCCGCGGCGTTTCCACCTTCTCCGTCGGCGCCGGCGGCGGCCGCCACTTCGGGGGCGGCGGCGGCGGCTCGCGCGGACACGCGAGGGGCGGGTTCCCAGTCGCGAACGCCGTCGCGCCGCAGATGCGCTGCCGGTCCCGCTCGTCGGCGTCCCGCAGGCGCCGGCTGTCGGCCGCTGCCTTGATATAAATGTCGGCGACCATGTCGCAAGGTAGGCGGCCTTCGCGTTGGGGCTTGCGCCAGGCCGGCTTTTGTGGAGCAGGCGGCGGCGCGTCCTCCGGGTAGGGCTCGTAGCGCTCCGGGCGCGGTCTCACTCGCTCGGCCGCCGCCAAGTCCCGCCGGTGGGCCGCCCGCGCCTTCGCGTTGGCGGCCAACGCCGCGTCGCCTCGTGGCTGCGTGTCCTTGGTGGGGGCCACCCAGCGCGGGCCCGCGTCGGCGGGGGGCGGCACCTCCCGCGTCGTCGGCGTCGCCGCCTCGACTCGTAACAAGTGCTCGCGTGCCGCCAAACAGGCCCGCCGCTGCATCTCGTCAGCCGACACGCGCTCTGGTGCCCCCGTATTCCACGGCTTCGAAGCACTGGAGCGGGTTCGACTGGACACGGGTGCTTCGATAGGCGCGGCCGCCGCCGCCGCCCGCCGCGCGGTCGCCCTTGCTTTCGCGTCCTCAGCGTGCGCGGCGTCGCCCCGCGCTTGCGCGACCTTGCTCGGCTTCACCCAGCGCGGCCGGCCCGCCACGGCCTTCCCGAGCTTGATCTCTTGGGCGCGCGCCCGGGCCGCTTCCTTCGCGCCCTGAGCCTCGGCCACGGCCTGTTTTTGTACTTTTTTTACGGCTGCCCGCGTTACGGTCATCTTGGCACGGTACTGGTCCTTGTCCTGCCAACCGATGGCCGGGCCCGCGAGCGGCGCGGGCGCCATGGTAGCAGCGCGTTGCGCACTGTACGCCTTCGAGCTTCGTGGTGCACCGTCCAACGATTTTGGAGCGTAGGGAATCGTGCGGGCCCGCTTTTTCGGGCAGTTGGCGCCGACCAACGGGGGGCGTCGCATCGGTGGCGCGCGGCCGACGGAAGTGTCTTTCCGGACGGGCAAAAAATCGCGGTTGGTTAATTGTTGGTTCGCACCAAGCTTGGGCAGCCGCAAAAGATGGCCGATGCTACCACGCGCACACCGCTGCCCGCAAGGCCAATGCACAGCGCCCCGGGAGCCGCGCGGAGTCCGCTGGCGCCGCGCAACGTCGCGCTCCAAGGAACCGGGGCGAAGAAAAGCGCGGCCCAAACGCCGACAGGACGCACCAACGCCCCCCCGACCCCGACGCGGCGACATGGGACGCCGCGCCCGCCGCCGCCAAACGTAGAATGCCAGTGCTGCTACGACACCGTGCCGGTCACGCAGACGGTCACCTGCGCGGCCCGGGCCCAGCACACCGTGTGCGAGGGCTGCGTGCGCCACCTGGTGCAGGCGCGCATCGGCGAGGGCTCGGCCACGCCCCTCACGTGTTTGGCCATGGGCGGCTGCAAGGCCCCCTTATCGCACGGCGCCGTGGCGCAGGCCTTGGCGACGCCCGTGCGGCGCCAGCGCGACGCCATCGTGGCGCGGGCCGAGCTGGTGCGGGCGGACATCGAAGGGTTACAGAGCTGCCCCTTCTGCCCCTACAGCTGCGTCGCGCCGGCTTTATACACGGATACCACGTTCCGGTGCGAGCACCCGACGTGCGGCAGGCGGAGCTGCACGAAGTGTTCCGCGGAAATCTTCCCGGACACACCGCACGTCTGCCCCGAGGCGGATGTTGAAGACGCCCTCACGGACGCCGTGATCCGCAGTTGCCCCAGGTGCGCGACGCGCTTCTACAAAGATAGCGGCTGCAACAAGATGCGCTGCCCGACGTGCGCCGCGGAGTCGTGTTATGTGTGTCGGAGGCTCATTGCGGACAAGGTGCCCTACTTGCATTTTTGTTTTTGCGATTGCGCCGTGAGCCGGCGGGGCCACATCACCCGGAAGGGCGCGGCCGCTAGAGAGGTGTGCCGCCTGTGCGGCAAGTGCTCGCTTTGGCACGCGGATGCGGGCCAGCCGCTCACGGACGCGGCGACGCGGTCGTGCGCGTGCGTCGTGAGCTAGGCCCACTTATTGTGACATTAACTATTAATTTTCGGGGATACCACATGCGCCGACGAGGCGCGCGAGGTGCTCCGCCGTCGCCGCCGCGTGCGTGAGCGGCGCGAGGTGGCCTCCTTTAGGAAGCGTCGACGTCTCGAAGCCGGCCCGCTCGAGGACCGCGCGGAGTCCCGCGAGGCAGCGCCGCGAGCCGACGCCGGGCCGCGCCGAGAGGACCAGGTGCTTGGCGCCCGGCAGGCGCGCGAGGCCTACGAGATCACGAGACGCGGGGTCGCCACGCGCGCCGGCGATCGAGCCGATCTCGTAGGCGCAGTGGGGTATGGTCGACTCGAGAAGGACTTCTTGTTGTGCCTCCGGCACGTCCGCCCACCGGTCGCCCGCCTCCTCCGCGAGCCAGAAGCGGTGGAAGCACGCGCCCCAGCCGCCGTACCCGCTCTGCGCCGAGGCCATCATGCGGCCCAGGAACGCCGCCGCGTCGTCGACGCCGCCATTGCGCGCCGCCTCGGCCGCTTTATCGTCGTCGAACGCCGCCGCGGCCTCCAAGAGGGACATGTAGTTCGGCTCGACGAGGACGACGCCCGCGACGCCGCGCGTCACGGCGTACCGCAACGCCACCGCGGCGCCGTGGGAGTGGCCCACGATGATCGCTGCGTCGGCGTCCTCCCCGAGCGCCTCGTGGACCGCGGCCGCGACGAGCGCCGCCGTGTCGTCGAGCGTCTGGGGCCGGCCGTGCGGCGGCCAAGGCGTCGTGCCCCCAGCGCCGAAGAGGTTGGGCGCGACGACGCGATGGTTCGGGAGCGCGTCGCAGAGGGGCGCCCACTGCTTGTGCGAGGAGCCGCTGCAGTGGACGGCGACGACCGGAGTCCCGGCGCCCCGGACCCCGTACTCGACGGTAAAGCCCGGCGCCGACGGCACCTTGAGGTCGACGGTGCGCTTGGCCCACGTCGACATGCGTCGCTTGGTCGAGCCCCGCCGTCGAAACGAGAAGGTCTTCGACGACCCGGCGAACGGTTTGCAGTCGTAGCGCGAGAGCTGCAGCTTCGAGAGGTCGCGGAGTTCCCGCTTCTCGAAGCCGTCTCTTTCATAGGGCGGCCGCGGCTCGGAGGCCTCGTCCGAGAAGGCGGGGTTGCCGTGCGTCCGCCAGTTGTGGCCGCAGCAGCCGTCCCAGGCCTCGCCGATGACCACATACTCCGCGAGCTTGAAGTGGGCGCGCCAGGCCGCCGTCCAGTCCGCGCCAGGGGGCATCCAGGCGGCGATGGCCACGTGCGCCTTCTCCGCGGCTCGCGCCGCGCCCACGTCCTCGACGGGAAACGCCGGCGCGAACCGCCACGAGCGGTCGTCCGTAGCAGTGACGGTCACTGCGTCGGACTGCCCGCGCTCCTCGAGCGCGCCGCGCAGAAACTGCGACAAACGGCCGTCGCCCGCGCCCACTTCGACCACATCTAGCTTATCTACGCCCAAATCACTTTTTGTTTCGACGAGGTGGTCCGCCAGCTCTGCCACGTACTCTGCCGTGTAAAAGTCGTAGATCTCGTGGCTCTCCATGTAGGCGTTGACCTCGGACCGTCCGGACACCGCGCAGCCGGCGGCTTCCAAGAGCGCCTCGTAGTCGAGGGCTTCCGTCGACGGCGACGTGCCAGCGGCCGCGGCGAAGTCCGTCGAGAGCCGTCCGAGCGCTTCGTCGCGCGCCGCGTTCTCCAGGCTGGCGTCGGTGGCGTCGAAGGCCCATCCCCCGAGGCCGAAGAGCTTCTTGAGCTCGCCGAGCGCCGGCGGCGCGCGCGCATCGAGTTGGCGCAAGGACGTGGCCGCGCGCACGTAACGGTCGCTGCCGCGGTACCGCCGGTCGATGTGGTCCTTGCGCAGCCACGCTTTTAATCGAGAGCACGCGGCGATGGCGTCCAGGTCGGCTTTGCGCTCGTTGGGCGCGACTAAAGCTTTTCGCAGCACGCGCTCCGCGTCCGCGACGGGCCGGTCCGCGAGGGAAATGCTCTTCGCACTTTGTAGGAGGTAGCTGCGCGCACTGCTGTTGATTGGTACTGCTCTCGCGAGGCGCAGGAGCATCGTGTCCATCGCTCGTTATTGCTCGCTATCTGTACATATAACAAGTGCAAACGCTTGAAATGAGCAGCAGTGTGGCGTCTTAACCTGGCAAAGACTGGCAAAATTGACCAGAAAACCCGCACTAATTAAACCCGCACCCGACCTGGCGCGACTCAAGCGACGGAGCACTTGAGAATCCCGCCAGAGGCGACCAAGGGGACGGGGCAGAGAAAGGGGCAGTGAGTGTTTAAGGATCTGGTCGTGGTGCAGAGCCGGGCGCCGACGCAGCAATGCAAGCACTGCTCCTCTTGCTCATCAGCACAGCCACCGCCTACCCGTCCACCCGCGGCGCCGACCTCTACGAAGTGATCAATGCGTCGCGCGACGCGTCGCCCGCCGCGTTATTGGAGGCGTACGCCGCCGCCGTGGAAAGGAGTCTCTCACCGGCCGCGCACGATGCCGCGGCCCTCGCGCGCCAAGCTTCAGAAGCCGCCGACGCGCACGACGCGGCCCTCACAAGCGCGCGGGAGGCCGGCGCCCACGCGAGAGCTGCACGCACGGCGGTGGAAAATGCCCTCCTGGAAGCGAAGCGCGCCATAAGGCACGCCGCTTCCGCCTTGAGACAAGCGGTGCAGGGCGAAGAGTTAGAAATGACCCTCGCTCGGCACGGGCGCGGCCAGCGCCTCGCGGATTATGGGGTGGACCGCTCCACGGAAAAGGCCACGGACGTCGTCTTGAAGCGGCATGGGGACGTGCAGCGCACCGCGCGCCAGGTCGAGGCCAACGCGACGAACGCATTGCTCTTCTCGTCCCTGTCGGAGGAGAGCGCCGCTCTTATCAGGAAAGTGTGGACCTCGTTCCTGAAACCGCCCAAGAGCGGCATGACGCCCAAGCAGCTTGCGCTGCGAGTTCCGACTACGGAAGAGGTGTTAGACGCGTGCGACCCTTTACTCTCGTCGTACGCGGAGAAGACGTGGCCGAAATGGTCCTGGTGGGTGCCGACCGAGAAGAACGACCCGCGCTTTGAGGTAAGATGGGCGTGGCAGAAGACGCTTGGCGCGGCGTTCAACTACATGACGGGGCCCGTGAAGCTTTTGCAGTTCCAGCACTCGACATTAAGAACCGTGGCCCACCTGCCCATAGCGGAGGTGACGGCGTTTGTTGAACAACACTTCGTGATGAACGAGACCTCGGGGAACGTGTCCACGATGAGTGGCCGCTTCATCCTGGACGCCATCAACGCCACGCGGGCGCTAAACGACCCCGGCCTCGCGGGCGTCGAGACGCCGACGCCCGACGTCCTGGCGCGGCGGCCACCGCGGTTCGTCGAGCGGCGGAGTCTGTTAATTGATGTACCGCGCACGGCGAACGCGTCCCTCGCCCGGGCCATCGAGACGTCGTGCCTGCGGCTCGACGCGGTGCCCGACGCCCTGCGGCAAGCGCAACGACTAGCGGAAGCTGCGGGTGATGCCGCGGCGGCCGCGGCCCGGGCTTTATTAGGAGCAGACGCCCGGCGCCGCGAGGCCGACGCCGCGCTCGCGGCGGCGCGGACCGCGGCCAAGGCCCACGCCGACCGGGAGCGGCTTTTGGACGCGGCGTTCCGCGTATTTTCGGATGCGGACGCGCGGTCGGCCTACGACGCGCCATGCGTGCCGTCGCGCGACGCGCCGGGCTGCTGCGAGCGCGCGGCGCCGGGCGGCGCGGGCTTCGTGCTGACGTGCTCGGTCGACACATAACACTTAGACAGCTACAGCTCTAGAAGCCCCCGCTGGTCGTGCTGACGTGCATGGTTGAAATCTATGGTTGACACACAACACTTAGTAAAACTCCCGCTCTAGAGATCCGGCACCGACGCCAGGTGCGTCAGGAAGAAGTCCAGGAGCCGCCCCCAGGCCAGGTCCGCCTGCTGGACGTCGTAGGCCGGGAAGCCCATTTTCTCCTGGCGCTCGTCAAAACTCGCGAAGGGCGCGGGCGACTCGTTCATGAACGCGTGGCCGACGCCCTCGTAGATGTGCACTTTAGCGTGCGCGTTGCCCGCGAGGGCGAGGTCTTTTTCGAGCTTTTGGCCGGTGGCGGGGTCCGCGAACCCTTCAAAGGTGTCCAGCGCGCCGAAGTGGCCCTGCACCGGCTTCTTTAAGGTACTCACGTCGAAGAGCCCGAAGTTCACGCCATAAAAGGGCGCGCCCGCCACGATGTCGTCCGACGCCGCCAGCGCGCCCATGGCGAGCGCGCCGCCCATGCAGAAGCCGACGACACCGACTTTGGGCGAGCCGGTGGCCTTGAGGTACGCGGCGGCCGCGCTTATTTCTTCCACCGCCTTGGCGAAGTCTAGTGCTCCCATCAGGTGCGAGGCTTCTTCCGCGTTGACGCCCTTTTTGCCCTTGTAGATATCGGGAATCAGCACGCGGTAGCCTTGCTGGGCGAGCCGCAGCGCCTTTTGTGTGGTGCCCTCGTCGACGCCCCACCACTCCTGGATGACGATGATGGCCGGCGCGGCGGCGGAGCCCGCGACGTACACGGGGATGTCTCGGTCGTCGCCCAGCTTGATGGGCACGAGCGTCGCGTGCACGATCGCCTCGGCCGCGGTGATGCAGGCCAGGTGCCTGAGGAGGGTCTTCATGGTGCCCTGCGCGGTTTCCAAGTGCTGGGACGAACCGTGGCAGCGCAGGAACGACTTAGACGACGTATGCGGTCAGGGTGCTAGAGCTGCTATGCTATGCTATACTTAACCCGCGGTCGCTGGCCTGTTTCTCTACGTGCGGGTTTTAGGACGGGTTTTGTTACGGGTTTTCTACACGGCAAAAATGACGAGCCCCAACAAGCAGCACGCCAACGACGCGCCGGAAACGCCTTAGTCAGCGACGCGCCGCCTGGCTCCCAGCCCACCAAACAGAGGCACCTAGCCCACCATGGCGCGCAACGAGGAGAAGGCGCAGCTCATGCTCAACAAGTGGGTGACCATGAAGGAGAGCTTCAACTCGGGCCAGGCCCAGGAGCGGCGGCCCTTCCTGGCGAGCGACTGCGGGTCCCTGGCGGACTGCGAGAAGTGGCGCATGCAGATCGTGCGCGAGGTGACGAAGAAGGTCGCGTCCGTGCAGAACGCCGGGTTGGGCGAGCACAAACTGAGGGATCTGAACGACACCATCAACAAGCTGCTCCGAGAAAAGGGCCACTGGCAACGACGCATTAGGGACCTGGGCGGCCCGGACTACAACGCCCTGGAGCCCAAGGCGCTGGACGCCGAGGGCCGGGCCCTGCCAGGCGGCGGCGGCTACCGCTACTTCGGCGCGGCCCGGGACCTGCCGGGCGTCAAGGAGCTCTTCGAGGCCCCGCCGCCCGTGAAGAAGCGGCGGACGCGGGGCGACATGATGAAGCGCGTGACGCCCGACTACTACGGCTTCCGGGACGACGACGACGGTGGTGTATTACAAGCCGCGGAGGCGGCCGCGGAGGCGCCTCTCCTAGAGGCGGCGCGCGCCGCGGAGCTGGACGCGCGGGAAGCAAGGCGGGCGCGCGACGGCGCCGAGTCGTCCGACGACGACCCGCTCGACGAGCCGGCATTGTTGGACGGGATCCGGCGCACCACTGACGCGTCCGCCCGGGCCTTCGAGGAGCTGGCCGGCGGCGGGCCGGACCTCGCGGGCCGGAAGCGAGCGTTACTAGAGGCCCTCAGGGCCGACGACGCCATGACGCCCGCGCCGCCCGCGCCGCCCGCGCCGCCCGCGGAGGCCGCGGAGGAGCCCGCATCGATGCCGCCCCCGGTCCCTTTGCGGCCGGCCGTCGCCGCGCCGGCGAAGCCGTCGAAGAAACCCGCTTCGAAGAAGCCCGCGGCCAAGCCCGCGGCGGCGGCGCCCGCGGCGGTCGCGCCGCCGGCGCCCGCGGCCGCTCCCAAGTGGACCGTCGACGAGGTGAACAAGATGACCGTGCCGAAATTGAAAGCAGCGCTGACGGAACTCGGGTTGGCCACGGAAGGTTTGAAGACGGCGCTCAAGAAGCGGTTGTTGGTGGCACTCTAACTACCTCGGCTAGTACTAGACTCAGGTCCCCTTACGCCCCCCGCCCTTCGATCCCACGCCCCGGCCGCCGTGCCACGCGGCCGCGCCCGCGTCCGAGTCCGGCGCCACCAGATGCAGCTCCGGGTCGAAGGCCCACGTGTCCGGCGATTTCCGTACGCGCGACGCAAGCTTCGCCGGATCCAACAGGTTGTTCGTGCCCACGACCGTGAGACCCGCCGGCACGTCCACCGAGACCACGGACTGCGCCGCCACCGTCACGTCGTCACCAACGCGGATGTCGCCGACGATCTGTGTGGCGAATTGTTAAGACGGTCTCTCGACGCGAGCGAGACGAAACATAATAAGACGCTGGCGCCGCGCCGTCGCTCCGACACCCAACGTCACGCGGTCGCCGATGGACGGATGCCGTTTCGTGCGGGCTTTGCCCGTGCCCCCGAGCGTCACGCCGTGCAAGATCGTGCAGTCCCGCCCGATGGTCGCCGTCTCGCCGATCACGACCGACGTCGCGTGGTCGATGAAGCAGCCGCCCCCGATCTGCGCCCCGGGATGAATGCACAGGGACCAGAGCTCGTTGACCCGGTCCTGAATCGCGAAGGCCACGTGGTCGTTCTCGAAGCCCCCGGCCCGCCAGAACCGGTGGGCCGCGCGCTGCGCTTGTACGGCATGGAAACCCTTCAGGTAGGCCACCGTCTGCAGGTGCGTCGTCGAGGCCGGGTCGCGCTTGATGATCGCCGCGACGTCGGCCCCGACGCGCTCGTCGCCCCGCAACGCGTCCCAGAGCAGCTGGCGGAGCGCGCCCCGCGGGAGGCGCGTGTCCGACGCCGACCGCGACATCTTGGCGCTCACGACCTCCGCCACGGCCTCGTGGAGCGAGCCGCACTTCACGAGCGCGGCCATGTCCGGCCGCGCCCGCCGGGCGAAGGCCTCGGCCCTTAATTGTTCGAACTGCGTCTGGTCGCGCACGGCCGGCGAGACGCCCACGCCGCCCGCGGCCGACGGCAGCGCGTCCGACAGCCGGCGGCTGGTCCGCAGCACGGCTCGCCGCATGATATTCTTGTGCTGTACGATAGGCGGCTCCGCGGCACGCAGCTGTGATGCTGCCAGTCTCCTTGCAGCGCTGCTCGAACACTGATCTGTTGACTGCTGCAGCAGAAAATATGTCTGAATATAAGCCGAGTCGGTCGTGTGAGGTCGGACTTTGCGATCTATAACAAGCAAAACAAGGACCTGCGGCTGCTGAGCGAGGAAAACCCGAGTCGAACTTTTACATTTCGGTGTGATGCAATATGCAGTTGCTTGAGTATCGTTTGGTTAGGTACTGGTCCAAAGAGACAAATGCGACACTTACTGGGGGCCGAAAAAAATAATTTCTTGATTCGCGGTGCTTAAGTGGTCAGTCGCGCCGGTGGAATGCTGTCAATTCGTGGTCCTTAGGTCTCCCTGGGGTCGCCTGGGGCAGGTACTAGACGTGTGCAATCGCCTACACCGCATAGGTAATTCCGGCGCCACATACATATGATCAAGTCCTTAGCCAGCCATCTGGCTCATGCCAAAATTCCCCAACTAATTGACTTCAGAGCTCTCTGGGAGCCACAAGCACCAGCGTGTGCGGTGTAAGTGACTAACCAACTTCAACCCTAACCCATAGGGAGTCCGAGAGCCGGTCTGCATCCCAAAAAGTGTTTTATTTGGGCGCGATGGCACCCGTGAACGTCAAATACGCTAATTATTCAAGGGCCTCCAAGAATCATACTAGCGGTCTCGTTGGGTCCCATACTACCCCACCTATTATGGAAATCAAGTATATGACATATACACCACGAGAAGGGTACTTTGGGCTGCCCACGCTCGGGCACGATATTATTGATCTGGACCTCGCGCAAGTCGGTCGGTCATGAAACAAACGATCGCAGGGGCGCGGAGTCGCGGAATTGCGCGGACCATACTGATCACTTCATATAGCTCAGTAATCGTTCTGGTGGGCTGTATGGACTCTACCACTGTCGAAAGGATGTAAACACACCTAACGAAGGGAAGTGTCTAGTAGAATTCTTTTCCCGCCCTCCGAGCGCGGTCTATCGGCTCCAGTTCCGTCGGATATGTATGAAAACTGGGCCGGAGTACTTATAATGTACTAACTGGACGGTAGATGGCGGCGTTAATCGCTGGTGTACTTTGGCAACCCGTAAGACTACTCCGTGAATGTCCCAAGATTTCCGGGAGCCGCGAGCATATGTCCCTCGGCCGCTACACGCAAATGTTTGGTCTCGCTGACCGATTATGGTGTTGACTTAATTTGGGAGCTCATTTATTTTACCCTATCTACCCGGGAAGGTACCAAAGTCCATTTTTGGGCCTTCGGGCGGCCGCGGGAATTTCAAAACAATGTTCGTTTCTGACGGGCACGTAGTGTTAGACATTCTATCCATACGCTCTAATTACGGTGGCTGCGGGGCGTCCCAAAAAGTTAGGCTTCGGGTGATCGCTGTCAGCTCCGCTCGATAGGCGGCCGCGACGAATTGGAATCGCTGCCCATTCTGGAGCATACTTCGGTGGCACGGTCCTAAGAGGCATTGTATCCGTCTACTGTACAGCTGCCCCCGACACCACCGGAACTACTTACTACTCTTACTCTGCTTCGCCACGTCCTCCTCGCGCAGCAGCTCCTCCGCCGCCTTCTCCGCCGCGGCCTCCATCGAGGGCATCGTCAGCTTCGTCAGGTCCTCGAAGGTGATCTGCGCGACCTTGTTGGCCAGGGCCACGTCCATGTCCTCGACCTCGCGCGCGAGGGCCCGCCGCTCCAACACCTCCATGACTTCCGGCGTCGCGGCCATTTTTTTGGCGATCAGCGGCCCGCCCTTGGTCGAGAGGACGTGCAGGGCCCAGGCGCCCTCCGAGGAGCAGTCCGGCCGGTCCGAGGACGCCAGCTGGGCCAAAGCGACGGGCCCGGAGACCGTGTCCACGTCCAGCGCTTTGCCACACGCCGCGTTCGCGATGCGGTTCAGGGCCGCGACGGCGTGCTCCTTGACCTCGGCCCGGCCCTCCGCCACTAGTAACCGAGAGAGTAAGCGGGGCACCTTCGCGCGACACAATTGCCCCGTTGGCCCGGGCCCATCCGAGGCCACGTTCGCCGCTAAGACGCAGCACTGGAGCAACAAATCCTGGTCCGTCCGTAAACTCAGGCACTGGACAATCAACTGCGCGAGGCCCTGCTTCAAAAGGTGCGCGGTGATGGGGTGCGTGCTTACGGCGGCGAGCCACCGCAGAGCCGCGAGCAGGGACAGGCGCTCGGGCGCCGCCCGCTCGCTCGGCGCGCCGGGCCGGCCGCAGTGCCTACACACTGCCATGACCGTCGGCAGCGTCGAGAGCTGCTGGCCCAGCAATGGCGGCGACCGTAACAACGCGAGCTCCGAGAGCGCTTCCAGGACGGGCGGGAGGATGGCGTCGCGCCGCTCGTCCCGTACGGAGCATAAAGCCGGGGCATCGTCCGGCGTGTTGCTCGCGGCGACCAAGCGCCAGCTCCGCGACACGACCTGGGAGCGCTGGAGCTCGGAGAAGGCCGTGGCGTTCCTGCTCGCGAGCGCCCGGAGCTCCTCGGCGGCCTTGCCGCGGCGCTCGGCCTCGGTGGTCTTGGAGCAGCACTCCTCGATCAATGCTTTCGCGCTGGCGGTGTCCTTCGCACTGGCCGCGGGCGTGGCGACGGCCTCGGCTTTGGTCGCTGGGGTCGCTGCCGCCTCAGCGATGGCAGACATGGTGTATGCCTCAAATGCTCTCTGGGGCTCGATTGATCGATGACTCGACCGGTTGGCGCGCGGACTGCTCCGAAGCGGCGATGCAGTGGTCTCTTTGCTGCGTATGCTGACTGGCGTATGGCACTGCTGCGTGTGTGCCGCACAAAAGCTGTGCAGAGGCCTCGACTCTCAGGCCTCGATTTTGCTGGCGCCTTTTGTGTTTGTTCAGTCCAGCGGTCGCCACCCGTCTAGAGGTTTCCTGCGAGCGGATTCAGGGGCCGTGGGCCCATCCAGAACACACAACCCGCACGCTAGCTCGATTTTTGGCAGCCAATCGTCGGAGCGCGCAATCAGGACCCCACAGCTTATTATTCCGTGGCGCGCGGCTGGAAGAGTCGCTCTTAGACCATATCCAGCTGGAACCGGTCGAAAGTTACGCTCAACCGAGCCTGCATACGAAACCTCCAGCCCTTCCGTATTCCATTCTCGTCGGACCCGCCGCAGACGGACGCACCATTCGTTTCCAGCTAGCCATGAACTCGACCGACAGCTCCGCGCCAGTGACGCCGCGCTCTGCGCCGGTGACCATCGAACGCCGCAGTAGATATGTGCTTGAGGGCGCGTCGACGACGCTCGTCGACGACCTCGCCAAGGCCGTGGCGGCGGCGCGCAACAACGCGATCCTCGGTCGTGCGGACTTCGTGAGACGATCCAGCAGCAGCAGCGTTGGCGCCGACTGAAGTGGCCGCGGCCTGACCAAACGCGCTTGGGCACAAACCCGAAATTCGTGTGCCTAATACTATATGTGTAAATTTTTTTTGAGCTAGGTTCGCTGTAAGCTAAGCTTCATCGTCGATGGACGTATTGGGTTTTGACTAGCAAATCGAGCGCGGTGTCGTTCTCGCACCTCGGCACTCGCCACCAGCGCGCGCCGGCGAACAAAAGCAGCACGACGGCAGTAAGCAGTAGTCATACTTGCTGCGCTGCAGCGAGATCGATCAAACGCGCCGCGCCGCGCCTGCGATTTAAGCCGCACACAATCCAAAAACCGCTGCAGCTTTAGAGCGCCCGTACCGCGCCCGCAGCAACGGTCATACCTGCTGCGCTGCAGCGAGAACCGGTCGACGCGCCGCGCACGCCGCTGCAATTTAAAGCCGCGCACTCAAAAACCGCTGAGCCATGGCCGACGTCATAGACGTAGACATGCCCGCGCCCGCCGCGCCGCCGCAGAAGAAGCGCCAGCGCGACGTCATAGATCTACTAGAGGACGACGACGTCGTCCTCGTTTCGCCGCCGAAGAAACGCGCCGTCGAGGTCGTCGACGTGGACGCGCTCGATAGCGACGACGACGCCGACGACAACGGCGAGCGGGGCCTGGGACCGCCGCGCGTCGTCAAGCCGGCGCCGCCGCGGGCCCTCGTGGTCAAGGCGGACCCCTGCCCGGCGCAGCGCCCGGTGCCCAAACAAGAACCGCGCGGCGTGCCGCTGGTCGCGAAGCGCGAGCCCAAGGAGCCCAAGGTCGAGCACAAGCCCAAGGTCGAGGACGGCGACGGTGACCAGCCCATGTTCGTCCTCAAGAAGAAGCAGAAGGCGGCCGTGTCGCCGCTCTCCGAGGCCGCCTCGGACGACGACGAGCCGCGCGAGCCGCCGCCGCCGCGCAACTTTTTCCCGCAGTGGCTCAAGGCCCGTGAGGACAAGGGCGAGGCGCCGCCCCTCGACCCGGACCAGCGCCGAGCGTGCGACTGCGTTGTCGTGCAGGGCAAGAACACCTTCGTCACGGGCTCGGGCGGGAACGGCAGTCGCACGTGACGCGGACGATCCAGGACTTCTTCGCGGCGCACTACGGCGACGCGTACTCGCAGCGGGTCGCGGTCTGCGCCCCCACAGGCATCGCGGCTACGCACGTCAACGGGACGACTATCCACAGCGCCACGGGCATTGGGGTGCCCAAGTGCCAGGAGGATTTTAGACGCATGCAACAGGGCTTTCGCAAGGAGCTCTGGACGAAGCTGGTCGAGGTCTTGATCGTGGACGAGATTTCTATGTTAAGTGGTGAGTGGCTGGACAATTTGGAGCGGACGCTGCGGGAGCTGACGCACTACCACGGGCGCGGCGCGGCGTCCTTGGACACTTGACGCGACATCGTTGCTGCTCGACGGCGTGGAGGGTGACGCGCGACTCACCTTTCATCACACGCAGGCGCGGCGAGTTCCAGAAGTACCTCAGGATGCCCATGAAGGACATCCCAGCCTTCGGCGGCATCCAGGTCGTCGTCGTCGGCGACTTTTATCAGCTCCCGCCCATCCCGGCCACGATCCACGGCGAGACCTTCCAGCGGTTAGATCACGGTTTATTCCATAGTCAGCACATCCCCAAGGACTCGCACACGAAGAAGATTTATTTTACGAATCGGGGCTACGCCTTCCAGAGCATGGCCTGGCGCGCCGCGGAATTCGTGTACGTTCATTTGCGAACCGGTCATAGGATAGGACCGGCGGAGAAGGAGTTCGTGCAGCTCATGGGCCGCATTCACCGGGGCGAAGCCTGGGACAAGGACTACGACCGGCTCAACAAAGTGGGCGCGAAGAAGCACTCAGACGATGTGGAGCCCACGGAGATCTGGCCCACGAACGCCAAGGTCAACGCGGTGAACCGCCAGGGCCTGGAGCGGCTCAAAGAGTCCCCGAGGCGCTTCGAGTACGCGCACTGGGTGAGACCGTTCAAGAACATCCTGCCCTACATTTCAGTAGATGAAATCACCCACGCTTTGAATACCTGCGACTTCATCAAGTACAACAAACTCGTGGAGCCGACCGTGGACCTGAAGCCGGGGGCGCGCATCCTCTTGCTGAAGAACATCGATACGCGCAACGAGGCGAAGAAAGAGCAACCGTTAGTGAACGGCACCACGGACCGCATCCTGCGGTGGGCCACCGGTATCGAGGCCGAGGCGGCTTTAAAAGCGCGGGAGGTCTATCTGGAGGACAAACTGGAAGCCGCGCGCGAGCAGCGGAAGGAAAGAGGAAAGCGGTCGCACGAGACGTCGTTGGAACGGAAACTGTACGAGGAGCTCCAGAAATTAAGAGAACACTGCGCTTTACACTGCGGCCACGACGTGGACAAGGACGGCCAGACGGTGCGGACCGCGGGCACTCTATTACCGTGGGTGCGCTTCTCCAAGGGGCGCGAAGAAGTCGTGTTGCCGGCGCTGTTCGACGACGAGCTCGTCGGGCAGGGCGTTGCCTACATCATGCAGATTCCGCTGGAGTTAGGTTATGCGGTGACGATCCACAAGAGTCAGGGCATGTCCCTGGACGCGGCGACGGTGTCGTGCTCGGGGTACTTCGCGGAGGGCCAGGCCTATGTGGCGCTCTCGCGGGTCACGGGCGCGAGCGCTCTGGCGCTGGCGCGGCCTGTTAGAGGTGTCGACATCAAGACCCCCAAGATGGCCACGGCCTTCTACGAGCTGTTGGACGCGATCGAGGCCCAGGCGAAGATCCTGGGCGCGCAGCTCGACGTGGGGCCGCTCGCGCTCCGGGAGCGCTTCGGCGGCTCGCACCTGGACCCGCTCGGCGCCAATCGGGGCGCCGCGGGCCCGCAGAAGACGGCGTTGGAGGCGATCGAGCGCCTCGAGCCATCTTTGGACCAGGAGGAGCAACAGCCCCACGTCCTCCACTGGCAAACGAAAAAACCGTCCGTCGCCCGCGAGGAGTTCGGCGGCCACGGCTTCAGCTCCAAGGGCAAGGGCGGCAAGTGCTCCAAGTGCCAGCAGGTGGGGCACTGGGCGTCCGAGTGCCCGAACTAGCTTTTGTAAAGATAAAGAACAGAATTACTCATACCTCCTCGGCCATCGCGTGGTAGACCCTCGGCTCCGTCGTCGGGACGCCGGGCCAAACGACCTCCGCTTCTCGCGCGACAGCGTGGCTCGGTGGCGCCGAGATCACCTCCGCGAACGGGAGCCGGTGCAACGGCGTCACCGCGGGCACTGCCATCAGATTCGTGTCCGACCCCACGCGTCGCACGAACGCCGCCACCGGCAGGGGCGGCGCCGTGGGCGGGAGCGCGACCGCCCGCGCCGGTGGCC
>Ga0114994_10000167_pt1 | contig 38696 bp, 28 predicted proteins | sample ArcticOcean_MG_C_9_FD_87043 | JGI IMG/M metagenome (GOLD analysis project Ga0114994, IMG submission 87043) | Marine microbial communities from western Arctic Ocean - ArcticOcean_MG_CB2_152 | ecosystem: Environmental > Aquatic > Marine > Oceanic | place: Arctic Ocean: Canada Basin | collected...
CACCGCGCCGTCGACCAGCGCCGCGCCGGCCGCGTCCCGCGGCACGGGGAAGCCGGCGAACGCCGTGCGCGCGACGACGAGCGGCCGGTGGCGCTGGCCGGCCCGCCCCGCGAGCGCGAAGCGCCCGCCCTCGACGCGCGACGCACAAAAGTCCTCGAGGCTCGTGCCGCTCGCTAGCGTCTGGGCCGTGCACGAATATTTCGCGAGGACCTCGCGCAGGCGCGCGCGCACCGGCGCCAGCCGGGCGCCGCGCAGCGTGGCGGCGAGGGCCGCGGCGTCGCCGAGCGATAGGGCAAGCTCGGCCGGCGGCGTCGGGCGGGCGTGGACGTGCTCCGCGACGGCCTCCTCGAGCACGTACTGCGCCTCCTCGAAGGCGTCGCGGAAGGCGCCCGGGCCGCGGGGCGAGGCCGGCGCCCCGCCCGCCGGCGCCGCCGCGGCCGACGCCGCGGCCCCGTCGTCGTCGAAGAAGGCGAGCTCCTCGGCCGAGACCGGGCGCCCCTGCGGGCGCTGGCGGCGCAAATTTGAGCACGCGACGAAGTGCCGCAGGGCCAGCTCGACCGCCCGGGGCTCGCCGTAGCGCCGCTCGTCGCGCTGGCCGAGCGGCGTGCCGGGCCCGCGCCGCGCGACGACGCCCGCGATATTGGCCTGGTCGAGGTCGCCCCGGCGCAGGTTTGCGACGAGGCCCGCCGGGTCGCCGCGTTTGAGCTCCGCGGCCCACACGTCCTCCAGCGCGCACACGCAGGTCTCGCCCCGGCCCGGGTGCAGGTGCGCGGCGCACCACACGCGGTACTCGTCGATGATTGATCGGTCGTCCATCGCTGCCGGGGGTGTGAGAGTGTGTGCTTGCTACCTAGCTGCGAGAGAGTACCTATCCGTGTTTTGGCCGGTGGCGCCCGTTCGCAGTGGTGCTCTTCGGAAAACGTGGTTCCGGGTCCAGCTGCAATCGATGCGTATGCACTTGCTAGTCACTAGTGCTGCGCGACCTGGGATAACTGAGTTACGAAACCCGTTTTTAAATTTTTTTTTATGCCCCCGCCGCGGCGCCGGGGTGGAGTCCTGCCACTCTTCGGCCGGGGCGCTGAGTGATGTCGTGATAAGTCGGATCAATATGCGGGTTTGCTTTTCACAGCCTCCCTTGGCGGAGCGGAGCGAGCCGGGAGGCTGTTATTTGACTATAGGGCTCTAGTACAGGTTTCGCGTTCTCCGTCCTCGATTCATAATTTAATTATACACTATGCACGTACACGCCGCCGCGAGCGTCTCCCACAAGAACCGCCTTCGTGTGATGACAATAAAAACAAGGACTAGGGCCCGGCGGCGAGCCCCGTGTCGAAGCGCGCCAGGCACACGGCGAAGGCCTGGAGCAGCGAGAAGGGGTACGTGTAGTCCATGTTGAAGCAGTCCTTCCCGACCTTGCCCATCTGCAGGACCACGGGCAGCGCGGCGTCGTCGGCCGCGAGGCCGTGGCCCTCGCCGGCGCGCGCGTAGTACGCGCGCCGCTCGTGGGGCTCGGCGGGCGCCGAGGCCACGAGCTGGAAGTTCTTGACGGACGCGACGGACGCGCGCGCGCGGAAGTCGACGAGGCACGAGGACAGCGGGTCGTACTTGGACGTCCGGGCGTGCGCCACGTAGACCGAGTCGGCGTCCAGCACGTTCTGCGCGCCGCGGCCGCGGACGACGTCGAAGGCGTGCCGCAGGCCCGCCGCGGGCTCGGCGGGTTGGAACTCGTGGACCGTCGCGATCCCGGGGTCCAGCGCCTCGGCGTCGGCCTCGCGCGGCCCGCGCGCCCGCCACCGCGCGCGCGGCAGGGCGACCTCGAACCGCCGCGTTGGACCCCCGAACACGACGGCCGCCAGCTCCCGGCGCAACGCCTTCCCGTCGCCCGCGCGGCCGCCCGCGTCGTACAACACGTACTCGCCCGGGGTGGTGGCGCGCAGCTTGCCGAGGTAGTGGCGGCTCCGCCGGGCGCGCGCCTTATAGACGTCGCTGGTGGCCGTGGAAACGACGTAGTGGGGCGACGCCGAGGGCACCTTGCGCGCCGCGAGCAGGAGCCGGCCCGTGCCGTCCTCGTGGTCCGCGTAGAGCTTGTAGAGGGGGAAGAGCGCGTGGGCGCCCGTCCGCGTGCGCTCGATGAAGCAGCGCACGACCTTGTCGCCGCCGCCCGGCGCGGGCCCCGCCGCGAAGGCGTGGAGCTTCCGCAGCACGAACGGGATCACCCGGCCGTCGAAGACGGCTGGCGCCCGCGCCGCCGCGCCCCCCGGCGCCGGCCCTTTGCCGAGGCCCCGCGCCAGCGCGTCGTCGAGGCGCGCGCCGACGGTCGCGGGCGAGCGCGACCGCCGCTCGCCGTCGGCCGCGGTCCGGTGCCGCCGCCCCTTCTCCGCGGTCTCGAGGGCCGCGGGCGAGCGCGACCGGCCCGGCGAGCCCTCGCCGGTGGCGTTGCGCCTCGGGTCGCGCCGGCGCCGCGGGGACTCTTCGCCGGCGGCGGCGCGGGGCGCGGGCGAGTGCGAGCCGTCGCCGGTGGCGTCGTCTGTACGCCTCCCGTCGTCGCGCCGGCGCCGCCCGCGGTCGTCGTCGTCGTCGGCGCCCGCTTCGTTCGCGGTCCGGCAGTCGCGGCGGCGCGGCGTCAGTCGGTCGTCGTCCGCGGCCTCGCGGCGGCGCCGCGGCGGCGTCCGCTCGCCGTCGTTCCTCGGAGACCCGTCGCGCCGCGGCGGCGTCCCGCGGCGAGGCGGCGCCGCGCCCTCGTCGTCGTCGTCGTCGGTCGGCCGGCGCCGCGGCGTAAGGCGCTCGGCGTCCGCCGGCCGCGGCGTCCTCCGCGGCCGGCCGTGGCCGTCCTCCGGCCGCGGCGACCGCGACCGCGGCGCCTGGCGCCGGAGGCGGTCGGTGCCCTCGTACTCGGGCGCATTTTCCCGGGCCAGGCTCCGGGCGTACCGGGCGCGCAGGGCGGCCGCCGCCGAGGCCCGCGTGTCGCCTTCTTCATCATCGTCTGGGGGGGGTGGAGGCGGTGGAGGCGGCATGGCTGCTTTGGGGTGTAGGCTCGAGCTCGCAGGGCACTATATAGTGTAGCGCTGCCCACTCGAGCGGGGCAGGTTCCGGTTCCGGTTCTTGCTGCCCAAAAGCAGAGCGCTATGTATTCTGCTGCGGCGTGCGATCTCCTGGGAGAGATGATGTATAACCGCGCGAAACCCGTCAAGCTAATAGGGGTTTTTTCGCAGCTTTTTTCGCAGCACTCCCCGGGCAGACTTGGAACTGCGCCACGTCTGGGGGGTTCTGTTTATGCATGGCTATCGGAAATAAATCGTTTCCAAAGTACCTGCGGCTGCCAGCTCCGCGATCACCCGAAGCTGGGCTATATTTGCGGCCGGGCGGTCAGCGTAATTAGGTTGTATTCGTAGGATGTCTAACACCACATGCCCGTCAGAAACGAACATTGTTTTGAAATTCCCGCGGCCGCCCGAAGGCCCAAAAATGGACTTTGGTACCTTCTCGGGTAGGTAGAGTAAAATAAACGAGCTCCCAAATTAAGTTAGTACCATAGTCGGTCAACGAGACCAAATGTTCAAGCGTAGCGGCCGAGAAACATGAGCTCGCGGCTCCCGGAAATACGGGGACATTCGCGGATGAGTCTTACGAGTTGCCAAAGTACACCAGCGATTGACGCCGCCATCTACCGTCCAGTTAGTACATTATAAGTACTCCGGCCGAGTTTTCATACATATCCGATGGAACTGGAGCCGATAGCCCGCGCTCGGAGGGCGGGAGAAGAATTCTACTGGACACTTCCCTTCGTTAGATGTGTTTACATCCCTTCCATAGTGGTAGAGTCCATCTAGCCCACCAGAACGATAACTGAGGTCTATCATGTACTCAGATTGCTCCGCGCGGTTCGCCGACTCCGCGACCCCACGTTTCCATGAAGACGGGCCCAGAACCTGGACCAGCGAGTATCAGCGACTCCACTATCCCGAGGGACCGTGTCGCCGTTGTTCTATTCACAATCGACCGACTTGCCCGTTCTACGCGAACGACGGTCCGTAGGCGGACCTCCAAAAAGGCCCCACACCCGTGAGTTATGAAATAAATTGGCGTCTGAGGCGCTTCGGTTCTGGGACGATCCATCCGAACCGCCCGGACAACTAGCACATAGGATAAACTGTTCCGTAAGCTCTGCGCGGCTTACCGACCTCGCGACCCCTCGATCTCGTTAATTCGGGCACAAGACCTGAACCTGGGACTACCAGGGCCGGTACCATCACCATGGACCTTGGCGCGACCGTTTATATTACAATCGACCGACTTGCCCGAGGTCCAGATTAATAATATTCAGACCCGAGCGTGGGCAGCCCAAAATACCCTTCTCGTAGTGTAGATGTCATATACTTGATTTCCACTATAGGTGGGGTAGTATGGGCCCAACGAGACCGCTATTACGATTCGTAGGGGCCCTCGAATAATTAGCGTATTTGACGTACACGGGTGCTGTCGAGCCCAAATAAAACACTTTTTTGTGATGCAGAACGGCTCTCAGACTGCCTATGTGTTAGTGCTGAAGTTGGTTACTCACCTACACCGCATACGCAGGAGCTTGGGGCAACCCATAGCTCTCAAAGCTCTGGATCAAAACCATTGGCAAATCACACCTGAATCAGCTGGACTGCTGAGAGAGTTGGTAGATATGATCCAAGCGCCAGCGTATACGGCGTAGGCGATTACACGTGTCTAGTACTGACCCTAAGCGACCCCCGGGGGACCTCTGGACCACGAATCGACCGCATTCCACTGGCGCGACTGACCACTTTGGCACCGTCAACGAGGCCGACGTCGCGGCCGAGGAGGCCGAGGGGCGGCGGTTCCGCGCGATGGCGCGGCGGCACCAGAACAGCCCCCTCCACGCGCTCGACCAGCGCGGCGGTCCGGGCTCCATCGTCCGGGCTCATGAGGCGGCGGTCCAGACCGACGACGACTTCGACGAGCTGCACTTCGCGGACGGCCCGCCGCCGCTCGTCGACGACCACGCCCCGGCGGACGGCGACGGCGACGAGGTCTACGCCCGCGACCGCCGCGGCACGGTCAACGAGCCGGTCGCCTGGCCCGCGGACCAGAGTAGCGGCGACGACGAGTCCGAGGACGACGCGTACGCCGGAACTGTGACGGTTTTTTTCTAACACCTAGCGTAGCTTCTTCTTGACTAATTACACCTTCGCTTCGATCGCCGCTTGTGGCTTTTCGGTTTCTTTGATGAACGCCGAGTCGCCGACAGCGAGTAATGGCCCTGGTTAAAAGTCACCCCCGCCCCTCACGAGTACAGCGACGGGTCCGCCGGCAGGAAGTCGCGGGACCCCAGGAAGGGCACCAGGGCGAGGAGCGGCAGGATCGAGATGCCCATGTACGTCAGCACGCGCGTCTGCTGGGTCTCGTCGTCCGCTTCCGGCGCGGCCTCGGCCGCGGCGACGGGCGCCGCGGCCGCGTCGTCGCCCTCGTCGAGGGCCTCGAAGACCTCCGTCTCGTCCGCGGCGCGCACCGGCGCTCGTCGCGGGCCGCGCCGCCGGGCGGCCGGCGCGACGAGCGCCGTGCTGGCCGCGAGGGCGCCGAGCAGCGCTACCGTGCGACGCATTCTTATAAGAGATGGCGACGGATGCCGAGGGTTGCAGTGGTAGCCCTTGATGGCTGCGACTCGACGCGTAGCTGCACGCTGTCGGTACCTGAAGCTGGCAGAGCTTGCTGCTCTCAGGGCTCTTCTTCGCGACTGTTGCCGACCGCAGGCAGCGTCGCAGACTGCAGCTTGGATTGATGCGGCAGGATGGCCGGTTATGCCGCGCTCTGACCACTTTTGTTAGGAGGAGAGTAAAAAAACCCGTCGCAAACCACCATTGGACGCTACACTTCTCTCGCACCGAAACAGGCAGTCAGCAGCCCGCCAACCGTTGGAAACAAAACCCGAACCCGAACCAAAAAGCGCGCAGCGGCCCGGCGCTCCGGCCTCACGGGGCTGCCCAAGCGGTGCACGAGGCGCAGCTGCCCGCGCACCGTCGAGCCAAGCACGAGCAGCCCAAGCGCACCGCCCGCCGACCGAGGCGCGGCCCGGGGACCCAGGGACCGCAAAGCACAAGCATCAGTATGGGCTTCGTCGAGGTCTTCGGCTTAGCCCTGGGCCTCATCGCCTTCGGGACGGTCATGGCCCTATTTTGGCGCGTGTTGAACAAGATCTTCCGGGCGATCGAGCACCACCACGGCGACGACAAGCACCTGGAGGACGAGGAGTCCTCCGACGAGGAAGGTGAAGGCAGAAGGGGCTTCAGCCCGCCCTTCTGGGACTTCCTGGTGTACCTCGGGTTCCTGGCCACGTTCGTGGCGGTCGTGTATGCCCTTCGAGGGGGCAACTCGTCGCCGTACAACACGCACGTGGCGCTCGAGGACTGGTTCACGGGCAACGAGTTCCACTATAACGTGCCCTTCTCGGGCTTGAACTTGCGGGACCAGGTGTACACGTGGCTCCGGGCGGTTGTCGTCCCGGGCGTGCTCCCGCTCGTGCGGAACGACGGGAGCGGCCAAGTCCTCGATAACATCGATAGGCTGTGCCTGGCGGACGGCCAGTCCTTGCGAATAGGGGCCATCCGCCTCCGGAAGATCAGTGCGGAAGGGAGTGCCTCGGTCACGGACTACCTCCAGGACGACGCGAATTCCTGGAAGGCCCAGAACCTGCACCAGGTCTTCTCGAACTATCTGGGGCCCGGTCTCAGTGGCTGTTCGTCCTCGGCGTTACCCAACGAAGACGACACGACCTTTACGTCCTCTACGATACGGGCCGACGTGCCGCGGTCCGACGCGGGCTACTCTATACCATGGCGGGCCACCGACGAGCCCTCGTACAAATCGAAGATCACCGGAAGTGTGTACTGCGGCAACGGCCAGCTCTGGGACCTGAGCACGAACCAGACCACCGCCTTAGCGGAGTTGGAGATGCTGCGGGACGACGACTGGCTCATCGCCGACGGCACGCGCGCTTTGTTGGCGGAGTTCGTATTGTACAACCCGGGCACGGAGCTCTTTAGTCTATTTAGAGGCGCCGTGGAGTTCCACCCGGCCGGGGCCGTGGTCCCAACCTTCGACATTTTATCGGTGGACTTAGCGGGCACCTATCGGGCCTGGAAGAACGACGGCGCCACCATGCCCCAGCGCATCTGCGCGTACCTGGAGATCCTGTTGTACATGCAAGTGATGTGCTACATTGCCTTGGAGCTCAAAGCCATGAAACAGCTTGGGTGGCACGAGTACAGCAAGCACTACATCTCTTTGCTCACGTGCGTCAACCTGGCGAGCTTCATGGTCGCGCTCTTTTGGCGGCTCATAAACTTAAGTTGGGTCGCTTTCAATTACGAGGACCTCCTCCAGACGGGTGCGGGCGTCAAAGCGTACCCCTCCGAGCTCGCGTCGAACATCGTTTTATATAAGACCGTGGACCAGTTCAACGCCATCAACGCCATCCTATCCTTCTTTAGACTGTTCAAGTACTTGCGGGCCAACCCGGGCCTGGCGCAGCTGTCGGACACGATCTACTTAGCAACTCTAGAGCTCGGACCAGTCATGCTCATTCTAGTGGTGTGCATGGTCGCGTACGCGGCGGCGTTTCAACTGGCGTTTGGGGCGGAGTTGTTTGATTACAACGCCATGCCCAACGCCATGCAGAGCATGAGTCGCGCCATCGTGGGCGACTTCGACTTCACGGTGTTAATGGGTCCCGGGCGAGCCGTGACGAACAACACCATCGGGATGTGCCTCTGCGTGACGTACGTGGTCGTGACGCAGTTCGTCGTCTTATCCATGCTGCTCGCTATATTAGATCACGCGTACGAGGACGTGCGGGAAGAGCTCGTGGGCAAGATCGTCGACGACGACACGCGCCACTTCAACGAGGACTTCTCCTACGTCGTGGGCTTCCCCGTCACGGCCTTCGACTGGCTCATCAAGCAGGTGGTCCAGAAGAGTTCGGGGACTTCGGTGGACTTTGGGAAATTGAGAGAACGAAGAAGGGTGGACCCGGCCATGCTCCACGTGCTCAAGTTCGAGAAGATGGCCACGGGCACGGACCACGACGCCACCGCCGAACTCGCGAAAGTGAAGGCGGAGAAGGAGGCGGTCCTCGCGCGAGCCCGAGCGCGGCGGGAGATGCACGAGCACTGCCGGGACACGCTGGCGTCGGCCATTTCCCAACTAGACGAGGCCATCCGGGGGCAGAACGCGGCGGCCCGGGCGCTGGGCGTGGCCAAGGTAGCGGCGTACGAGGCGCCGGGGGAGTAACAAAATTCTTGTAGTCCGTGCTTTGAGAGGGCGCGTTGGTGGCGTCTCCGACAGCCCGCGGCGTGACACGTTCAGGTAGTTTTAACATATCCCGTCGACCGTATCGTAAAACCCGCATGCATTTGAAAATCTCGCAGCGTTTTGCGTCGTTGCTAGCTGTTACACTGCATTCACTCGCTTACTGGCACGTGAGGCGAGCGCTAGTTACCCTCAACACTGCCAGGAACGCGTCGGCCAGCGCACGCCGCCGCCGCGACCGCCTTGACGCGCTAAGCGCAGCGGCTCTAAGATGAAGGGCGGCGTCATCCCCTTCGTCGATGACGATTCAGACGACGCCGGTTTGATGTACGACGACATCGGGGGCGTCGCGCCGGCCAAGCCCCTGAAGGAGCCGAGCGCGGCGCCGGAGCCATTGAACAACGCCCTGCCCGACCTGACGCCCGAACCCTCCAAGAAGAAGTCCGGCAAAGATGTGCTGGGCGTGACCGTCAAAAAGGTGCGCCCGAAGTTTACGGAGAACGACCTGGCCAAGGACAACGGCCTCGAGTGGCTGCCGAAGCACGCCCCCAAAAGGGCGCGGTTCCGGGGCAAGGACGACGCGTTGGACGCGCGGCGCCTCGTCGACACGTACCGGAGCTGGTCGAAGCAGTTGTTCCCCTCCGTGCCGCTCGACGAGTTATTGCAGCGCACGGACAACTTCGGGCACAAGATGTTCGTAAGAGGTTTGGTGGAGAACCTGCGAGACTTACAAAGGCGGGAGGTGCGCCTCGCCAAAAGGAGGGCGGCCGGCGAAGAAATCGAGGACGTCATCGAGGAGCAGCCCAAGGCGTCGATCGATGACAAGAAGGCGGCCGCCTTAGCGCTCAAAGCGAAGAAGGCCGCGGACCGCCAGGCGCAATTGGAGCTGGACGAGATGATGGCACAACGCGCCGACGTGATTGATGAAGAGGGCGAGGCGCTCATGGACATGATGGACGAGGACATGGGCGGGCCGCCGGCGCCGCGGCGGCCGGCCGCTCCGAAACCCGCGGAGGACGACCTGGACGCGGCCATGGCGGCGTTCGACGCCGCGGCCGCGCCGCCGGCGGTGCCGCAGGACGACGCCGCCGCGCCGCCGACGCAGATGGTCCTGGAGGCGCCGGACGCCGCGATGGACGCCGCGCCGACGCAGCCCGTGCCGCCGTCCCAGGCCTGCGACCTGCCCGGGGAGTCTGCGCTCGAGTTCAACTCCCAGCCGTCGCAAGTCTCCCAGGGGGCCGACGAGGAGGAGGAGTTCCAATTCTAAGTTATAGTTACTCGAGGGGCCCGCTGATCGTGTTCTTCTCCCGGAAGAAGGCTGCCCAGTCCCCGTCGTCCAGCAGGACGGGCCGCTGGCCCTCCTCGACGTTCAATGTCAAATCCACGGGCTCGCACGTCAGCGCCGAGACCAACGCCCGTCCCACCACGGCTCGGTTGGTCACGCCGTCGTCCCTTTGAATGCCGTTCGACGCCTTCAACTTTTGAAAGAAGTTCACGGGCGCGTCGCCGGCCGTGGCGCTGAGGCCTAATAAAAACTTGTCCGCGTAGCTGTCCGCCTGGAACTTGGGGAAGTCGAACTGCGTGTCGTAGAACTGCCGCGACAGGCCTAAATCGTCCCCGACTTCGCCGGGGTCCGTGCCGGGCCCGCCGCCTCTTAACTCGTGCACTCGCAGTATAGAGCACGGGATGCTCCGGTCGTCGCACGCTTTCCTAGCGGCCGCGACGCCCTCCCCATCCTTGCCTGCCTCGACGCAGACCGCCAAGCTTATGCACGCGGGCGCGTTCCTTAACACGGTCTCGACGTACGTCGCTTTTAACCCACCGAAGCCGGCCCCGGAGAGGATCACGCCCTCCGCGTCCCCCAGGATCTCCCCAATGCCTTTGGCACCGTCGACCACGGTGATCTTCGCCTCGTCCTCACTTGAGACGTCCGCGCCCCAGAGCATCTTGCGCGCCTCGGGCGGTTTGTTGCACGCGACCGACGCGGTGAGGCCCTGGCGGTGCGCGGTCTTGGCTGCGTTGAGCGAGACCCAGGGGTCGCCGGGGCCCAGCACGGCTACTTTCGTCAACGCGTGCGCGTCGGCGGCGAGGAGGAGGAGTGCTGCGGCGCAGCGGTGCATGGTGCTTGTGTTTAGCTTGTGTTGATTTGTGCAGGTGCTCGTGCTTTGCAGCTTGCAGTTCAGCGCCGTGCAACTTGCTGCGCGTGCGGTCAAAGCTAACTAAAGTGGCTGCTGATGCAGAAATTGCAGGATGCGAAAGTAAGATTGCAAAAGCTGGCTATAGCTGAGAGTGGTAAAACCCGTGCCCAAGCGCGTCAGCGCAAAACCCCTTACCTTTCCATGCAGCCTCTTTGCAGCAGTCCGTGGAAGGGCCACATCGAGCTCCGCACCGGTCGGCTCGTTACGGGTTTTGCTCTGTCACCCTCTTGACATCGGCGGGCGACACGCCATAGGACTGCGTTTAAGCCACCTGAGCGACTGAAAACGCGCCACCCACGGGCATAGAACTGCGTTAGAAGTGAACTGCGTTGGAAGTGCTTGTAAACAACCGAAAAAGAGCACCCAGTCCAATGCTGCGAGTCGCAGCCATGCGCCGCGCCACCTTACTGCGACGGCGGCTCCCGGCCCGGGCCCTCAGTTCCATGCGGACGGCGCGGCGCGCGGCGAGCATCGTGCCGCGCTCTGCGCTCGCCGCCGCCGCACCGCTCTCGCTCACGTTCGCGGCGACCACCCTCGCGCGCGCCGAGGCCTCGCACGACGCCGCCGCCGCGCACGCGCGGGAACGAGCGGAGCGCTTGATAGCGGCGGCCGACACCGCGAGTCGGGCGCGCCGCGTGCCGAGCCGCTGGCGCTTGTTAAGAAGGGCCGCGGGCCTCTCGTTGCGAGCGGGACCCTTGTTAATAGGCAGAATGACGGCGGACGTTTCCCAACTACTTGGGATACGACGAATAGACGATTTGTGGTGGCGCTGGTGCCTCGTCGAAGTAGAAAGGGCCGGCCCGACGTTCATCAAGCTGTGCCAGTGGGCCGCCTCTAGGGACGACCTCTTCCCCGTCCAGGCGACACGACGGTTCGCGCGGTTGCACGATCGCGTGGAGCCCCACGCGTATTCGGAAACGCTTATTAGCGTCCAACATGCGTTTGGCGACGGGCTCACCATCGACGAGGCCATTCTTGGTTCAGGTTGCGTCGCGCAAGTGCATCGGGGCGTTCTGAAGGATGGGCGGTGCGTCGCAATAAAAGTCGTGCATCCGGGCGTCCGGGAGTTGGTGGACTGCGACATGCACCTGTTGCGCTACGTCGGGTCGTTCTTAGAGTACTGGACGCCTTCGTTAAGATATTTGGCGGTGCGGGGGACCATCCAGCGCTTCGAGAAGGTGATGCGGGCGCAACTGGACTTGAGGACGGAGGCGGCCAACCTGGAGAAGTTGCATCTGTTATTTGTGGACGACGAGCACGTGTTCATTCCCAGGCCTATTGAAGACGTCAACGGTAGGGACGGCGCCCAACGAGATGTGTTAGTAGAGAACTACGTGGAAGGCGTGCCCATCCTAAAGTACGGCAAGGAGAGATCGGAAGCGGTAAGATCAGCTTTAGCGGAGCACGGCGCGAGGGCGGTGCTGAAGATGGTGTTACATCATAACTTCGTGCACGCGGACCTGCATCCCGGGAATGTGCTCGTGGAGACGTCCACGGGAAGACTAGCCATCCTGGACGCGGGCATTTGCGTGGAGATCCCCACGGAGACGCATGAGGTCATGGTCCGAGTGTTGCGGGCCATGCTCGAGTATAGAGGGGACGATGCCGCTCGTTTATTACTCTTGACGAACGATTTTGAAGATACAGATGGTTTACAAGCGAAAAGGGAAGCGGCGTTCGTGGATGGGTTCGCCGCGTTTGTGGAGAACACGCGGACGCAGCCCATTTTCGATAGCATGGCGTCGTATGTGGGCGACGTTTGTGCTTTAGCGGTTAATAATCGGGTCGCTCTAGATGCGTCGTTTGTCGCCGTGGCTCTAGCGGTGAAGGTGGTCGAAGGGATGGTTGTGGACCTCCAACCGGACTTCCCCTTCCTAGATATTGCGATCCCCATCTTCCTCAAGGAGAACTGCATGCGCGCCTCGCGCGAGGAGGCGGGGCGCATGAGCGGCTACATGAACGGGTTGTTATCAGGGCTGCGGAACGAGGAGTAGCCCGTGTGTGTGTTCGGCCGCGGTCTAAGTATGGCCTTCGTGTGCTTCTGTCCCTCTTTTCGTTGTACTGGCAGGGCTGGTGCTAGTGTAGTTAGTCGCGTTGCGTCTAGAAAAACACCGTCCAGGCCTCGGTCGCGACGACGGCCACGAAGCTGAGCACGAGGTCGACCTCCGTCCCGACCTCGCTCACGTCGAGCAGGGACTTGCTGATGAATGTCGCGTCGACCGTGGCGAGCCAGTAGACAATCGACGCGACGCCGTACGCCTTCCAGAGGTCAACGCCGCGGAGGAGGCATGCCCAGAACGCGCCGACCATGACGAGGCTAAAGCCTTCGCTGATCGTGCACAAGGCGCTGATCGGGTCCAAGGGGCCGTACCCCCAAAAGGCCGCGTAGCGGTCCGTGGCGAAGTACATGAGCAGGCCGTCCGCACTGACGAGGAGCGTCAGGCACCAGCCGATGGCCGCTTGGCCGGGGATGACCTTGCTCGCGGCCTCCGCGAGGAGGCCGTCCTGCGTTTTTAGCGCCGGACCGTATTCGAGACCCCAGAGCGAAGCCAGTTTGACGACGCTGTAGACCGTGACCCAGCCGCGCGTGTGGCCGAGGAAGTCTTCGTTGAACAACGACTTGAGCTGGCCGAGGAGCAGGAGGACGAGGCCGACCGAGATGATGCCGGCCGTTGAGACGCCGCCGCGGCTCCCGACGAGCGCGCCGGCGTGCAAGGCGAGCCACACGCGGCCCCAGTTCTCGCAGAGCATCTCGTCGGTGCGCGAGATCTCCACGACGCCGTAGATCGCGACGAAGAGCTTCGGCGCGAGCCACGCCAGTAGTCCCTGGAAGATTTGAAGCCACATGACGACACGCAGGATCAGCGGGGCTGAGGTCAGTTCTTCGAGGATGGACGAGCCGCGGCGCAGCGGCGGTTTCTCGTCCGCCGGCTTGGCGGGCTTCACGAGAAGGTGATATATCGGCACCGCTGCGACGGTCAGCACGGTCGCAACTGCCGTTGCGTTGATAGCGTCTGATATTGCGTCGTCGGAGCGGATTCAGTGAAAAATGACGAAAAAAGTTTGCGAGTGAATACAAGAGAAACGTCGCCCGCGAGCTTTTCTTCAAGCGAGAACCTCTGACAGGATCTCACGTAGGCTCAAGTTGGGTTTCACGTCGCCGGCGGCTCGCGCACGCGGCATATATCTACGCGCTCGCAACCCTGAAAAACCCGTACACGCTTTCGAGCCGAGGGAGAAACACAAGCCAACTATTACTAGGTCCTCCCCCGGAAGCACTCCTCCTCCTCGGCCTCCGGAGGGGGCGGGTCCTCGGGCCCCGCGAACGTGTGGCGCCAGCCGCGGCCGAAGAGCGCCTCGTGCTTCAATGAAGTGCGGTGTATCCAATCGGTGTGCCGCCCGAAGCGCACCTCGGCGCTTAGGTCGTCGTCCAAGTCGTTGTTCATGGCGATGGCCGTGTCCACGAGCCCGTCCGGGTGTTGGACCGTGGCCTCCACGGCCGAGTCCAATCGATCCAAATATTCCTTCAACACCTCCTCGGGCACGGTTCGGTCGCGCTGCTGGTTCCGCCGCAGGGCCGTCTCCAGCGACACTTCCACGTACAGCTGCACGATGTCGAAGCCCGCTTCCCTAGCTTCGCGCATGCGCCGCATTTGTCTTTTGACGCGCGTCCCGGTGCCGTCAAAGCACACGAACCGGCCCCGTCCGTCCTCCTTCCGCGGCTTCGACAGCGTCTCCTGGAACTTGCGCTCGACGCGCGCGTTCGCCCAGTTGTAGGCGTCTACTTTACCGTAGAGCTCCGCGGGCCTTTCATCGTCGTACTCCGGGTGGCGCTTCATCGCCGAGTCCAAATCGAGCATGTCCACGGCGTCCAGCATCTCCAGGTTCTCCAGACCGAACAGGCGGTTCAGGGTATAAGTCTTGCCGGCGCCCGGCGCGCCCGCGGTAAAAATCATCACAGGTCTCGTACCGGTGTAGAACATGGTCAGCGCGCCGGACCAGAGCTGGCGTGTATTCTGTGGCCGCCGCCGCAGGGCCGCGAGGGCCGCGCGCATCGCTGCGGGCTCCGCGCGATGGCGTGCAGCGGATTGGTGTGGTGGCCTTGTGCCGGTCGCTGCTGTGAGCGCGGACGGTTTGGTGCGATCACCGCTGCGGGTGGATTTTTATGCGTGGTGCGTACACCGTGGCGTACACTGATCTCCAGCACCGCGTGGTTGCAACTCCAAAGTAAGTGGTAGCTCGAGCCATAAAACCCGCACGGCTCGTACAATGCCCGGGGGAGCAGTCCTGCTGGAACCCACATGGTTACACTCACGGATGCTGCGGCATCGGTCCTACCACGCCCAATCCGACGCTTGTGCCGACGCAAGGACCGACGCCGTAGCCGTGAGTTCGCCTCCCAACGCCGCCCGACGTGTACGGTGGAACGCCTGCAAAAATTTGTAGCGCCACCGTCGCGAGCCGATTTATACTTACTTTCGCTACTATTCGCGTCCTGGGGGCCACCCAACATAGTGTCTAGTTAGTAAACGAGACACACACAACTAGTCAGCGCACGAGGAACTGGTCCCCCGACGGGCACGGCAGCCCCAGCCCCAGAGCGTCCATCACGGCGCACTTGCCGGCCGCGTGGTACTCCCCCACCACAACGGTCCGCGGGAGGGACCCCTCGACGGCGCCGCGGTGCAGCGCGTGCGTGTCGACCAGGAACCCGCCGCCCGCGGCGCCGCACAGCTTTTCGACGGCGTAGGCGCCGCGCACGTAGCGATCCGCGAAGCGCGACGCACCCATGGCGTCCGTCCGGTAGTAGTGCAAGGCGTGCGTCCCCCGGGCCACTTCGGTGGGGTGCCCCTCCGCGCAGTCAACGTCGTGCAGGAACACAAAGGCCTTCAGCCGACTCCCGACGCGGTCGTGGTGCCACAGTCCCGCGACGTAGCTCTCCGTGTCGTTTTGCGTGTCCAGGTGCACGACCTTGTAGCCCGCTAGCTCCGCGGCGCCGAGGTACGCACTCGCCAACGGCACTAATCCCCGGAAGAAGCGCCCGAGGCGGCGATCCGCAGCTCTTGATGTGGACACGCGGCCGCCGCTCGTCCGCGAGAGTGTCTGTGACGCTGCTCCGTGGAGCGACCGCCGCGCTTTTTGCGAGATTCGGTCAGTGAGAAAACCCCAGTCCTCCACACGTGCGAAGCCATCCCGCCGCAGGCTCCGAATAGTTTCCGAGTTTGTTGACGGGGTCCCGAGGCGCCGGCGCCCGTCCAATTCCCAGTGCACGTCGCCCCGCGGGTCCGCGCCCAGGAACGCGCCGTACGCGAGCTCCGCGGCGGGGGCCGAGATATTGTTGTGCAACACGACGCCGGCCGCTGAGATCGCGAGCAGGCCGCGGGCCACCAAATCGCTCAACGCGCGGGTCGCGCCGGGGTGGCGCCCCAGAAACTCCAGGGTGCGCCGCTGCAGCGTCCGGTCCCGGGCGTCGAGGGGTATCGCGCGCGCAGCGGCCAACGCGTCCGGCGCAAGCGGTGCGGTCAATTGGGCGGCGAGCGCCGGTCGGCGCGGGGCGGCGGCGGCGCGGCGTAAAGCCGTGCGCAGACGAGCGGCCCGTTGCGGCGCCCAGGCGTCCACGCGGGCCTGCGCGGCCGCGGTTTCACGGCGCGGCCGGCGGACCCGCTCGCGGCAGGCAACGCCGACCGCCGGCATGTCGCATTCCGTGGATACACATTTCCGCACGCGCCCCTCGTCGAAGACGGCTCGGTCACCCCTCGCCCGCGCCGACGCGAAGGGCGAGGCGGCCGCGGCCGCCGCCCCGAAGCCCAATCGAGCGCACGTCGCCGTCGCGTCGGCGAACGTCCAGTTGCGGGCCGTGACGGCGCGCCACTCCCCATCGTCGGCGAACTGGACCTCGAGGCGGCCGCAGTCACTGTTACATCCGGCCAGCTGCACTTGTGTGGCACCCCGGAGGAAGTCAGAGGCTCCCGCACAGGTCGTGAGCAGGAGCGGGGTGCGCATGGCTGCCCCTCCTGAGCATTGATCGGTGCGTTGCTGATTGACGCTCCTGTCGTCAGTCTTATGAAGTTGGCATCCGATTTGGACCAAATGGTGCGGGGTGCGCCGCGCGCCGAGACGTGCGAGGCCCGACTAGTTGGCGGTCGGGACAGCTAGGTATAGATATGATTCGTCTGAAAAATGGATTACTGGGAGACGCGAGAAACAATGCACAGAAACGGCGCGCGGTGCTCACTTCTGGAAGCAATGCACGGGAACGGCGCGCGGGTGAGCGCGGGGCTCAGGCCTGGTAGCCCAGCTCCTCGATGCGCCCGTTCTTCGCCGCGACCTTGGCTTCCAATTCGTCGACGCGGCCCTTGGCGCCCTCGAAGACGCGCTGCACCTCGGCCTCGTTCGCCAGCGAGAGCGCGTCGTAGAGGGCCACACCCATGCCCTGCTTGGCCTGCTTGACCTGCTGCTTGAGCATCACGATCACCGCTTGCAATTTCGACTTCTCGGCGGCCTTCTTCGCGGCGCTCGCGCCGGCCTTGGCGCCGGAGCTGACGGTGTCCCAGAAGCTCTTCTTGGGCGGCGGGGCGGCGGCGTCGGCCATTTTGCGATATCGACCGAGCTGTGCGATTCGGTATTGCTGCTGTATAAAAGCAGTGCGCTCGCGTGCTGCGGTTTGGTGTGCTGCTCTAGGTAGTATAATGCACGGCTCGCCTCTGCTTGCGACGCTTGCCGGCGGTAGCTGTTCTCCGCTGTGTTATGACAGGCCGCTGGCGTAAGAAGCTTCCACCAACTATATAGCGCACCGGTGCGACTCATGCACTCCTTTTCTCTTTGCAAGTCAAAATGCACTCCTCACGAAACCCGTGTTCTACTTTTAGCCCCGCGCGACTCCTGTCAGCGCAGGTAAAGATTTATTGGGCCCACGGCAAATGCACATACACATTATCCAGCCCCGCCGTCCACCAACCACAACCCCGCCCCGTCGTCAAGGCGTGCCGGCGCGGGACCGAAGCCTCCGGGCCGGTCGATCGCCCTCAAGAACGCGTCGCGCGTCGACCGCGCGGCCGCGACGACGAGGACGTCCGAGCCGCGCCCGAGCGCTTCCTCGCAGCGTACTGCACAGGCCTCGGCTACGCGATCCGTCACAAAAACATCCGCGAGGACGACGAGGTCGCCCGGTGGCAATGGTGAGGATGCGTCTTCTACGTCGAAGACTCGCGTCGCGACGTCTATGTTTTGATCCGCGGCGGCCGCGCTCACAAACTCTAGCGCGACGGCGTCGCGATCTGTCGCGAGCGCGGCGACGCCGGCCTGCGCGGCCGCAAGACTGGGCAGCGCTAAACCACAGCCGATCTCGACCATCGTCGAGGGCGCCGCGTCGGCGACGAGGCTCGCAGCGATCCGTGCTGATGGCCAGAGTTGCGTCGCCAGCGCGTCGTGCGGCGCGCCACCATCGCCACCACCGTATGCGACGGCGTACACCCAGAGATTGTCGAGACCGTCGACGCGGCGCACTGCATGGCCGCGGATTGTCGTGCGCAGCGCTGCGACCTGGAATGCAGCAGTCGCGAGGGTGACAATGGCTCGGCGCATGCAGCTCCGTGTCCGCAGCGGTGCTCGTTTCCTGTTGTTTATGCTGCGCTGCGTACGCCTTTGCTCGCTCGAAACAACACTAGGTAGCTGGCTTTTAAGCTGCGTCCTGAGCACTGCGCTGTTTTGCTTTTGTGGGAGATTCGGTGCGGGTATTTTCGATTTAAAAAAGACGAGAAAAGGCACGCGTTCTAAGGCGTCGCACCGAGCCTTCGGAGCATCGCTACCGAGGGACGGCTCCGGTTCTCGGGTTGGCACGCACCTCCTTCGCCGTGCCGCAAAAAGCTGCACGAACGATTAAAGAGCGTGAGCGCCCGTGCCGCCGGATTCTGCACGCGCGAGCTGCTCCGAGCTGTCGCTGGCGCAGCCCTGGCCCTCGGCGATGGCCGATGCGCGGTATTGAGGCGGCGTCCATGAAGGCTTACTATTAGCAAGGCTAGATTCGGCTCGCGGACCGCGCGTGGGCATCGCTCAAGAGGAGAAAGGCATCGGTCCTCGCGAGAGCGACCGCTGGAAGCGCACGGGCGGCGGAAACCCTCGTACCCCGCGCGCGCGCCCGGCAGCAGGCCCGCCCGTGCTAGAAAGCAAAGACCCATGGCACCCACCGCAGGCAAGCCGAGTCCAGCCGGCGACGGGACGTGTCCTCGACGGCCATGGACCAGTTGAGCAGACAACCCCCGCCGCATAAGAACCGGCGCGGCGACGGGGCCGACGGCGCGGCGGCAAGAGCCGCGGCCCCGAATGTGGGCGAGGTCATCGACGGGAAGCAGTGGCAGTTTAACGCCGAGCAGATCATCGGCAACGGGAGTTTCGGCGTCGTGTTCCGAGCCACCATCGTGGAGACGGGCGCCGTCGTCGCCATCAAGAAGGTCCTGCAGGACAAGCGCTTCAAGAACCGGGAGCTGCACATCATGAAGCAGTTACGGTCCGACCCGCACCCCAACGTCATCCAGCTGCAGCACCAGTTCTATTCGAGTGGCGAACGGAGCGACGACGAGGTGTATTTGAATCTAGTACTCGAATACATGCCCGAGACCGTGTATGGTGTTGCGAGAGCGTGGCAGAAGGCCAAGACGCCCCTGCCCACGTCCCATGCCCGAGTCTACGTGTGGCAGCTTTGTAGAGCCCTGGGCCAGATCCACGCCGCGGGCATCTGCCACCGCGACATCAAGCCCCAGAATTTGCTCTTAGATCCGAAAACACATATCGTGAAGCTCATTGATTTCGGCTCCGCGAAGGTGCTGGTGCCCGGCGAGCCGAACGTGAGCTACATCTGTTCGCGGTACTACCGGGCGCCGGAATTAATTTTCGGGAGCACCGAGTACACGACGGCCATCGACGTGTGGAGTTCGGGCTGCGTCTTCGCCGAGCTACTGCTGGGCGCGCCCCTGTTCCCGGGCGACTCGGGCGTGGACCAATTGGTGGAAATCATCAAGGTGCTGGGCACGCCGTCGCGGGACGACATCCGGGAGATGAACGCGTCGTACACGGAGTTCAAGTTCCCGCAGATCCGGGCGCACGCCTGGGCCAAGGTGTTCCGAAGCAGAACCCCGGTCAAGGCCGTGGACTGCGTGGCCACCTTCCTGGCCTACGCGCCGGTGCGGCGGGTCAAGCCGCTCGAAGCGCTGGCCCACGCCTTCTTCGAGGAGCTGCGGCAGCCGGGCGCGCGGTGCGACGAGACGGGCGGCGGACCGCAACTGCCGCCCCTCTTCGACTTTACGCCGCTCGAGCTCGCGGCGTGCCCCGGCCTGGCGGCGCTGCGGCCGCCCGAGGCGACCGCCTAGCCATTTTGACCCTACCACACCTCCGCGGCGGCCGCGTTCCCCGTGAGCCGACTTCAAATACATCTAATATTCATTATTTATTTCGCCGCACGCGTGGCGTACCGGCACATACCGAGGCGCTCCCGGACAAAGGACTGTTACGACGTCTTCGTGCCGACGCCGCCCGAGTTCTCGAGGTAGCTCTGGATGTGCGCGAGCGACGGCGGCGGCGGCACGAAGGAGAAGGCGCTCGACTGCTGCGACACGAGCTGCTCGAGCGCCTTGTGCAAGGAAAGCCCCACGATCTCCAGCTTCGTTGATTCCGCGTCCGCCGCCATCGCGTCCTCGACGGCCTGCTGCGCCTCGGCCCGGTCCAAAAAGAGCGGTAATACTGGTTTCCCATCCTCGCCTTGGACCGCCATCTCCATGCACGCGAAGAGCGGCAGTTCCTGGCCTAGTGGACTAGCGCCCTTGGGCGCGCCCGCGGCCTCGAGGCTCGCCTGCGCCGGGATGAGGACCGCCATGCCCTTCCGGTGCAGTTGAAAGGCCTCGCCTAGGCCCATGGGCACGAGGTCAAGACCCATCTCGGGGTTCTCCATCTTCGCCGTTAGGAGTTCATTCTTCGCCGCGTCGACGTCGGCGTACAGCAGCGCGAGCGGCTTGCCGCTCGCCTCGTACTGGATCGGCTGGCCCTGCTCGTTCGCGACCGTGAAGACGGGGAGGCGGTCGAGCATCGCCTTGACGCGCGGCCATCCACTAGCGTCGACGATGGCGTCCTGCTTGGCTTCAGCGCGCTGCCGGCTCGGTGGCCGGCCGTCGCCGGACGGTGTGAACGCGCCAACGCGCAGCGCTGCGAGCAAAATGAGTGATCGCATGGCGGCTCAATGCATGCGTTTGTGTGCACGAAGCGCGCCGGAGAGCGAAAAACCCGTGCCAATACGACCAGCGCGTTTTTTGCGCGAGTGCGACTAGTTACAGGCGCACGGCTCTCCCGGAGTCACAGGACTGCCTAAGCATCCCGCTCGTTGAGCAACAATGCGTCGCCAAAGCGTAGCGCTCGTTCTAGCAGTCCTCCAGACGAGCTGCGCCCTGAAACTCGTCGAGATGGCACCCTTGAAGGCAGCCATGCTGGCGAAGAAGTGGGCCAACGATCAAACCGAGCTCGACCAAAAAGTCGGCACGACCGAGAGCGGCACCGTCGGCGTCCTGCGCTTCGGGGACGATCTGCGACGACGGACCGAGGTCGCCAAGGCCTGGGATATGTTTCAGAAGACGTCACTGGCGCTCGCGGCGAGCAAGGGCGGCAGCGGCGCGACCGTGTGCTACGCCGGCCTCGGGACGCCGAATACGCTCGCGATGGCGAAGAGGAGCCCGGACGGCTGGACGCTCAACTTCCTCCTGTGCAACCCCAGCGAGCGCGACGTGGGCGCCATCGCGGCGGCGGAGCGCGAGATGCTCGCGGCCCTGGTGGAGGAGGCCGGCTGTCCTTTGACGCCCCTCGGGTCCGTCGCGCCGACGCTCGTCTGCGATCTCGGGGAGGTACTAAAGTAGTTGTTAAAGGTAGTCCGGGGCCTCCCAGAACGCCGACGAGAACCTCGGCGCAAACGACGCCGGCCGCGCCGGCGTCTTGCCCGTGGCGAAGGTCCCCAGCACTTCCAGCCCGCCCCCGCGCAGCCCCGTGTGGCCGGGCCCCCGCCGGTCCATGGGCTTCAGACCCCGCGCCACGAGCACGGCGTCGACGCCGGTCACCGTGATCCGGCCGTGGTGCTTCATCCCGCGCAGATGCAGCGCCACGAGCGCCGGGCAGCACCGTGCGTCCCGCAGCGGTTCCAGCGCGCCCTCGGTTAGGGGCGGGATCTCGTCCGCGTGCAGGATTTCCAGCCTGTCGAAGCCGGCTTGAAGGATCGCAAGTAACGCCTCATCCTCCAGCTGGCACCGGGACACGTCCAACCGCCTCAGCTTCAAAGTTGAAGGGAGGTCCTCGCACAGCGCCGTAACGCCCGCCGTCGTTATTCGAGACCGTTGCAAATCTAGTTCCACCAAAGCGTGCAGCGCCCCGCGGCGCCAGGCCCCGCCCAGCAAGTCCAATCCGACGTCCGACAGGGCGCAGTGCCCGAACCCGGAATCCACCAAGCACGGCATCCTTTCAAAGACTACGTGCGCGACGGTGTCCGCGGTCACCCGTTCGGCTTCCACGCCCTTGGCGCACAGGCGGTGGAAGCGGCACCGTTTCAACGTGGGCGCGTGGGCGTCGGCGATCGCCAGCGCGGCCGCCGCGCGGTGGCGGTGGAAGGAGCCCCCGAAGTCCACGGCCACGGCGCTCAGCGCGAAGCGCGGGCCGCCGAGGTCGAGGCGCACCGCGTTATTTCCCAGCGCGATAAGTGAAGCGGGCGCAGCCGTCGTCGCGAGGCTCACGCAGTCCGCGACGCAGCAGGGGTCGAAGGCGAGCGCGAGCGGCACCGTCGCCGGCTGCGCCATCGTCGCGTCGCCGCGCGTCACCGTCAGGCCGCAGACGCGCGCGAAGTGCGCGAGGCGCTCGTCCGAGATGTCGCCCGCGACGGCCGCGCCGTACGAGTAGCTCTCCTCCAGATGGGCCGGCAGCGGCCGGGGCGGCAGGTCGTCGGGCCGGCACTGCGACAGGTCCAGGGATCGCAACGAGGACCGCAGCGCCGCGACAAGCACGGCCACATCATCCGCCGATAGGCGACAGCCGGAATGTCCAAGCGCTCGAGGTGCATGAACCCGGCCCCCGCGAGCCGGCCCGCGCCGACGGAGCCCACGTGGTGGCACATCGGTAAGGCCAATCGCCGCAGACTGCCCCGGGACGCCAGGCCGACGTGGCCGAGCGCCTCGTCGTCCACGTCCGAGAAGCCGAGGTCCAGCGTGACCACTCTGCGGAAAGCTAGCCGCTGCAAGGAGGGGCAGCCGCAGCACCGCAGCGACACGCACGCCGCCTGCGGCAGGATCGACTACCAAAACCACGCGTCGAAGTCCCGGCCTTCGACGATGCCTTTGCGGAAGGCGCCGCTGCCGTCATCTCTAAACCAGACCCGCCGGCACGTCGCGCCCAGGCTCACGAGCGCGGCGTCGTTCCGGGTGTCGAAGGCGCGGGCCACGCGGTCGTGCCGCAGGACCAGCGACGCGAAGGCCCCGGCCCGCACCATCGCTGATCGCCAGCCCTTGGACACTACTGCGAATCGAGACGCGACGGCGGCGCGCTCCCTTAATTTAGCCAGGTCGGCGTGCTCGGGCAGCCCCAGCGCCGCGGCCGCGGGCGACTGCGGCAATAACGGCGGGTTCGGCGCCCGGACGCCGTCGTCGTCCGCCGGCGCGCCCGGGCCCTCAAAAAGCAACAAAGCGAGTGTGCGCAGTAGAATGTCTTCGGGCACCTCGCGCAGGATGCGGTCCCAGCGCTTGGGGCGCCGGTCGGGATGCGGCGCGAGCGGGGCTGCCTTCGGCGGGCGCATGGTGCTGCCCCTCGACGTCGCGCACTGCGGCGCCGGAATGTGTCAATTGCCTGGCTTTGAAATGGAGGCGAGCCTCTTCGGACGGCACCGGAACCGAACCTGGGCCGGGGAGCTCCTCCTGGGGCCTTCTCGAGGTCTCCTTGCTGCCGCGAAGGCCCTCGGGCGGCAACATTTCTTGCTGCCCCGCACGACCGGTGAAAATGGCACAGCGTTAACGGCTTCGTAGGCTGCCCGCACTCCGCGACAGATACGCGTCTGCTGCGGCACTCACGCATACCACCTGCTTAGCACGAAACGCGCGTCACACACGACATGGTCCGCAGCCCCGCCCAGCACCTGGAGGCCCTGCTCCAGGAGAAGCGCCTCGTGGCTCCACAAAAAGCGAACCTGCAATTGTGCTGGGCCTTTCTCGAGGCGGAAATAGTGCGCGTCCGGGCCCTCGAGAAGGCCCGGCCCACGCGGAGCACGCCCGTCAAGACGCTGTCGTCGAAGTCGCTGCCCGACAGGGCGTCCAAGGAGAAGTCCCTCTTCCGGGCCGGCGTCGACGTCGTCAAGCGCGCCGTGGGTGGGGAGAGCAAGATCCAGTCGGCCGCGAAGGAGGACGCCGTGTCTCCCGTGGAGAAGGCCACGACGCCGAAGCGGCGCTGGCCCCTCACGTCCCCGTTGAAGGCGAAGAACCGCGACGACGCTCCGGCACCCGAGGCGCTCTCGCCCGCCTCGCGCCTGCGCAAGAAGAAGGCGAGTCTAGCCGCCTACTCCACCGCCGGCTCTGTGGATCAAAAGCTTCGGGACGAGTACCGGCAAAAACGCATCGCGCAGGAGGACGCTGCTACCAGTAAATGGGAATTAGGGGACATGGCCCGGGAGGAAGTCTCGCAGAAGTCACGGGACTTTGTCTGTGTCGGCCACGACACGGTGTTCGTGTCGAAGGCCAAGGCCTATTTGCGGCTGCAGCTTTTTCTTAATAAACGGCGGGACTACATGCTCGTCTGTACGAAAGCGGCGAAGCACGAGACCTACCTGCCGGTGTTGGTCTCGGAAAGTGAGTTAGCGCGGGCGTCAACGGCCTACAACAAGGGAACGAAGCCGTCTATGACGCAGAAGGATTGTAATGCGGAGGCCTGGGCGCTGCACTACCTCTTCAAGTGCGGTCGCGTGACCGTGACCGATGATCGTTGCGAGATCCTGGGCGTGGACGCCTTCTCCCTGGATGATGCGGTGAAGAGCGGCAACTACTCCGACGCCGCGTCGTTCGGCGCCTGGGAAGCCGTCACACTAAAAGAGTGGCAGCCCGCGGGCGCGGTGGGGGACAAGATCGTCAAGGCCTTCGATGCGACCGTTGCCGACGCCCAGGGCGACCTCGCCGCGAACGAAGCCGGAAGGGTGGTGGCCGAAATGCACCGGAAGAACATGGGCAAACAGGTCGAGGAGCTGCACCAGCAGCACGCCGTGGATGCGCTCATGCTGGACGGGCTGGAGCACGGCTACGCGCCGAGCCAGAAGCATTCGAAGGATGGGAACGCGCCGGCAAAAAAGAGCGAGCGGCCGCGGTCACGCGTCAAGCCCGCGGTGCCCAAGGTCTACTAGGAGTCGTGGTAAGAGTCACTTATAGCAAAGGGGGCTTGGGGGGGTGGGAAGAAAAAAGGCAAGGGGCGCGGTCGGACAAGGCGCGAGCTACTAGGTCTCGATAATGTTCTGGCGGAGCGCGCCCTCCTGGCCCCACCCGTTGCCCACCGCCTCGTCGAGCTGCGCCTCGCTGAACATCTGGCTAACGGCGGAGAGGTAGAGGCGCGAGCGCACGTCGTCGGCCACTAAGCATAAAACGTCGATCGCGCCACGGTCGCCCTCGACCGTGAGATTGCCGTCGCGCGGGTCGGTCACCTCGTGGGTCGTGGCATTTAATTTGCCCTCGGAGATGACGTAGCGTGGCACGCCGCCGCAGCGCGCGAACTCTTGCTCGACGAGGCACCACGCCCGCGACCAGTACTCCGGGTGGTCGATGCTCACGAACGCGTCGCAGGCCGTGATGTAGAGGCCCAGGGCGTTGACGCCGCGGACGAGCTCGGCGATGTCGTCCTGTTCCACACAAGCCAAGTCGAACCAGATGTAGACCTTCTCCAGCGCGACGTTTTCTTGCTTGGCGTACGCCTCCGCGGCGGCGACGATGGTCTGGCGCTTCGTCCCCTTGTCGTCGTCGGGATGCGAGAGTTTCAGCCAGCGCTGGGAGAAGAATAGTATTTTTGCCCCCTCGGGGAGGTCCGCCGCGTCCACCTGCGGCGTCGGGCCCTCGTCCTTGCACGAGCGGCGGGGAATCCTGTCCTGCGCCGCGAAGACGTCTGCGGGAATCACCTTCATGACGCCGAGCTTGCGATCTTCCCCGAGCTTGGCGAGCTCCTCGCAGATCACCTTGCGGCGCACTTCGGTCGTTTCTTTGCGGGGCAGCTTCTTCACGATGGGACGGATCTGCTCGATGATCTCCGTGTTCTGGGCGAGCACCTCCTTGCGCAACGCGCCACTGATGACCTCGCTCAGCTGCGCGTACCAGTGCCCATCTCTCTGGACCATGTCCGAGTTCGGTGCGATCAGCGCTTTGAACTGTTTATTGATGTTGCCCATACTTAGCATCGTGGGCGCCGCCGGGGCCTGCACTTTCAAGACCGCCGGGCCCAGGGGCGTCTTTTGATCCTCTTCTAGTTCTGTTAACTTCTCAGCGCTGGGTAGTACGGACACTCCTCTGTCCGTGTTGAACCGAATGGCCGCCTGGGCCGGCGAGAGCGTGTCGTGTTTTAACGATTCCGAGTCCAGGACCGAGCCCTGCCCGAGGGGCGTGTGCGCCAGGAAGGCGATCTTCTCGCGCCGACAGAGGTCAATAAGGGCCTGCTGGTGGTGCAGAATGTGCGCCTCGGCCTCGTACACGGCGGGTCTAATCTCGCAGAAATCCAATAACCGTTCGAGCTGGGGAGCGCTGATGTTGCAGATACCTAATGAACGCACCTTCCCCGCTTTATACAAGTCCTCGCACTCCTTCCAGATCTCGTCGAACGCCACCTCGATATCCGGCGTGAAGCTCTCGCTGAAGCGCGCGCAGCAGAGGGGCGCGTACACGTCGATGAGGGGCTGGCCCTCGCGTTTCATGCCCTGCATCTCCGCCTCGTGGGCCGCCAAGTTGTCCGCCATGGGCGCCTTGCCCATGGTAAAGGGGTCCGGGTGGCCGACCAGCACGAAGTCGCTCAGATCCTTGTCCCCGAGCTGCGCCGTGATGCCCGTGCGCGCGAAGGCCTTGTCGAATCCGGGCATCGTCGGACACGGCCCTGCGCAATCCATCAAACGCATACCATATCCATAGGCGAGCTCGTGCACACGCTCGCCCTGCGTAGATCAACCGGTGACAAGCCTGTTGTGGACGAAAGGCGAGGCGTGTCGATGGCGTACAGGCCGGGTAAAGGACACTGGCCGCGAACCTCCTCGTAGTGCTTATAAAGCCCGGCCGTGCCCAGGCCAATGCGCGGAAGATACCCGCCGCACAAGTGCAGTGAGTCCAGAAGCGCCACGACCTTCTCTTTGATGCCGTCCGGTAGTGTGCTGAGTGCTTCTTGCACATCTGGTGCTGTTTCTTGGCCCTCGAGCTCCGTCTTGCAGGCGCGGAGGCAGGCCAAATCGAGCGGCTTGGCGATCGGTCTATTGATTCGGCGCTGCACGCACGGCTCCAAGGCGACGAGGCCCTGCACGAGGATGGCCTCCCCGATACCGTGCGCCTTGGCCAGCCTCGATGCCAAGGCTTTGATGTTGTCCGCCGCGGACGGTACCTCTAGCCCGCTGTCCTCCGCCGCCTCGACGAAGCTCTGCGAGGCGCCCGCGCCCATGTTTAACAACTGTTCTTTTCCCGTGGGCAGCCTTTTGCAGCTGGAGGCGCTCTGTTTTCTGTCTCCTTCGCGATGCTCTCGGATGGGCGCATACTCGGGCTGCTGGACAGAAGACTCGTAACGAGATCATACAGATGCCTCTCGCTCAGGTCACAACCCAAATTTTTCCACGGGTTTTGCGCTCGGGTTTTATCTTGCTTTGCTCGCGCTCGTTCCTCTGGACAGCTGACTACAGCCATGGAGACCGAAGCCGAGGTGCTGCGCGACGCTGCCGCCGACGCCACGGCAGTCTACACCTTTGTTGCGTGGATGCTGGTCATCGGTGCCCTCGCCCTCGTAGCAGTGCAGCGGCGCAAGCGCATGAGCGCCTCGATCTACGACCGGCGCGGGAAGGCATGAGCCGAGCGCTGCGGGTCTTGGAGCGCGACCTGGCGGCCACGCGCCAGACGCGCGCCGCGGTCGCCGCGGGCGAGGTCGTGGACCGGGAGGACCCCGCGGTGCACGCCACGGACGACAGCTTCCTGAATCGGCCGACGCTCTTCGACGCCGCCGAGCCGGCGGTCACGCGCCCGGCGGTCACGCGTCAACCGAATCTCTTCGAGCTCGCCGGCGTCGACCCGGCCATCACGCGGTCGGCGATGCTTCGGGACCGGGGCTTCGACTTCAATGATCCCGTATTACTTGCACGCCACCAGCAGATGATGGCGCTGGTCGAATCGGCGCACCGAGACGCCGCACGGCGGGTGACGGCGTACCCGGAAGACCGACCGGCGGAGGACGACGACGCGTGCGCCGCGGCGGACGCGGCGTGCCACGCAATGTGCCGGGAAGCACTCACCATTGCAACCCAGCAAGCCGCTCAGGCCGTCGCCGTCCAGCTGCCCGATGAGCTCGCGGCGCAAGTCGGCGACTTCGCTGTCGATGCGACGTGCCTGCCGCGCGACGAGCTCTGCGCGTGCCGGGACCCGCGCCCCGGGCATAGCGCGGCCCCGACGCTCCGCCATACCATAGCTCCACGCTTCTCCATGATAGCCTGCGCAAAATGCGGCCGCTGCCGGTCCTTCGTGAGCAGCCCGGGCGCGCTGGCGATCGCCGCCGGGCCGCCCCCGAGCTTTGCGCCGTCGCGCCACTTCGTGCCCGTGCGCCATATGACGACATTCCGTCTTCAACGCGCCAACTCCTCCGAGTTTGCCTACCTGGACCCCCTCGAAGACGGCGACGAGAGCTGGACCGTGCCGGGGGGAGTTCAACGCCATCCGGCGAGCCAGTGGCACAACTTCCGCGGCGCTATCGGCGACGAGTGGGTCAGCGGCACGGCGCGCTACGAGGTGCAACTGACGCATATTACCCGCGGTGCCGTGGCGGTCGGCGTCTGCAGCGCGGGCGCAAAAGTCAATGATTCTAATCACTGGCTGCCCGGTGGCGAGCTCGAGACTTGTGCGCTCATTTCGGGCAATGACGAGGTCACGCCCGGCTTGTACGGCCGGCTGCGCTGCGACGAGGGTTGTCCTGTCGGCCCGCGGTGTCTCCGGTGCGCCAATGGCGTGCACTTGTTGCGCCACACGCCGTGTCGAACGCTTCAGGCGGGCGACGTCGTGGCGGTGTCCATCGCGCCGCCCGACGTCCACGTCTTCCTCAATGGCGCGCCGGTCGGACACCTGCCGGCGCCGCGCGGGCGTTTGCGTTTGTGCGTCGGGCTGATGTTCGCGCGCGACGAGGTGCGCGTCAGTCGCTTGTAAGATCCCTCGTTAAAACTTGCTGGCCAGTCACGGTAAACCAGCCCAAGACGGCGGCTTTCTGAAGAGTACACTGGGCTAATAATAATAATAATAATAATAATAATAATAATAATAATAAAAAGAGCTTTACACTAGCTTGAGCACACCTGGGTGCCCGAAACGCTAGCTTGACATTTCGTCAAAACCAGCCCAAGATGCGAGTTCACTAGTCGTACACATTACAAGCCGATCCTACCAGTGCAACGCAGGTCCCGCACCCGGCAGCCCATGTCTGATCGGAGCGACGCCCGGCACACTTCCTCGCACGCCGAGGCGCAAGCCGTCGCGGCAACGCTCGAGTCCTCGCCGCGCACTTTGCAGCGCCAGAACGCGTGGGCCCCGACCCACGCGCAATCATGGCCCAAATGACGCCAGTCTCGGTCGTCCTCGCACGACGTGGCGAAGGGCCTCGCCTCCGCGACCTCGGTCCGCCAATGGTCGACCGTGAGCTTGGCCCATCCAAACCCGCCACCGTGCGTCTCGACGGCGCGGAGAACTTTCCCATGCCCCCGGAGGAGGTCGGGCGTTAGATCGTCCCACGAGTCCAGTAGACTCGCAGGTAGCCCGTAAAATAATTGGCGCGTCAGGGGCGAGTCGAGGACCACGGGCGCCGACCCCAGTGCCAAAGCCTCCCAGTGGCGGTGGCAGTCGATCTTCGAGCCGCGCGGAGAGACAACAAAGGGCGCCCGCAGCAGGCCGGCATAGTACTTCTCATCCCCGCCGCCGCCGAACGCGTTCTTCACGCCGAAGTGCTGGTGCGCGACCAGGCTCGCTTTCGCCCGGTCGGGGCCGTGGACTCTGAAGTTGACGTAGAGCGGCCCGGTCCGATTGTGGAACGGGACGGCGCGACTGTGAAACGCCACCGCGAAGGCCGGCCCGGCGCGGCGCGGCACGCCCATCGGCACGTGGCGCAGCTTCGGGCGCGCGACCCACCGCTCCACGAGCTGCGGCTGGCCGCGCGTCGAGTTCCGCAGGTCCTCCACCGCACTATCGTGATCCATGACGAACCACGCACTGAGCTTCGACTGCTTGTCGAGCATGTCTAGCAGCGCCGTCGCGCAGCCTTGGCGGCCGTGCTTTGCGTAGGCGCGGTCCCAGGGCGACCCGTGCTCGCCCGTCGGGTAGGGCAGCGTCAGGAGCGCCCACGAGACGACGTGCGCCGCCCGCTGGAGCGCCGGCGCCGTGGCGTTGGCAAACGCGCAGATCGCGTCGAGCGCGTCCGCCTTTGTGGCGAAGCGCAGCGGCACCCAGAACGTCGGGTGTTTGGGCAGCGCATCAATGTCCAGGGCGCGGACCTCGCTGGCATTCAGCAGCAAGTGGCTCACGATTGTACGATTCCGCGCACGCGCGTAGCAGCGTTTATGCGGTGGCTTCTGGGCTACGAGCTTCGCGACGGTGTCGCGGACGGTCCGGTCGGCGTCGTGCGGGTGGCAGAAGGTCGCGTCGTAGCGGTCGTGGACTACGTCGGAGGCGCGCTGCGGCCACGGCGATGTTGCGGCGGCTGCCAGTGCGGCCACAGCTAGAATCTGGCGCATCTATTTTACCATTGGCACCGGCATGTGTGTGGTTGCACTGGCTGCCCACCGCCCCACTGCGTAAGCCTGCGCCTGGAAGAGATAGAAATAGCACGAATTAGCAGCCCAATAAGCCTTTTCAAGGCCCGTTTTGGCTTGCCCAAGCAGCCTCGAAACCCGTTTAGGGAGAATTGCAGCCCTGCCGTTTGCCGTTTGCCGTTTGCAACTGCTCTCACCCATACCGAGGGCGCTAGGGTAGATGTGGTAAGGGAGTCCTGGAGCATCGTGCCTTCTCCCACTCACCCCCTACTGGGCTCGTCCCAGCGCCGAGGAGCCGAGGCGCGGCGTGGAGATTACACGCATTAGCAACCACAGAGGCACGCCCCGGACGCATCTGCAGGAGAGGCAGCCCCCTCACGCCGCCGCCGCAGCGCCCTCGACGGCGCGCGCGCTGCCCCGCGACGGCCAACGATGTCCGACGATTATATTGGCAATAGAAGGAGACGGCGCGAGACCATGCCCGGCCAGCCCGGCTGCCACATCCGGTTCGAGACGGTGATCGCGGGCGAATTAAAACGCTGCACGGACCAGATCTTCGCCGGGAACGTCGAGAGTCGGGCCGAGCGGGCGAAGAAGTTGTATGAACGGAAAATAGCCAACACCAAAGCAAGTGTATGCCTCGGCACGGACGCACCGACGTGGTCCACGACCATGGCGGACTGCATGAATATTGATTTCGGGGGCGACGGCCGGTGCCAAGTGGACGGGAAAGCGTTGAAGAAGGACTTGACCGCGGTGCACTTCACTCTAGGTAAAGATCCTTTGGACTACTACGTCGAAGGCGCGCGCACCATGTTGGACCCCACGGGCGAGATGGACAAGTACCAGGCGCACATCGGCGGCCGGACCGCGTCCAAAGGAAGTTCCGTGTGGTTCGGCGACCACAAGCAAGATTATAGTACGACCATGGCGGACTGCATGAACGTCGTTTCCATGGAGACGGCGGGAAGTATGGGCGGTTTACAAGGGGATGCTCGTGCTCATGCTAAAATATTGAAAGAAAAACTCCACAAGTCTTCCTTCCAGATCGGGTATGATAAGCCTACGTATTCTGTAGCGTCGCACGACGGGCACCCGCCGGTGGACACGAAGGCGGCGCGGCGCATACTAAGCAAGGAGGTCATGGACGACCTGCGAAAGGCGCACTTCGACTTTGGGTCGGAGGAGACCATCTACGAGACGGACATGATGCGCTCCATGAAGAACGGCGAGATCACGCCGGCCTTCGTGGCGTGCATGAAGGAGGACAAGGCGGCCGCCGATGCCTTGGCGATGGAGCTGAAGGTCGACCACTGCCGGGGCGTGGTCACGGGCGTCTACCCGGAGTACTGCTGATTTCGGGTGTAAGGGTTAGTTTCGTAACATCGTCGCGGCGATAGCGTTGTGGCGGAACCGACGCCAACGCCGCCGCAATGCGTAGTACCATAGTCGCGGCGACGGCGTGCTGGTGGGGTTGCGACTCGGCGTCGCGCGCGGGGATTTGACTCTAGATACCCGCGGTCACGCCGTCGCCGCGGAGTGGCGCTCCTAATCGAAGGTGCCGTTGCGAGATGCGCATCTCGACAGGGCTCGTCTGCTGCGGCTTGGAGTCTGGTGGCCGCCGCCGGCCTTGCCACTTTACCAATTTTTTTACTTTGTTTTGGCTGGTGGGTACCTGTAGACATCAGGACGTCTGCCAAGTCGTGCGATGGCTGGCCAAAAAAATCTATCGCGGGTTGCATAAAAGCTGATTTAGCGTGCATCAAAGTGCTACACGCGGAGCGAAACGGCAACCGCAGGTGAGCGCGCCGTTTGCTAGAGGGCTTCGTAGTCCTTGCAACGCTATCGCGACGCGTAGCAGGTACCAGCAGCACCCATGAGGACGCTCGCAGTGTTCGCGCTGCCCCTCGCCGGGTCCCTCGCGCCGCACGCGCGGCCGCCGCGACGACGAAGCGCCATCCGCGCGGCGCCGTCCATGCTCGTGGGCGCGCCGGCCCCGAGCGACGCCTTCGCCAAGGTGGCCAGCGACGCCGGTGCCGCGGCCGAGCTCTTTTCGAAGGCGGGGCCCCGGGTCGGGGAGCTGACCTCGAAGACGGCCGTGGCCGGCGCCGCGTTATTGGCCGGCGCGCTCGCACCGGGCGGCATCGTGATCGGCGGCGCCGCCGCGCTGCTCGGCGGCGGCTTGACGCGCGTCGGCATCGCGCCCGCGCTGGTGGAAGGGCGGTACAAGGCCATGCAGGCGCGCGTGGCGTGCTTGCTGCGGGACGCGGCCACGTCCGGCGACTGGACCACTGTGTCTTCAGGTGATGTCCAAAGCATTGTTCAAGAATTTAACCTGCCCGAAGAATACGCCACTGCATTACTGCAACAGATCTACGCCAAGTACCTGGTCGAGGTCATGCGCATGCCCGACGTGCGCACGTCCGAGATGAACGACCTGACTTCTTTACGCAGTATCCTCGCCCTGTCCGCGGAGTCGATTGGCAACGCCCACTACGACGTGGCGGTGGAGATCGGCACGTCCCTGCAGTGGACCTCGGACGACGTGCTGGCGGACGAGGCCAGTGCCGAGTACCGGACCGTCTCCAAGTTACTCTTTTTGAGCGACCGAGCCTTCGCGACGAGCGACGGGAAAGATACGGAGGAGTACGGCTACGAGGTGGGGCGCGTGCGAGCTGTGTTTGACCTGAAGCGGAGCTTCCTGGACTCGCGCTGTTCGAGGGTCGCGGCGCCCTTTTACGAGCGGGCCTTAGCCGGGACGCTGGAGAAGCTCGGGTCCGTCGACGCGGCCATGCTTGAAAGAGCTCGTTCTAAACTGGGCGTGGCCGATGCGGACGCGGACGCGATGCACGCCCTATGCCTGAACGAGGAGATCGACGCGTTGCTAGCGGGCGACGAACTGAGCGATGCCGACGCCGAGCGCCTGGACTCGCTAGCCAGTGTCCTGGGCATCAAGGCCAGCGACGCCTCGGAGGCCATCGCGGCCAAGACCGTGCCCATTTACGTGGACGCCACGAGGAAAGCTGTTGATGGCGCCATCGCCGCGGACGAGGCCGCGCAAAAAGCGCTCGGCGACCAATTGGAGAGTTTGCGGAAGAAGTTGCGGTTGGAGGACGCCACGGCCGAGGGCGTGTTTAAAGATGCCGTCAAAGGTGTCTTACAAGCGCCGTATACCGCGGCGTCTTCAGCCTTGAAACTCCAGAACACGCCGGGCGCCCTGGCGTCCCTGGAGCGCCTCATGGACGTAAGGAGAGGGGTCGATATTGTGGTGGCCAACGCCAAGTTCCTGGAAGCGTCGGGCGGCTCCGAGGCCTTCGCCGAGACCCTCGCCGGGGGCGGCAAGTCCCTGCCTCTATCACTTTATAAATTGGTGTACACGGAGAAGTGCGAGAACCCAGAGGCCAAGGAGGAGTTGGCTTCTTTAGCCAAGGCGCTGGCTCTCAATGACGCGGACGCGGAGATGGTGCACCAGGGCGTCTTGGACCCCAAGCTCAACAACAGATTGGCCACGGCGTTATCGGCCAACGACCTGGCGCCCCTCAAGGAGTGGATTGCGTCCGTGAACTGCCCCGCCAATCTCGTAAAGGACAAGTACGTGCGAGCGTACACGGACAAGCTGCGCCAGTCGGAGGGCATTCCGTCCCCGGAGCGCACGGAGGAGCTCGCTCGCTTACAAGCGTCGCTGGAATTGGACGACGCGGACATCTACCCCGCGCTGTCCGATGCGTACTTACCCTTATATAGGAAGTCCGCGTTGGAGGCCATGGGCGCGTCCGGCGGCGGCATTGTCAACGATGAGTACCGGGAAGGACTCGCTAAATTGCAAGCGAGACTGGGCCTGAAGGACGAGGACGTGCAGCGCGCCTTCACGGAAGCGGCCAAGCAGCGCCTGAAGCCGCTGGTGGACGACACGATCAGTGCCTTCGAGGAGGCCGTGCTGACGCCGGCCGAGCTCGCGAAGAAGCGCGGCACCGCGTCGGGCAAGGACCAGGGCGAGGATCTGAATAGAGATGCGAGTGGGGGCGGCACCTTCGGCATCGAGGCCGGCGGCGGCATGGCCCAGGTGGGCGGCTCCCCGGAGGCGGTGTTGTCCAACTTCGCCGGCGTGTTGGATTTCATCGACGGCAACGCCGTGGAGATCAACGCCGGGGACCTCATACCGGGCGACTTAAAGCCGGACCTCTTCAAGCAGTGCGTCATCGCCGATTTGCAGATTTCTGATAGTGAATTTATCACCGACGCCAAGAAGGAGCGGTACGCGTCCGCATTGAAGCGGCTGCCGGGCGTGCTCCAACTGGAGGACCGGGACGTGGCGAACGCGCGTTCCGAGGTGGGCGTGGCCATCGCGACGAAGTACTGTGCTGCGGCTTTACAAAGAAAGCTTACGCTCGATTCGGAGGACCAGGCCTTTGTTGCGGATCTCGGGGTGCGGTTAGGTGCCGATTTAGGTGATGTGTCATTCAGCGCCAAGAAGCGGGCGCTGTTGGCGCGCCTGGGCCTGCCGCCCTATGAGGGCGCGGCCGGGGCCGAGCGGGCCGCGTCGACGCGGGACGCGGCCGTGGCCATGGGTATCGACTTAGCTGCGGACCTGGGCTTGCCTGAAAAGACCGTGAAGGCCTTGTTCGCGGTCGAGGCCACCAAAGCTATTGACGAGGGCGACGCCGATTCGGTCGGGGACGTCGCCGACGGCTACGGCATGTCCGGCGAGGACGCCAGCAAGGAGCTGGCCGACCTGGCGGAGCGGGAGGTCCTCAAATGCATTGAGAACGCCAAGGCGAGCGCCATCATGAAGCAGCCCATCCGCGCGTGCGAGGACATGGACCGCCTGCTGCTCTACATCGACTTCACGGACTTTGAGGAGGGCAAGCTCGAGGCGGCCTTCGCCAACAAAAAGCATGAGCTCGTGGACATCTACGCGGCGTACTGCGACGCGCGGGGCCCGGAGGTCGAGGCCAAGGCCGCGGCGCTGCGGGAGCTCGTCTTCTAGGTTTCGTGTAAAGAGTCCCTTCCCCACGCTATTTCGCCGCCCAAACTGCCCGCCCGGGGTTATGGAGGATGTGTGGCTACTAGTCGGCGGCGCCTCGGCCACTGTTCACTGTTCAAAGGCGGCGTTGACGGGGCACGCCGCCGACCGCCGCCCCCGGGCCGCCCGCATCGAATAACAGAACGCTCTTGTTGCTAGCCCAGACTCCTTCGCAATACCGAGGCCTCCTATGACTAGACACATATTAGGCGGGTTCCAGCTCATGGCATGGCCACCAACTCAATCACGTAAAAACGACACCAGCAGAGAAGTGTACTCGTCGACAGAGAGCGCGTTCGTCTCCAGCGTCCCCAAATCTGCCACACAACCTACTCGCACACAATGCCACAGTTTGCCCAAAACCTTTGCCTGCGCGGTGCCGGCGGCCGGTCGCCGAGAGACGTGCGAGGATCGGTCGCCGGGTCGCCGACCTGAGCATCAGCGCTTTGCCGCAGTAATTGCGCTACGCCGCCGTCGTTGCGCTCGCCGTCGTCGCGCCAATATACAAAGACCGCACGCGTCGTCGTCGTGACGTCGTCGCACCGTTACGTCATCTCGATTCGTCGCACGCCGCCGCCCTCTCACCGACTCTATCGCAACGATGAAGCTCCGCTCAATCGTAGGGGCCTGGGGCAGCTGGGGCTGGTTCTGGTTCTGGTTCGGCGAAGTCATCTTGGGGGTCCTCTTGGGGGTCCTCTCGGGGCGCCTCTTGCCGGTCGACGTGTGCGAAAAAAATTCACCATTGGTGAGAATAAAGGAGATTGCTTCTAGTCTTCTGTCAGACGGAGTTGTGCATGAAACCCGCCGGTGACGACCAGATCTACACCATCACGCTCGACACGAAGATCTTTGTTGCCAGAGGAGTGCCTCGATCGTTAACTAGGTAGCTCGGATCCGCGGTCCGGTTTCTCCGGACGTTGGTGCCGTGGCTCCATCCGCCGGCTTGTAGATGCGACGCACCTTCTCGCCGGCGGTTCCTTCCTACCCCGCTCGCGACGTGGCGGAGTAATAGACAAGCACACAAGTTAGGCGACGTAGGTCGTCGGGTCCCAGTCCGGGCCCGTCACGTCGTCCGCGTTCCAGCCGTCGGCGCGCCCCAGAGTACCCGAGGCAAGCTTGGCCTCGAGCGCGTTGAGCGCCCGCATCTCGGACGCGGAGAGCTGTCCTCCTTTCCATGAGACCCCATCCTCGACGCCAGCGAGAGCATTCTGTGCGATGGCTAGGCGCTGGACCGAATCGCCCACGCCGCTCCGCGCCAGAGGCACGAACCCGCGCTGAATCGACCATCGCACGAGGACCTGCGCTTTGGTGGCGCCGTGTGCCTTGGAGACCGCCGTGAGCGTTTTGAACGCGGCGTCACTCCCCCAGTTGTAGGCGCCCGAGAGCTTCGACCAGGCCGCACAGGTGACCACGGCCCGGTTGCCGCGCGCCCACGCCACCTCCGCCGGCCGCTGATTATAAGGCGATAGCTCGAGCTGGACGAGCGCTGGCGCCGGTCCCGCGACTTCGAGCTCCTTGAGGTGCCGAAGGCCGCAGTTCGCTGCTCCTATCGTGCGACACAACCCTTCCCGTCGCGCCTCGGCGAGCGCCGCCCAGGTCTCGAGGCGCTGTTCCTTCGACGCAAGGGGCGAATGCATGTAAACACAGTCCGGGGCCCGTTTGAGACGATCAGCCGCCGCCGCGACGGCGTCACGCGCGGAGGTTCCCGCTGTCACTGCCACCTTCGTCGCGACGAACACGTTCTCGCCCGCGCCGGTGGCCTCCCGCAACGCGGCACCCAGCTCGGCCTCGTTGTTGTACGCCGCGGCGGTGTCGAAATGGCGCACGCCGGCCTCGAGCGCCAGCGCGACGGCTGCTTTCGTCTCTTCTGGAGCCGTCTTGTAGAGGCCAAAGCCGACGCGCGGCACGGCGATGCTGCCCGCCGCGAGGAGCGGCTGCTTATCCGCTGCGCTCGCGGCCAGAGGCGTTGCGACGGCGGCTGCTCCGGTGGTCCTGAGGAGGCTGCGGCGCGACACCGATGCAGCGTCCGCGGAGACGACGACGCACGCCAAGATAAGAGCTGGTTTGACATACATGCTCGTGGCTACTCGTTGGACGACCGAATCTGAGCGCAGCAATGCTGTAATGTGTCGTGGTCAGACACACTTTGGGCTGCAGCGGAGCAAAGCAAACAGATTACAGGTCCTGGTCTGCTCGAATAACTATAGTCAATTCGGGTTTTGGGAGGCGCGCGCGTAGGGAAGCGTAGAGGGGGGCTACCCCCCCGCGAGCGGGTACGTAGGCTTGTTGGCGGTCGTAGAAGCGTGCGTCGTCGTCGGCGTGGGCGGGCGTGTCTGCTGAATCAGCGGTTCGGGTTCGGGTTTTCCTTTACGGGTTTTCACCACCATATAGTTGCCAAACAAGGCATATTCACCACCGAAAGGCTACCACCGTTCACCAAAGTCACCAAGGCATCCCTGCTCGTGTGTCCCGAGGCGTTCGCGCAGTCTGAGCCGCTAGGCATACATTCTGGTGCTGCCACAAGCAGTCTCAAAAGCGTCGTCGAAAGGACGCCATCGGCGCGACAGCAAGAGGAGCCATGATCTCCTTCGACGACCCGTCGGCCGAGGGCAAGCAAAAAGCACAGCACGCCTTGGACGTGCGCCGCGTGTGCGCGCTGGCCGAGGGCGCGCTGCGGGACCAGGCCTGGGTAAAGGCGTTACCGCCGGACGAGTTCCAGGACGGCCTGAACGGCCTGTCTGTGAGCGTCGCCGAGCTGCAGTGCCGGGAGCAGGGCTGCGTGCCCCTCGAGACAGTCCTCACAGTCATGCGCGCCGGCGCCCCAACGCGCCTCGCCAAGGTCCTGAAGGCGATCGCCGACGTCACGGCCGAGGATGTGGTCGAGGTCGTGGCGGCGCAGTTTGCAACGGACAACGCGCCCGATCTGCACCACGTGTACACGCACATAAAACGGTGATCCGCGCCATCGGCGTTTCGGCTCGGTGGCGTGGCGATAGCGACGGGCTCGAGCTGTGAGTAACTTGTGTAGTAAAACAGACTTTTTTAAAACACACACATCACAGTTCGGCATCTTTGTCCCGATACCCCACCAGCCACCGCCGGAGGGGGCTGAGGGCCTCGCGGGCCACCGGCTCCGCGCGCGCGTCGTCGGCGTCGA
>Ga0114994_10000168_pt1 | contig 38620 bp, 22 predicted proteins | sample ArcticOcean_MG_C_9_FD_87043 | JGI IMG/M metagenome (GOLD analysis project Ga0114994, IMG submission 87043) | Marine microbial communities from western Arctic Ocean - ArcticOcean_MG_CB2_152 | ecosystem: Environmental > Aquatic > Marine > Oceanic | place: Arctic Ocean: Canada Basin | collected...
ACCCAAAGGGACCATAGCGCCGTTGTTCTATTCACAGTCGACCGACTTGCCCGTTCTCCGCGGACGACGGTGCGTAGGCGGACCTCCAAAAAGGCCCCAGACCCGTGAGTTATGAAATAAATTTGCGTTTCAGGCGCTTCGGTACTTGGGTGGTCCATCCGAACCACCCGAACATTTACTACATAGGATTACACGTTCCGTAAGCTCCGCGCGGTTCAGAGACTCCGCGACCCCACGATCTCCTTGATTCGGGCACAAGACCTGGACCTGGGACTACCAGGGCCGGTACCATTACCATGGACCTTGGCGCGATCGTTTATTTCATGACCGACCAACTTGCGCGAGGTCCAGATCAATAATATTCCGACTCGAGCACGGGCAGCCCAAAGCACCCTTCTCGTGATGCACAAGTGCCATACTTGATTTCCACTATAGGTGGGGTAGTATGGGACCCAACGAGACCGCTATTACGATTCCTGGGGGCCCTCCAGTAATTAGCGTATTTGACGGTAGCGGGTGCTCCCGAGCCCAAATAAAACGCTTCTTTGGGGTGCAGATCGGCTCTCGGACTCCCTTTGGGTTAGGACTGAAGTTGGTTAGTCGCCTACACCGCATGCGCATGCGCTTAGAGCTCTCCCAGAGAGCTGTGTGGATTCAATCATAGAGAGGTTTGGACGTGAGCCAGATGTCTGACCAAGCACTTGATTATCTGTATGTGGCGCCGGAAGTACCCGCGTATACGGTGTAGGCGATTGCGCACGTCTAGTACCGACCCTAAGCGACCCCAGAGAGACCTGCGGACCACGAATTGACAGCATTCCACCGGCGCGACTGACCACTTCGGCACCGCGAATCAAGAAATTAATTTTTTCGCCACCCAGTAATCGTTCTATTGATCTCTTTGGATCAGTATCCAACCGAACGAGACTCAAGCAACTGCATGTCGCGTCTCGCGGAAACCGTAAACATACTAAACGGGTTTTCTTCCAAAACCAGCCGACTTTTGGGCGCTCACAGCCCATACGCTGGGTGTAATCATTGTGTATTAAACAGTATACGCCTGTGCACATTACTGGCCAGTGTGACGGCTGCACGGCATTGTCAGCGAGCGCAGAGGCGCACAGCTCGACGCCGTCGACGCGACAAAGGATGGCCGCAGCCAAGCAGGCCTTGCGCGTCGTCTCGTACGAAGTGCAGCGATGGAGTAACATGGATGCTTTGATACACACGCTGACGCGCCTGCGACCGGATATCCTCTGCCTCCAGGAGTGCTGCCAGAAGCGCGGGCCCGAGGCGCTGCAAAAGGTGGCGGACGCCTGCGGTCTCGAGAGTGTCCACTTCTTCGGCCATACGCTGGACGGTCTCTACGGCAACGCGATCCTCACGAAATCAACGTCGACCTTCGTCCAGGAGATGTTCCTGGGCGGCGGGTCTGTGATTCGGGGCCACCACGTCCAGCGCGGCGCGCTCCTCGTCGAGGTCGGTTCATTACGCGTCTGCTGCACACATCTAGACCACCGGAGGACGAGCGATGTATTCAGGCGGGCGGGTTGGTGCGGCAGCTCCACGATTTGTATGGTGACGCCCAGGCCATGGTGCTCGCGGGCGACCTCAATTGCCTGAACGACGAGGCCGACTGGGGCCGGCTCGAGGCGCTCCACGCGGAGAACGGCTGGGCCCCGCCCTTCGATTCGACGCTGCCCGGCGGCGCGCTCCACGCGTTCCTCGCTAACGGCTGGGCGGATGTGTCGGCGGGCGCGGGGCGCTCGTTGCCGGCGGTCGACCCCGTCCGCCGCGTCGACTACGTCCTCGCGCACGGGCCCGTCTCTGTAAAAAGTGCGCGCGTGGACCCGCCCGCCCAGGCGTCGGACCACCTGCCCGTTGTGGTGGAGTTGGAGGTTCCGTGTTAATTTCTTACTTGTAGCTGGTATTCCCGCGCGCGCCCCGAGCGAACCCGCGTTCCGTGCTACCGCAGACAGGGTGATCGTGCGTCGTCTTTCGTTCTTTCGTTTGTGTGATCGGCGGCTTGAGTTGTGTGTGCTGGGGGGTGGGACGCGGTCGTGGGACGGACACGCGACCGCGACCGAGGAACGAATGTTCGGCTGCAAATCCTGGCGGTCTGGCGTGCGTACTCGGACGATTCGCTCGCGTTCGTGGTCGGCCTTTGCTCCACGGGCGTCTCAACCGATGGCTGCGTCTCGCAGCTTGTTTGGGGTAGTCAGAACGTCGTCGTGATTGGGCATGAAACGAGCCGTGGCAGCCGCGTAACGTCGATTGCAGCATGCGTGCTCGTCTGGCGGGTTGCACAAGGCATCAGGGCTGCGATCGTGTCTCTCGGTAGGTTCTAAACTCAACATCAGGGCAAGAAATGGCTAACGTCAAATTGCGATCTTTAAGATTGTAGTAAGGTAAACGTACTCATACTGCTTTGCTGCGCTCCCGAGGACTTGCGGAGAGGACGGACAGCTATATGGACGCATACCAGGCCACCAGAAATCCCACTAGTAAGTAAGCAATACTGCGACTTGACGACGCAAAAAAGGCCTGCTAGCTCTTGTATAAACGCTCAAGGGTGCCCCTCCTGCTGGCTGTAGCCTTCCAAGAGTACAGGCTGACTGCTCAGCCCGAAAAATTTGCCCGCGGCGGACGCCGTACGCCGGTATCTACTTCGCCGCGAGGAAGCCTGATAAGTTGCCGCGCGACGCGCGAGGAGCAAGCAAGCCCTCCGTGCTGCCAGCGCTAAACCACACAACAAACGAAGCCCTGAAAGATGACGGACGTGCTGCAGACCCTGTCTCAGCCGGTATTCTGTCCGACATCACATGACTCGACCGCCAAAGAACAGAAGGATGCACCCGCGGCCCCGCGCGACGCACCGGCGGCCGCCCCCGCGGTGGTGACGGTCACGCCCGAGTCGTCGCCGAGCTTTTTGCCCGCGCCGGCCCTCTCGGCGCCGATGGTGCCCGCGCCGGGCCTCTCGACCCTGCCGATGCGCGGCAAGGTCCTCCCCGGCCCGGGCGGCAAGGGTCCTCTGAACGGCAAGGGCCCCCTCAACGGCAAGGGCCCCGTTATCTCCCAATCGCCGGCCTCGTCGCCGCGGAGCGAGAACGAGCCCATGAGCGACCTCGACGGCGACCTTCATGAAGAGGACGGCTTCGACACGCGGGCGCGGTGCGTGACGGACGACTCGGCCTCCCTGGACTCGGGCAACGATTCGTACGGCATCATCGCCTCGCACATAAGTCAGGAGCCGACGCGCGCGCCGCGTGACCAGCGCCGGCCCGGCCTGCGCGCCGCGCGCGCCCGGCCGCCGCCGCCGCCCTTCCCGGGCATGGCGCCGCGGCGGGGCCAGTCTCACACCGCGCGGCGCCCGCCGTCGGTGCCGTCGGCGACGTCCGCGGTCTCCGCCGCCGCCGCGCGCAAGCGCAGCGCCACGTCCAAGAGGCGGCCCCCCACCTTCGCGAACTCGCGGGGCACGACGGGCGCCGTGGCCATCGTGGGTAGGAAGCGCATGCGCGTCATCGTGCGGGACGGGAACGGGGTCCCCATCGAACCTCCTACGAGTACGGGCGGCCGCGGCCTCGACGACTCGTCGAGCTGCGCGTCTTCCGACGAACGGTGCTTGGATACTTTACTACCGCACGGCGGCGGCGCGCGCGTCGACCCGTATCGGGCGCGCGACGCGCTGCGGCGGCGGGGTGGCTGCGGCGTGCAAGCTTTGCCCGAGTGCGCCGAGTACCGGTGCGCGGCCTGCGGCGACGAATATAGGAAGCGCTGCGGCCTGAACCCCTGGTGGGCGTTGGTCCAGCACGAGTGCCCCCGGTGCGGCCGGGTCCAGTTCCCGTCGATCAACATCGCCGCGGCCGCCAACGCCATCACCTATCTGGCGGCGGACACGGACGACCACGACGCGCGCGTGGCGCGCGCGGCGGCCGACGCGCTGGCCTTCGCCCACGACGCGCGCGACGACGCCGCCTTGCTGCCCGACCTGGGCATGAACTTAAATGAAGCCCCTCTTGTGGACGGCGAGAAGCCGCGCGTCACGACGCCGCCCCCTGGTGTAACACAGGGCGTCGTGTCGCCGCCGTCCAGCGACGCGGCCGGCGCGCAGTCCGCGGCGTCGGCGGCGCTGGCGGCGCTCGGTGCGCCGGCCGTCTCGCCCGAGGGCCCCTTTCCCCAGCCGAAGAAGGTGGCCTTCGCGGACGAGGCCGCGGCGCTGGCCGCGGCCAAGGAGCCAGTGGCGCCGTGTATCCCCGACGCCGACGCGCGGCGCTTGTTCGCCCTCTTCGAGCACGCGCGCTACTGCCCGGGCCACCACAAGTGCCGCAAGCACGACGACGTGTGCACCGCGGCCAAGTTCGTGATGCTCCACGTGCGCGACTGCGCCGGGCATTTACCGGACGGCCGGCCCTGCCCCTTCACGTGGTGCGCGGCGGCGCGCGGCGCCATCCGGAAGCACCACCTGCCGCCGGTGCTCGACAAGTGACCGCGCGCTCACCCCCTACGCTCGTTCGTCCTCTTAAGACCTTGATTGCAAAATACTTAATTGTCCATGGTACTAGCGGATTGCAAAATACTTAATTGTCCATGGTACTAGCGGCGATGGCGTGCTGGGCGGTAGATTAGACTCCTACCCCACCACAACGCCATCGCAGCGTCCAGGGACTGGGTCGAAACCCGTCACGAGGCCAAGACGCTCTGCAAAGCGGATCGCGTCGACCGTGCCAGTGCTTGAGGGCTGCGGACAGACGGAGAGCATACGACTGCGAGGATGCGTCAGGCGGTAGCCGCGCTCCTCGCGGCGACGACGACCCAAGCCCTCGTCGCACCAATCCGGAGCACAGCACCCAGCACGCGCCTCCAGGGCCGCAGCAGCAAACTTATTATTTGGGACTGCGACGGCGTGCTCGTGGACAGCGAGGCGCTGCTGAAGCGCGCCGAGGTCGACGCCCTGGTGGCGGCGGGCATCGATAATGTCACCGAGGATGACTGCAACCGATTATTTAGCGGCTACGCGCCCGAGGCGGGCGCCGCCAACTTTGAAAAGGAGTACGGCCGGCCGCTCCCGGAGCATTATTTTAGGGACCAGATCGCCAACTCCAAGGATCTGTTTCGCGAGAAGCTCGAGGCGCTGAACGGCGCGACCGTGCGCGCCCTGCACGCGGCGGGCCGCCAGCAGGTCGTGGCGAGCGGCTCGCCCCGCGACCGCGTCGACGTATGTTTAGAAAAAGCAGAGATCTCCGAGATCTTCCAGCCGGACCGCGTGTTTACGAGAGAAGATGTGGAGAAGGGCAAGCCGGAGCCGGACATGTTCTTCAAGGCCGCGGCCTTCTGCGAGGCGGAGCCAAAGGACTGCGTGGTCGTCGAGGACTCGACGGCGGGCATCCGGGCCGCGGCGGCCGCGGACATGGAGTGCGTCGCCTATTTGGGGGGCGGCCACGCGCGGAAGCCCTGGTACGCCGAGACGATCTCGAAGTTCGACTGCGCCGTGGTCTACTCGGCCGAGGAGCTCCTCGAGTACCTGTCCGAGGGGTAGGTAATACACTTTTACAAAATAACGGCCCCGAGCGCCGACGCGACAAGCCCTTTCGCTAATTCTACCGTCTTTTCCGCCCCGGCGGGGTCGGCGAGCGCCGAGTTCACCTCGACGACGTCTAGGGACCCCAAACGCCCCGTCGCCGACAAAGCCTCGCACAGGAAGTGCGCCTCGCGGTACGTCAGCCCGCCGCGCACCGCGGTGCCCGTGGCCGGCGCGAAAACTGGGTCGCACGCGTCCACGTCCAGCGAGCAGTGCAAGGGACCATCACCCAAGTGGTCGAGGGCCGAATCCACGACCTGTCCGATGCCTTTTCGGTCCACATCGTGCATCGTGCTCACGGAGCAGCCCCTCTCCCTCAACTTCAAAAGGATCTTGCGCTCCGCCGCGTCCACGTCTCTTAGCCCCACAAACGCCAGGTTTTCGGGCTCGAGGCGCACGTCCTCGAGCCACGCAAACGCGTGCGCCGCGTCGCCCAGCTCCTTAGGTTCGACCAGCCCCAGCAGAAACGCCAGCGGCATGCCGTGGGCGTTGCCCGACGGCGAGGTTGACGGCGAGTTGCAGTCTGCGTGCGCGTCGACCCAGAGCACTTTCGTCGATGGTCGCGCTCTGAGAGCCGCGGCGACGGTACCCAAAGCGATGGAGTGGTCCCCGCCCAACGTGAGAACGAAGTGGCCCTTGCAGTGGGCCTCGTAACATGCCTCCATCAACGTCCGCGAGCCGTGGCCGATCTCCGCGGCGTGGCGCAGCGGGCCCGCGATGTCTTGGGTCGTGTCCATGTCCACGTCGCCCGCGTCATCGACGCGCCAGTCCAGCGTCGCGATGGCGGCGTGGAGGCCCGCCGCTCTCAGGAGGGTCGGGGCGTGCTCGACGCCCCCTCTAGGTTGGCCGAACTGCTGCGGCGCCCCGACCACGCTCACGGTGCGCGGGGCGGCGAGGGGCCACGACGACAGCGCGCGCGCGGCCCGGGCGCCGCGAAGGAGCATCGTCGCAGGACTGGTGCCAGTTGCGAGACGGCCTTTGTGGCAAGCGTGTGCAGCGGCTCTTCGTTGTAAAGATCTAGCAAGTCCTCCTCAGGAGTGCAGAGCAGAGTAGAGAGCTAGGACTGTGTGTGCGAGGTAGGCAAAAGAGCGTACAGCAGCGGTGAGCCCAGAAAGCGCGCGCTGCTGCGAGAGTTGTAAATCAATAGCCTTGAGGCTTGCCAGTCGAAGCGTGGCTGAGACTCCGGTGCGAGTTTGTTCGCACTAGCCTCGAAACCCGCACGAAACTCCAAACGCGACGCGTCTTGTGACGAGCCCTGCCCACGGGTGGCGGGCTGTGTACCAGAACCCTGTACGTCGTCGGCGCGCGGCAGTCGCCTCCACGGTGCCGCTGGCCAAGGCGAAAAGCGGCATCCGCTCCACCGCATTTGCAACACTTAGGCTGCACGTTGTCGACGAGAGCCCTCACGTGGCCAGCTCGCACCACAGCGGTCCTTCAAGTAACAGTGCGCACCCTTAGCACCCTTAGCACTCAAGTGCTGCACCCAAGCACATCGCTGCGGCCGCATTACACCATGGGCCTCTTCACCGCAGCGCCCGAGGTGGTGCCCGAGCCCCCCTACAAGTTGTTGGCCTCTCTCTTCCCGGAGGCCTGGCCCGCGCCCTTGAGCAACCTGTTGTGCGGGTTATTACTCCTCCTCACCGTGTTAGAAGGCGCGAGGCGCTTGAAGACCGCCACCACGCCGCAAACGAGTAGAGAAACGAGACAAACGAAGGGCCAGGCGGCCTCCTTCGCGAGCTTCCAGCGGGAGTATTTGGCCGTGTACCTAGTGATCATGCTGGCCGATTGGCTCCAGGGCACGAACATGTACACGCTTTATAGTGGCTACGGCGTGAGCGTGTCGACGCTGTTCCTCACGGGGTTCACGTCTTCACTCGTGTTTGGGACCTTTCTGGGCCTGCTGGTGGATTCGTATGGAAGGAAGAAGGCCTGCGTGCTCTTCTGTGTCTTGGAGATCATCATCAACGCCATGGAGCACGTGCCGAGCATGCCCGTGCTACTCCTGGGGCGGGTCCTGGGCGGCATCTCTACGTCCTTGCTGTTCTCGGCGTTCGAGTCGTGGATGGTGGCCGAGCATCGGAGGCGGGGCTTCCCGGAGGCCTGGCTCGCCGGGACCTTCGGGCTCGCGTCGGCGGGCAACGGGTTCGTGGCCGTCATTGCCGGACTCATGGCCCAGATCACCGCGGACTATAGAGGAGACATCGGGCCGTTCCAACTCGCGATCGCGTTGACGGTGGTCGCCCTCGGGCTCATTTTGCGGTGGCCCGAGAATTATGGGACCACGTCCAACGACGGCGTATTACGTTCTGTGTCGGCGTCTCTGGCCACGGCGTCCCAAGTGGTCAAAAGGAATCGGCGCGTCGCGCTCCTGGCGGCGGTCTCCGCTTTGTTCGAGGGGGCCACCTACACCTTCGTGTTCATGTGGGTGCCGCGCCTCATCGCCATCTACCCCTACGGGGGTAGTTTGCCCACCGGACTGATCTTCGCGTCCTTCATGGTTTCTATTACGATCGGCGGCGTGGTGTATTCTGCCTTGGGCATGGACGCGGCCGTGGAGCGCTACTCTTTTCTCTGTTTGTTGGCGGCCTTTGGGGCCATGGCGCTGTGCGTGCTGGGGGCGCCGGCCGCTCTCATGCCGCAGATCCTGCCGGCGCTCGGGAACTTCGGGCCGACGCTCGCGGCGTTTCTGGTCCTGGAGGGGTGCGTCGGGTGCTTCAACGCCTGCGCGGGCACGATGCGGTCGCGGTACATCCCCGAGGACGTCCAGGCGGCGGTCATGAACCTGGGGCGCGTGCCCCTCAATTTATTAGTGGTGGGCGGCACGTACCTCTCGAACGCGGCGCCGGCGCAGGTGGCCTTCGCGGCCGTGGCCTTGTGCTTCCTAGGCGGGGCGGCGTTACAGGCGGCGCTGATCCCCGTGAAGCGCGACTAGGCGTCGATTTTAGCTCTAAGTTCGGTTTCTCTCGATAGTTTGTCCTCAAGTGGCCCTTGGGCGGCGGCCGGCTCCTGGATGGCGTCTCGAGTGGCCAGCTGGCGCGTTCTCGTGGCTTTTGGTTTTTGGTTTTTAGGAGGCGTGGACCGGCGTTATTTGCGGAGCGCTCCGGAAAGGGGTCGCGTCGACAGCGTGGGGGCGAGAGAGGTCCCGGCAGGCCTCCCAAATTTTGACCAAGAACACGCTGAGTGCTTGCTTTGCTCGGTGGACAACACGACCCAAAAGAACTGTGCTTTACAGCTGACACGACAAACAAACGACGCTAGCCGTCAAAACTCACGTTCCGCAGCGCCTACGACGCGTTCCGACGCAAAGCAACACGTTCGCAGCGCAACGCAGCGCTCCGAACAAAAGCACTGAGACGCAAAAAAATCACCCTGAGCACCATGAGCTTCATGGACAGCCCCACCGCCTTCATAAGGAAAGAGATCGTCGACGCGCTCGATGAGCAGCAGGACTCCGGCGACACCGTCAAGGTGCACCCGCGCGCGCCGTCGCCGCAGCGGCCCATGCTTTCGAGCAAGAGCTTCGAGGACCCGGCCCTCGCTAAACACCCGGCGCAACTTGAGCTCGACGCCAGCACCGTCGGCTCGCTCCCGGCGTCGCCGAAGATCGAGCAGGGCTTCAGCAACATCAGCTCTTTGACCTCGGGCGAGTTCGACGACCCGGAGCTGCTGATCCTCGCCTCAAAGACGCCGAAGACGAAAACGGCGCCGCCGCCGCCCTTCACCGCGGCCATGAAGCGTGCCGCCGCCGCGCGGCGCGCGTCGCTGCCCGTCGGGCCGCCGGAGGCCGTCCCCAGGGTCGAGCTCGCCGCGGCCGCGAAACAGATCGGCGCGGCGAAGCGCGCCACCGCCAAGCCCATGCGCCGTGGGTTCACACCATTACTTACGTTCGCGGCCGGCGTGCTCCTCGCCACGGCGGCGTTCTTCTGGACGCCGGCCGTGGACTTAGTGCTGCCGCGCGTCCACCTCGACGACGCCAACGTCAACGCGCCGAAGCCGACCTGCGTGGACGAGGCCTGCGCAGTCTGGGCGCATCCGCTACGCATCGGTGCGTTCTCGCCGCTCGTGATCCGCCCGGCGCCGGGCGCGGACACAAGCCCACAAGCGTTAGTCGCGTTCCTCGACGGCCACCACGGCTGGGTGCGCGACCGGCTCGAGGGCACTGGCGCTTTGTTGTTCCGGGGCTTCCAAGTGACGAACGCCTCAGCATTCGAGAATGTGGCGGCCGCTATTGAGGTAACCCCGCTCGCGACGACATACGAAGGCACGAGTCCTAGGACCTCGATGTCCAAATTTGTAAAGACCGCCGCCGACCTACCACCGACGTCGGTGGTGCCCATGCATGCTGAGATGAGCTTCGCCCCTTCGCCCCCGGCCCGCTTATATTTCTATGCTCACGTCGCGAACACCGGTCTGGGCGGCGAGACGCCTATTAGTGATTTGCGTGCGGTGGCAAAAGCGCTGACCCCGGAGGCGCGGCGGCGCTTGGCGCGTCCGTTGCGTTTTGAACGGGTCTACTACGACGAGACGAGCTGGTTCGGGAAATTCGATCGTACGAAAACAAAGTCGTGGCAATCGATGTTTTCGGGCCTCACTAAAGTTGAGGCGGAGACCGCTGCCCGTCAGCAGGGTTACGAACCCCTTTTCCTGAAGGACGGGTCGCTGCGCTTGTCACATGTGGTTGGATCCCCATTTAGAAACCACCCGCGTGATGGCGAGGAGGCGTGGCACTCGCACCTTACGAATTTAAGAGTGACCACCGCCTGGGCGGCTGAGCATGCTGCTGCCGTGCGCCACCTGAAGGCGCCGGCCTTCGTCGTGAGATCTTTATTCTATAGTGCCTTGTATGGGTCCGGACTCGCGCAGATGCTGCTGAACATGGTCGGATCGCAAATCGGTGCTCGCGTCGTCGAGCACGAGACGGGCGCCGAAGTGGTCGACGTAGAGTATATTCGTGCGCTTGCGGCGAAGTACACATCGACCCATCAACACATAGATGGCGATGTAGTCGTCCTGGACAACTATAGAGTCGGACACGCGCGCAACCCGTGGGACGGCTCCCCGCGCTCGTTGTACGCCGCGTGGTCGGCCTGATCAAGATCGTGTGAGTGCCACCGTTTGAACAAGCAATACTGTGTCGGCGCATTTGTGTAAAATACTCACTAATAATTACATAACGCTACACGCCGCCGTCCCGTAGTCCCGCCAGAGCATCTTGCAGCAGGACACATCAGGACAAAAGGTGATGTCCAGCGACCCGATCACGTGGTGCCCGAAGCACTTCTGGCACAGGGACTTGGCCTGGACCGGGTAGCCGAAGAAGAAGACGTCGTACGTGTACGGCGCGTGCTTGAACCGCGACGGGATCTCGCCCAAGTCTTCTGACCGTCGCGGCCCCGGGTCGTCCCCCAATACCCGATGATCCAGGCCCATCTGCGCGTCCCGGCGCTCGTGCCAGGCCTCTAAAGTTTCATGCTGCCGCTGGGGATTACTAGGAGCGTCGTGGGCGTACCGGATCTCCTCCGGGGTCCAGCCGTCTCTTTCAGCACAAGCCTGCCATCTATCTCTCTTATTCGCCGCATAGAACTTGTCGCCGATCCGCAGTTGGATCTCCCTAAACCGCTTCCGCCGTCGCTTCAGGGCGTTGCCCATGGCCCAGACGCCCTCCAGGGCCAGGTGCGTGCCCCGGAAATCCAACGCCGTGAGCGTCTCGTTATCTCTAAACCCGTTGGCCAGTTCCGCGGCGCCCCGCGCCGTAAAAAAGTTCTCGCGGATGTCTAGTAACTCCAAGCGCCCGAAGGACACCTTGCCAAAGGCCCGGATGCCTGCGGCGCGTTATGTCGATCAATCGGATCGATGGCGTCGATCGCCCCTCGCCACCCTCCACGCCATCAAGCGGATCAAACTCTAGTTGAAATCGGACGCGGCCTCCGTACCCGCGTCGAAGTGGTTGTTCCGCCGCGTCATGAGCAGGTTCACGGTGCACCCCGCCTCGGACGAGATGAGCCGCGCCAGTGCGTTCGCGCCGGCGACGGCCGAGTGGTTGCCGCTCACGTCCAGGCGCTCCAGCCCGACGTACCGGAGCCGGACGAGGCCGTCGCACAGTCGCGCCACGCCCACGCCCCCCAACGAGTTCTCCGCCTGCGAGCGGTGTCGCGTCGACGCCGTCGGACTACAGGGAAACTCGGACGCCGACAAAAAACCAGATCCAGTTCCTTGAGCATGCCCACCTGGACGCCCCGCGTCCGGTACACGGGGTGCAGGCCCTCCAAGAGAAGGGGAATACCGACACGCGTCACCAGGTTCGTGCGCAGCCGAGCCGCGCGGATATGCGCGAAGCCGGCCTCGCCGTCCTCGAAGAGGTGGATCGCCTTTAGTAAATGCCCCAGTTGTCTTCCAGCCTCCTTGGACAGGCCCCTTAGTTCCTTGCGGAGCTGCCAGTCCTTGGTACTCTTGCAGTCGAAGAACTTCAGGGCTTCCACGCACCGCTCCATGACCTCTCCTCTTTCTTCTTCCCGCCGTTCCTTCCCGATGGTCGTGTGCGCCGGCGCCTCGGCTTCTAAACTCCAATTGAAACTCTTGTACTCGCCATCAACTAAAGCGTTCTCCTCCGGCAGGATGCCGGCTTCCCTCCACAATGTTCGTATAGAATCTTTGACGTAGGGCGGCCAGGTCACGGGCTGCTCCGGCTCCTCCACGACTTCGGGCTCCGGCGCGACCCTCTCAATGCCCCGATTTCGATCGGACTCGCGCGACTCCGCGCGCCGCTCCTCGTCGGCGGCGGCGAACATGTCGCCGTAGGGGTCATGCTCGGGCATCGTGAGCGGTGCTGTCTGCTAAGCGGTGAGGCTATGCTGTGCTGTGCTGTGCGCCAAGCGGTGGCAACGGCGCGCGAGGCAGGCTGTGCTGTGGTGCCCCAACCTGGCTCGCGGCGGTCGCGCGGTGGAGCCCTACTCGCGAGGGCTCGCGACGACGGCGTGGACGAGCGGTTGCCTCAAAAGGGCAGCCTTTAGGCGCTCGACGACAAGCTCGTACGTTTTTGCAGCGCGACCGGCAGCGCCAAACCCGTTTTTCGCATTACATTTTGTCTTTAGCCGATTTTGGACGCCACTTCTCACTGCGAGCAGCGCATGCATCACGCCCCTAGGCACCTCCTGCTTTTTTTTGCACGGTTTTTTTTTCGCAATATTTTTGTTATGGCTTTTTTAGCTTTGCATGCAGCTTGGCGGGGCTTTTGACGGGATGCTGGCACAGTGATAAGGTCTTGGACGCTGAGCAAGACTGTGACAGCTGGCCGACAAGGTGCGCTACACACCACACCCCTGCAGCACTGTGTGCGGCAGCACTCATCGCACCGCTCCACTCGCTCCACTCAGCACACTGTGTGCGGCAGACATCGGAGCTATGGCCAGCTTCCAAACGCGCGCGCCGGTCCAGGCAGGCGTCGTCGAGGACGCGGCGCCAGGCTGCGCCTGGCTCGACGCGCGGACGCCGGGAGCCGGCTGGGCGCTGGCTGTCGAACCGTTTGACGAATCGGACTTCGGGCTCGAGCGGGGCGACGCGGTGCCGGACCTGTCCCTGGACCCCGAGGACCGCGTCCTCACGCTGCTCAACGCCTCCGACACGGCGCGGGCGTACCACGTGTCCGTACGGGACCGCACGCTTACCTCCAATAATAAAGTGTTGCCGGCGTGTCCTTGTCGGGGGCGGCGGTGCACTACACTTTCGATTGCCGTCGGTCCTCGCACGCGGGTGGACGTGGCCCACGTGTCGGACGAGGTGGACATTCGTGACGTAGACATCGCGTCGGACATCGTGGACATCGTGGAGCCGCCATCGACAGCGAGCAGGACGTACAGCGTGTTTCCCTTACCTAGACAAGGCGGGCCCTGGCTCTGCACCCAGGCGGCGGGCGGCTTGCTGTCCCACTACGCGCACGCGTCCACGTTCTATGCCCTTGATTTCCGGTGCCCCGTGGGCACCGAGGCGCTCGCGATCGCGGACGGCGTCGTGGAGGCCGTGGACGTGGCGAACGAGGGCGGCGGCGTGCACGTGTCCGAGCTGTTCAAGTGGAATTCCGTCTCCCTGCGGCTGGACGACGGCTTCTTCGCTGAGTACGTACACCTGGCGTCGTCTTCTCTTGTTGTAGGAGACCGCGTGGCGGCCGGCGCCGTGGTGGGCTTGACGGGCGCCGTGGGCTTTTGTCCCGAGCCCCATCTTCATATCGAGGTCCACGCGTCGGCCGCCAAGGACGCGCCGTCGGTGCCGCTGCGCTTTCTGGTCGATGATGGAGAGCGCGCGCCGGCGGCGGGGGAGTGGTGGGACGGGTATGGTGGCTCGGCGTCGTAGTTTTTGTAACGTGTGTTTGTTGGACGTATCAAGCACCTCTGCCCCCGTTTCCAGCCTTGCTTGTGCACGTTCGTGCTTACGGTGCTAGGACAAGTGGGCGGGGCCCGGGGGGGGAGACACCGCGCGTCGCCGATTTATCGGCGGCGGGCGCAGGCCGCGTCTTTCTTAATAGCATACTTCCTTCTAAGCTGAACCGCCTCGGCGAAACTCCCCGAACACTGCTTCGAAGCTTCACGCGGGTTTTTCACACGGGTATTACGACCACCGTTTTTTTTGTCAAGCGCTCCATACGCCCCTTGTGCCGCGCAGCTGCAGCTCAGAAGCCGCGCCAGTAACGCTGCTATTACCACATACGGCAGTAGCGCAGCTTACCGGGTCAAATTTCACCGCGCGCGCGCTAAAAACGCCGTTTTTCACCAGCGGCAAAAAAACGCACCAGCCGGCAATAAAACGCCATCACAAAAGACCATGGCCACCACGGAGGAACTCAGCGGCCAGAACCTCACCGTAGCGGTCCGCGTCCGCCCGCTCAGCGCGAAGGAGCAAAAACGGAGAGTAGCCAAGGTCGTCCAGAGCTCGGGCAATAGAGTTATCGTGACCCACGGCCCCGGCGGCCGGGGCGGCCCGGACCGGACCTACGCCTACGACAAGGTCTTCTCGCCGTATGCTGCGCAAGAACATGTCTTCGAGAGCTTAGTGTCGCCGGTCGTCGACGAGGTGCTCCGAGGCTTCAACTGCACGGTCTTCGCCTACGGCCCCACGGGCACGGGCAAGACGCACACGATGGAGGGCACGGCAGAGGACGCCGGCCTGGCGCCGAGGTGTGCCAAAGCGCTGTTCGACCGCCTCGCGAAGCAACAAACGAAAGCGGGCGAAACGGACTTTCAAATAAAAGCGTCCTGCCTCGAGATCTATAACGAGGAGCTCAGCGATTTGTTTGCGGTGGACACGGAGGAGAAGGCGACGATTAGCGCGGCCATGGCCGGGAAATCGAAGACGCAAGCTAAAAGGCCGTTACGGTTAGTAAGTGATAAAGAAGGCGTGACGTGCGCTAATTTGGAAGAGGTGGTGTGTACGACGGAGGAAGCGTGTTTGAAAGCGCTGCAGAAGGGCTCCACTTTTCGTAGAACTGCGGAGACCAAATGCAACGACAAGTCGTCGCGATCCCACGCGCTGTACACGTTAAAAGTTTGTGTGAGAAGTTTGACGGAGGACGGCCGGGACTTGATCGTGAACGGCCAGCTCAATCTGGTGGATTTGGCCGGGAGCGAATGTGTGGGAAGGAGCGGCGCGACCGACAAGAGGGCGCGGGAAGCGGGCAGCATCAACCAGAGTTTGTTGACGCTGGGGCGGGTCATCACGGCGTTAGTAAGTGCGGGGGAGTCCAAGTACGTCCCTTACCGGGACTCGAAGCTCACACGATTACTACAAGCGTCGCTAGGCGGCTCGGCAAAGACCACATTAATTGCCACGGTGGCGCCGGGCAAGGATTGTGTGGAAGAGACCCTGTCTACTCTACAGTACGCGTTACGTGCTCGTTCCATTCAGAACAAGCCCGAGCAGCACGCGCGCTATCACGGCAAGGCTATTGTGCGAGCCCACGCGCGGGAGGTCGACGACCTGCAGCGGCTCTTGGCGTGCCAGCGCGAGAAGAACGGGGGCATCTACGTGGACGCGGACCAGTGGGAGGCCATGCAGGGCGAGCTCGTGTCGCGCAAAGCGGAGCTCGAGGAGCTGGGCGAGGAGCTCGCTTCTTCTAGAGTCGCGGCGCTGGACGCCGAGAAGAAATTAGACGACGCGCGCGAGGAGGCCGACGCGCAGCGCCAATTGCGCGTGGAGGCCGAGGGCCAGCGCGACGCGGCGCGGGAACAGGCGCGTGTGGCGGAAGAAGCACACGCGGCGGAGGCCGCGGCGCACGCGCAGACGAAGCGGGTCCTCGTGGCGACGCAGGAGACGGAGCGCGTTTTATTGGCGAGCGGGGCGCTGCTCAAGGACCACGTCACAGTCTGTGCGGCCGAGCTGGACGCCTCCGCGGCCGAGTTAAAGACGTGGCGTGAAGCGTTAGACGATGCGGCGCGGCACGCGCGCGCGACGGCTCTGGACTTGAGCGACGAGCGGCGCCCGGCGCTCACCGCGGCCGTCGCCGCCTTGGAGGCGGCGACGAGCCAACAAAGTACGGACGCCGAAGCCGCGCGCGCCGCCCTCGAGGCGGGCGCGACGGCGGCCCTCACGGAGTGCGTCGAGGCGCTCCGCGACGGGCCGGTCGCCGACTTGTGCACGGCCGTGCGCGCCGCGGCCGCTAAGGACACGACCGTGGCGGCGCAGCGCGCGGCGCGCGGCGCGCAGCTCGCGGCGGACGCGGTGGCCAGGATCGGGTCCGTGCGCGCCGCGGCGGAGCAGGCGTCCGAAAAAGCGCGGGACCGCGCGCGGTCGATCGAAAGCGCCTTGGATGCGACCAGGGCATCGCTCGAGGCCGCCAAAGCTCGAGCCGCGGAGGCGGGCGCCGCGACGGCGCAGCAGGCCGCGGCCGCGGCGGAGACCGTGATCGGCGGGCTGCGGCCCTGCGTCGCCCGCGTCGCCGAGGCCAGCGAGGCGCGGCGGGCGTTTGGCGGAGAGCGAGAAAAGGCGTTGGCGGCCTTTCAAGCTCAGGAGGCGCAGGCGCAGGCGCAACGCCGGGCAGAGCTCCAGACGACCTTGGAGACGTGGGAGGCGGGTGCGACCGCGCGGGCGTCGGCCTTCGCCGCGGCGCTGCGCGAGCAGGAGACGGACGCGGAGGCGGCCCTAACTACGGCCGACGCCGCGCAGCGGGCCGCCCTGGCGGCGGTAACGGACGAGACGGTGCCCGCGTGGGTCGAGTCCGTGCAGGGCGACGTCTCCGCGCTCGTCGAGCGGTGCGGGGCCGACCTGGATGCCGTCGCGACTGCCTTACCGACGGACGCCGCCGCCGCGTTGCACGACGACCTCGACGGCGCGGACCTGGCCGCGCGCGCGGCGGCCACGTCCGCGGCGACGGCGCGGGCCGTGGGCGAGGCGGGCGAGGCGGACACGCAAGCGACAAGTGCGGCCGGCGCGGCGCGCGTCGCGGAGGCGGACGCGCTCGCCGCGACGGCGGCGGAAGCGGCCCAAGCGGCGAACCGGGGCTTGGCCGCGGTGGCTCGCGCGAGCGCGGCGGCCGCGACGGCCGCGGCCGCGACGGCCTCAAATGCGTCCGCCGCCGCGGCGCAGCGCCACGCGGTCGTCGCGGGCGGCGCCGTCGACGCGGCGACGGCGCTGTCGGCAGCAACTGAGGCCGCGGCGGCGGTGCGGGCCGAAGCGGCGGTCGCCCGCGCTGGCGCGCCGCACGTGGCCAGGGCGGACGGCGTGCCCCTGGACCCGACGCCGCACTTCTCGCAGATCCTCGCCGGCGACGCGGACGTCGGCGCCGAGAACGTGGCGCCGCCCCCCGCGCCGCCGGCGAAGGCCCGCGAGCGGTTGGTGCGGCCCGCCTTCCTCCCGCCGCCGCTGGGCGCGCGGTTCAACAACTAGCAAGACCTACGACTTCGCGCCGCGCCCGCCTCCCCTCCCCTCCGATTTAACACTGGGTGTGCGCTTGAGTCCTCTAGAAGAAATTACCCCAACGGTGTTCGCGGGAGCTAAGCACCGCTCGCGACTCTCGTAGATAGTGCTCAAGATCCTCCATCGTTGGATGAGCGTCACCGAGCACGCGCCGCGCGATCCGTTCAGTGTCCTCCATTGTATTCACGGCCTCCCGGAGATCGCCGAGCGTAGCACTGGGGTCCTTGTCGAGCGCCTCAGCGTAACTCCGCCTCATCCTGAGCAAGAGGTCATTCCTCTCTCCGAGAACGCGTCGCGCCATATGCATTGTTTTACGAAGCAACGCCCTGGCTTCTTTGAAGCGCTGTAGCTCGATTAGGGACGCAGCGTATTTTCTGGCTGCCAAGAGGGTATTGCTATGTTCCTCCCCCTTAAGCTTCAAAAAACCGGAGTGGACGTCTCTGGTCAACTGCAAGGACTCTTCAAACCGTCCTAGCGCTTGATGCGTGTTTGCAAGATTTCCCTGCCCGGCGAGCATGTGTTGTCCTGATACGCCAAGGCGCCGTAACATAGACAACTCAGCCTGTCTCACAGATAATTCCTCCTCGTGGCATTTTACTTCATATAAACCGTTTCCAAGCTGTTGCATTGCGCTTTGCCGAGTCCAAGCCCTCTCCGGCCGGCCCAAATACGTCTTCCAGCACGCCCATCCGAGCGCACAATACACCTCGCCGTGGTACTCTTGCTCGCACAGGCCGCACTTATACCACCGACCCCAACTCGCATGCCTCCCGGTAAGGTCCATCTTATTCTCCACGGCCTCCGCGACCAGAATCTTCGCCTGCTCCGCCAAGCACGACACGTGCACAAAGCCCTCCGTCGTGTGGCATGCGCACCCGCGCACGAGGCTTTCCTTCGTGTTACCCTCCATGCAGATGTAGCATGTCTGGCCCTTTGTGTCCGCAGCACACTTCTCGACCGCGGCCGCTACGGCCGTCGCGTACTTCATATTCGCGTAATACTGCTCGGCGCCGCCACCTTTTCTTATCTGCTTACAGCACTTGTCATGACCGCCTTCTTTCCAGTGCTGCGCCTGGCAGGCCGGCCCGCAGCAGCGCGTTTTGCAGCGGCTGCATTGCTTGGCCAGGTGCGGGAGAGGGGCAGCGCAGCAGGCGCATTGCGTGAGGATCATACTATGCCCTTATCGGTAGAGGCAGCCCCACGAGTCGTGTGAGAGCGGAGTATATATACGTCACCTATCTAACAACAACGTTGCAAGCTCACGCGCCGCGCACGTTGCCTCGGCTTTTTACTTTCGGACGGCGCTTTGGCATACCCGCACAATTTCCAGGCTCCGCGACGCCCCAGGGAGGCTCAAGTGCACGTCGTGGTCGAAACCCGGGACCCATGGCAACATGGCACAGCAATCCGGGCACAAAACCCGCACCAAAATCGAGTCTAAAAATCGAGGCCCCGACCGCAAAGCTCATCACATCACTGCTGGGTCCTCGGCCGCATAAGCCTGCGTTTGCATTTACGCCGAGGACTTCTGCGAGCTGGACCAGCGCGAACAGCTGCGGCGTGCAAGTCTCTGCATCTTGCACAGGCCACTCGGCCTCCATCGGCGCGCCATGGCCACCGCCGCCTTCTCCACGCCCGTCCGCGAAGCGCTCGCCACGTACGACATCCAGGACCTCGCCTTCAGCCACGAGTCGCCGCGCTTCCGGGCGGGCTACGACTGGCACCGGCAGGAGCTGCAGGTCGCCGACGAGCATTTGGAACATCTTACTACCGGCGCGGCGGCGGTCGTCCGGGCCCTGCAGGTGCTCGGTGCGGCGTCCGCGCGGCTGGCGTCGGATTTAGAAAGGACGCCGGCCGTGTTTCAAGCGTCACCGGTGACCGCTTCTTTAGCCGGCGTGCTCCAGGACCTCGCGTCGGCCGGCGACGTGCTGGCCGAGTCCCTGGATTTGTCGTTGAGGACGCCCCTGGATGCGTTACGCTCGGATGTTTCTAGAGTAGATGACGTGAAACGGGCTACGGATCGCGCCGACGACTCGGCCGCTCAATCCGAGGCCGATTTACTAAGAGGCGACTGGCGGCGCGTCGAGCGGGACGTGCAGCGGGGCGACAAATTAAGATCAAGAGGCGAGGAGTCGGAGCTGCCTAAAAGCATCGCCGCGGTCGTCGACGCGCGGGCGAGAAGTTGCGCCGAGGGCCGCCGTCTAGCTGAATTACGGCGCTTCGAGCTCGCCCGGTTCACGTCCTCGTTACGACGGCGGACGGGCCTCGTATTAGCCGAGGCGGCGCTCGCCGCTTTGTGTTCGCTCCGGGCGTTCCACGCGCAGGCCGCCCACGCCGTCTCCGACGCGACTACCGCCGCCCACGCGGCGCACACGACCATCGCGAACGCGTGCGACGCGGAGCGGGCGCCCTGGGACTACCGGATGCTCAAACTCCAAGAAACGCTAAATGCCATGCCCCACCTCTCGCAGAAGGAAAGTTCCTTCGTCGCGGCGCACGAGGGGCAGCCGGTGGCGGACATCCTGCCGGCGGCCGAGTCGGCCTACGGCACGTACGACGTGGAGTCGCGGCTGTCTTCGTTGTACGCGGACACAAATAGTGCGGCGCTCGAGGGCTACCTCTGGTGCCAAAGTGTGGGCGGGTTTGGGAGACAAGCGGGCCCCTGGCAGCGGCGCTACTTTTTGCTGGGGGCTGCGGAGTTGCGGGTGTCCAAAAGTGAACCCTCGACGATCGCCGGCCTTGTCCAAGCGGCTTTAGCCCGGGAACTCAGTGAGGACGAGCTCAAGAAGTCGAACGACGACGACACGGAGCTCGTGGCGACTTTATTACTCTCGTCGGTGAAGACGTGCCCCACCGCTAGGTGCGCCTTCGAAGTTAGAAGTGCCCACGGCTCTCCTTTACGGCTCCAAGCGCGAGGCGACGCCGACCGCGCGCGGTGGACCGGGGCCATCACCAGTGCCATCGAGCGCCAGCTCACGAAGACGCCCAAGGCCGCGCCCAAAAAACCGCCGATGACGCCGGAGCCATTGACCTTGAAAACGCCCTCGTCCATGACGCCTTTCCTGCGGCGCGCCGTGTCGTCGTCGCCCGTGCCCCCGAAGGCGGGGGCCCTGCTCCGGAGCTTCAGTTCGCCGGACATGATTGATACGAAGCGCCACGCGCCGCCGCCGCCGCCGCCGCACCAGTCGCCCACGGGCCTGCGGGAGGCCGCGCGCCTGCGCCGCGTCGCCCGCGTCGAGCAGTTGTCGACGACGTGCTGCGACTGCGGCGCCAAGCGGCCCGAGTGGGCCGTGATCAACCGCGGGGCGCTGGTGTGTCTGCGGTGTTCGGGGGTCCACCGGTCGCTCGGGACGCACGTCTCCAAAGTGCGCTCGTTACGGTTAGACCGGCTCTCGGATTCAACTTTACAATTCCTGGGCGCCGTCGGCAACGCCAAGTGCAACGCGGTCTTCGAGGCCAATTTAACGCCGGACGCCAAGCCGAAACCGAACATCGACGCGAAGCGCCTCCAGGCCTTCATCCGGGCCAAGTGGGCGCACCAGAATTATGTAGCGAACGCGGACGGGTACCGGGACAGTGCCTTGCGGGCCGCTATTATCAAATCGGACGTGCTCGCGGCGCTGGCCGCGTTAGCGGTGGCGCCCGACGTCGGTGCCGCGCTCGCGCACACGGAACAGGGGGACGCGCCCCTCCACCTCGCGGCGCGGCGCGGCGACCTCGTTGTGGCGGCGTTGCTGGTGTTGAACGGCGACTCCTGCGACCTGCTGAATGCCGTAGATGCCGAGGGCCGGCGGCCGCACGACCTCCTCGCCGCCGACCCACCCGAGGCGCTCGGCGAGCTCCTGCGGCCGCGGTAGCGGTTTTTAAACTTATTTTATCTCTCTTACTCCTCAGACGCGAAGCTAGACGCGACCAGCTTGACGCAGCTCCTGATGACCTCTGCTCGTGCGGGTTTCTTTGAATTCATCCAAGGCGGCCGCGGTGCCGTACGTCTCGCCTGCTGCTCTCTTTGCGCCGCATTTGTTGCCTACCGATCTAAATCGACGCCCATTCGACGCCTGCGACGCGTGTCGAGCGCAAAGCCTGCACCCATCATCAACCTACAGCTTTGCAGCCTGCACCATGCTGCAACGAGTTGCGCGCGCAGCGCGAATCCGTCGCACACAGCTATCAGCAGCTTGCCGCAGCCTCAGCACCACTGCATCGCAGCTCCCCCCGAGCTGCGTCTGGCGCCCCTGCGTGCACGAGGACCGCAGCGACGACGCGCCGGTCGTCGTGGTCTTCGGCTTTACCGGCTCGACGCAAAAACAGCTCGCGAAATACGCCGCGGTCTACCACGAGCTGGGCCTCGACGCGGTGACGTGGGCGTGCCCGTCGCAGGAAGTGCTCTTCCCCCGGAAATCGCGCAAGACCGCCGCGCGGCTCCTCGACGCGCTCCACGACAACGCGCTAGGAAAGAGGAAGATAGTGCTCAACGGCCTGTCCGCGGGCGCCTACTCCGTGGGCAACACGCTGCTCGAGCTCGACGCGCGCGGCGGGCGCGACGCCTTCTACGCGCGGATCGAGTCCTCGGTCTACGACTGCCCCGTCGACTTCGACGGCGTGCCCAAGGGCGTCTCGTCGGCGGTTTTAGGAGAGGGCACCGCTCTGCAAAAGCTGGGCGAGCGCGCCATCAGGCTCTACCTCTCGGCGGTGGACACGGAGAAGTGGGAGAGCTCCTCTGCGATGTTCCACGCGATGCCGCCGCGGCCGCCGTCCTTGTGGATCTACTCGCGGAACGACGAAATTCTGGACATTCCGTCCATCGAGGCGATGATGGCCGAGTGGCGGGCGCGCGGCGACGACGTGCAAACGCTGGTGCTTGAACGTTCGCCACATGTGAAGAACTTACTGACGGCGCCGGACGCGTACTTGGACGCGGTGAGGACTCGCGTCGGCGACTTTCGTGAGTCATAAACAGATTATTAAACATCAGCCGTAGGCCAGGTCGTCGTCGTCGTCGTTATTGCCGGTCATGCCTCCGTTGCGTTTCAGCCAGCGCCGCTTGTGCGCGACGACCGCGCCGGATCCCTCGACGGCGCGCTCGGCCGACCGCGCGTCGAGGGGCGTGTGCAGCGAATCCAGCGAGGGATCCGCGACGAAGCTCACGCGCGCGGTCTCCAGGAACGCGGCGCCGCGCCGCGCGCGCACGTTCTCCTGCCAGCGCCAGAACGCGTAGACGATGGGCCACTTCGTGATTGGGGTGGCGACGAGCGGCGCGAGCAGCGGCGCGGTGGCGAGCCAGGCCCGGCTCCGCCAGAGGTGCTCATTTTTTCGCGCTTTGCCAAGCAGGCGGAGCCGCCGCCGCACCAGACGCTCGTCGAGCGACGCCGGGTGGCGGACGACGATGCGCGCCGAGGCTTCCGTCGCGCCGAGCGCGACGAGGAATTGCTCGTCCGGGTCGCGCGACGCGTCGAGGAGCGTCTGCAGGGCTCGGCGCGCGTAGTCTTGCGCGCTGTGGCGCGGCGCCGCCCGGAGCTTCACCCACTGCGTCTCCGCTGAACCTGCGAAGCTGTCGTAGGTCCGCTCCAACGCGTTGCGCCGCTCGGGCTTGGCGCCGGGGCAGCGCATCGCGTGGAGGGCCCAGTGGCGGCGGAGCACCGGTAATACGACGACGCGCGTGAGGCGCGGCATTTGTTCGTCCGCACTGGGAGCGTGCGGCGTGCGACCTCTGCGAGTCGTATGGGAGATCTCAGCCGTGATGCTAGGAGGGAGCCACCAACGCTCGCGAGGTAGCGGCGACGCGCAGAGAACGATGCACTGCGAGACCAGGTAGCCTGCTCCTCGTTGCCAGCAAGCAGAGAGCGAGGTTTGAGTGCTATGCGGTGGCCAAGCTCGTGGAGTTTTGCGTTTGCCCATCTCGTGCGGGTCGTGAAGAGCTTGAGCGGCCCGCCGCCGCCCTTTGCCATTTCGCATTAGTCTCAACGATGGCGTGAGAACGACGATACACACAAAAAAATGTTACCTACCGCTGCCACCGCGCCCCGAACGCGAGGTACCAGAGCGGCCCTGGTTTTGGAGGCGCCGGGTTCTTCAGCTCCTCGATGTCGTCGGCGTACGGCTCGCAGATCGCACGGGCGTAGGCGGGAACGTGGCGCCCCGCGCGATTGCCCATGCGGTCGTCGCAGAAGAGCCGGTTCCGGAGGTAGTGGTAGTCGATCGAGTACCGCGCGAACTCGAGGCCGGTGGGTAGTGCCCTAGCGATGACGTCCGCCAGGATGTTCGCGATGAAGGGCGGCGCCCCCTTATCGCCGGCCACATACTCCGGATTCAGCAAGGTTTTGACCATGGAGTCGCCTTCGACCGTCTTCACGGTGATGGAGCGCCGGTCGCCGGTCGACGGCAACCGGCGCCCGCCCGGGCCGCCCCGTTTAAGAATTTCGACCGCGTCGCGCTCGACCGCGTTCTCCAGCATGCGCCGCCCCTTTGCATTGCGCACGGTGACCATCAACGGCGCGGTGGTCATCTCGTCCTTTTTTTCGTCGAATGGGGCCCCCATGTAGCCGACCACAACGTCCGCCAGACCGTTCGTGTAATCGAAGCAGGAGAAGCACGACCGGGCGATGGACGGCACGCCGATGGACGGCGGCAACGACATGTAGGCCGGCTTCACCGTCTCGCCTCCTCTTAATCGGGTGTGCACGCGGAAATCGGCCATAAATTCATACGCGAGCACGTCGTCGGCCTTCTCCGCGCCTACGCCCGGCAGAACAGAAACGAAGTTCCGGGCCGCTTGCGGCGTCGGCGAGTTGTCCACGCAGTGCGTTCCTAAAATATAGAGGTCGTCTAAATTTAGCGCTTGCTCGGGGTCGCCTCCGTTGATACCCCGCAAGGCTTGCACCGCACAGCCGACGCCGCAAAACAATAACCGTTTGATCGACGGGTCGTCCCTGACAACGTCCAGGATGGCAAGCGACGGGCAGAGGGACGGCTTGACCCGTCTTCCCCGCAGCACCTCGTCCACCGTGCGGCATAGCACCGGCTCCGGCTCGCCGAAGCCGTCCGACGAACTTCCGGCCACGACGACGGCGTCGACCTCGCCCGCCTCGAGCCAGGCGATGGCGATGCCCGTCGCGACGCCGGTCCATTGAGCATTATCAACGTTTCCTCGCGCCAAGACGATCTCCTCATGCACGCCGAAGTAGGCCTCATCTAGATTATTTGAATAGTAGTCGCGCGCCCGGCCGTGCACTCTTTCTTCAAGACCCTCGGCGCGCGCCATGCCGTCCCCGATGAACGCGCAGGCCTCCGTCACGCTCGCGATGCCCACGTCCGTCTTGCACAGCCCGCAGTTGCTGCACAGGTCCTTGGCCGGGAACGCCTGCGGCCAGGCGCCCGTGATGGCGCGCGGCTTGGTGGTCGTCGAGAGGGCATGGCTTGTTGGGGCTAACTGCTGCAGCAAGAGCGCGACGGCGAGGCGCATCGCTGGCGGCAGCACCTCGATAGCAGGCCTCGTCCAGGTGCCTCAGCTGCCAGTGTTATCTGCAACGCAAATCTGGCTCTACTATCTGATGAAGACAAAAACCCGTTCCCTATTTCCAAGTTTTCGAGCTATGAGGGGGAACGCTATGTCGCTTTCGGTTCCCACTTTCGCGAACCCTAGCAATAAAAGAACAACAGGTTACTACTCGACGGCCACGGTCAGGTCGGCCACCGCCCGCGGCTTGACCTCCTCGAGCTTCCAGCGCACGGTCCGCTCCCAGAGGGCCTCGTTCAGGACGAGCTCGCCCGACGCCGTGCGCTCCGTGGCGTAGACGGCGCCCTGCACACTAAGCATGAGCTTCGAGCACTCTCTTCCAGAGTAGCCCGTCGTCTTCTTCGCCAGCGCCTGGATGACCTTCGTCCGGTCCAGGTCGATGGACACGTCGGGCGCCCGGAACCGCTTCATGACCCGTTTGCGCAGCCGCCCCCACCTCGATGACGGCGGCGCCCGGTCAAACGCGTGCGCAAAGTACAGATGTAACAACTTCTCTCTCGCGGTGATGTCCGGTAAAGGGATCTCCACGGCCTCGTCCACGCGATCCAGGACCGCGGCGTCTAGATCGCCCGGTCGGTTCGTCGCTAGGACCAACATGAAGGTATACGAGGGATCTGAGGTGTGGTACAGAAAAGCATTCAACGCGGAAATCGCCTCCTCACTCAAGTCCGGCCGGCCCCGGTCGCATAACGCCGCTTCGGCCTCGTCCACAAATAATAACAACCCCTTCGGCGAGCGCCGGGCCCAGTTCAGGATGGCGTGGATTTCCGTCGACGCCGCCGCCCCCAACGGCCCGACGTCGCCGCCGCTCATGATGGCCCAGTCCAGGCCACTGATCTGGGACAGGCGCCGCGCCACCATGGTCTTGCCCGTACCCGGCGGGCCGAACAGGAGTAAGTGCCTCAGCGGTGCTCGCAGCTTCCGGGCGCCCCGAATGGACTTGGCGAGCTGGTCCAGGCGCTTGCCCAGGTCCTCTGGGAGAATAATGCCGTCCGTGATTTTGGTGGTCTTGCCCGCGCCGCCCTGGCCCACGGACACGTCGCCGTCGTGGCTCGAGCCCTTCCGGAACAGGAGGAGCGTCGTGAGTAACTTCAGAAGCAAACCCAGCGACCACACGAACAAACCGGACATGGAGAAGGACGACTCTCGGACTAGCGCGGGTCGCATCAAATACTGCGTCAGGAGGCGTCTCGCTAATAAAGCCGCCTCCCGCGTCGTGAAGTAACCCGCCGCCAAGCCTATGAGCCCGAAGCAGAACCGCCGCAGCCGCTCCGGGTGCGTTTTTAACGACTCGGCGGCCCGCTGGACTTCGGCGGCCACGGCCGTGATCGCCTCCAGCAACTTCTGCCGCGTCTCCGCGCCCCGCGCGCGGATCATTCGTAATGAAACGTCTTCGTTCAACCGCTCGGCCTCGGCCTTCTGCCGCTCCTGCTCCCGTGCTACTTCGACAGCAGTAGATTCCCGTAACTTCTCCCGGGCCTCGGCCACGGTGAACTCGTCCAGTAATTTGGCGAGCTGCGTGCTCCGGCGCAAGGCCTCCAGGATCTTCTCCTCCTCCCGCGTCGCGTTGGCGGCGTCACTTAAAGCCAGGAGCCCGAGGCGGTGGTCTAGAATAGTTCGGTCGATGGCCAGGGCGTCGGCGATGGCCGCCGTCGCGTTGCGGGTGGCGAACTCGTAGTCCGTCACGTCCGCGGCCCGGCGCATGTGGTGCTCTATTTTGGTCAGTCGCGTGCGGAGCGCCGCGGTCTCTTCCTCGGCGAGTTCTCGGATCGGTCGCAACCGCGCGGCCGTCGACCAGTTGGAGAGGAGCACGTACTCCTCCACTGCTTTTAGTAAGGACGTGGTCTCGAAGTGCGACTCGTTGAGCGGTGCGCTCAGGTTCACGGCGTCAGGCACTGCCGATGCCAAGTACTGTAACGTAGCTAATGCATGGGTGAAGACCACCGTCGTGTCGACCACGCGTCTTGTCAGTCCACCTTTGGCCCCGGGCACGGCCTCTTCTCGGGTCACGACCTCGCCGTAGGGCGTCTTCAGGATCTCCTCGGCGTCCTTGGCCAGCACGCCGTAGTGCACGCGCCCTTGTATGGTGTCGTGGCTCATCTCGAAGCGCTTGATGGGGAGTTCGCTAATGACCTTCAACGACTTTCGCAGATCAATCGCATCGGACGTCTGGTGGTACGCCCACCAGGGGTCCGCGGCCTTTACAACAGCGAGGGCGAGGAGCAGCGGGCGGCAGCCCATGTTTATGTATGGCTGCCCGTCGCTTTGGAATGGCACCGCGGCCGATCGTTGCGTTGCCGCCTTGCTCGCAATGCCGCGGCCGATTGATGCGTTGCCTTGGTTACAATGCGCAGCCCACGCGACGACGGCGTCTTCGCGTCCGAGCTCGTCCAGTCGAGCGGCCCGATTGTGCGAACGTGCGGGGTGCCGCCGGGCAGCGAGGAAGTATTCGCCGCCGGCGCAGGCCGTCCCGTGCGCCGCCGAGGGATGGCCTCCCGCCAGGCGCCCGCCAGGTGGGGCCTAGTAGGATTATCGGCACAGCGCAATTTAGCGCGGGCTTGCTATCGGGAGAGCTGGAGCTGAAAACGCCAGCTATATCCGTGGCATTGCAGCCTCCGGCCCGCGACGCCACTCGACCGTCGCCGGGCAGCCACCGCCGGTCGCGCGCGCAAGCCTAAGCTGCGCAACGCCAGTAGAGAAGGGCAGCCACTGCCGGCGTCGCGCGCGAGCGCAGCGTAGAGCAAAGGATGGCCCTTGTCATCCGCGACGCCTGGAGCGGCAAGCCCACGCACGCCATCTGGGTCAAGCACTCCGGCCAGCTGAAGCCGTTGTTTCACAGCGACTTGAAGGCGGCGTTGCTGCACTCGACCTTTCGCCGTCTTATATTGCGCAACCGCCTCGGCATTAAAATGGATGGCCGGACCTTCTCCTCTTTGCTAAGGGAGCTGGATCCCAGATTCACGGGCTACGTGCGGTTCGACGCCTTCCAGCGCCTGTTGCAGAAGGACCTCAAGCTCGCGCGGGCCCTGGAGCTCAGCATATTCAGCGCCGAGGCGGCGATGAAGCCCTCGTTTAGATTGCCGCAGAAGAGGACTACTACGAGACGGCGGGAGACATCGACGGGCGCCCAGAACCCGTCGTCCCTAGGTGTGGGCGTCACACAGCGGAGACTGCGAAGGGAACTCGTGAAGCAGATGGCTTTACAGGCGCGGCGGGACGAGGAGGACTATCGCAGAATGTCGAAGAAGGAGAAGCGCGAGCATCTGGCCCGGAAAAGAGGCGAACCGGCGCCGAAGAAACGGGCGATGCTCCGCCACGAGCACACGGAGATCTTCGGGGCGGGCATCCTCATGGTCTTGCCCACGCGGAGCGGTTTGCCTAGCACCGAGGCGCGGGACGCTTGGTCGAACCCGCGCTTCAAGGCGACGCTCCGCGGCCCGCGGACGGTTCGATTAGACCAGTTCGACTGATTTTAGATTCCCCCGACCGTAACGTCCTTTGAAGATAGTGCATTTGTCTTGCGACGCGACGCTCCGCGGGCAATTCGATTAGTCTCCCCCCACCGTAATGAGGCCCTTTGAAAGGTAGTGAACTTGTCTTGCGACGCTTGCGAGCGACACGCGAGGGGTCTCAAGGTGCGGACCCGCATTCGTTGAAAATGTTCTTGGCACTGTGGCAGACCACTCGGATGGCACTGCGCTTGTTACTGAGTGCTGTTGCTGCGTCAATCATCAACGCGGAGGTGCTTATACGAGCAGCCTGCTACATCGCGCGCCGTAAACGTGCAACCCCAAAAAAAGTTTAGCCGAAACTGAACTCGGTGCCTCAGAGCATAGCTGTGCTTTAAATCTGCGCGAACGCAATCAGAGTCATGCTGCTGCGGACGATCCGCGCCGCGCCGCGCTTACTGCGAACATCGCATCGACACAAGGCATCCGCGGTCGCAGCGCTACATCACCGCGGCGACGACGCCGCGACGCACGCCACCATCGCAAAAGTACACGACGACGACGACGACGCCGCGGCGCGCGCCACCATCGCCAAGGTCGTCTCGTGCTACGCGCGCACGCAGGAGCAGCTGGTGCCCTGGTTCCTCGCGCAGATGCCGCGGAGCTACTTCGCGCTGGTCCCGGAGGCGTCGCAGCACGCGCACCTCCAGGCGGCCGCGGGCCTCTTCGACCCGGCGCGCGGCTTCGACGTGCTGGACGAGGTGCGCGCGGCGTCGTCGGACGACGGCACCGTCACGTATCTGACGTCGGGGAACGCGCCGGGCGCGCTCGCGCAGCAGGTGCGGACCCTCGCGGGCCAGGGCGAGCTCACGGGCTTGAAGGTCTTCACGTCGCGCGACGAGACGCTGTGTTTGAACGTGTTCACCTTTAATACAAAACCGGAGCCGGGCGACGCCGAGGACGCGCTACGGCAGCACCTGGCCTACGCGAAAGCGAAGGGCGGCGCGGGCTTCTGGAGCGAGGTTTTTGTAAGAGCCTACGCCGAGAAGTGCTCGGCGGCCTACATATTAGGCACGCGCCCTGCGCGCTGGGCGCGCCAGCGCAGTCTCTTCGAGCGCGTGGCCGGGACGGAATCTGTAAAAGCGCGCGTCGACGCGTTTAATGGAAGCGCCTGGCTGACGCTCGCGGCGCCGAACACGCTGCCGGCGTCCTTTTTGCACAAGGTCCTGCGCCTCGTCGCGGCGCATTCACTAGACGTGAAGCGCGCCCACATGGACACCGTCGACGACTGCCTGATCCTGCGCGTGTTGTTAGATGGCACGCCCCGGGACTGGGAGGACGTTGCCCAGGTCGCGGAGCGGCTCAAGTGGCTCGGCGAGTCGTCCCTTAAACCGCTCTTCGCGGCCGGCGCGCCCACGGCCCAGGACGCGACAAGGTTGGAGGTGCGCTACGCGCTGGAGACGCTGGCGCACCGCACGCTCGGCGGGGCGTTCCCGCGCGACCGCATCGCGAATGTTCTAAAGCGCCACGGCGACCTCGCGGACGCGGCCGCCAAGCTTTTGCTCGGCGACGGCGACGTTCAGGACCTGCTCGCGAGCGTGGAGGCGGTCGCGGACGGGGACGAGAAGGCTATATTGACTGAGGTCGTGCGCCACGCGGCGACGTGTTTGCAGACGAACGTAGGAAGAGCGGACCGGCAGGCCCTGGCCCTGGTCCTCGACCCGAATACTTTATCGGACGACCATAAAGCACCGGCGCGCGTCGTCTTTGTCGCGGGCCGGCGCTTCGACGCGTTCCACGTGAGCATGCGGCCCGTGGCCCGCGGCGGCGTGCGACTGGTGACGCCCAAGACGCCGGAGGCCCTCGCGCACGCCTCGACCCGACACTACGACGAGTGCCGCGACCTAGCTCAAGCGCAGCAATTAAAGAACAAGGACATCCCGGAGGGTGGCGCCAAGGCCGTTATTTTGGTGGACGCCACGGGCCACGGGGACGACGCCTGGGCCGGAAAAGGGAGGCACGCGTTTCGGGAGTACCTGAACCGAAAAGCAATCCAAGCCTTCGCGGACGCGTTATTGGACGTGAGCCTGGAAAGTGAAGCGCCCCTGCCGTACTTGGGCCCCGACGAGCAGGTTATTCCGCAAGACATTGAACGGATCGTAACAAACGCGAAACGTAGAAACCACCCCCGCCCGGACGCGCTCATGTCCTCGAAGCCCGGCGCGGGCATCAGCCACAAGGAGTTCGGGGTCACGAGCGAGGGCGTGGCCGTGTTCGTTGAACGAGCGCTGCGCGAGGTCGGGGTCGACGCCCGACGAGACGCTTTTAGAGTTTCGCTCGCGGGCGGCCCGGACGGCGACGTCGCGGGAAACCTCCTCAAGATCATGGGGCGGGACTGGCCCGTGGCGCGGGTCGTGGGCATCGCGGACGGCAGCGGCTGCGCCGAGGACCCCGAAGGCCTCGACGGGAACGAGCTCCGGCGCCTCGTCGAGCTGTCCCTGCCGATCACTTCGTTCGATGCCAAGCTCCTGGGCCACCGCGGTTCGTTACGGACGGCCGACGATACGACTGGTGCGACTCTGCGGGACGCGATGCACCTGCGCGTGGACGCGGACGCGTTCGTGCCGTGCGGCGGGCGGCCCGGCACGATCCACGCCGGCAACGCGCGCGACTTCTTGAAACCGGGCGACGACGGCGCGCCGGGCGCGCCGCGGGCGCCCATCATCGTGGAAGGCGCGAACCTGTTCTTAACGCCCGAGGCGCGGCAGATCCTGCACGCCGAAGCTAGTGTGCTCATCGTCAAGGACTCGAGCGCCAACAAGTGCGGCGTCGTCTGCTCGTCCTACGAGATCCTGGCGGCGCATTTGTTGAGCCGGACTGCCTTCGAGGCGCAGAAGGATATCATTGTAGGGGAGGTCCTCGCGCGGTTACGAGAACTGGCGTCTCTCGAGGCGGACTTGCTCTTCCGCGAGTACGGGCGCTTCCCGGGCGCCCTGCCCGACTTCTCGCTCCGAATTTCAGAAGCCATTAACAGCGTCGCCGACGCCGTCGCGGCTACAGCCACTGAGGACCAAGTTTCGGCCTTGTTCCGGGACCTGGCCCCGGAGCACCTGCCGCCAACTTTAGCGCGCCTTGCCGTGGACTCGCCGGACCGGCTCCCGGGCAGCTACGCGCGCGCGTGCGTCGGCGCCTTCTCCGCCGCGCGGCTCGTGTATGGCGAGGGCATCACGCACGTCGAGGCGCTCGGCCAGGACCCCGCGCGCCTGGCGGCGGCCGCCACGAACTACGTGCGGGCCCAGACCGACGTCGCCCGCCTCCGCGAGCAGGTGCTCGCGTCCCAAGACCTCGACGACTCCACCAAGAACTCGGTCGTCGACCTCCTCCGCCCCTCACTCTCCTGAACGCCACGTCCTGTTGTTAAGCATGTACGATCACTTATTTACACAACACACTAAAATTCGATCGGGGCCTCGGCGGTCGACCCTTCAGCGAGCGACGCGCGCCTTTTTGCCAACAACGCCCGGAGGTGCGCGTCGTAGGTGTCGACGCCATGGACCTCGACAATAGTCGACGCGATGCGGGCCGCGGCGTTGACGGCCGAGTTGCTCAGCAGGGACCAGAGCCCCTGGGCCGTGCTCGGCTCGGCGGCCTCGGTCGGCGCCGCCGCTGGTACCGACACCAGCGCGCCCGCCGGCCGCCCCGCGACGGCCTCGACGGCGTGGCGCCACGTCTTGGACCAGGGCTCGAGCTCCACGCGCGTCCCGACGTGCGCGTACTCCCGCACCATCGGCAGGTCCACGAGCCCGCCGAGCCCGCCGGCGTCCGCGCCCCCGAGGCTCCGCGGCACCGGGTCGCAGCGGTTCGCGAACCTCAAACACGGCACGCCGTCAAACAAGCGCGCGTACTGCGCGTCGCCCGGCGGCGGCGCCCCGAACGTGCAGAGCTGCACGTCTCTACCTCTGCCTTTCAGGGCGCCGCCGACTAAGACCGCCAGCGCCCCGCCCAGCGAGTGGCCCGAGAGCACGACGCATTTCCGTGGCCACGCGCCGAGTTTGTCTGCGACCCGGTCCGCGACGGCGGCCGCGGCCGTGGCAAAGCCGCTGTGCACGCGCGCGGCCCACGTATCGTCGCCGACGCGCAGCGCCGGGAATTCAGAAAGTGGCCGCAGGAGGAAGGACACGTCTCGCGCCGCGTCCAAGGCCGTCGCCGTGCCGCGGAACGCGACGTGGACGGTGCTACCGGTGCCGTCGATGACCGCGCGCGTGTCTTCGACATCCAGGCCCTCGAAGTCATCGTCGTCGTAGGCTTTGCGCGTTAGCCGCCAGGCGCGCTCGACGTCGTCGTCGGTGATTCCGGCGCCTTCGATCATTGGTTCTTTTGCAGCGGTGCAGCACTGCGCTTTGCTACGCGTCGCCTACCTTGCACGTGTTCTCACAGTGCTACCATGCGCGCACACGCTGGCAAACGATGCGAGATGCGTGCGGATTTCGGACGATCAAAACGGGTTTTATGTCGTCCTGAACAGGCGCACCGGCACAAGCAGCCCTTTGCCCATTTAAGGCAGCCAGACCTGACACCCTTGTGCTGAAAAATGCTGCCCCGACGGAGCACATGGCTCGAAACGACAACCCGGGCCTCGCACCGAAAACTCCTCCTCGTTTCTGCATGGATGGCAGCCAGCGTGACCGCCGGCTCGCACCGCCGCGCGTGCGCCGACGATGAGCAGGAGCGCATACGAGGCACCAAGCAGGGGTCGTTCCAGCAAATCATGAACGCCATGCACGGGCCGCGGTGCGGCGGGCTATTCGTGGAGGCGGGGGCAAACACCGGCATCAATTCCGTGACGGGCGCCTTTGAGCGAATAGGCTGGCACGGGCTGTGCGTGGAGGCCAGTCCTTACTTGTTCTACGACTTCCTCACGAAGAATCGGCCGGGCTGCGAGAACGTTCACGCGGCGTTGGTGGACGGCCCCGACTCGGTCGTCTTCCGCGCCTACACGCAGCGACTGGGCGACCTGTCGGGCATCGAGAGCTTTCGCACGAGGAAGCAGTGGGCGAAGATGGAGCGCGAGCACGCGAACGACCGTAACCCCTGGAAGCTCTCTCGCCCGAACGTGACCGCCTTGTCGCCGGCGAAGCTGTTGGCGGGCCGCGACCACGTCGACCTCTTTTCGCTGGACGTGGAAGGCGCCGAGATGAACGTGCTGAAGTCGTTTCCGTTTGACGACGTCCGCGTAGACTTCTGGTTCGTCGAGACCAACAAACTGGACCGGGAGGCGTTCATGGGTTTCATGAGCCAGCGGCACTACCACTGCCATCACGTCGACCACGTAAACACATTGTGCCGGCACAAGGAGGTGCGGGCGAGTAGGCGGAGACGGTAACATTTACATTGTTGTGAGGAGTCACTCTCTTGGTCGTGAGAAACGTACTCTCCGTCCTTCACGCCGCCGAGGAAACGTAGCAGCAAACGTCGCGTTGGTGGCATTCCGAGCGCTCGAGACACTAGGTGCGGGGCTAGTACCACCATCGATTTGCGCCGCGCTGCGTGCAAATTTGGGCAGCGTTGGCCCGCCGAAACCACCATCACTGCTCGGGAGACACCATGGATGCGGACAGCTGATCGTGCCCGGCGGGCGCCTCCATAACGAAGCCGTCGAGGCGGTAGACGCAGCCCACGCACCGTAGAAGCAGCACACGATGTCGGGCCTCGGCTTGCTGGGCAAGCTCAAGCAGCGGCGGGGCGACGCCAAGCTCGAGTACGAATGGGGCTCGTCCAAGGTCCTCCAAACGCTGGACCTGGACAAGTTACCAAGAGCTGCTCTAAGAAGTCACCTCGATGCACGGGACCTCGAGACGGGCGGCACTAAAAGAGCCATGGTGAAGCGATTACAAGCGGACCTGGAAGGCGAACGGTTGCAGGCCACGGCCTACACGGAGCAATTAGAGTCGGAATTCCATATAAACAAAGACATAGAAGAGAGAGGAAGTGTCTACGCGTGCGGCACGAATTACGCCGGGCAGCTGGGCCAGGGCGACACGGAGCCGCGCAGCGTCTTCACCGCCGTGCAGAAAACGCGAGGAATAGGAGTCATCAAAGTAGCTACCAATGCGGACATGATCTATGCCGTGACCGCGGACCACGAAGTCTTAGTGTGGGGCGGTAGTGGAGCCGGAAGCACAGGAATACAAATAGATGGCGACGACGAGTGGGCGCGGGAGATATACATGGAGCCCCAGTTCGTGACCGAGTTGCAAGGCGAGGAAGCCACGGCTTGTAGTGTCGGGGCATCGCACGCGACCGTGTGTACGTCAGGTGGCGACGTCTTCGTCTGGGGCCACAACCTCGCCGGGCAATTAGGCCTGACGGACTTTGAGAAGCGACCGCTCCCCACCATCCTCACCTACTTCGAGAACGACCCGGACATCCGTGTGCGGCAGATCGACGCCGGCGAGAACCACTGCTGCTGTCTCACAACCCAGGGCGCGGTCTACTGCTGGGGCCACGTCGATTCTGGGAGGTTAGGATTAGGCGTCAAAGAGCGCTTCGGCGCTAGGGCGGAGGAAAAACTTTATTTTCCGGCGCCCACGGTGGTGTCGGGTCTCAGCGCGGAGCCCATCATCGAGGTGTCGTGCGGCGCGGCCCACACGCTCGCCTTGTCTGAGGACGGCAAGGTCTTCTCCTGGGGCCTCGGGGCCGGCGGGCGCCTCGGCCTGGGCGACTTCCATTCGAGAATTGAGCCGTACGAAGTCGACGCGCTCTCCAACAAGTGCGTGCTCCAGGTGGCCGCGGCGACGTGGCACTCGGCAGCAGTTGTTCTAGTCCCACCCATGACCGGGTCGGGCTGGGTCTACACCTGGGGCAGTGGGTATCATGGACAGTTAGGTCATGGCCGCACTCAAGTCCAGACGGTACCAACAGTCGTGGAAGCTTTACGTACGAGAAACCTGTCCGCGACGAGCATCCGCCTCGGCAGCCACCATAGCGCGATGGTCGCCATGGACGGGGAATTGTACACGTGGGGGTCCAACCTGCACGGGTGCTTGGGACATGCCATCCGAGATCAGTTCGTAGAACATACGGCGGACCCGGGCCACGCCTCAGGCTTTGGAGCGATCGTGGAACGAGTAGGCCGGGGCATGGTGCGCGACTACGCTTTGGGCCGCGAGTTCACCGTCGTCGCTACTTATCCGTACGAAGGCCCTACGGAGGACGTGGCCCGCAAGCTCATGGAGGAGGAGGCGATTCGATTGGACATGCTGGCATTGGAGGACGAGCAATTAGGTGGGGACGGGCTCATACTCGAGGACGATCATACGATGGCCACGGGCGAGGACGACATGACTGTTGGTGATGATACCCTGGCGAGCGGCAAGGACCGGGGCCCGGCGGGCATCCTGGACAAGGACATGTCCGGGACCAAGGGGCGGAAGGGGTAACATACTTAGTAAACACAGTCGGGGGGTTCCACCGAGACGCCGCGTCACGGTCGGCACCTGCCATCTCGGCGGACGTCACACGAGGCCGTTCTCGGCGTTGCGCCGGGCGACCAACCGCAGCAACGCGGGGTCCGGCACGGTCGGCGCCCAGCCGGCGGGGGCCTCCGCGCGGGACGTCTGGACGCGCCGCTCTTGGCGGGGGTGCCGCCGGGGCCCCCGCTCCGTCTGCGAGAGCGCGAAGCGCGGGTCCGCCCACGCGAGCGAGGCACTCACGGCGCCGCCCCGCGCCACGGCCGCCGCCGCGAGCCGCTCGCGCGGCGTGGCGTGGGCGAAGGCCTCCAGGGCCTCTTCCCGTCGAGCCTCGTGGTGGCGCCGCCTTAATAGTTCGTGGCCCTCGCCGTCCGAGGCGTCCGAGGAGGAGTCGCTCCTGGAGTCCTCCGTGTCGTAGTCGACGCCCGGCGTCCGGTAGAGGTAGTAGACGTAATAGATGGACGTGCCCAGGGCGACGAGGGCGCCGTAGACGTCCACGATCGTTAGACCCGCGAGGCACAGCCCGAGGAAGGCGTCCACGGCGCCGCGCGTCTGCCGGCGCCGCCGCCACGCCGCGACGAAGCCCCACATTAATAAGTAGCCCGCGCACCCGTCCAGGAGCTTGGCGGCCAGGAACTGCTTCAACAACCGCGACGTCAGCGCCCTAAACGGCTGCGACCGCGGCCGGCCCGCCGGTTTGGGCGGTATCGGAGCACACCCCAACGCGGCCAAACAGGGCGGTATGCGCGCCTTGCGGAACAATACGCCGAACGTCGCGAGGCACGTCCCGGCCTTGATCAAGGCGAGCGTGGGCAGGGGAAAGGGCGGCCCCAGGGCCCCGCCGAACTCCGGCGTCCAGCCTAATCTAACCGTCATGGCGCCCACGCCCACGACCAATTGAATCGCGCACCCCAGGCCGTGGATCCACAAGAGCAGCGCCAACCTAGCTTGCAGCGAGCGGTCGAGGCGTCGCGCAAAGGGCACGTCGCACAGGTTCGGCGGTTCCAAATATTTGAGCTTCGCCGCTCTCATACGGACCGCCCGCAAGGTGGCGTGCCGCCGCGCGTCGTCCAACACCCACTCGAACGCGCCGCTCGGCGAGACCCGGGCGCAGTCTCGGCACAAGCAGCAGTCGAGGCACCGTCGCCAATTGCGCGCGCCGCACCGCGGCTGCTTGCGTCGCCGGCGCCGCCGGCGCGTTTCATATGCCGTGGGCGCCTCCTCGTCGTCCTCATCCGAATCGCCGCGCCGCCGCCGCGCGCCGCTCGCCTCGACGCTTTGGTTGGCTTGGTCGGCCCGTGCCTCGGCCGCTTCTCGCCGCGCCTCCGCCTCGTCGAGGGCTTTTTGGGCGGTGTGAGCGAGCCCGAGGGCCTCCGCGACCTTGGCCTCCAGCTCGTCGATGCGCTTCTGCTGCAGCGCGGCCGACACCCTAATCTCCTTGCCCCGCCGCCGGCGCACGCGGTGCGACGCGACAATAATCGGCTTCTCACGGGTCGCCGCGTCGACGGCGGTTCCAATAGCCTGGCCCAGCACGCCCCCGACGGCGCCGCCGAGGGCCGCGCCGCCGGGGCCGCCGGCCGCGCCCGCCGCGGCGCCCACGAGCCGGCCGACGGCCGCGCCGGCGTCCTCGGCCCCGAGCGCGGTCGCGGCCTCGCCCCGCCGCGCGGCCGGCGCCGTCGTGGCGTACTCGGACGGGGGAAGCGCGGTCGAGGCCCGCGCGTCCGCCGCGGCCCCGCCGCGCCGCGCCTGCGCCGCCTCGGCCTCGACGGCTAGGACGTGCCGCTCGGCCTCGACGCGCGCGCGCTCGGCCTCGGCGCGTTTCGCCTCGCTCTCGCGCGCGGCCTCGGCCTCGGCCGCCGCGCGCGCGCGCGCCGCGGCGGCGGCGATCTCCGCCGCGCGCGCCTTCGCCTCGGCCCGCGCGCGCGCGGCGCCCTCCGCCGCGGCCGCGAGGGCCTTGGCCGCCGCCGCCTCGGCCGCACGCGCGTCCGCCGCGGCGCGCGCAGCGCGGGCCTGCGCCTCGGCCGCGGCCGCGCGCGCCGCCTGCGCCGCCTCCGCTTCCGCCGCCGCCCGCCGGTTCGCCGCGGCGCGCGTCGCCGCCTCGGCGAAGGCGTCCATGACCGAGCCGAAGGCGGCGTCGTCGTCGGCGTACGGCGGCCGCTCCTCGTCCGCGTCGAGGTCGTCGAGCGCGAGTGCGGCGCCGGCCCTACTGCCTCGCCGCGGGGCGGCCTCGTCGTCCGACGAGGCGCTCGCGGCGTGGTCGACGTCGCCGAGGGCCAGCGGCGCGCCGGCGACCGACGCGCGCGGGGCGCGGGCCGGATCGGCTCGCGCCGGCGCCTTCAAGACCGCCGACTCGGCGTCGGCCAGCGCGAGCGCCGCGACGTCGACCGAGTGGTGCCCGATCGGCTCGACGGGCGTCGGCAGCGCGTCCGCCGGCGCCGCCCGCAGCGCCGCGATCATCTCGACGGCCGTGAGCTCGGAGGCCGCGAAGTCTTCGAGCGCGAGGCCCGCCGGCGGCGCGGGCCGCGGCAGCGCCTCGACGGCCGTGCGCGTCGGGGGTTCCGTCGCAGCGGGCGCGAGCGCCGCGGCGTCGGGCGCGGGCGGCTGCAGCGGCGCGACGCCGCCGCGCGCCGGGATCTCCTCGACGGCCGTGCGCGTCGGTTGGGCGGGCGATAGCGACCGGCGCTTCTTTGGCGGCGGCGCCTCGTCC